>FTHB01000096.1_pt1 | contig 12748 bp, 12 predicted proteins | sample 1640851 | NCBI WGS metagenome assembly FTHB01 (sample SAMEA3914788, study PRJEB12502) | metagenome | biome: forest; material: soil | place: Canada | collected 2011-07-03 | depth 0.1 m
ACGCGCTGCAGCTGCGGGTAGCGCTTGACCATGCGCTCGACCTCGTCGATGGTCGGCCGGTCGTTGGGATAGGTGCCGACGAACACGCGGTAGTTGCGGTACTCCAGCACCTCCACCATGTTCTGCACCATGGCGGCGATGACGTCGCTTTCCTGCCAGGCCGGGACCATCACGGCCATCGGCTGCTCTTCGCGGTCGCGCAGTTGCTCCACGGTGAGGCGGCGATAACGCGGCGAGCGCTCCACCTTCGCGCGCCGCACGAGCCGGCGGATCCAGTACCAGAGGTCGATGAACAGGTCGTCCAGCGAGGAGACGAAGATGACCAGCGTGAGGATCACCGCGATCACCTCCAGCCCGGAGTTGTATTCGGCCAGCATCAAGTCCCAAGGCATCGTCGTTCCCCTGCTACTGCTTCATATCCATGCGGCGCGGCCTCGATGACCGGCCCTTCGGACTGCGCGGAATAACATGCAGCGCAGTCCCCCTTGCGCTGAAGAACCGGCTTTGCCGGTCTTCATCGCACTGATCAGAACACCCTGAAAAGTCGCATCGCGACTTTTCAGGGTGAATGCATTACCTATCGCCGGTCTCGGCGCGGCGGCGGCGCATGCGGCTCGCGAACACCAGCAGGCCGATGAACAGCGCCACCAGGATCAGCGGCATCAGCCACCAGTAGCCGCGCTCGAACAGGCCGGGGCGCGCTTCCTTCATGATCCCCTGGCCCGACGGGTCGCGGGTGTTGACCTCGGTGCGCAGGCCGTTGTTGCCCATGATCGCGAGGTTGCCGCCGGACAGCTGGATCGGCTTCTCCATCGAGGGAGGCTGGCTGCCCAGCGAGCGGTACACGGCGCCGATGTCGTTGCCCGTGCCGGTCACCTCGATCACGCCGACGCGGTTGAGGCCGCGCACGTCCAGCAGCGGATGGTCCTTGGTACCCGCGAGGTACAGGCGATCGTTCTCGGGCTTGACGCCTTCGGCGAAGCCATCGGGGATCACGTCCACGGCCAGGTAGGGGCCGCTCACCTTCGGGTGCGCACCATCGGCCACCGGCTCGAACTTCGCCTTGGAGGGCGACAGGCCGGTGCTGGAAGCCAGGCGGATCACGCGCGGCAGCGTGCCGGTGGCGTCCTTCAGGTGGGCTTGCGGGACCAGCAGCGTGCCGCCGTCGGAGAACTTGGCCATCAGGCCCGTGAAGTCGGAGGACGGGTCGATCTTGTCCAGCAGCATGTGGCTGGAGGGCAGCACGGACACCGGGTACGGCTCGGGCGTCTCGCGGCAGCGGTCGGAGGCGAGCTGGCGCACGAAGGACACGCGGATCACGTTGCGCGTCTGCAGCGCGTAGCGCGGGATCGGCGCGACGATGCGCTCGCGGCGGCCGTTGGCTTCCATTTCCTTGGCGCCCAGCAGCACGTCGTTCATGAAGACGGACACGACCGGCGGGGTGTGCGCGGCGGACGGCGCGGCGGCGACGTCGATCACCAGCGTGCCCGGGCCCTTGCCGTCGGCGGCCACCGCGCCGATGTCGAAGCTGGAGTTCCAGTCGGCATGCGCCAGCACGTCGAAGCTGCTCGGCTTGGCGCCCAGGTACTGCAGCGAGACGGCGTTGCTGTCGGCGTTGCGCGGCGTGTCGATCGCGTTGACGGTGAGGTCCGTGCCCGCGGCGACCTGCGTCCAGATCTGCGAGAACAGCGCGGCGGCCTGCGGGCCGGCGTCGGGCGCGACCACGATCACCGGGCGGTTGCCCACCATGGACAGGCCGATCTGCTTGGAGCCGATCTGCTGGCTGCTGCCCGGGCCGCCGATCACGATGTCGGGACCGGAAGGAGCCGGCGCCACGGGCGCCGCACCGGGCTGCGCGGCCGCCTGCGCCGCGGGCTGCTGCGCCGCTGCGGGGGGCGTGCCGCTGCCGTCGGCCGCGACGATGCGCGGACGCTTGCCGGCGCGCTCGAGGGCCACGCCCACGCGCCAGGCCGTGTCGTACACCTCGGGCGAGACGCTGTTGGTCGGGATCTGGATCGTCGGCGTGGGCGGCAGCGCGCCCCAGGCGGTCGTCAGGTCCTTGACGGCCGAGCCGTCGTAGCGGAAGACGAAGCGCGAAGTCGGCTCGATGCGCAGGATGTTGCCCGGCGTGCGCGCGTCGGCGCAGGTGTTCTCGCGCGCGACGGCGGTGCGCCAGTCGATGTTCAGCTTGATGTAGCCGCTGGGACGCGGGCGGCCGTCCACCGGCAGGCTCACGCTCGCGTCACCGCGGTCGTTGGTGTAGCCGAAGGCCTGCACCGGCGCGCCGTCGATGGCGTAGACCAGCGAGGTGCGGCCGCCGTCGGCGCGCACGTAGCTCGCATCGAGCTGCAGCGTGCCGCCGGACAGGTTCACGCCGGGCGGCACGGGAAGGTAGATCTCCTTGATCGTGTCCGGATACCCCAGCACCACCGGCTCGGTGAACCCGAGCTCCGCGAAGGTGATCGTGCGCGGCACCCACACGCCGGCGGTGTCGGCCGGACGGAACACCGCCGTCTGCGGCGGCACGTTCGCGGGCGTCGCCTGCACCGGCGCCGTCAGCGGCGCCGGCTGGGTGGGTTGTTGCGCCATGCCCCAGCCAGGGAGCAGGCACAGAGCCGCCAGCGCGGCGGCGGGCAGGACACGGTGGAGTTTCATGGAGCACCTCATTGTCAAAGTCATGGCCCGCGTCGTTCAGCGGACGGTGCTGGGCGCAACCCAGGTGTAGCCCAGTGCAGTGATCCCATCGATCGTCTTCTGGAAATCCGCCAGTCCCGGGGTCCCCACGTCCGGCTCGAGCCAGAAGGGATGGAAGAACCAGGACGCATAGCCGTCGCGCACCACCTTGCCGTACTGCGCATTGCCGATGATGTCGTCGGGCGTGTAGTTGTAGTTGGAGGTCGGGTCGATGGTGTGGATGTCGTACTCGATGTTCCCCAGGTTCTCGGGGATCACGCGCTGGCCGTAGTAGTCCTTGGAGACCGGGTACGGATAGAACTGGCCCACGCCGAAGTCCTTGGCGGTCGCCGCGAAGAAGTTGGGCTTGTCGGCCGTGAAGTACACCGAGCGCATGTAGGTCACGTTGAACAGCTGCGTCGAGGCGCGCGCGGCGAGCGCCGAGGCCTCGTAGTGCGGCGGTTCCCAGGCCATCGGCGTCCAGCCGATGGCGCGCATGTCGGTCAGGCCGTTGTTCATGCGGCCATAGGCCCAGGCGGAGGAGTCCTCGGCCACCGGCGTGTTGTCGACGATGTTCCAGAACTCGAAGTCGTCGCCGCTCACGCCCGTGTTGGGGTTGCGGATGTTGCTGTACTGGTGGGTGAAGCCGTGCATCACCAGCTCGCCGCCCTTGCTGCGGGCGTAGTTGACGGCGGTCTGCAGGTTCTTCGCCTGCGACAGCAGCACCTCCTGCGCCTTGCCGCCGTTGTAGACGCCCAGCGGGTCCTCGTAGCGCGGGATCACGGCGACGGAGAAGGGAATCTTCTTGGTGGCGAGGTAGTCGCTGAGCGTCTTCATCGCCTGCACCGACACCATCGCGCCTACGTCTTCCAGGCGGATCAGCGCCTTGTGGCTCTCCGCGTGCTGGATGCCCAGCATGTCGTGCAGCACGTCGGCGAAGACCAGGTAGCGGTCGCGCGGGCCGATGAAGCTGAAGGGCATGTCGGCGACGTACCAGAAGTTGCCCGAGCGCACGATGTAGGGCAGCTGCGCGCCGGTGACCGAGTTCGTGACCGGCACGATGGTCGTGGCCTTGGTCGCGTCGGCGATCGTGACGGAGCCCAGATCCGGATCGGCGTTGACGACATTGCGGGCCGCGTCGTACTGGTAGTACTTGACGAAGTTCAGGCCCTTGTACTGGACCGTGTCGTAGAAGCCCGGGTTCGGCGCGCTGGACGTCGGCGTGGCGTTGAGGCCCACCAGGTCGTTGAACTGGATGCCGCGCGTGGCCGTGAAGTTGTAGCTGGTGTTCCAGGCCAGCTGCCAGATGTTGTACTTGAACCAGACCAGGGTCTTGGTCGTCGTGGCGGCGTCGCTCAGGAAGGCCGCGGGCAGCTGGAAGTCGTAGGAGCCGCCCAGGTAGAAGGTGGCGTCGTAGTTGTTCACGGCGCCGGCCGCGTATTGCTGCACGGGCAGGAGGTCGACGGTCGCGTCGAAGTGCCCGAGCAGGTTGCGCATCATGATCGCGTAGGCGAACGTGAGCTTGTCGTAGGGCGTGCCGCTGGGCAGGTCGTACAGCACCAGCACCTTGGGCGCGACGGCGGCGGGGGGCGTCGGCGTCGTGCTCGTGCGGATGATCTGCGTCACCTGGTTGGCGAGCGCCGTCAAGGTCGTCGCCGTGGGCTTGGCGGGAAGCTGGTTCAACACGGCCTGCAGCTGCTGGCGCATGTTGGGGTCCTTCACCTGGTTGACCAGCTGCTGCAGCTTGGCCTGGTCGATATTCAGCGTCTGCGCATGCACGGCAGGCACGCCGGCCAGGGCAAGGCAGGTCGCAGCGGCGAGGAGGAAGCGGCGGAGGAAATTCATGGGCGTGTTCTCACTTCTTGTCGGTGCCGAAGAAATAGGAGGCGGCTCCCTTGTCCGTCTTCTCGCGGGCGGGGCCGGTGCCGGCTCCGCCGACGGGCGCTGCGCCCGCGCCCGGGCGCGTGCCGGTCGCGCCCGCGCCGGCCGGGACGGTCGCACTCGTGCGCATGGGCTCCGGGCCGTAGATGCTGTCGTCGCGCGTGTAGTCCTTGCCGTTCTCGAACTTGTGGTGATGGGCGCGCACGGCACGCTTGCGCTCGGGCTCGCTCATGCCCGGCTCGGGCCGCGCCAGCGTCGAGCCGATCGGCAGCGGCGGCGGCGCCACGTTCGCGGCATGCGCCAGGCCTGCCAGGGTCGCGGCGACTGCGATCGCGATGCGGATACTGCGGGTGTCCATGGGTCTCGTTCCTTCCGGGGTCAAGCCGCGAGCGCGACTTCTTGGTTGTCGGCCACCAGGCGCGCGAGCACGGCCTGGGCGATGCGGCGGGAGGCCTGCCCGTCGCCGAAGGGATTGGCCACCTTGCGCATGGCATCGGCGGCGGCCGGGTCGTCCAGCAGGCGCGAAGCCTCGCGCACGATCGCCGCGCGGCTGGGTCCCACCAGCTTCGCGCAGCCTGCCTCGACGGCCTCGGGGCGCTCGGTCTCGTGCCGCAGCACCAGCGTGGGCACGCCGAAGGTGGGCGCTTCTTCCTGCAGGCCGCCGGAGTCGGTGAGCAGCAGCGACGCGTTCACCAGCGCCTGCTGCATGCCCAGGTAGTCCAGCGGCTGCACCAGCTTCACGTTGTCCAGGCCCTGCAGGATGCTGTGCGCGGGGCGCTGCACGACCGGGTTCAGGTGCACGGGGAACAGCACGCGGCGTTCCGGGTACGCCCGCGCGATGTCGGCGACGGCATGGAAGGTCTGCTCCATCTCCTCGCCCCAGTTCTCGCGGCGGTGCGCGGTGACGAGGATCTGTCCCGTGCGCGCGTCGCCCTCGCGCCGGATGCCGAACTTCTCGCAGACCCATTGCTGCGCATCGACGACCGTGTTGCCGGTCATCGCGATGCGGTCGGCCGGCACGCCTTCGGACAGCAGCGCGGCCCGCGCGCGCTCCGTCGGCGCCCAGTGCATCGCGGCGATGCGGCTGATCATCTGGCGCAGGCCTTCCTCGGGGAACGGACGCTCCAGGTTGTAGGTACGCAGGCCCGCTTCCACGTGGCCCACGGGGATGCGCCGGTAGAACGCGGCGAGCGCGCCCAGGAAGGCGCTCTCGGTGTCGCCCTGCACGATGCAGAGGTCCCAGCGCTGCCTGGCCATCAGCGCGTCGAGCTGCGAACGGCAGTCGACGCTGAACTCTTCCAGGGATGCGCCCTTGCGCCCGAGCTGGACGTCCGGCGTGATGCCGAAGCAGCGCAGCATGTCGGCGGCCATGTCGCCGTGCTGGCCCGTATGCACCCACAGCACGCAGAGCTCGTCGTGCTCGCGCAGCGCGTGGTACACGGGCGCAAGCTTGATGATCTCCGGGCGGGTCCCGCAAACGATGCCCACGATGCGCTTGTCCAAAATTCTGCCTCCTTGTGCGCGCCGGTCCTACCCGGCTGTAACTCCAAACCGGCCTGCGGGACACTCGCCGCGCCTGGCCTTGACGTCTGCTTACACACCGCGCTTCGAGTCTTCTCCCCGCTGCTCGTCGGGCGCAGGCCCGAGTTCCCTTTTTCAAGGCCGCGCAGCGCGTGCGCGTGTTTCAAGTCGTGTGTGTCAAACCTGAACGGGATGTTGGGTTTGTAAGGTCAGCGGCTTCGCAAGGGCCAAGCGCATTCGCGGGTAGGACGGTGCCTACTGCAGAGTGACCCTCGCGTTGCGGCGCGCGCGAAGAAAGTTCGTGCGTCCGTGCGTGGGGAGCACGAAGGTCTGCCCTCTTCGTAGCGCGCGTGTGTCGCGGCAGGCGGCGTGCGATGCGTGCCGTGCCTCCTGATGCGAGTTCTGGCCGCGCCGGAGGCGGCGGCGTCGCGACAGGACGCCGGTGAAGAGCCAAAAAAACAGCGCCGCTGCAGTGGGGCGGCAGCGGTCTTTCGTTCGATACGAAAGCGGCGACTAGGAAGCGGCGCCGCTGCGTGCTTCGTCGCTATCCAGCTCGTTCACCTCCGCAGGCGCGAGCCGCAGCAGCGCGGTCAGCGCGCAGGCGCCCAGGCTCACCGCCCAGAACGCGAAGAACGCAGCCGTGTAGACCGCTTGCCGCGACCATGCGATCGCATTGCCGGCCCACTCCAGCTCGCCCGGATCCACGAACGCGAACACCAGCAGCTCCAGCACGCAGGCCGCGAGGAAGGCCGGCCACGCGATCCAGAGCAGTCGCTTGCCCATGCTTGTGTCTCCTTTGACGGATTCGTTCGCGGCGCTTCAGGGCTCCGCCGGCGTGGCCGCGTGGTTGCGGCCTTCCAGCGCGGGCAGCTTCGCTCGCTCATTCGCCGCGAGCGTCTTGTTGATCTCCATGCCGCGCCGGTAGTAGTCGGCATCGATCACGGGGTCGGGGCGGCTGATGGCAAGGTAGGCGCTGACGAAGGACGCCACGACCACCAGGGCAGGCCCCGCTATCACCAGCCACACGTGGCCGTGGCGGTACCAGGGCACGGCGTCCTTCGCTGCATCGTTCTTCTTCATGCGGGCCTCCTTCAACGCGGCACCAGGAACACGGACTTCTCGCGCACGTGCACGGCGCCCTGCTCCGCGCGGATGTCGAAATGGATGGGATGCGAGCCGGCAGGCGCGCTGCCATGGGGAATCTGCAGCCGCACGGCGACCCAGCGCGACTCCGCGGGACCGACTTCCACTTCGGGCTCCGAAGCGACCGCGAGGTCCTGCAGGCCATCGGCCGAGATGCGGTAGCGCTGCGGCTGCTCGGTCGCGTTCATCACCTGCAGGCGGTAGACGTTTTCCAGCCTGCCGCCCGCCACGATGCGGGAGAGCGCGGCGCGATCGCGCACCACATCCACCCGCAAGGGCGTGCGCAAGGCCAGGCTGGTCATCATGCCGGCGGTGAGCACCAGCAGGACGGCGCCGTACACCAGCACGCGCGGACGCAGCACGCGCTGCAGGATGTAGCCGCGGGGCGCGCCCGCGCCCTGCTTCAACGCGTTCTGCGTCGTGAAGCGGATGAGCCCGCGCGGGTAGTGCATCTTGTCCATCACGCCGTCGCACACGTCCACGCAGGCGGCGCAGCCTATGCACTCGTACTGCAGCCCCTTGCGGATGTCGATGCCGGTGGGGCACACCTGCACGCACAGCCCGCAGTCGATGCAGGAGCCCAGGCCCATCGCCTGGAAGTCGTCCTTGCGGCCGCGGGTGCCTCGGGGTTCGCCGCGCGCGCCGTCGTAGCTGACGATCAGCGTGTCCTTGTCGAACATCGCGCTCTGGAAGCGCGCGTACGGACACATGTACTTGCAGACCTGCTCGCGCATGAAGCCGGCGTTGCCGTAGGTCGCGAAGGCGTAGAAGAAGACCCAGAACACTTCCCAGGAGCCCATGCGCGTCTGGAAGAACTCCATCCCGAGCTCGGTGATGGGCGTGAAGTAGCCGACGAAGGTGAAGCCGGTCCACATGGCCAGCATGGCCCACAGCAGGTGCTTGAACCACTTCTTCACGAGCTTTTCGAGGGAGAGCGAGGCGGCGTCGAGCTTGATGCGCTGCGGCCGGTCGCCTTCGACCTTGCGCTCTATCCACAGGAACATCTCGGTGTACACCGTCTGCGGACAGGTGAAGCCGCACCACAGCCGGCCGGCAACGGCCGTGAAGAGGAACAGCGACAGCGCGCTGAGCACCAGCAGGCCCGTGAGATAGATGAAGTCCTGCGGGTACAGGACATAGCCGAAGAGGTAGAAGCGCCGCGCGCCCAGGTCGAAGAGGACGGCCTGCCGGTCGTTCCACCGCAGCCAGGGCAGGCCGTAGAACACCAATTGCGTGAGCGCCACGAAGCCCCAGCGCCAGCGCGCGAAGCGGCCGGTCACGGCGCGCGGATAGATCTTCTTCTCGGACGCGTACAGCCCCTGGACTTCGTCCTCTTCCGCGGGCGCAAGAGGAGTGATGGGGATGACTTTCATGACCGTGGCCGCGGCTTCCTCAGGGGTTCACTGCTTCGCGGCCGTCTGCGGGGCGTGCGACAGGCCCCAGACGTAGCTGGTGAGCACGTGGATCTGCGCCGTCGTCAGCTTGCCTTCCTGCGCCGGCATCTGGTTGGTCTTGCCGTTGTTGACCATGTCGATGATCGCCTGCTCGCCGTAGCCGTGCAGCCAGATGTCGTCAGTGAGGTTGGGCGCGCCCACGGCCTGGTTGCCCTTGCCGTCGATGCCGTGGCAGGCAGCGCAGGCGGTGAACTTGGACTTGCCCAGTTGGGCGCGCAGCGAGTCGTGCGGGCTGCCCGAGAGCGACAGCACGTAGTTCGCCACGTTCTTCACGTCGTCGGCGGTCCCGACCGCGGCGGCCATCGGGGGCATCACGCCGATGCGGCCTTTGGTGATGCTCTCCTTGATCTGGTCGGGCGCGCCGCCATGCAGCCAGTCGTTGTCGGTGAGGTTGGGAAAGCCCTTGCTGCCCCGCGCGTCCGACCCGTGGCACTGCGCGCAGTTGTTCATGAAGAGCCGCTCGCCCACGGCCATCGCGTTCGGGTCGCCGGCGAGCGCCTCGGGCGTCCTGGCGGTGAACTGCGCGTACAGCGGCTCGAGCTCCTTGTTGGCCGTCGCGACTTCCGCCGCATATTCGCCCTGCGCGCTCCACTTGAGCGAGCCGGCATAGGCGCCGAAGCCCGGGTACAGGAACAGGTAGGCCACCGAGAACACGATGGTGATGACGAACAGGCCGACCCACCACAGCGGCAGCGGGTTGTTCATCTCGGTGAGGTCCTCGTCCCAGACGTGGCCCGTGGTGTTGTCGCTGCGTGCGGCCACCTTCTTGCGCGAGGTGGCCCACAGCAGCAGCAGGCAGCCGGCGATGCCGGCCGTCGTGAGGACGGCGATGTAGTTCGACCAGAAGCCGTTGATGAAATCGCTCACGTTGCGTCCTGGTCAGTCTTGCTGGAAGGGGATCTGCCCGTCTTCCTCGAACCGCGCCCGGTTGGAGCGCTTCCAGGCCCAGGCCCAGATGCCGACGAAGGTCACGAAGGACAGGACGGTGGCGATCACGCGCAGCAGGGTGATGTCCATTTCTTTCTCCTCACTTCAGGGCCGTGCCCAGCGACTGCAGGTACGCGATCAGGGCGTCCTGCTCGGTCTTTCCCTTGAGCTCCGCGGGCGCCTTGGCGATTTCGTCGTCGCTGTAGGGAACGCCCACGATGCGCAGCGCGCGCATGTGCGCGGAGATGCTGTCCGCGTCGGCCGCGTTCTTCTCCAGCCACGGGTAGGCGGGCATGTTGGACTCGGGCACCACGTCGCGCGGATTGTTCAGGTGGATGCGGTGCCACTCGTCGCTGTACTTGCCGCCCACGCGCTGCAGGTCGGGGCCGGTGCGCTTGGAGCCCCACTGGAACGGGTGGTCCCACACGAACTCGCCGGCCACGGAATAGTGGCCGTAGCGCAGCGTCTCGGCGCGGAAGGGCCGGATCATCTGCGAGTGGCAGTTGTAGCAACCCTCGCGCACGTAGATGTCGCGCCCGGCGACCTGCAGCGCGGTGTAGGGCTTCAGGCCGGCGATGGGCTCGGTGGTGGACTTCTGGAAGAACAGCGGCACGATCTCCACCAGGCCGCCGACGGCGACGACCAGCAGGATCAGCACGATCATCAGGAAGTTGTTCGTCTCGACCTTCTCGTGCGAGAAGCCGGCGCTCGTGTTCGCTTGGTCACTCATGGTGGTCAGCTTTCTTCTCAGGCGTGCGCGACGGCGGGGGACGGGACGCTGATGCGCGCGGCGCGCCCGCCGGCCACCGTCATCCAGGTGTTCCACGCCATCACCAGCATGCCGGTCAGGTACAGCAGGCCGCCGAGCACGCGGATCACGTAGAAGGGATAGGTCGCCTTCACGCCCTCGACGAAGGTGTAGGTGAGCGTGCCGTCGGCGTTGAGCGCGCGCCACATCAGGCCCTGCATCACGCCGGCGATCCACATCGACGCGATGTACAGCACGATGCCGACGGTGGCGATCCAGAAGTGCAGCTCGATGGCGGGCACCGAGTACATCTTCTTCTGGCCGAACAGGCGCGGGATCAGGTAATACAACGACCCCATCGAGATCAGGCCCACCCAGCCCAGGGAGCCGGAGTGCACGTGGGCGATGCCCCAGTCCGTGTAGTGCGAGAGCGCGTTCACGGTCTTGATGGACATCATCGGGCCCTCGAAGGTCGCCATGCCGTAGAAGGACAGGGCCACGATCAGGAAGCGCAGCACGGGGTCTTCGCGCAGCTTGTGCCACGCGCCCGAGAGCGTCATCACGCCGTTGATCATGCCGCCCCAGCTGGGCGCCAGCAGGATCAGGGAGAACACCATGCCCAGCGACTGCGTCCAGTCCGGCAGCGCGGTGTAGTGCAGGTGGTGCGGGCCCGCCCACATGTACGTGAAGATCAGCGCCCAGAAGTGCACGATGGACAGGCGATAGCTGTACACCGGGCGGCCGGCCTGCTTGGGGATGAAGTAGTACATCATCCCGAGGAAGCCCGCGGTGAGGAAGAAGCCCACCGCGTTATGGCCGTACCACCACTGCACCATCGCGTCCTGCACGCCGGCGTAGGCGGAATAGGACTTCATGAGGCCCGCGGGGACGGCGGCGCTGTTGACGATGTGCAGCAGGGCGACGGCGATGATGAAGGAGCCGTAGAACCAGTTGGCCACGTAGATGTGCTTCACCTTGCGCACGCCCACGGTGCCGAAGAACACGATCGCGTAGCAGACCCACACGACGGCGATGAGGATGTCGATCGGCCATTCGAGTTCCGCGTACTCCTTGCCCTGCGTGTAGCCCAGGGGCAGGCTGATGGCGGCCGCGACGATCACGGCCTGCCAGCCCCAGAAGGTGAAGGCGGCGAGCTGCCTGGCGAACAGCGGAACCTGGCAGGTCCGCTGCACCACCCAGTAGCTGGTGGCGAACAGCGAGCAGCCGCCGAACGCGAAGATCACCGCGTTGGTGTGCAGTGGCCGCAGGCGCCCGTAGCTGAGCCAGGGGACGCCGAAATTGAGTTCAGGCCAGGCGAGCTGGGCCGCGATGAACACGCCGACGAGCATGCCCACCACGCCCCACACGACCGCCATCAGCGAGAACTGCCGTACGACCGTGTCGTTGTACGTCGCAGGAGTGACGGGAGCTGCGTTCATGAAGCACCTTTTTCAGAGGCTCCCAGTGTCCGCGTCGCGTTCGCGGCCGCGCTTGATTCACGTCAATCGTCGTCGAGAATGCGCTCGCCCTCGGCGTCCACGCCTTCGAACTGCCCGCGCCACACGGCCCACGCCAGCGCGCCCAGGATGGCCAGCGCCAGGACGATGGACAGCGGGATGAGGAGGAAGAGGATGTCCATGGGGAGCTTGCGCGTTCGGCTTGGGCAACGGTGTCGCGTCGTCCTCGCTCAACGCTCCACGAACGACAGCCGCGCGGCGTTGAGCACCACCAGCAGCGAGCTGCCCGCCATGCCCAGGCCCGCGAGCCAGGGCGGCATCAGGCCTGCCACCGCCAGCGGAACGCACACGAGGTTGTAGGCCGCGGCCCAGAGCAGGTTCTGGCGCACCACGGCGTGGGCGCGGCGCGCGTGCGCCAGCACGGTGGCCACCTGTTGCGGCTGCCCGCCCTGGACGATGAAGTCGCAGCGCGCCTGCGCGAGCGGCACCGCATCGCCCAGCGCGATGGCCACGTCGGCGCGGGCGAGTACCGGGCCGTCGTTCATGCCGTCGCCCACCATGGCGACACGGCGACCGGCCCCTTGCAGGCGCGCCAGGTGGTCCAGCTTGTCCTGCGGCGACTGCCGTCCCAGCGCGTGCGCGATGCCGGCACGGCGCGCGAGTCGTTGCACGGCGCCATCGGCGTCGCCGGACAGCACTTGTACTTCCAGATGCAGCCCGCGCAGCGCCGCGACGGCCGCCAGCGCGCCGGGACGCAAGGTCTCGTCGAGCTCGAAGCTCGCGAGCCATCCGTGGTCGTCGGCCAGGTGGACCTGCGCCGCCTGCGCGTCGTCCAGCACCGGCAGGTCGCAAAAGCGCGCGGAGCCCAGGCGCAGGCGGCGCGGCGTCGTGCCCGCCATGACCGTGCCCTCGATGCCGAGCCCGGCATGTTCCTGTACCTCCTG
>FTHB01000516.1_pt1 | contig 12716 bp, 12 predicted proteins | sample 1640851 | NCBI WGS metagenome assembly FTHB01 (sample SAMEA3914788, study PRJEB12502) | metagenome | biome: forest; material: soil | place: Canada | collected 2011-07-03 | depth 0.1 m
CCCCCTGCGCCCCCGATAGACTCCCCCGATGCCGCTGCTCGACCTCCCTGCCGATGCGCGTCCGCGCGAAAAGCTGCTGGCCCGCGGCGCTGGCGCCCTGAGCGACACCGAGCTGCTCGCCCTCCTGCTGCGCACGGGCACGCAGGGCCGCGGCGTGTTCCAGATGGCGCAGGAGGTGCTGGAGCGCTTCAGCGGCCTCGCGGGCCTGCTGCACGCCAGCGGCGAGGACTTGCGCGGCGTGAAGGGCCTGGGCGGCACGGCGAAGCGCTCGGAGCTGCTGGCGGTGCTGGAACTCGCCCGTCGCGCGATGGCGGAGCAGCTGAAGGCGCGCGAGGTGTTCGGCTCGCCCGACGCCGTGAAAAATTACCTGCAGCTGCACCTCGCGCGGCGTCCGCACGAAGTGTTCGCGGCCCTCTTCCTCGACGCGCAGAACCGCCTGATCGCGCTGGAAGAACTCTTCCGCGGCACGCTGACTCAGACCAGCGTGTATCCGCGCGAAGTCGTCCTCAAGGCCTTGCAGCACCACGCCGCCGCGGTGGTGCTGGCCCACAACCATCCCAGTGGCACCGTGCAGCCCTCGCGCGCCGACGAAGCCCTCACGCAGACGCTCAAGGCCGCCCTGGCGCTGGTCGACGTGCGCGTGCTCGATCACGTCGTCGTCGCGCCGGGCCAGGCCTTGTCGATGGCGGAAAAGGGGCTGCTGTGAAGGCCAAGTCCCTGCAGGACCTGCAAGCCATCCGCAAGCAGCTGGCGGAACAGGAACGCATCGCGCGCGAGCAGGCCGCGGTGCGCGCGGAGGCCGAGCGCCGCGCCGAGGCGGAGCGCAACCTGTTCCAGCGCGCCGCCGGCAAGGTACAGCGCCTGCCGGCGCACGGGCGGGTGCATCATCCGCCGGAGCCGGTCGCGCCGATCGCGGTGCAGCGCCAGCTCGATGACCAGCGCGTGCTGAAGGAGGCGATCAGCGACGAGTTCGATGCCTCCACGCTGCTGGAAGTGGACGAGGCGCTGAGCTTTCGCCGGCCCGGCGTGGGCATCGACGTCGCGCGCAAGCTGCGGCGGGGCTACTGGAGCATCCAGGCGGAGATCGACCTGCACGGCCTGCGCACCGACGACGCGCGCGAGGCGCTCGCGGGCTTCCTGCGCGAGGCGGTGCGCCAGGGCCTGCGCTGCCTGCGCGTCGTCCACGGCAAGGGCCTCGGCTCACCGGGCAAGACGCCCGTCCTCAAAGGCAAGGTGCACGGCTGGCTGGTGCAGAAGAACGAGGTGCTCGCCTTCGTGCAGGCGCGCGGCGACGAAGGCGGCGCCGGCGCCGTCGTCGTGCTGCTGAAACCCTCGGCTTAGGCGGGGGTGTTTCTCATCCAGTCCGCGGTCTGGAAGAACGAATCGCGCAGCCGCGCGCGCAAGTCCTCGGGCACGCCCGTCTCGCCCATCGCCTGGTCCATGCACGCGAGCCACTGGTCGCGCTCCGCGATGCCGATCTTGAAGGGCATGTGGCGCATGCGCAGTCGTGGATGGCCGAAGCGGTCGGTGTAGTGCTGCGGGCCGCCCAGCCAGCCGCACAGGAACCAGAAGAGGTTCTGCCGCGCGCGTGCCAGCTCCGTGCCATGCGCGGCACGCAGTTCCTTGTAGCCGGATTCCAGGTCCATCAGGTCGTAGAAGCGCTCCACCAGCGCATGGACTTTTGCCTCGCCGCCGATCCGCTCGTAAGGGCTCGCCTGCGGCTGCTTCTGTTCGCTCTCCATGCCCCGATTGTCGCAGCGCGCCCTATTCGGCCGCTTTGCGCAGGGTATCCATCACCGGCCGGCTCAGCACTCCGCGCAGGCCCCACCAGCCGGCCGCGAGCGCCAGCACCGCGCCGGCCGCCGCGCCGGCGAGCGGCACGAGGGGCGAAGCGGTCCACGTGAAGTCGAAGGCGTACTTCGCGAGCGCCCAACCCACGACGGACGCCACCATGCTCGCGAGGAAGCCCGCGAGCAGGCCCACGCCCACCAGTTCCGCGCGCTGGACCTGCCGCAGCAGGCTGCCGCGCGCACCCACCGCGCGCATGATCGCGAACTCGCGCGCCCGCTCCTCGCGCGTGGCCGTCACGGCCGCGAACAGCACGACGACACCGGCAGCGAGCGTGAAGCCGAAGAGGAACTCCACCGCGCGGATCACCTTGTCCAGGACGCCCTGCACCTGCGTGATGGTCGCCGTCATGTCGACGTTGGTCACGTTGGGGAAGGCGCGCACCAGCGCATTGTCGAAGCCGGCCTGCTCCGGCGCGCGGAACGCGCCCATGAAGGTCACGGGCATGTCGGGCAGCGCACTCACCGGATACATCACGAAGAAGTTCGCGTGCATGGAGCTCCAGTCCACCTTGCGCAGCGACGTGATCTTCGCCTCGCTCGCGGTGCCCGCGACGTCGAAGCGAAGCGTGTCGCCCAGCTTGAGGCCCAGCGTCTCGGCAAGGCCCGCCTCCACGCTCACCGCACCCTGCTCGCCCGGCGTCCAGCGGCCGGCGACGACCTGGTTGTGCGCGGGCTGCTGCGCGGCGTACGAGAGGTTGAACTCACGGTCCACGAGGCGGCGCGCGCGCTCGTCGGGGAAGTCCTCCGGCCCGATCCCGCGGCCGTTCACCGCAACGAGGCGGCCGCGGAACATGGGGTACCAGTCCAGCCGCTGAACGCCTGCATGGCGCAACTGCTGCAGGAAGGCGTTGCTCTGGTCCGGCAACACGTTGATCACGAAGCGGTTCGGCGCGTCGGGCGGCGTCGCCTGGCGCCAGCTCGCGATCAGGTCGGTTCGCAGCAGCACGAGCAGCACCAGCGCCAGCAGGCCCACGGCGAGCGCGCTGGTCTGCACCACCGCATAGGCGGGCCGCGCACTGATCTGCCGCGTCGCCAGCACCAGCCAGCGAGGCGCAGTCGCCTCGTTCACCACGCGGCGCAGCAGCTTCACGGCGACCCAGCTCAGGCCCGCGAACACCAGCACGGCGCCCGCGAAGCCACCGACCGCGATGCCGCCCAGCTTGATGTCGCTGCTGGCCGCGAGCAGCAGCGCCGCGAAGCCCGCGACGCCGATGCCCAGCACCAGCAGCGAGGCGGGCTTCAGGTTGCCGACGTCGCGGCGGATCACGCGCAGCGGCGGCACATGCGCGAGCTGCAGCACCGGCGGCAGGCCGAAGGCGAACAGCAGCGTGAGCCCCATGCCCAGCCCGAACAGCACGGGCCACACACCGGGCGCGGGCAGCGCGGTTTCCACCAAGCCACTGAGCAGCGCAACGAACACGAAGTGCACCGCATAACCCAGCGCCACGCCCAGCAGGCTGGCGGCAAGGCCGATCGCGCCGAACTCGATGGTGTAGCTCCAGGCGATGGTGCGCTGGCTCTGCCCCAGCACGCGCAGCATGGCGCAGTCGTCCAGGTGACGGCTCGCGAAGCCGCGCGCGGCGAGCGCGACCGCGACGGCGCTGAGGAGCGCCGCGAGCAGCGCGACCAGGTTCAGGAATTTCTCCGCGCGGTCCAGCGTCTGCTTCATCTCGGGCCGGCCGCTTTCGAAGGACTCGATGCGCACGCCGCGGATGTCGGGCCGCTTCACTTCCGCCGCGGCCCAGTCGGTGAAGCGCGCGACGGCCTTGTCGTCGCCCGCGACCGCGAAGCGCCAGCCTACGCGGCTCGCCGGCTGCACGAGGTGCGTGGCCGGCAGGTCGGCCTGGTGGATCATCACGCGCGGCGCGAAGTTGAGGAAGCCGGTGCCGCGATCGGGCTCCATCTTGATCACGCGCGTGATGCGCAGTTGCGAGTCGCCCAGCAGCAGCGGATCGCCCACGTGCAGTCCCAGCGATTCCAGCACCGAAGCATCGACCCAGGCTTCGCCGCGTTGCGGCACATCGTCCGTGGCCTGGCCCGGTCCGTCGGCACGCTGCGCGACTTCCAGCTTGCCGCGCAAGGGATAGCCCTCGCGCACCGCCTTCAAGGCGACGAGCCGGCTGGCGCCGCCCTGCGCATCGGGCGCGCGCGCCATCGAGGGGAACAGCAGCGAGTCCACGGTGCGCAGGCCGAGAGCGCGTGCTTGCGCGATGAAGGCCGCGGGCGTGGGCGCGTCGCTCACGATCACCGCGTCGCCACCGAGCAGCGCGCGCGCGTCGCGCGCCAGGCCGGACTTCAACCGGTCGGCGAAGAAGCCCACGGCCGTGAGCGCGGCGACGGCAAGCGTCACCGCGACCAGCAGCAGGCGCAGCTCGCCCGCGCGCAGGTCGCGACGCAGGGTGCGCCAGCCCAGGGACACAGCAGGAAACCGCGTCACTGGACAACCCTCCGCGCTACGCGCTGCGGGATTCGCCTTGGGACGGCCCTGCGGCTCATGCGCCGGCCGAACGCAGGCGCTGGCCCGCGAGCTCGGGCTGCAGCACCAGGCGCTCCGGCGCCGTGTAGCACAGGAAGTGGCGGCCGGTGGCGCGTCCCACGGTGCACAGGCCCACGCGCTCGGCGATCTCGTAGCCCATCTGCGTCGTGCCGCTGCGCGAGAGCACGATGGACACGCCCATCTGCGCCGACTTGATCACCATCTCGCTGGTGAGGCGGCCGGTCGTGTAGAACACCAGCGGCTCCTCCACGGTCGCGGCCTCGTGCCCGTGCAGCCACATCCAGCCCGCGATGGTGTCGATCGCGTTGTGGCGGCCCACGTCTTCCACGAACAGCAGCATGCTCTCGCCGCGGAACAGAGCGCAACCGTGCACCGAACCCGCGGACTTGTACGTGCTCTCCTGCAGGCGGATCGTGTTGACGATGCCGTACAGCTGCGCCTGCGCCAGCCGCGCCTCCGGCAGGGCGACGCTGTCGACCTCCTCCATCAGGTGGCCGAACACGCTGCCCTGGCCGCAGCCCGTGGTGACGATGCGGTGCGCCGTGCGTTCCTCGATGCGCTCGATGCCCGCGCGCGTCTTCACGGCCGCGGCGCCGACCTCCCAGTCCACCGTCACCGACTCCACGCTCTCCAGCGATTCGACGAGCCGCTGGTTGCGCAGGTAGCCCAGCACCAGCCATTCCGGATGCGCGCCCAGCGTCATCAGCGTCACGAGCTCGCGCTTGTCGACATACACCGTCAGCGGACGCTCGGCAGGGATGGACACGGTCTCCGTCTCGCCATGCTCGTTGACGACGGACACGCTGCGGGTGAGCGGCGCGCGGGCATCGGTCAGGACGGGACGGGTCATGGCCCGAGGCTACCGCAAATACAAAGGCCAGCCGGGCGGCTGGCCTGCTGCGCAGCGAACGGCGCTTACTTCTTCGCGCTGGCGCCGGTCTTGCCCGAGGTCATGCTGCCCGATTCGGCGCGCACGCTGGGCGGGCTGGTGGCGTTGCCGGCCGGCGAATGCGCCCCTGAGCTTTCCAGCGGCTTCTGTTCGGCCGGCGTGTTGGCGAAGGGGCCGGGGTCCGCACAGCCGGGTACAGCGGGCGCGGGATTCGTCACCGCGGCCACGGGCGTCGCGCCGCCTTGCGAAGCGGTGGCCGGCGTCGCGGCGGGCACCTTCGTGGCCGAGGCCGAAGCGGATGCAGCCTGCGCAGCCGCCTGGGCCGGGTGGCTGGACTTGTACTTCGCGGCGATGCGGTCCTGGACCTTGCACAGCTGGTAGGCATCGACCTTGCCCTGCCAGGCCGCCTTCGCCGCGGCGTCGGCGGCCTTCGCCTTGGCGGCGTCGTCCAGCGGCGGCAGCTTGGCCAGCGCAAGGCCGCAGGCGGCCAGCGCCGCCACGGTGATCATGCAGCGTTTCATCGTCTCGTTCTCCTCAGGCGGGTCGCGCGTTGTCGGCGCGCTCGTCCACGATGGACAGCGGCTTGCTGCGCTGCGCGGGAATGCGTCCGGCCTTGATGGCTTCGTACCAGTAGACGTGGTGCTCGCGCGCCCACGCATCGTCGACCCAGCCGCGCCGCATGGCGGTGTAGGCGCCGCGCATGCCGATGGTGCCGATGTAGATGTGGCCGATGAAGACCACCAGCATCAGCACGGTCGCGACGTTGTGGACCATGTGCGCGAGCTGCATCGTGCGGCGGTCGTAAACGAGGTCAGGGATCAGCTTGTCCATCACCAGGCCCGAGGCCACGACCACCACGCCCAGCAGCAGCACGCCGATCCAGAACACCACTTTCTCGCCCGCGTTGAAGCGGTGGGAAGGCAATTCGTTGCCACTGAGCATGCCGCCGAAGCGCAGCAGCCAGCGCAGGTCGCCCTTCTGCGGGAAGTTGTCGCGCAGGAAGGTGAGGAAGACGATGACCAGCGACACCGCGAACAGCGGGCCGGCGAAGTTGTGCAGGTTCTTCAGCAGGTAGGTGAGATAGCCGAAGAGCGTGTGGCCGATGACGGGCAGCAGGAAGAACTTGCCGAAAGCCATCACGATGCCCGAGATGCCCAGGCACACGAACGCGATCGCGTTGGCCCAATGCGCGGCGCGCTCGAAAGGCGTGAAGCGTTCGATGCGCCTGGGCGCGTTGCCCATCACGTGATGGCCCAGCGGGCCCTTGGCGAAATAGAAGATCGCCAGCGCCAGCAGCACGATCAGCAGGAGCGAGCCGCCGTACGGAATCAGCCAGCGGTTGCGTACCTCGCGCCAGGCTTCGCCGGCGGTGACGAAGCGCGTGCCGGGATAGGCGACGGGCGCCTGGATCAGGACGCCGGCCTCGGGCGCTTCCGACTTGGGCAGGCTGCTGTAGCCCTCCATGCCGCCTTGCACGCCGCGCCACATCGGCGCGTTGTTGCCCGGCTGCACGCGGTTGCGCTGGCCGTTGTCCTGCTGCAGGTAGCCCGGGTCGTTGGAAGCGTCTCGCTTCACCTCGGGCTTCACCTCGAAGATGTTCTGGCCCTGGATGCCGCCGGGTGCGGCCTGGCCGGGCGGCAGGTCCTCGGGCGCGACCTTGCCCGCCGGCGCGGTGGTCGTGGAGGCTCCGCCGGCGGGGACCGAGTTGACGGACTGCGCGAGGGCGCCGCCGGCGAGCGCGACGCTCAGCGCGGCGGCGGCAAGGACCTCAAGGAACCTTCGCATAGTCGTTCTGCCCCTGCATGGTTCGCACCTTCAACTCCTGTTCCCAGCTGTTGCGGTCGCCCGGCTTCCAGCCCGTCGCCATGAACGGCGGCTGGTGGTTCGTGCCGGTGTAGGGGGCGGCATCGCTCTTGATGCCGCTGGCGGTCTGCTCGCGCTCGGCGCAGGCAGCCAGCGCCAACGTCGCGACGGCCAGGGAGAGGACGACCAGGCTCTTGCTCATGACTTGGCTCCGTTCGGCTGGCCGGCCTGCTTGGAGCCGTAGGCCGTGCCCCAGCCCCACACCTCGGCGCCGCGGCCACGCTTGACGACGCGATTGCGGAAGATGTCGGCGACGACGTCGCCGTCGCCGGCCAGCAGCGCCTTGGTCGAACACATCTCGGCGCAGGCCGGCAACTTGCCTTCGGCCAGGCGGTTGCGGCCGTACTTCTCGAACTCCGCCTGCGAGCCGTTGGCCTCGGGGCCGCCGGCGCAGAAGGTGCACTTGTCCATCTTGCCGCGCACGCCGAAGGTGCCCTGCGCCGGGAACTGCGGCGCGCCGAAGGGGCACGCGTAGCTGCAGTAGCCGCAGCCGATGCAGGTGTCCTTGTCGTGCAGCACGACGCCCTCTTCCGTACGGTAGAAGGTGTTGGTGGGGCACACCGCCATGCAGGGCGCGTCGGAGCAGTGCATGCACGCGACCGACACCGACTTCTCGCCCGGCACGCCGTCGTTCAGCGTCACCACGCGGCGCCGGTTGACGCCCCACGGCACCTCGTTCTCGTTCTTGCAGGCCGTGACGCAGCCGTTGCACTCGATGCAACGCTCGGAGTCACAGATGAATTTCATTCGTGCCATCGTGATCTCCCGGGGTTAGGCGCGCTGCACGTCGCAGATCGTCGTCTTGGTCTCTTGCATCATCGTCACGCTGTCGTAGCCGTAGGTCGTGCCGGTGTTGACCGCCTCGCCGCGCACGATGGGCGCCGCGCCGCTCGGGTAGTACGCGAGCAGGTCCTGCCCCTGCCAGCGGCCCGAGAAGTGGAAGGGCATCCACACCGTGTCCGGCCCTACGCGGTCGGTCACCAGCGCCTGCACGTTGAGGTTGCCGCCCGTGGGCGTCTTCACCAGCACGCGGTCGCCGTTCTTGATCCCGCGGTTGGTCGCCGTCTGCGGATTGATCTCGACGAAGGACTCCTGCTGCAGCTCGGCGAGCCACGGGTTGGAGCGCGTCTCCTCGCCGCCGCCTTCGTACTCCGTGAGGCGGCCCGAGGTGAGGATCAGCGGGAACTTCTGGTACAGCTTGTCCTCGATGTTCTTCTGCTGCAGCGACTTGTACAGCGTGGGCAGCCGCCAGAACGCCTTCTTGTCGTCGTGCGTCGGGTACTTGGCCACGAGGTCGGGTCGCGTGCTGTAGAGCGCCTCGCGATGCTGCGGGATCGGGTCCGGGAAGTTCCAGACCACCGCGCGCGCCTTGGCGTTGCCGAAGGGATGGATGCCGTGGTTCTTCATGACCACGCGGATCAGGCCGCCCGAAAGGTCCGTCTTCCAGTTCTTGCCTTCGGCGGCGGCCTTCTCGGTGTCGGTGAGCTCGTCCCACCAGCCCAGTTTCTTCACGAAGATGTGGTCGACCTCGGGGTAGCCGGTCTGGATGTCGGAGCCCACGGGCGCCGACCCGTCCTCGGCCAGCAGGTTGACACCGTCCTTCTCCACGCCGAAGTTGGCGCGGAAGCAGCCGCCGCCCTGCATCACGTGCTTGGACGTGTCGTACAGGTTGGGCGAGCCCGGGTGCTTGAGCTCCGGCGTGCCGTAGCAGGGCCAGGGCAGGCCGTAGTAGTCGCCGGCGATGTCGTAGCCGGTTTCCTTGTCGATGACGCTGCCCTTGGCCTTGAGCGTCTTCACGTCGAAGGCCGCCATGTTGCGCATGTGCGCCTTCAGCCGCTCGGGGCTCTGGCCCGTGTAGCCGATGGACCAGTTCGACTTGTTGATCTCGCGCAGGATGTCCTCGGGCACGGGCTCGTCCATGCCCTTGACCTGCTGCATCTTGAAGTTCTTGACCAGCTCCTTGGCGAAGCCGAGCTTGTCGGCCAGCTGGTACATGATCATGTGGTCGCTGCGGCTTTCCCACAGCGGCTCGATCACCTTCTGGCGCCACTGCAGCGAGCGGTTCGACGCCGTCACCGAGCCGCTGGTCTCGAACTGCGTGGTGGCCGGCAGCAGGTACACCGCGCGGTTCGCGTTGAGGTCCTTGGGGTCGCCGGGCATGGCGGCCATCGCTGCCGTCGCGGACGGGTACGGGTCCACCACCACCAGCAGGTCCAGCTTGTCCATGGCCCGCTTCATTTCCAGGCCGCGGGTCTGCGAGTTGGGCGCGTGGCCCCAGTACACGACGCCGCGCAGGTTGGCGTCCTGGTCGATCAGCTCGTTGCGCTCCAGCACGCCGTCGATCCAGCGCGACACCGTCATGCCGGGCTTTTCCATCAGCGCCTTGGAGGCGTAGCGACCCTTGATCCAGTCGTAGTCCAGGCCCCAGACCTTGGCGAAGTGCCTCCACGAGCCTTCCGCGAGACCGTAGTAGCCGGGCAGCGAATCGGGGTTGGGCCCGACGTCGGTCGCGCCCTGCACGTTGTCATGGCCACGGAAGATGTTGGCGCCGCCGCCGGACACGCCCACGTTGCCCAGCGCCAGCTGCAGGATGCAGGAGGCGCGCACGATCGCGTTGCCCGTGGTGTGCTGCGTCTGGCCCATGCACCACACGATGGTGGAGGGGCGGTTCATCGCCATGGTCTGCGCAACCCGGAACACCTCGGCTTCCGGCACCCCGCAGGCTTCCTGCACCTTGTCGGGGGTCCACTTGGCCAGCACCTCGTCGCGGACCTTGTCCATGCCGTAGACGCGATCGGCCAGGTACTTCTTGTCTTCCCATCCGTTCTTGAACACGTGGTACAGCACGCCGAACAGGAAGGGGATGTCGGAGCCGGAGCGCAGGCGGATGTACTGGTCGGCCTTGGCCGCCGTGCGCGTGAAGCGCGGGTCGGCCACCATCAGCTTCAGGCCGTTCTCGCGCGCATGCAGGATGTGCAGCATCGAGACCGGGTGGGCCTCGGCGGCGTTGGAGCCGATGTACAGCGCCGCCTTGCTGTTCTGCATGTCGTTGTACGAGTTCGTCATCGCGCCATAGCCCCACGTGTTCGCCACGCCGGCGACGGTGGTGGAGTGGCAGATGCGCGCCTGGTGGTCGCAGTTGTTGCTGCCCCAGAGGCTCACGAACTTGCGCATCAGGTAGGCCTGCTCGTTCGAATGCTTGGACGAGCCGACCCAGAAGACGGAGTCGGGGCCGCTGGCCTTGCGCAGGTCCAGCAGCTTCGCCGAGATCTCGCTGTACGCCTGGTCCCAGGAGATGCGCTGGTACTTGCCGTCCACCAGCTTCATGGGATAGCGCAGGCGGAACTCGCCGTGGCCGTGCTCGCGCAGCGCGGCACCCTTGGCGCAGTGCGCGCCCAGGTTGATGGGCGAATCGAACACGGCCTCCTGGCGCACCCACACGCCGTTCTCCACCACCGCGTCGACGGCGCAGCCGACGGAGCAGTGCGAGCAGACCGTGCGCTTGACCTCGACGCGGCCTTCACCGACGGCGGGGCCGTCTTCCCTGGCGCGCGCCTTCTTCACCAGCACCAGCTGCGAGGCGGCAATGCCGACGCCGACGCCCAGGCCGGAGCGGCGCAGGAAGCCGCGTCGGTCCATGGTGGGCAAGGCCGCGGCCAGGCCGCGCTGCAGGCTGTGGACAAAGGGCGAACGCGGTTCCGCCTGGGTGGAACCCGTCTTCTTCGTGAGCAACATGGGGGTCTCCGTTCAGAGGAGAGTGGTCTTGTAGTACCGCTTCACGTGGTCCGTGACGCGGTAGCCGCCGCCGTTCTCGGGCGCGGGCACGGGCTTGTCGGCCTCGGCGATCTCGGGCGTGGAAGTCTTGGGGAGCGTGACCACGGCGGCCGTGGCGGCGCCGGCAACGGCGGCTCCCAGGAGGAAGCCCCGGCGGCGGGGCTTCGTCTGGCTTTCGGACATGGGGATCTCCTGAAGCTCTTATGAACGACTCTTCATACTGTAGTGGACCACTACAGGCCGGGCAATGACCGGCGGGGGAAAGAGCTCAGGGTAAACGCGAGGGCGACAGCACGGCGACAGCTTTCATCGCGGCGCGACCCATCGCTTAGGGGATTTGCTCAAGTCTTCGCCGGCCCGCGGCGGAGTGAAGCGCGCGCGGGCGTCAGCCCAGCAGGTCGAAGCCTTGCGTCTCCACGCTGGCGAAGGCGCGCGTGAAGCCGGCAACCCGCGCGTAGAAGCGGGCCTTGGGGTGCGCCTCGATCGCATCGCACAAGGTGTCCACCCACGGCTGGAGGTGCGTGGAGAAGAACTCGCGCTGGCGCGCGAGGTTGGCGACCGCCGCATCGTCGCCCGCGATCAGGTAGCGCATCACCTCGCACTCGTAGGCGATGTGGTCCTCGGTCTCGGGCATCGCCTCGTCGCGGCCAAGGCCGAGCGCCGCGAGCGTGTCGCGCAGGCGCGCCAGCGGCTTCTCGTTGAGGAAGCCGCCCAGGTAGTGCGAGCCGAACAGGAAGATCTCCGGCTTGCCGACGCCGCCGAAGAGCGCGTCGTATTCGTCGGCGATGGCGCGGTCGCCCATCTCGCGGGCCACGCCCACCAGGCGGCGCCAGGGCTCCTCCAGGAAGGCGCCTTGCGCCGGCGCGTCGGTGACCGCCACGCGCAGCGAGGCGAGCAGCCCGGGGGCGGGTGCAGCGTAATAGAGTTGCGCGAGCAGGCCGTAGATCTCGGCGCGCGCGATTTCCTCGTCCAGGGCGCTGGAAGTCGGCGGCGTTGCGCTCATAGGTCGGTGATGCGCGATTCGTCCTGCGCGGTATAGATGTCGATCACGCGGCAATCGCCGCACATCTTCAGGCGCTCCAGTGCGGCTCCCTGGAACATCGCATGGCCGGCGAGCTTGCCGATGATGGCCTCGATGCCCTTCAGCGTGCCGAAGGCCTTGCCGCAACGCACGCAGGCGAAAGGCTGCGCCTCGTTGAGCACGCGCGGCTGCTTGCGCTCCGGCGTGAGGAGCAGGCGCGGCTGCAGCGTGATCGCCTGCTCGGGGCAGGTCGTCTCGCACAGGCCGCACTGCACGCAGTTCTTCTCGACGAAGCGCAGCTGCGGCGCGAGCTGGTTGTCCTGCAGCGCGCTCGAGGGGCAGGCGCCGACGCAGCTCATGCACAGCGTGCACTTGTCCTTGTCGACGCTGACGGATCCGAACAAGGCGCCGGCCGGCAGCGCGATGCTCTCGGCGGGACGCGGCGCCTGTTCCAGCAGGTGGTCCAGCGCCAGCTCCAGGGTCGTGCGCTTTTCGGCGGACACGGCGTAGCGGGCGCGCGTGCGCGGCACGGCGCCGCGCCGGCGCGCGAGCAGGCGCAGGTCCCGGTCCAGGTCGGCGGCGCTGCGCGCGCGCAGCAGGCTGAAGTGGCTGCCCTCGTAGCCCAGGCCTTCCAGGATGGCCTGCGCCATCTGCATCTGCTGCTCCAGCGCGGCGACGTATTGCGGCGCTTCCTCGCCGGTCGCGAGGACCGCGACGTGCGATGCGCCCTGCGCGACGGCGGTCAGCCACAGGTCGATGCCGGTGCTGGCCACGTGCCACACCGCCAGCGGGATCACGTTGGCCGGCACGCCCTCGCCCACC
>FTHB01000188.1_pt1 | contig 12673 bp, 13 predicted proteins | sample 1640851 | NCBI WGS metagenome assembly FTHB01 (sample SAMEA3914788, study PRJEB12502) | metagenome | biome: forest; material: soil | place: Canada | collected 2011-07-03 | depth 0.1 m
CCTTCGAGCTCGCGCACGTTCGACCGCACGTTCTTGGCCACGAAGAACGCCACTTCCTCGGGCATCTCGGCGCTCTCGGCGCGCGCCTTGTTGATCAGGATGGCCACGCGCATCTCCAGCTCCGGCGGCTCGATGGCCACCGTCAGGCCGGAGTCGAAGCGCGAGACCAGGCGCTCGTGGATGTCCGTCAGGCCCTTGGGATAGGTGTCCGAGGTCATCACGATGTGGCTCTTCTTGGCCAGCAGGGCCTCGAAGGCGTTGAAGAACTCCTCCTGCGTGCGGTCCTTGTTGGCGAAGAACTGGACGTCGTCGATCAGGAGCAGGTCCAGGGAGTGGTAACGCTCCTTGAACTCGTCGAAAGTCTTGCGCTGGTAGGCCTTGACCACATCCGACACGAACTGCTCGGCGTGGATGTAGAGAACTTTCGAGTTGGGCTTGTCCGCCAGCAGCCGGTTGCCCACCGCGTGGACAAGATGGGTTTTCCCCAGGCCGACGCCGCCGTAAATAAATAGTGGGTTGTACAGCTGCCCCGGCGTGCCGGCCACGTGCATGGCGGCGGCGCGCGCCATGCGGTTGGCCGTGCCCTCCACCAGCGTGTCGAAAGTCAGCGCCGTGTTCAGGCGGCTCTTGAAGCCGCCGGGGGCGATTTCTTCTTCCGGCTCGCTCGGTTCGGCCACCGGTGCATTGGCTGCCACGGCCGGCGCCGAGTAAGTGCGCAAGCCACTCTCCCGCGGAGTGATGGCCAACTCGAGCTGCACGGGCTGGCCGTAAAGCTTCTCGAGAACGGCGGCGATGCGCCCTGCGTATTGGGCTCGAACCCAGTCGAGTTTGAACCGGTTGGCCACGAACAGCGTGACCTTGGAAAAGTCGTCCGAGACCTGGGCCGTCAAGGGTTTGATCCAGGTGTTGAACTGCTGCTCGGGGAGGTCCTGTGCCAGCTGGTCGACGCAGGCCTGCCATAGGCTGTCCCCTGCGTCCAGGCTGGAGGCGGTCGCCAGCCTGCTGTGTTGCCCCTCGCTCATGTGCCCCGTCGCTCCTGTGGATTAGTTTTATCGCGCGAAACGGCGCATTCTAGTTGCTGAACACCTTATCCACACAAGCCGCCGAGACAGTCGCAGGGGTGATCCCGGGCGACTTGACAAGCCCCTTGCTTGTCCGGCTTCCCGGTTTTGGGGATAATGCCGGGTTTTCCCGAGAAGCAACATGAAACGCACCTACCAACCCTCCAAAGTGCGCCGCGCGCGTACGCACGGCTTCCTGGTCCGCATGAAGACCCGTGGTGGCCGCGCCGTGATCAACGCTCGCCGCGCCAAGGGCCGCAAGCGCCTGGCCGCCTGAGCCGGCCGCTGAAACGCAAGCGCAGCCTGCGCCTGCCGACGTGCAGCGGCTGAAGACCCGGGCACAGTACGAGGCAGCGATGGCAGGCGGTACCGTCTCCCGGACGCCGCACTTCGTGCTGCACCGTGCAGCATTCGAGGCGTCGACTCATCCCAGTGCTTCATCGGAGCAGCCCGGACCCGCAGGGTCCCTTCCTGGATCGGCCGAGGGCCGCGGGTCCGAAGGACCCCCGGCCCTGTTCGGTGTCCGGACGGAAGCCTGGATGGGAGCAGTCGTGCCCAAGCGCTGGGCGAAGCGGGCCGTCACCCGCAACGGCATCAAGCGGCAGATCTACGCCGTGAGCGCCGCCTTCGAGACGCGCCTGCCTGCGGCCGCCCACGTGGTGCGGCTGCGGATGGATTTCGCCCGCAAGGATTTCCCCAGCGCCTGGTCCGACACGCTGAAGCAAAGCGTGCGCGGCGAACTGCTGCAGCTCTTTGAAAAGGCGGCGCGATGAAGCGCGTGCTCGTCGCCCTGGTGAAGGGCTACCGCCTGCTGCTTTCGCCCTGGGTCGGTTCGTCCTGCCGTTTCACGCCGACCTGCTCCGCGTATTCTCTGGCCGCGCTGGACCGGCACGGCGCCGCCGCCGGCGCTTATTTGACGGTCGCCCGCATCGCCCGCTGCCATCCCTGGTGTGCGGGCGGGCATGATCCCGTGCCCGCCACGCCCCCGCGCCTGTTCACGCGCTGGGGCAGCGCGCTCCAACAACAGAAGAAAGCTCCATGACCGACATCCGCCGCACCATCCTCTGGGTGATCTTCGGCTTCTCCTTGGTGATGCTGTGGGACCAATGGCAGGTCTACAACGGCAGGCCCGCCACCTTCTTCCCCGGCGGCAAGCCCGCCGTCACGGCCAGCGCGCCCTCGCACGCCGCGAGCGCCAACGCGTCGGCCGCCAGCGGTGTCGCGATGGTGCCGCAGTCCACGGTCGCGGCCGCACAGGGCGCCGTGCCCGCGTCGGCCTTGCCTGCGACCTCCGCGCCGCGCGAGCAGGTCACCATCAGCAACGACCTGATGCGCGTCACCTTCGACACCGAAGGCGGCTCCATCGTGCGCACCGAGTTCCTGAAGTACGCCGGCGACAAGACCGGCGAGCCCTTCGTGCTGATGAACCAGAACCCCGAGCGCGTGTACGTCGCGCAGACGGGCCTGATCGGCGGCGACTTCCCGAACCACAAGACGGTGATGACCTTCAGCGGCGACCGCGCGCTCAAGGAAGGCGCCGACCAGGTGGTGGCCAGGTTCGAGTCGCCCGTGCAGGGCGGCCTGAAGCTGGTGAAGACCTACACGCTCAAGCGCGGCAACTACGTGATGCAGGTGGACCAGCAGGTCGTCAACACCGGCACCGCGCCCGTGAACGCGCAGCTCTATGAGCAGCTGGTTCGCGACGGCAACAAGCTGCCGGGCGAGTCGTCCTTCTATTCGACCTTCACGGGCCCGGCGGTCTACACGCCGGAGAAGAAGTTCCACAAGGTCGACTTCAAGGACATCGACAAGGACAAGGCCGAAGTCGACAAGGACTCCACCGGCGGCTACGTCGCCATGGTGCAGCACTACTTCGCCAGCGCCTGGATCCTGCCGGACGGCGTCAAGCGCGAGAACTTCGTGCGCAAGGTCTCCGACAACCTGTACGCCGTCGGCATGATCACGCCGGTGAGCGTGGCGCCGGGTGCGACGACGACCGTCACGTCCAAGTTCTACTCCGGTCCCGAGGAAGAAAAGCGCCTGGAGCAGATCGCGCCCGGCCTGGAACTCGTGAAGGACTACGGCTGGCTCGCCATCATCGCCAAGCCGCTGTACTGGCTGCTGTCGGCGCTGCACGGCTTCATCGGCAACTGGGGCTGGTCCATCATGGCCCTGGTGCTGCTGATCAAGGTGGCCTTCTACTGGCTGCAGGCCAAGGGCTACGAAAGCATGGCGAAGATGAAGGCCATCAACCCCAAGGTGATGGCCATGCGGGAGCGCCACAAGGACAACCCGCAGCAGATGCAGCAGGAGATGATGCGCATCTACCGCGAGGAGAAGGTCAACCCGCTGGGCGGCTGCTTCCCCATCATGATCCAGATCCCGGTGTTCATCGCGCTGTACTGGGTGCTGCTGTCCTCGGTGGAGATGCGCGGCGCGCCCTGGATCCTGTGGATCAAGGACCTGTCGGTGCAGGACCCTTACTACATCCTGCCGGCCATCATGACGATGACCACGCTGCTGCAGACGGCGCTGAACCCGGTGCCGCCGGACCCGATGCAGGCCAAGATGATGTGGATCATGCCGCTGGTGTTCGCGGTGATGTTCTTCTTCTTCCCGGCCGGCCTGGTGCTGTACTGGATCACGAACAACTGCCTGTCGATCGCGCAGCAGTGGCTGATCAACACCCGCATGGGCGTGCCGCCGCAGTTCAACCTGCCCAAGTTCGGCGTGGCGGCGGACGAGAAGAAATAAGGTCTTCGTCCTCCCCGCGCAGGCGGGGAGCCGGGACTTCCAGGAAAGCGGCCCGCGGGCCGCTTTTCTTTTGGTTGAATAATCGCCCGATGCTCGCCCGCCTCGACCAGGCCATCGCCGCCATCGCCACCGCGCCCGGACGCGGGGCCGTGGGCATCGTGCGCGTGTCGGCCCGGGACGTGCGCCCCGTCATCGAAGCGGTGTGCGGCCGCGAGTTGGCGCCGCGCCAGGCCGTGTACCTGCCCTTCCGCGCAGCGGACGGCAGCGCCATCGACCAGGGGCTCGCGATCCACTTCCCCGCGCCGCATTCCTATACGGGCGAAGACGTGCTGGAGCTGCAGGCGCACGGCGGGCCCGTGGTGCTGCAGCTGCTGCTGGCGCGCTGCCTGGAAGCGGGCGCGTCCATGAACCTGCGCGTCGCCGAGCCCGGCGAGTTCACGCAGCGCGCTTTCCTCAATGGCAAGCTGGACCTCGCGCAGGCCGAGGCCATCGCCGACCTGATCGACGCCAGCACGGAAGCCGCCGCGCGCAGCGCCACGCGCTCGCTGGCGGGCGAGTTCTCGCGCGAGGTCCATGCGCTGCGCGATGCGCTCGTCAATCTGCGCATGCTGGTGGAGGCGACGCTGGACTTCCCCGAGGAGGAGATCGACTTCCTGCAGAAGGCCGATGCGCAGGGCCAGCTCGAACGCCTGCAGGCGGGCGTCGCGCGCGTGATGCAGCGGGCGCACCAGGGCGCGCTGCTGCGCGAAGGCCTGCACGTGGTGATCGCGGGCCAGCCCAACGCGGGCAAGAGCTCGCTGCTGAACGCGCTGGCCGGCGCCGAGCTCGCCATCGTCACGCCCATCGCGGGCACGACGCGCGACGTCGTGCGCCAGACCATCCAGATCGAGGGCGTGCCGCTGCACGTGGTCGACACCGCGGGCTTGCGCGAAGGCGCGGAGGAGGTGGAGCAGATCGGCATCGCACGCGCCTGGGGGCAGATCGAGAAGGCCGACGCGGTGATCTTCCTGCACGACCTCACGCGCGCGGATGCGGCGGAGTACCGCGCGGGCGACGAGGCGATCGCCGCGAAGCTGCCGGGGGATGTGCCGGTGGTGGATGTGTGGAACAAGGTGGATGCGAGCCCGCAGGATCTTGTCCCCTCCCCCTCCGGGGGAGGGTCAGGGTGGGGGCGCTCCGACGAATCGATCGCGCTCTCCGCCAAGACCGGCCAAGGCCTGGCCCTCCTGCGCGCCAGGCTCCTCGCCATCGCCGGCTGGCAGGCCGCCCCCGAAGGCGTCTTCATCGCGCGCGAGCGCCACCTGCATGCGCTGCGCCGCGTCGACGCGCACCTGATGGAAGCCGCCGCGCATCTCGCACAGCGAGCGCAGTCCCTCGACCTGCTCGCCGAAGAACTGCGGCTGGCGCAGAACGCGCTGTCCGGGATCACGGGCGAGTTCAGCGCCGACGACCTGCTGGGCGTGATCTTCAGCCGCTTCTGCATAGGCAAGTAGCGCGGCGGCTTTCACCCGGGCCGCGCCCGCCGCTGAACGCGCTGTGCAGGCGAGGTATCCCCGAAGCCAAGTCCGTTCGGCGGCGCGCTCGCTCCGCTTGTCCGCGCTCGAGTTACATCGCCCGCGCGCGCCGTATCTCGTGTAATGGATCGCTAACAGCGCTTGTGCGCAGCGCGGCGCGCACCTACCGTTCGCGGACATGAACGCTCCCCTCCCCCATCCGCTTCACTTCGACGTGCAAGGGCTCATCCACGCCGCGGCCCACAACCAGACGCTGGACGCGTTCCATCCGACGCTGACGTCCAGGCAGTGGGAGCTGCTCGCCACCTACCTGCAGCCCTTCGCCGTGCGGCAGGGGCAGGTCGTGATCGAGCAGCACTCGAGCGATCGCACCGTGTACTTCGTGGAGACCGGGCAGCTTACCGTGCACTACGAGGACGACAAGGGGCGGCTGCGGCTTTCGGTCGTCGAAGCCGGTTCGGCCGTCGGCGAAGGCGCCTTCTTCACGCGCCAGCCGCGCAATGCGACCGTGCAGGCCGCGAGCGCGTGCAAGCTGTGGTCGCTGAGCCCGATCCGCTTCACCGAGCTCACCAACCGCCAGCCGCAGCTCGCGCTCGAAGTCGCGATGGCGCTCGGCTCGCTGGTGTCGCGGCGCCTCACCAATCGACCCAAGCGCGTGGCGGTCACCTGACAACGCGCACGCGCCGCTCGTCCCGCTTTCCTCCACGCCTGTCCGCCCGGCGCGCCTGCTTACAGGGGCGTAACACCTCGGTGGCCACACTGGACAGACCCCCAGCAGCCGCCTGAAAGGCCGAAGATGTTCAACTGGTTTTCCGGCAAGAAGAACAAGGACGCGCAGCACAGCGTGATGCCCAGCTCCGGCCTGTCGCGCCTCGAGTCCACCAAACCCTACAACCAGACGCGCCATGGCAGCGGCGGGCACGCGCAGCCGGCCAACCGCAAGCAGGAGCGCCTGGAGCGCCGCGAGGTGCTGTACGCGGTGGTGCGCGAGGCGATGGTGCGCGCGGGCGTGCTGTCTTCCAGCTACAAGTTCAAGGTGCTGTCGCTGGACCAGCGCGGCCGCCAGTTCCTGGTGATGGTGGACCTCGCGCAGGGCGCTGCGAGCGACACGCGCCGCCTCGCCGAGATCGAGGCGATGGTCGCGCAGTCGGCCAAGGCGCGCTACGACATCCTGGTGTCGGCCGTGTACTGGCGCGCCAACGAGCACGTCGCCATCGGCGACCCGGCGCACTTCACCTCGCACAAGCCGCTGATCTCGCAGCCGGCGCCGCTCGACGCACTGCACTCGGGCCCGGCGCCCCTGGAAGGCAGTTCGCGCCCCGCCGAACTGCGCGCGGCACCGCCCGAGCGGCCGCTGCGTCCACGCGTGGATCCGCTGCAGCCCGACGAGGTCGCGGCCTTCCGCAAGGCGCTCGACGCGGGCGTGCGCGGGGAGAAGGCGCTGGCGTCGGCGTCGCGCGGCGCTCCGCCGCAGGGGTACACGCTGCTCACCGGCTTCGAGGACACCGAGATGGCGTCGGGCAACCACCCCGACGACGTGGGCGAGCACCTGAGCGGCACGCAGTACGGCGCGCTGCGCTGATCGCGCCGCGCAGGACGGGCGCGCCCGTTGGCGCGCTCAGTGCCCCGCGAAGTGCACGAAGGTGAAGACGTCCAGTCCGCCTTCGCGCAGGCGTTGCGACCCGCCCAGCTCCGGCAGGTCCACGATGGCGCAGCCCTCGATCACCGTGCCACCGAGTTTCTCCAGCAGCTTCTTGCCCGCCATCATGGTGCCGCCGGTGGCGATGAGGTCGTCGATCAGCAGCACGCGCTGGCCCGGCTTCACCGCATCGGTGTGCAGTTCCACGGTCGCACTGCCGTATTCGAGCTCGTAGGTTTCTTCCACGGTGGTGAAGGGCAGCTTGCCCTTCTTGCGGATCGGCACGAAGCCCACGCCCAGCTCGTACGCGACCACCGCGCCCAGAATGAAGCCGCGCGCATCCAGTCCCGCGACCACGTCGGGCCGGCGGCCCATGTAGCGGTGCACGAAGGTGTCGATCAGCACGCGGAACACCTTGGGGTCCTGCAGCAGGGGCGTTATGTCGCGGAACTGCACGCCGGGCGCCGGCCAGTCCGGCACGGTGCGGATGTGGCGGCGCAGGTAGTCGCTGACGTCCAGGGCGTCGTCTTGCATGGTCAACCTTTGAGCAGGATCTCTTCGGCCAGGGCCAGGGGTTCGGGCCGGCCGGAAAGCACGAGCGTATCGCCATCTTCGAGCGCCGGATCGCTGGCCGGATCGATGGTGCGGCCGTTGCCGCGGCGCAGGCTCACCACGCGCACGCCTTCGCGCTCCAGGCGCAGCTGGCTGAGCAAGCGTCCCAGCCCGCTCGCGCCCAGCGGCAGCGTCACCGTGGACAGGCGCTCCTGCTCGATCTCCTGCGCCGTGCTGTCGTCGGCGCCGTGGAAGTAGCCGCGCAGCAGGTTGTAGCGCGCGTCGCGCTGGTCCTGCACGATGCGGATCACGCGCCGCATGGGCACGCCCACCAGCGCGAGCGCGTGGCTCGCGAGCATGAGCGAGCTCTCCAGCGTCTCGGGCACGACTTCGGTGGCGCCCGCCTCCTGCAGGCGCTCCAGGTCGTGGTCGTCGTGCGTGCGCACGATGACGGGCACGTGCGGCGCGTGCGAACGCGCGCGGTGCAGCACCTTGATCGCGCCGGGCACGTCGAGGTAGGTGATCACCACGGCCGATGCGCGCGCGAGGCCCGCGGCCATCAGCGCCTGCAGGCGCGCGGCGTCGCCGAACACCACCGAGTCGCCGGCGGCGGCCGCCTGCCGCACGCGGTCCGGGTCCAGGTCCAGTGCCATGTAGGGAATGCCTTCCTGTTCCAGCATGCGCGCGAGGTTCTGGCCGCAGCGGCCGTAGCCGCAGATGATCACGTGCTTGTTGGCGTTGATGGACTTGCGCGCGATGGTCGTCATCTGCAGCGACTGCAGCAGCCATTCGCTCGCCACCAGCTTCATCACGATGCGGTTGCTCCACTGGATGACGAAGGGCGTGGCCAGCATGGAGATCACCATGCTCGCGAGCACGGGGTGGATCAGCGCGTCGGGCACCAGGCCGTTCAGGCGGGCCAGCGTCAGCAGCACGAAGCCGAATTCGCCGGCTTGCGCCAGGTAGAGGCCGGTGCGCAGCGACACGCCCGTCGTCGCGCCGAAGAGTCTGGCCAGGCCCATGACCAGCAGCAGCTTGAACAGCACGGGCGCGGTGAGCAGCAGCAGCATCAGGCGCCAGTGTTCCGCGACCGGCCGCCAGTCCAGCAGCATGCCGATGGTGATGAAGAAGAGGCCCAGCAGCACGTCGTGGAAAGGCCGGATGTCGGCTTCCACCTGGTGCTTGAACTCGGTCTCGGAGATCAGCATGCCCGCGATGAAGGCGCCGAGCGCGAGCGACAGTCCCGCCAGCTCGGTAAGCCACGCGAGGCCCAGCGTCACCAGCAGCAGGTTCAGCACGAAGAGCTCGTCGCTCTTGCGGCGTGCCACCAGCGTGAGCCACCAGCGCATCACGCGCTGGCCGCCGGCCAGCAGCAACGCGATGAGGGCCGCAGCCTTGACGCCGGCGATGGCCACCTCGCGCAGCAGCACTTCGGGCGGGCTGCCCAGGGCCGGGATCAGCACCAGCAAGGGCACGACCGCGAGGTCCTGGAACAGCAGCACGCCCATCACGCGCTTGCCGTGTTCGGACTCCAGCTCCAGCCGGTCGGACATCATCTTCACGACGATGGCCGTGGAGCTCATGGCCAGCGCGCCCGAGAGCGCGAGCGCCGTCTGCCAGTGCATGTGCCATGCGCTCGGCAGCCAGCCTGCGAGGACCGCCGCCCCCGCGGTGCCCAGCACGATGGTCAGCACCACCTGGAACAGGCCGAGGCCGAACACGTGCGTGCGCATCGCGCGCAACTTGGGCAGGTTGAACTCCAGCCCGATCACGAACATCAGGAAGACCACGCCGAACTCGCCCAGGTGGCGCACAGCCTCGGAATCCTGCGCCAGGGCCAGCGCATTGGGGCCGATCACGACGCCTACGGTGAGGTAGCCCAGCATGGCGGGCAGGCGCAGGAAGCGGCAGGCGACGACGCCGAGGACGGCGGCCAGCAGGTACAGGAGGGTCAGCTCGAGAGAGGTCATTCGGCGTCTATGCTATCCGCCGCTGGGGCCGCCCTTAAAATCCGCGGATGACTGCCGCACCTTCGCCGGATCCGGGACCTGCCGTGGCCGGGCCCTTTGACGGCGCCCGGGCACTGAAGCTGGCGCGCGAAACCTTCGACATCGAGGCCGCCGCCGTGCTGGGGCTGAAGGACCGCGTGGGCGCGAGCTTCGGCGAAGCGGTGCAGGCCATGCTGGACCTGCGCGGCCGCGTGGTGGTGATGGGCATGGGCAAGAGCGGCCACGTGGGACGCAAGATCGCGGCCACGCTCGCCTCCACCGGCACGCCCGCCATGTTCGTGCACCCGGCTGAAGCCAGCCACGGCGACCTGGGCATGATCAAGTCCATCGACCTGGTTCTGGCCATCTCCAATGGCGGCGAGAGCGACGAGATCACCGTGATCCTGCCGGTGTTGAAGCGCCTGGGCGTGCCCATGGTCGCGATGACGGGCAACCTCAACTCCACGCTGGGCCGCCACGCCGACATCGTCCTGGACAGCGGCGTCGAGAAGGAAGCCTGTCCCCTGAACCTGGCGCCGACGGCGAGCACGACGGCGCAGCTCGCGCTGGGCGACGCGCTGGCCGTGGCGCTGCTCGATGCGCGCGGCTTTCGCGCCGAGGACTTCGCGCGCTCGCATCCGGGCGGCGCGCTGGGCCGCAAGCTGCTGACGCACCTGGGCGACGTGATGCGCAAGGGCGATGCCGTGCCGCGCGTGCCGGGCGATGCGCCCTTCACCTCGCTGATGCGCGAGATGAGCGCCAAGGGCCTGGGCGCCTCCGCCGTCGTCGACGCGGACGGCCGGCCGCTGGGCATCTTCACCGACGGCGACCTGCGCCGCCTGATCGAGAAGGGCGTGGACCTGCGTCCCATGCGCGCGCGCGAGGTGATGCATCCGGGTCCGCGCACCATCCGCGATGACGCGCTCGCCGCCGAGGCCGCGCAGCTGATGGAGCAGTTCCGCATCACCAGCGTGCTGGTGGTGGACGCGGACGGCCTTCTCGTCGGCGCGGTGAACAGCAACGACTTGATGCGGGCCAAGGTCATCTGATGGCCGTCCCCGCACGAAGCTTCGCGCCCGAACTGCTGCTGGCCGCGCAAGGCGTGCGCGTCGCCTTCTTCGACGTCGACGGCGTGATGACCGATGGCGGCATCCTCTACTCCGACGAAGGCGAGACGCTCAAGCGCTTCCACACGCTCGATGGCCTGGGGCTCAAGCTGCTGCAGCGCGCCGGCATCACGCCTGTGGTGATCACGGGGCGCGATTCCAAGCCGCTGCGCAAGCGCCTGGACGCGCTGGGCGTGGGCGAAGTGCACTACGGAACGGAAGACAAGCGACCGGCCGCGGAAAAGACCCTGGCCTCGCTGGGCCTCGACTGGTCGCAAGCCGCCGCCATGGGCGACGACTGGCCCGACCTGCCGGTGATGCGTCGCTGCGCGATCGCCGTGGCGCCACCCAATGCGCACATCGAGGTGCGCCAGTGCGCGCGCTACGTCACGCAGGCCGCCGCGGGCTGCGGCGCCGCGCGCGAATTCTGCGACCTGCTGCTGGTGGCCTCGGGCCGCTACACGCAGTTGCTGGAGGCCTACGGGTGACTCCGCCGCGCGGCCTCGCCCGTGCCTGGGACCGCATCACCATCTACGTGCCCATCATCCTGATGGGCGTGCTGGCCCTGGGAACCTATTGGCTCGCGCGAACCACGCCGGGCGTGAGCAATGCGGTGACGGGCCAGCGCGCGGTGAAGCACGAGTCCGATTACTTCCTGCGCAATTTCTCGGTCAAGTCGTTCACGCCGCAAGGGCGCCTCAAGACCGAGATCCAGGGCGTGGAGGCGCGCCACTATCCCGACACCGACACGCTGGAGATCGAGCAGCCGCGCTTTCGCTCGTACAGCGAGCTGGGCGCCGTCACGATCGCCACCGCCAAGCACGCGATCAGCAACGGCGACGGCTCGCAGGTGCAGCTGATCGGCGACGCCGTGGTGACGCGCGATCCGCCGCCCGCGCAGAAGGACCAGCCGCAGATGGAAATCCGCAGCGACTTCCTGCACGTGTACGCGAACGACGAGAAGGTGAAGACGGACAAGCCGGTGTCCATCCGGCGCGGCAGCGACGTCTTCGATGCCGACAGCCTGGACTACGACAATCTGGATCGCGTGCTGCAGATGCAGGGCCGCGTGCACGGGCTGCTGCTGCCGCGCGCGCCCAAGCCCAAGCCATGAACGACGACGCGCCGCTCGCTTTCATCACGGGTGCCTCCAGCGGCATCGGACAGGCGCTCGCGTGGCGCTACCACCAGGCGGGCTGGCGGCTGGCGCTGGTGGCGCGACGCACGGCGGAAACGAGCGCGTGGGCCGAGGGCAAGGGGATGCCGGCCGCCAGCTGGCGCGTGTACGCCGCGGACGTCGCCGAGGTGGACAGCATCGTCGCCGCAGGGCAGGCCTGCGTCGCGCAGCAGGGCCTGCCCGACGTGGTGATCGCCAATGCGGGCATCAGCATCGGCATGGACACGGCGGATCGCGGCGACCTCGACGTGCTGGCACGCACCTTCGCGACCAACAACGTCGGACTCGCCGCCACCTTCCACCCCTTCGTCGCCGCCATGCAGGCGCGCGGCAGCGGCAGGCTGGTCGGCATCGCCAGCGTCGCCGGCATCCGCGGCCTGCCGGGACATGGCGCCTACTGCGCGAGCAAGGCCGGCGTCATCAGCTATTGCGAGAGCCTGCGCGGCGAGTTGCGCGGCACGGGCGTGAAGGTGGTCACCATCGCGCCGGGCTACGTGGATACGCCGCTCACGCAGAAGAACCGCTACGGCATGCCCTTCCTCATGCGGGCCGAGGATTTCGCGGACGCGGCGTTCCGCACGATCGCGGCGGGACGCAGCTATCGCGTGATCCCGTGGCAGATGGGGGTGGTGGCCAAGCTGCTGCGCGCCCTGCCCGATCCGCTTTACGACCGGCTGCTCGCCGGCCGCCCGCGCAAGCATCGCCAGAACGAACGCTGAGGCGGACGCAACAAAAAAGGCTCCCGAGGGAGCCCTTGTTCACGCGGGGTGCTCAGTAGCTGCTGCCGCCGCCACCGTAGCCGCCGCCACCGCCGGAGCGGCCACCGCCGCCACCGCCGCGCGGGCCGGCGCCGTACGGGCTGCGGAAGCCGCCGTCCTGGCC
>FTHB01000058.1_pt1 | contig 12632 bp, 10 predicted proteins | sample 1640851 | NCBI WGS metagenome assembly FTHB01 (sample SAMEA3914788, study PRJEB12502) | metagenome | biome: forest; material: soil | place: Canada | collected 2011-07-03 | depth 0.1 m
ATGCCCTCTCCGCCGAGTACACCTTCTGGCTCGGCGATGCGTTCGCCTCCGGCGGCTCCGCCGGATACGACCACAAGAGGATGGGCATCACGGCACGCGGCGCCTGGGAATCCGTCAAGCGTCATTTCCGCGAACTGGGACGGGATATCCAGGCCGAGGACTTCACGGTGTGCGGGATCGGGGATATGTCCGGTGACGTTTTCGGCAATGGAATGCTGCTGTCAAGGCACATCCGACTGGTCGCCGCGTTCGACCATCGCCACATTTTCCTGGACCCGGCGCCGGATATCGCGGCAGGTTTTGCGGAACGCGAACGCCTGTTCGCACTGCCGAGCTCATCCTGGGACGATTATTCGCGCAAACTGATTTCCCGCGGCGGCGGCGTATTCTCGCGCGCCGCAAAGTCGCTGCCGCTGTCCGCGCAAGTGCGTGAACTGCTCGGCCTGAGCGCCGCCAGCGCCACGCCGCTGGAAGTGATCCGCGCCATCTTGATGATGCCGGTGGACCTGCTGTGGAACGGCGGCATCGGCACCTACGTGAAGGCCGCGGCCGAAAGCCACGCCCAGATCGGTGACCGCAGCAACGATGCGGTGCGGATCAACGGTGCGGAGCTGCGCGCCCGGGTGGTCGGCGAAGGCGGCAATCTCGGGCTGTCGCAGCTGGGACGTATCGAGTACGCGCTGAAGGGCGGGCGGCTGAACACGGATTTCATCGACAACTCGGCCGGCGTCAACACCTCGGACGTGGAGGTGAATCTCAAGATCCTGCTCAACCCCCTGGTGCTCGCCGGAAAACTCGCGCTCAAGGAGCGCGACCGGGTGCTGACGCGCATGACCGGTGACGTTGCGGCGCTGGTCCTGCGCAACAACTACCTGCAGAGCCAGGCGCTGAGCATCCTCGAAGCGCAGGCGGTCGCGCGACTGCCGGAACACCAGCACCTGATGCGGCAGCTGGAACACAGCGGCGATCTGAGCCGGCGCATCGAATTCCTGCCGGATGACGAGGCGGTCGCCGAACGTCACAAGCAGTCGAAGGGTCTGACGCGTCCGGAACTCGCCGTACTGCTCTCGTACAGCAAGATCTGGCTCAGCCACCACCTGGTACAGTCCGATGTGCCCGAGGATCCGTACCTGTCACAGGAGCTGGAGCGCTACTTTCCCGAGGCGGTGCGCGGCCGCTTCGCCCGTGCCATCAGCAGGCATCGGCTGCGCCGGGAAATCATCGCCACGGCGACCACCAACAGTCTCGTGAACCGGATGGGGCCTGCCTTCGTCAATCGCGCGCAGGAGGAAACCGGCGCTTCCCCGGCACGCGTGGCACGCGCCTACACGGCCGCCCGCGAGCTGTTCGAGACCCGGGAACTGTGGACGCAGATCGAGGCCCTCGACAACCGGGTGCCGGCGCAGATCCAGTACGCCATGCTCAACGAGACCAGCCGGCTGCTGCGGCAGCTGAGCTACTGGCTGCTCAAGTATCGCCAGAACCTGTCCATCGATGCGGCGGTCGGCGAACTGCGCGGCAGCGTCCGCACCCTCACCGCCCATCTGGCCGACGCACTTGCCGGCCAATGGCGCAGCAACTACCAGACGGTGCTGGCAAGCTATACCAGCGCGCGTGTGCCGCACGCCCTGGCGAAGCGCCTGGCGCTGCTGGATGCCCAGAACTGTGCGCTGGACATCGTCGAACTGGCGCTGGCCGCCAAGGTGGCGGTCAACGATGCCGCGCGGGTCTACTTCGGCCTCGGTGCCCGCCTGGGGCTGGACTGGATCCACGCCCAGCTCGAAGCGCTGCAGATCGACGGCAACTGGCAGGTGGTGGCGCGCACGGGCCTGCGCGACAGCCTGTACCAGTCGCACCGCGCCCTCACCCACAAGGCGCTGGCCCATACCCGCCGCGGCAGCCCTGCGGCGCGCATCGATGCCTGGGTCAGCGCGAGCGCCCGTGCCCTGGCGCAGTGGGAACGCATGCAGACCGACATGCGAACTGCGGGCGCCGCGGACTTTGCCACGCTGTCCGTGGGCATCGAGGCTCTGCGACGCCTTGCGGTGTGAGCGGCTGACGCCCCCGCTGCTCTGCGGTAGAGTACAAGTCGACGAATCAATGCCACCCGGAGGCCCGGTCCCGTGCCAGGAAAACTCATCCTCGTCCGCCACGGCCAGAGCATCTGGAATGTCGAAAACCTGTTCACCGGGTGGCACGACGTGGATCTTTCGGAAGCGGGCCGCGCCGAGGCGCGCAGCGCCGGGGAGCAGATCCGCAACGAGAACCTGGACATCGATATCGCCTTCACCTCGGTGCTCAAGCGCGCCATCCGGACGCTGTGGTTCATCCTGGATGAGACCGACCGCATGTGGGTGCCGGTAGAGCGCAGCTGGCGGCTCAACGAACGCCACTACGGAGCACTGCAGGGGCTCAACAAGGCACAGACGGTGGAGAAGCACGGCGAGGCGCAGGTCAAGATCTGGCGCCGCAGCTACGACGTTCCGCCGCCGGCGCTGTCGCCGGATGACCCGCGTCATCCGCGCCATGATCCGCGTTACCGCGATGTCGATCCGGCGCTGCTGCCGGCCACGGAGTCTCTCAAGGACACCTTGGGCCGGGTGCTGCCGTTCTGGAACGAGCGGATCGTGCCGCAGCTGACGGCCGGCCGCAACGTGCTGGTCACGGCCCATGGCAACAGCCTGCGCGCCATGGTGAAGATGCTGGACCAGCGCTCCGAGGCCGAGATCGTCGAGCTCAACATCCCGACGGGAGTGCCGCTGCTGTACGAACTGGACGCGAAGCTGGCGCCGCTGTCCAGCCGCTATCTCGGCGATCCGGCTGCCATTGCCGCCGCCGCCGAGGCCGTGCGGCGCCAGACGGAAAAGCGTTAAGTCACAGCGACGGCCTGGAGGTCATCGGTACGACCTGCGCCGACCAGCCGTCGTAGTGGCCGCCGTGCTCCTTGGCGAGCGCCTGGAAGCGCGCGGTCAGTTCCTTCATGCCCGGCACCGACAGGCGCATGGACTTGGTGAAATGCAGGCTGAAGGGGTGATCGCCGGGGTTGTCGGGTGCAGGCTTCACATCCACCCGGTACCCTTCGGCTTCGAGCAGTGCCGCGACGGTGCGACCGGCGGCCTCCGAGGGCATGGCCATGAAGAAATCGACCATGTGGGGCTGGAAGGGATCGGTACCGGCAGCCCGCAGCCGCTCGATGAGCCGGGTATCCCAGTCCTTCACGGTCTTTTCCTTCATCTGCCGGATACCGTAGTAGATGCGGCCGATCAGGACCGCACCTGCGACGAACAGCAGTGCCAGTATCCAGTTCATTCGTCGGCGGCGACCGTCACCCGCAACCCGGCCAGCGCGTCGGTGAATTCGATCTGGCAGGACAGGCGCGAATTCGGTTCACGGTGCGACAGGTCGGCCAGCAGTTCACGCTCGTCGGACATGGCGGTCGGCAACTTCCCCACCCACTCCGGATCCACGTAGACATGACAGGTGGCGCAGGAGCACATTCCGCCACAGATCGCCGCCACTCCGTATTCCAGGTCACGCAGCGTCTCCATGACCTTGAGGCCGCTCTTCGCCTCAACCTGATGTTCCACTCCGTCCCGATCGACCACTCTCAGCAAAGGCATGAATCCGCTCCGGCAAATCGCAAAGGCCAAAGCGGCTAGTGTGCCGGGGGCGGGTGGCGGCGGGCAAGTTCCAGCCGGCGGTGCCACAGATCCGCGGCCAGGCGGTAGACACGGGCCAGATCCGTCAGTGCGGCAACCGTCACCGCGCCGCCCAGGCCGCAGGCCTCCAGCAGCAGCGAGGCATGCGGCAGGACCTGGGGGTAGTAGGCGAGCAGGCAGGCCGGGTCGGTCAGCGGATCACCGACCGCGGCATACTCCCAGTCGATCAGGCGCAGCGGGCCGGTGCCGATCAGGTTCGAATGCGCCGGATCTCCATGCACGATGCATGCAGCACGGCCGGCGTCGGCCTGTCGCGCCAGGATGTCCCGGGCCCGAGCCAGCTGCGGCCCCAGCGCCCGCCCCGCCTCCAGGTCCAGCGAGGCGATGCAGGCGACGTGTCGATCCAGAAGCGCCGCGAGATCCAGCGCCGGCACCTCGGGTGCGGGCAGACCATGCAGCTGCCCGAATGTGTGCGCCAGCTCGCGCAGGCGGAGCATATCCTCAAGATCCGCGACCTGCCACGGCTGCCCGTCCAGGAACTCGCTGATGAGGTAGCGCCCCGCAGGATCGGCTGCGATCACCCGGCTGGCGAGGCCGGCGGCGGCCGCGGCAGTGTGCAGCGCCGCCTCACGGCGGCGGTCCACGCCGAGCTCGGCGGTGTACGGCTCATGCAGGCGCACCACGAAGGCGCCGGCCGAAGTCGCGACCCGGAAGGTCGCATTGGCCGTTCCACCGGCCAGTGGCATCAGCAGAGGGTCCCCTGAGGCCTGGGCACCCGGAACCTGCGCCAGCGCCTCGCGGCCGAGCGGACTTTCCCAGGCCGTCATGCGGCAACCGCCGCCGCAGAACGGCCCTGCTGGCGCCAGGTCCGCCACCACGAGCGATGCCCGACGATGATCACGAGCAGCGTCGCCGTGGTCATGAGACCCACGAGATACAGCTTCTGTTCGAAGAACAGGAAGGCCTCGACCGCATCGATCACGAACCAGTATGCCCAGTTCTCCAGCTTGACGCGGGCCACGAGCCAGGTGGTGAAGAGGCTGCCCCAGGTGGTGAGCGAGTCGAGGTACGGCCACGCGGCCCGAGTTTCGCGCTCCAGGTACTGCGCCGTGAGCACGCTCACCAGGACCACTGCGGCCACGCCTGCCACATGCCAGCGCAGCGGCAGCAGCGTCACCGCCGGGCGCGGCACCTGGGCGTCGGTCCAGCGCCAGTAGCCATAGACCGACACGACCACGTAGTACACATTGAGCCAGGCCTGCATGGGCAGTGCCTTCTGCGCCGAGAGCCAGATCATGATGCCGGAACTGATGCCGCCGGCCACCCAGCACCAGCGGCTGCGCCGGACCGCGAGCACCAGGTACACCATGCCGAGAACCACCGACACCACTTCGGCGCCGGACATGGCCCGCAGCGCCTCGATGACGACATCCCTCATGTGATGAGGCCGGCGTCGGTCAGGGGTCCGATGATCTTCATCACCACCACCGACTTGTCGACGCTGTCGAAAGTCGCTTTCAGCTCGCGCGTCAGTGCTGCGAACACCAGCTCATACGGACCGACCAGCTGGGTACTGAGGCTGTTGGTGATCACCCGCACACCGGCGACGGTATTCAGCCGCCCGATGAAATCCTTGATCTTCGGCACGCGATCCTGCTCCAGCGGATACAGGCTCAGTTCAACGGCGATGTCCATGCGATGGCGCTCCTGAGTAATCATCTGAACGAGAACGACACGGTAGCCCCCACCTGGCGTGGTGCGCCCAGCTGTACGAACTGCTGATAAGGAAAGTTCGGTGGCACGTCCGCGAAGTAGAAGCCACGCACCGCGTAGTTGCGATCCGTGACATTGCGCATCCAGATATCCGCCGACCAGCGATCCCGGATCAGGCCGGCCTTGAGGTTCAGCAGCACGTAGGCATGGCTCGCATAGGGATCGAGCGCCGGCAGGTCGTAGTAGAAGCTGCCGCGTCCGGTCAGATCGGCGCGCAGGTACACACCACCTTTTCCGTGCAGCGTTGCGGAAAGGGACCCCTGCCAACTGGGCGCATGCGGCAAGGCACGATCCGGCAGCACCTCGCCCTCGAATGACAGGCCGTGGTAGCCGGAATCGAGTGTACCCATCGAGCCACCCAACTCGATGAGGTCCACCGGCGTCCAGTCAAGGTCCGACTCGATGCCGTAATTGCGGCCGCTGGCGGCATTCATGTTGTAAAGCACGAAGTCGTTCGGATTGGTGGGGTCCAGCTGCCAGCCGGTCTGAAGCTGCAGGTCCTTGCGCTTCGTGTAGAACACGTCCGCGTCGACACGCAGCCGGTGCGCAATCAGATCGGCTTTGTAGCCGGTCTCGAAGCTAACATCGGACTCAGGCCCGAACAGAATGTGGTTCGCCGGCAGTCCCGCCCCCAGGTTGAATCCGCCAGCCTTGTAGCCGCGCCCGATGCTGATGTACAGGTTCTCGCTGGCCGCCATCTGGTATTCCAGGGAGGCATTGCCGCCCCAGAGATGATCGACCGGCGCGAAGGCGCGGGTCACAGGATCCGAAGCATCCAGGTCATCGCTCAGGTCATGATAAAGGGCGCTCCTACGCTCCGCTCTGGCACCCAGCGCCCAATGCCAGTTCTTGCCCAGCGAGCCGTCCAGCGCCCCGAACATCGCGGTGTTCACGGAGTGAAAGCGGCTGTCCGTGACATTCAGTGACTGGGAATCGTTGTCCGCGTTCGTCGGATCGAGGAACAGGCCCGGCTGGCGGTCGGCGAGACTCTCCCACAGATCGAGCTGGTAGACGCCGACCAGCCAGTTGACCGGCGCGGTGGCCTTATTTGCCAGCCTCACCTCGAGGCTGTGAGTGCGCCGCTCGCGCACCTGCGCGTCCGAATACTGGTAGGTGTAGGGCGCCCACAGCACCGGGTTGCCGAAGTCCGAATCGTACGAATACCGGATATGGGAATTGGCGAACGTGCCGATGAAGGTCAGGGTGGTGGGACCGAGCCCGGAATAGACTGCCTTGAGCGAGCCGGCCGCGGAATCCTGGACGTCCTGGCCAGGCTGGTCCGTCTGGGTGGTGCGGTTGCCGGCGAGATCCCAGGCGTCATAGCCGTCATTGATACGGATGTCGAACACCGTCAGGTCCACGCGCAGGTCATCGGTGGGCTGATAGCGCCAACGCGCACGCAGCGTCAGCTCGTCATCGCCATCGGTGCTGTCCCGACCGAGGTATTCATTGCGATAGAATCCGTCGCTCGAATACTGCTGGACCGCGATCCGGAATGCCGAATCCAGGGCGGTCACCGGACCGGTGAGCATCGCGCCGTAAGAGCGCGTGTCGAAGTCCCCGCCGCTCAACTCCACGCGGCCGCCGAATTCGTCGGCCGGAGACGCACTTTGCATGGCGATCAGTCCGCCGAGCGCGTTGGCCCCGTAGCGCGTGCCCTGCGGACCGCGCAGGACCTCGATGTGGTCCATGTCGAACAGCGTTCCGACCGTGCCGATACCGCTGAAGTCGATGTCGTCGATCACAAAGCCCACCGACGGATTCGGGGCTCCCTGGTACTGGTCGAGTTCGCCGATACCGCGGATCTGGAAGTAGCGCGGGCGGTTGGTGTCGCCCGACCAGTTCAGGTTCGGCACCATGCCGATCACGTCCTCGAAATGCTGCTGCCCGATCTCCCGAAGCGTTGCGGAGTCAAGTACCGTGATGCTGGCCGGGACCGACTGGGCCGTCGCATCCCGCAGCAGTGTCGCCGAGACCACCACCTGCGGCAGGTCGGTGTCGGCGGCAGCATCCGAGTCGTCGGCACGGGCGGTCCCGCCGAGCGGCACAAAAGACAGTAAGAAAGCAAGAAATGCGGCTGTCGCGCGAGTATTCACACCTGCTCCCTACGCCGGCATTACCCGGATCAGGTTCAACGGGTTCGCAGGACCATTCCTGCGTCTCAGGCTTTCGAAAAAGCCACCCCAAGGTTCTAGGCTGCGTATGTTAGTGACTGTGAGGCCCTTTGCAAGCGCGGATTTGCATCGGAAGGGCATACAATGCGCGCCAGCCCCGTATTCACCCTGCCCTGCGCCTAGGAGCAGCCGAAGCATGCCGCGCATCATTCAGGTCCATCAGGTCGACGCCTTCACCCGGGTCCGATTCACCGGCAACCCCGCAGGCGTCGTCCTGGACGCCGGCGCGCTGAGCGACGCCGAGATGCTGGCGATTGCCCGCGAGCTCAACAACGCCGACACCGCCTTCGTGCTCAAAGCCGATGGCGCCGACCACGACCTGCGGGTCAGATTCTTCACGCCGCGCACCGAAGCCGCCTTCGTCGGTCATGCCAGCGTTGCGGCCCACTACGTGCTTTCCGCCGCCGCCAACCACGAGACGCGGCGGGTGCGGCAGAAGTCGCGCGCGGGAATCGTCGAGGTGGACATCCGCGGCAGCGACGCGCAGCGCCGTATCGCCATACGGCAGAGCCCCCCGGCGCTGGGCCGCGAAATCAACGACCGCGAGCGGCTGGCGGTCATGGATGCCCTGGCGCTGGCCTCGCACGACCTTGACCTGCATTGCCCGGTGCAGGTCATGGGCACCAGCAGCACCCGCCTGATGGTGGGCGTGCGCGGCGCAGAGCAGCTGCGGCAGCTGAAGCCGGATGTCTCGCGGCTGACGACCCTGTCCGCCCAGCTCGGGGCTCAGGGGTTCTTCGTGTTCACGCTCGCACCGGAGCTGCCCGAAGTGCTCACCGAATCGCGGATGTTCTGTCCGGCGCTGGGGATTGCGGAGGATCCGGTGAGCGGCAATGCGCACGGCATGCTGGGTGTTTATCTGGCGCGCCATCGATTGCTCGGACCCACGGCCGAACAGGTGCATTTCGCGGGCGCGCAGGGACATCACGTCAATCGTCCCGGACGCGTCGAGATCGAACTGGAGTTCAAGGACGGGGCGGTCACGGGCGTGTGGATCGTCGGACAGGCCACCGCGATCTTCGAAACCCAGATCAGTCTGTAGGCGTCGCCCGCCAGATCAGCAGTGCGGCGGGCGCCGTGATGCAGGCCGCTGCAATGAAGGGTGAGTTCGAACCCCACAAGGCGTAGAGCGGACCGGCGACGAATGGACCGAGCACGCGCGCCAGACTGGTTGCGGACTGATAGGTCCCCATCACGGCGCCGCGGTTCTCGCCATGCGACTGGCGCGATGCCAGTGCCGAGGCACTGGGACTGAACGCGCCCATGCCGGCGCCGCAGAACAGCAGTCCCACCGCCGCCGCCGTCAGGCTGTTGCCGGCCACCGCCACCAGCAGCAGCCCCACCACGTACGCCAGCACGCCGGCCTGCGCCAGGCGCCGTTCGCCGATGCGCGGGACCAGTACCCGCACCAGACCGCCCTGCATGATCACGGCGACCAGCGCCGCGCCGAACAGCGCCAGAGCCACGGTACGCGGACCGGCGCCGAAGCGATTGAGGGCCCACAGCGCGAAGATCGACTCCAGGATGCCCTGCGCCGTGGTGACCAGCAGCGCGGCGGACGCGACCCGCAGCAACCCCGGCCGCTGCCGTAGCAGCGTGAACGGACCTTCGGGCCGCGCCGCTCCCGAAGTCGACGGCGCTTGCGACTGCCGCAGGCGACTCTCCGGCAGCATGAACTTCACCAGTGACAGCGCGAACAGGCTGAGGGCCGCCGAGGCCGCCGCCGGTAGCACGAAATTCGCGCTCTGCGCCTGGTTGCCGGCCAGGATGCCGCCGATGGGCATGCCGAGCATGAAGCCGATGCCGATGGCCGCGCCCACCATGCCCATCGATTTCGCGCGCGTCGCAGGCGTACTCACATCCGAGGCATAGGCGAACGCTGCGGCCAGGTTGCCGGCCATGAAGCCCGCCAGCATGCGCGCCCCCAGCAGCATCCACAGACTGTCGGCGAACCCGAGGATCACGTATGACAGGCACGCCCCGATCAGGCTGCTCATCAGGATCGGACGACGGCCGTAGCGATCGCTCAATCGTCCCCAGATGGGAGCGGCAAGCAGCTGGCACAGCGAATAGCTGCCGAGAATGGCCGTCGTCACGCTGGGCCCGGAACCGAAGCGGTGCGCCATGTACGGCACCAGCGGAATCAGCACGCCGAAGCCCAGCACGTCGATCATCGACACCACGAACAGCGCATGCAGCGAAGGCGCCCGGATGGGCGCCGGTGTTTTCGGCGATGACGTCATCGGGACTTGGCGGCGGTCCTGGCGGTGCTGCGTGGCTGATGGGGGCGTACCGGGCCACACCATACCGGGCTGCCCTTGGCGAGCGCCAGCTCATGAGTGGTCCCCGCCGGCCATTCTTCACGATTGTGGGTCGCGATGACTACCGTGGTGCCCGCCGCGATGAGTTCGTCGAGATGGCGCATGAGGGCGTGCCGGGTCGGGGCGTCGAGGCCGGCGTACGGCTCATCCAGCAACAGCAGCGGCGGCCTGCCGGCCCAGGCGCGGGCGAACAGCACCCGGCGCATCTGTCCATACGAGAGTTCAGCGAGCGCTCGCGACGCGAACCCGTCCATGCCGAAGAAGCTCAGCGCGGCGCGGGCCGCCGCGCGGTCAGCCGCGCTCGGTGCGTCCACCAGCCCGATGCTCGCGTAGCGGCCGGATTGCACCACTTCGGCAACGGTGAGCTCGCGCGGATGGTCGGCCTGCAGATGCGGCGCGACCAGTCCCACGGTGCGCTTGAAGCGATCCAGCGGCACGCCCGGGACGATCCCGGCACGTTCGATGCGGCCGCCCACGGCCACACCGTGATCGCCGTACAGCGTGCGGATGAACGTCGATTTGCCCGAGCCATTGTGCCCATGCACCACCCAGCACTCGCCCCGGTGCACCGTAAGCGTGATGCCGCTCAGTGCACGATGCTCGTCGAGATAAACGTCCGCATTGACGAGCCGCAGCAGCATGCGCCTGTGCCGACCGGCCCGGCGGGGACCTGCCCTGCGGCGGCCTGCGGCGCGCAGCGGTGCGGGGGCGACCGGCAGGCCCGCCGCCGCGCGCGCGAACCACTGCGCGAGCGGCGCCCGTGCGATCGGGCCACGATAGGCGATGCGGCCCTCTTCCAGGATCAGGGCATGGGTGGCGCCCGCGGGCACATCTTCAGGACGATGCACGGACAGGATCCACGGCAGTCGTGAGCGGCGCGTGGCGGCGAGGAAGCGCAGCGCGTTGGCGTGGCGCGCAGCATCCAGGCCGTTGAGCAGTTCGTCCATCAGCAACAGCCGCGGCCGGCTTGCCAGGGCGCGCGCCAGCAGCACCAGCCGCCGCTCACCATAGGACAGGGTGAGAAAGCGCCGCCTCAGCAGCGGGGTGATGTCCAGACGCTGCGCGACCGCGCCAACGGCGCGCTGATCGGCGGCACTGAGATCCTGCAGCGGAATATCGGAGCGATGGATGCCCGTGCCGATGATCTGTTCGACGGCATGGTTCCAACCGTAACGCTCGTAGCGGTCCTGGCGTTCCGGACCGACATAGGCGATTTCATCCTGCGCTTCGTACGGCGTGGTGCGCAGCTGCGTGCCCCAGCGATAGCGACGGACCGGCCGCTGTTCCGGGACGGGCCATACGGCTCCCGCGATCAGCTTCAGCAGCTGGGTCTTGCCGGCTCCGTTGGCGCCGACCAGCACCCAGCGCTGGCCGGGCCGGATGTGCCAATCGATGGCGCGCAGGACCGTGCGCTCCCCGCGCATCACGTGGATACGTTGCAGACGGACTTCAAGATAGGCTTTCACGGCGCGCACATTGGACCGAACGGGCGCACGTGGCAAGATGCCCACATGCCGATCATTTCCGGTACGGAAAAGTCCTGTGACCTGCTCGTGGTGGGGGGCGGCATCAATGGCTGCGGCATCGCGCGCGACGCCGCGGGTCGCGGACTGTCGGTGATCCTGTGCGAGCAGGACGACCTGGCCGCGCACACCTCCTCGGCCAGCACCAAGCTCATCCATGGCGGTCTGCGCTACCTCGAACAGTGGCATTTCAGGCTGGTCCGCAAGGCGCTGCAGGAGCGCGAGGTGCTGCTGGCGAGCGCCCCGCACCTGATCCGGCCACTGCGCTTCGTGATGCCCCACGATGCGCACCTGCGGCCGATGTTTGAGATCCGCGCCGGGCTGTTCCTGTACGACCATCTCGCACCCCGCAAGCGCCTGGCCGCCTCGAAAGCCGTGGATCTTCACCGGCATCCGGCCGGCTCCGCACTGGATCCGCGCTTCCGCAAGGGCTTCATCTACTCCGACGCCTGGACCGACGATGCGCGGCTGGTGGCGCTGAACGCCCGCGACGCCGCCGAACACGGCGCGACCGTTCTGACCCGCGTGCGTTGCGAGCACGCCGAGCGTCGCGACGCCGATTGGCGGATCCGACTGATCCCCACCAGCGGCGACGGGGCGGCCACCACGGTATATGCCCGCGCCCTGGTGAACGCCGCCGGTCCCTGGGTCGCCGCCTTTGTGCACGAACGCACGACGCTGAGCGCGCACCGCACAGTACGGCTGATCAAGGGCAGCCACATCATCGTGCCGCAGATCTTCCGGCATCGCTTTGCCTACATCTTCCAGAACACCGATCGTCGCATCGTGTTCGCCATACCCTACGAGCGCGAATTCACGCTGATCGGCACCACCGACGTTGAATTCCCCGGCGAGCCGCAGGACCCGCAGATCAGCGCGGCCGAAACCGACTATCTGTGCGCCACCGTGAACCGCTACTTCACCCGGCAGATCGGCGCGGCCGATGTGGTCCACAGCTATGCCGGCGTGCGGCCACTGCTCGAGGATGAATCCGCGGACCCGGCCAAGGTCACGCGCGACTACGCGCTGGACCTCGACCTCCAGGGGCCGCCGCTGCTGAGTGTCTTCGGCGGCAAGATCACCACGTTCCGGCGGCTCGCCGAGGAAGCGGTGGACGGGCTGTGCCGGGCATTGAACATCGAAGCGGCGCCTTGGACGCAGCTTGCGGTGCTGCCGGGCGGC
>FTHB01000138.1_pt1 | contig 12502 bp, 12 predicted proteins | sample 1640851 | NCBI WGS metagenome assembly FTHB01 (sample SAMEA3914788, study PRJEB12502) | metagenome | biome: forest; material: soil | place: Canada | collected 2011-07-03 | depth 0.1 m
CGGGTCGCCGGGCCACACCCAGACGAAGCCGTAGCGCTCGATGACGGGGAAGGAGCGGATCTTCGGGAAGCCCTGCACGCGCTGGCCGGGCATGGACACCGTCTTGCCGTCGCAGCCCATGACCAGGCCGTGGTAGCCGCACACCAGCTTGCCTTCGCACACGCTACCCAGGGACAGCTGCGCGCCGCGGTGCGGACAGAAGTCCTCGACTGCCGCGACGCGGGCGTCCTCGCCCCGGTAGAAGGCGATCTTCTCGTTGCAGATGGTGCGGCCGAGAGGCTTGTCGTTGATCTCGTCGGGCATGCAGGCGACGTACCAGGCGTTTTTCGGAAACATGGCGGGGAGTCCGGCAGGAGTGGGGGAATGCCGCGCATGATACGACACGGGATACCTGCTGTATACAGTAGGAGCGCGCGACCACTGGCTCATCGAGGCCATCCACAGAGGAAGATTGCCGGATTGACGCCCGAAGTCCCCCTGCGTTAAGCTGCTTGAATGTATACAGGATGCTCAGCATGAACGCGCGGATGCCGATCCCCGCGGCCGACGAAGCCGGCGGCTCGCAGGCGGTCAAGGCGCAGTTGCGGCTGCGGGAAATGATCCTGGCGGGCGAGCTCGCGGGCGGCACGCGCATCGCCGAGCTGACGCTGGTGGAGCGGCTGGGCGTGTCGCGCACGCCGATCCGCGCGGCGCTGATGCGCCTCGAGCAGGAAGGCCTGCTCGAAGCCCTGCCCAATGGCGGCTATGCCGTGCGGACCTTCTCCGAGCGCGACGTCTCCGATGCAATCGAACTGCGCGGCACCGTCGAAGGTCTCGCCGCGCGACTCGCGGCGGAGCGCGGCGTCGCTGCCGTGGTGCTCGCCGAGGCCCGTGCGTGCCTGGAGGAAATCGACCGCGTGCTGCTGCAGCCGGCGCTCGACGACGAGGCCTTCACGCGCTACGTCGCCGCCAACCAGCGCTTCCACAACCTGCTGTCGGAGATGGCGGGCAGCACGGTGCTGGCGCGGGAGCTCGATCGCGTGGTGAACCTGCCCTTCGCGTCGCCCTCGGGCTTCGTCGTCGTGCAGGCGAACACGCCCCGGGCGCGCGACATGCTGATCGTCGCGCAGGACCAGCACCGGCAGGTGCTCGATGCGATCGAGCGGCGCGAGGGCTCGCGCGCCGAAGGGATCATGCGCGAGCACTCGCGCATCGCCCAGCGCAACCTGCGCGAGGCGGTGCAGGGCGAGCACCTCGACCGGATGCCCGGCGTGCGGCTGATCCGGCAGCGCTGAAGCCGCGGGTCAGTAGCGGATCTTGCCTTCGGCGGTCACCACGCCGATGTCCACCCAACTGCTGCCGATGTTCGACTGCGAGAAGTCCACGCGGTAGCCGCCGAAGTCCATCTCGCCGGCGCTGCGCAGCGCCTTCTCGAGGGTGGCGGAAGTGATGTCCTTGTCCTTGCTGCGCTTGATCGCCTCCGCCACCACGCGCGCCGACAGGTAGCCTTCCAGGTGGAAGGACGTGTAGCTCTTGAGGTCGGGGTAGGCGGCCTTCATCGCGGCCTGGAACTCACGCTGCACCGGCAGCACGATGCCGTTCGGGTTGGGATAGGTCTGCGCGATGCCGACGCCCCGCGCGCCTTCGGGGCCCGCCAGCTTGACCAGCATGCCGGCCGGCACATAGGACAGCACGAACAGCGACTGCGACACGCCCGCCTTGCGCAGCGCCGCCACGCCGTCGCCCATGAAGCGCGGCGCGCCGACCACCAGCACCGCCTGCGGCTCCAGCTTCTTCATCTGGTCGGCGGCGGCGGCCATCGCCGGCAGCTCCGGCCCGGTCTTCACGCCCTGTACCTGCATGCCGCCTTCGGCCTTGGCCGCATCCTGCGCCACCGAGAAGCCCGAAGTGCCGATCAGCAGGTCCTGGTACAGCACGCCCATCTTCGTGATGCCGATCGTGCGCGCGTGGTGCACGATCTTCTCGATCTGCTGCTTGTCGCCGGCGCGGATGTGGAACACGTGCGGGTGGCCCGGGTTGCGCAGGCTCTCCGCTCCGGGGATCACGTTCATGATCACGACGTCGGACTTGTCCAGCAGCTTCTGCTTGTACATCTCGGCGAGGGCCTGCGAGCCGATCGGCGAGAGCAGGGCGACCGGCTTCTTCTCCATGGCCTTGCCGAACTGCTCCACGAAGCCGTCGGCGGAGTAGCGGTCGTCCAGCGTGAAGAAGCCGATCTTCTGGCCGCGGATGCCGCCAGCCGCGTTGGCGGCCTTCACGTAGGCCTGGATGCCGGCGTTGATTTCCGGCGCGTCCGGCACGGGGATCACGGTGAAGGGTCCCACCTGGCCCAGCACGATGTCGTCGGCGAGTGCCGATGCGGACCCGGAGAGAATGGCGGCGCAAAGCAGTGCAACGCGGGCGAGGGATGGGAAACTTGCGTAGGGGTGCATAGGGATACTCCTTGTTGAGCCATACTAGGGTCGTAAGTACTCGTGCCACAAGCCGCAGCACCCCAGCGCCGTGAAATAACTGGCACCTCGCTATCGCAAAGGCTCATAACTGCTAGACGAGCGTGTGTTTTGCGCGAAGGGTTCCCGCCTTCAGAATGCGCAGCGCACGCCACGCAGGTGGCCGCGTGCCTGCCCGATTCAACCAAGGAGACCCAACGCCATGCACAAGAGAACCCTCCTCCAGACCGCGGCCGCCCTGGCCCTCGTCGGCACCAGCGGCCTGAGCCTGGCGCAGGACAACGTGTTCAAGATCGGCCTGATCCTGCCGATGACGGGGCAGCAGGCGACCACGGGCCGCCAGGTCGAAGCCGGCGTCAAGCTGTGGATGGCGCAGAACGGCGACACCGTCGCGGGCAGGAAGGTGCAGCTGATCGTCAAGGACGACGCCAGCGTGCCCGCCAACACGCGCCGCCTTGCGCAGGAACTCGTGGTCAACGACCACGTGAACGTGCTGGCCGGCATGGGCATCACGCCTTCCGCGCTGGCCGTCGCGCCCATCGCCACGCAGTCCAAGACGCCGCTGGTGGTGATGGCCGCCGCCACCTCCAGCATCACCGAAGCCTCGCCCTTCATCGTGCGCAGCAGCTTCACGCTGCCGCAGGCCTCGGTGGCCCTCGCCGACTGGGCGCCCAAGAACGGCATCAAGAACGTCGTCACGCTGGTGTCCGACTACGGCCCCGGCATCGACGCCGAGAAGTTCTTCAAGGAGCGCTTCCAGTTCAACGGCGGCAAGATCGTCGACTCGCTGCGCGTGCCGCTGATGAACCCCGACTTCGCCCCCTTCCTGCAGAAGGTGCGTGACGAGAAGCCCGACGCGCTGTTCGTGTTCACGCCCTCGGGCGCCGGCGCGGCGCTGATGAAGCAGTTCGGCGAGCGCGGCATGGACAAGGCCGGCATCAAGCTGATCGGCACCGGCGACATCACCGACGACGACCAGCTCAACGACATGGGCGACGTCGCCCTGGGCGTGGTCACCTCGCACCACTACTCCACCGACCACAACTCGCCGGCCAACAAGAAGTTCGTCGATGCCTTCGAGAAGGCGAACAACAAGCTGCGTCCCAACTTCATGGCCGTGGGCGGCTACGACGGCACGCGCATCATCTATGAAGCGCTGAAGAAGACCGGCGGCAAGGGCGGCGGCGATGCGCTCCTCGCCGCGATGAAGGGCCAGATCTTCGAGAGCCCGCGCGGCCCGGTGTTCATCGATGCGCAGACCCGCGACATCGTGCAGAACATCTACCTGCGCAAGGTCGAGAAGAAGAACGGCCAGCTCTGGAACGTCGAGTTCGACGTCATCAAGGACGTCAAGGACCCGGGCAAGACGAAGTAAGCTGACAGTCTCCTCCCCCGAGGAGAGGTCGGTGGAGGCTCGCAGGTCGCCGAGCCTCCACCCCAACCCTCCCCGCAAGGCGAGGGAGTGAACACCGGAGCCTGAATGCTCACCATCCTCTTCGACGGCATCGCCTACGGCATGCTGCTGTTCGTGCTGGCGGTCGGCCTGGCCGTCACCATGGGCCTGATGAATTTCATCAACCTGGCGCACGGCGCGTTCGCGATGGCGGGCGGCTACATCACCGTGCTGCTGATGCAGCGGCTCGACGTGCCCTTCCTGGTCTGCCTGCCGATCGCCTTCGCGGGCGCGGCGCTGCTCGGCGCGGTGCTGGAGCGCACGCTGTACCGGCCCTTGTACCGCAAGCAGCACCTGGACCAGGTGCTGTTCTCCATCGGCCTGGTGTTCATGGCCGTCTCCGCGGTGGACTACTACATCGGCTCGACGCAGCAGATCATGCAGCTGCCTGCCTGGCTGAAGGGCCGCACCGAGATCGGCTCGCTGGGCATGGGCCACTACCGCCTGTTCATCATCGCGGTATGCGCCGCGCTCACGGTGGTGCTGCAGTACATCCTGGCGAAGACGCGCTTCGGCAGCCGCCTGCGCGCATCCGTCGACGACCAGCGCGTGGCCGCGGGCCTCGGCATCAACGTCAACGTGGTGTTCCTTTCCACCTTCGCCTTCGGCTCCGGCCTCGCCGGCCTGGGTGGCGCGCTGGGCGCCGAGGTGCTGGGCCTGGACCCCACCTTCCCGCTCAAGTTCATGATCTATTTCCTGATCGTGGTGGCCGTGGGCGGCACGTCCTCGATCACCGGCCCGCTGCTCGCGGCGCTGCTGCTCGGCATCGCCGACGTCGCAGGCAAGTACTACATCCCGAAGATGGGCGCGTTCATCGTCTACACGCTGATGATCGTCATCCTGCTGTGGCGCCCGCAGGGCCTGTTCGTGCGCCAGGGAGGCAAGGCATGAGCGCGCAAGCCAGCCTCCTGCGCACCGCCCGCATGAAGTGGTGGGAGCCGGTCCTGTGGATCGTGCTGTTCGCCCTGCCGGTGGTGGTGCCGCAGCAGGCGCCCATCATCAACGAGACCGCGACCTGGGCACTGTTCGCGCTGTCGCTCGACCTCGTTCTCGGCTACGCGGGCATCGTGTCGCTGGGCCACGCGGCCTTCTTCGGCTTCGGCGCCTATGTCGCCGCGCTGTTCGCGCGGCACGTGAGCCCGGATCCGCACATCGGCATGCTGGTCGCGATCGGCGCCAGCGCGGTGCTGGGCCTGCTGGCCAGCCTGACCGTGCTGCGTGGCACCGACCTCACGCGCCTGATGGTGACGCTGGGGCTCGCGCTGATCATGATGGAGCTGGCCAACAAGCTGGACTGGCTCACTGGCGGCACGGACGGCATCCAGGGCCTGACCATCGCGCCGGTACTTGGCAAGTTCGAATTCGGCATCGACGGCATCGTGGCGTCCTATTACTCGATGACGCTGCTGCTGCTGTTCTTCCTGCTCGCGCGCGTCGTCGTGAACTCGCCCTTCGGCGCGACGCTCAAGGCGATCCGCGACAACCGCCTGCGCGCCATGGCCATCGGCATCCCGGTGAACGCGCGGCTGATCGCGATCTACACGCTGGCCGCCGGCATCGCGGGTGCGGCGGGCGCGGCGTTCACGCAGACGCTGGGCTATGCCTCCATGGAGGTGCTGTCCTTCGACCGCTCCGCCGACGTGATGCTGATGGTCGTGATCGGCGGCATCGGCTGGCTGTACGGGGGCATCGTCGGCGCGATCCTGTTCAAGGTGATCCAGAGCGTGCTGTCCAACATCACGCCGCAGTACTGGATGTTCTGGATCGGCCTGTTCCTGGTGGTGCTGGTGCTGGTCGGCCGCGAACGGCTGCTCAGGCCGTGGGCCTGGTTCAAGGGAGCGAAGGCATGAACGACGTCGTCCTCTCCTGCCAGGGCCTGGTGAAGAAGTTCGGCGGCATCACCGCCACGAACAACGTCACGCTGGAACTCAGGCGCGGCGCGCGTCATGCGCTGATCGGCCCCAACGGCGCCGGCAAGACCACGCTGATCAACCTGCTCACGGGCGTGCTGGAGCCCACCGCCGGCACGATCACGCTGGAGGGTCGGGACGTCAGCCGCCTCGCCCCGAACAAGCGCGTGCAACGCGGCATGGTGCGCACCTTCCAGATCAACCAGTTGTTCGCGTCGATGACGCCGCTGGAGACGCTGGCGCTGGTCGTGTCCCAGCAGCGGGGACTGGGCACGCGCTGGTGGCGCAAGCTGGGCAAGGATGCCGGCATCGCCGAGCGCGCGCAGCAACTGCTGGAGCAGTTCCGCCTGGCCGAGGTCGCTAACCAGAAGACCGAGCACCTGGCCTACGGCAAGCGCCGGCTGCTGGAAATCGCGATCGCTCTTGCCTGCGAGCCGCGCGTGCTGCTGTTGGACGAACCGGTCGCGGGCGTCCCCGCGGGTGAACGCGAGGAACTGCTGGAGACCGTCGCCGCGCTGCCGGCCGACGTTTCGGTGCTGTTGATCGAGCACGACATGGACCTCGTCTTCAGCTTCGCGAACCGCATGACGGTGCTGGTGAACGGCACGGTGCTCACCGAAGGCACGCCGGAAGAAATCGAGGCGAACCCCGAGGTGAAGGCCGTGTACCTGGGCCATGGCGAGGAGTCGGCGCATGCCTGATCTGCTGAAGGTCGACCAGGTCAGCGCCGGCTACGGCGAGGCCGTGGTCCTGAACAAGGTGTCGTTCGAACTGGGCGAGGGCCAGACCCTCGCCCTGCTGGGGCGCAACGGCACCGGCAAGACGACGCTGATCAACACGCTGGCCGGGGCGACGCGCCAGCACGCGGGCACCATCTCGCTGGGTGGCGTGGCGCTGCACAAGCTGCCCTCGCACGAGCGCGCGGCCGCCGGCATAGGCTGGGTGCCGCAGGAGCGCAACATCTTCAAGTCGCTCACGGTGCACGAGAACCTCACGGCCGTGGCGCGTCCCGGCCGCTGGACGCCCGAGCGCGTCTACGAGATGTTCCCGCGCCTGGCCGAGCGCAAGACCAACCTCGGCACGCAGCTCTCGGGCGGCGAGCAGCAGATGCTGGCCATGGGCCGCGCGCTGGTCGTGAACCCCAGGCTGCTGCTGCTCGACGAGCCGCTGGAAGGCCTGGCGCCCATCATCGTGAGCGAGCTGCTCAAGGCCATCGCGCGCATCACCCGCGAAGAAGGACTCTCTGCGATCATCGTGGAGCAGCATCCGCAGGCGATCCTCGCGATCTCCGACCGCGCGGTGGTGCTGGACCACGGCAGCGTGGTCCATGCCGACACCGCGGCCGCCTTGCGCGCCTCGCCCGAGTTGCTGGACCGCCTGCTGGGCGTCGCGCGCTAGTTGCCGCTAGGCAGCAAACCAATGAACACCAGACTCTCCCGTCGCCACGCGCTCGCCGCGTTGGCCGCCGCCGCTGCCACGCCCTGGGTCCACGCCCAGTCGAAGTGGCCCACCAAGCCGGTCCGCATCGTCGTGCCCTTCGGCGCGGGCGGCGTGGCCGACCTCACCGCGCGCGCGGTGGGCGACCAGCTGGGCAAGCAGCTGGGGCAGGCGGTCATCATCGACAACAAGCCGGGCGCCGGCGGCATCACGGCGGGCACCTCGGTGCTGCAGGCGCCGGCCGACGGCTACACGCTGTTCCTGATGTCCAACGGCACGGCGGTGAGCGAGGGCCTGTTCAACAAGCTGCCCTTCCACTCGCGCACGGACTTCGCCCCGATCTCGCTGCTGGGCACCTTCGACATCGCCGTCGTGGTGCCGGAGAACTCCCGCTTCAAGAGCCTCGACGACCTGCTCGCCGAAGCCAAGGCCAAGCCGGGCAAGCTGAACATCGCGACGATCGCGGTGGGCAGCACGCAGAACCTGGCGGCCGAACTGTTCAAGACGACTTCGGGCATCAACGTGCAGATCGTTCCCTTCAACGGGACGCCGCAGGTGGTGACGGCGCTGCGCGGCGGCCAGGTCGATGCGGCCGTGGAGATCGTGGCGCCCATCCGGTCTCAGATCGATGCGAAGGCGCTGCGCCCGCTCGCCACCTTCGGCGAAAAGCGCGCCACCGGCCTGGCCGACGTGCCGACAGCCAACGAGGTCGGCGGTGCGCTGAAGGGCCTCTACATCGCTTCGTGGAACGCGCTGGCCGCCCCGGCCAAGGTGCCCAAGGACGTCATCGACCGCATGAACCACGAGTGCGTGGTCGCCCTGGCCAATCCGGAAGTGAAGAAGAAGCTCGCCGACCTCAGCGTCGACGCGAAGTCCAGCACGCCGCAGCAACTCGGCGCGCTGCTCGACTCGGAGATCAAGCGCTGGAGCGGCGTGATCGAGCACGCCAAGATCCCGAAGATGTAAGGGAGGCGCCATGCCAGCGACGCGCCTTGGAATCGTCGGCTACGGCGAGGTCGGCAAGACCTTCGCGACCGGCCTGAAGCCGCAAGTCGCCCAAGTGGCCGCGTGGGACCTGAAGTTCGCGCAGGCCGCCAGCGCCGCTGCGGAACGCGGCCATGCGCAGCAGCACGGCGTGCGGGCCTGCGCGTCCATGCAGGAGCTGTGCGAGGCGAGCACGCTGGTGATCTCCGCCGTGACGGCCTCGAACACGCTCGCCGTGGCGCAGGAGGCCGCGGGCTTCCTGCGTCCCGGCACCGTGTTCCTGGACCTCAACTCCGCCTCGCCGGGCACCAAGCAGAAGGCCGCCGCTGCCGTCGAAGCGGGCGGCGCCCATTATGTGGAAGCAGGCGTGATGACTTCGGTGCCGCCTTACGACATCCGCGTGCCCATGCTGCTGGGCGGAGCGAAGGCCGGCGAGCTCGCGCCGCAGCTCGCGGCCTGGGGCATGGACGCCAGGGCCGTGAGCGACCGGCTGGGCGTGGCCAGCGCGATCAAGATGTGCCGCAGCGTGATGATCAAGGGGCTGGAGGCGCTGGTCATCGAGAGCTACAGCACCGCGCGCGCCTACGGCGTCGAGGACCACGTGCTGCCCACGCTGCAGGAAACCTTTCCGTCGATCGACTGGAGCGAGCAGGGCGCCTATTTCTTCAGCCGCGTCGTGCAGCACGGCAAGCGCCGCGCCGAGGAGATGCGCGAGGCGGCGAACACGGTGCGCGAGGCAGGTTTCGCACCCACCATGACGGCGGCCATTGCCGACAAGCAGCAGTGGGTGGCCGACCAGGCGCGCAACGGCGTGTTTACCGACCTGCCGAAGAAGGCGCGCTGGCAGGAGTTCGCGGACCGGCTGCTGCGGGCGCGCAAGAAGTAGGTTCTTCCCCGCTTCCGGGGCGCCCGGGGACGTGCCCTCTTCGTCGTGCGGGTGCGCCGCCTGCCGCGACGTTGAGTGCCGTGCCTCCTGCGGCGATTCGGCCGTGTCGACCGAAGCGGTGGTGCACATGGCCACAACGCAGGACCAGGGCGGGGCAGTCCGTCTCGGCGAAATCAAGGCGGAGGCTTGGGCTTGTCAAAGCCCGAGCCGGGGACATTCGCAGAGACGGGCTGCCCCGCCCGGGTCCGGTCCCAAGGCCAGCATCTCACGAGATTCCCGGAAATCGCGCGACGAGCCAAGGAATGGCAGCGGCGCGCTGGCGGCGCGCGGCGCGTCGCAGCAGCACGCGCAGCTCAGGGCGCTTCCATGCCCTTCGCCGTGAGGATCTCCTGCACCTTCGCGCTGCGCAGCGCCGCGAGCAGCTCGCGCGCCGCCTGCGCGTGTGCGGACTGCGCGGACACCGCGCCCGCGTACACCGTGTAGTTCTGGATCTCCGCGGGGATGGGCCCGACCAGCACGGCACCCGGCACGGCCAGGATCTCGCTGGCCTGGTGGATCGCGAGGTCGGCGCTGCCGTCCATGAGCTTCGCGGCGACCAGTCCGCCGGGCACCAGCACCGCCTTCGCGTGGACCTGCGGCGCGATGCCCCAGCGCTCGAACAGGCGATCGAGATAGACGCCGCTGGAGCCGCCGGATGCGGGATCGATATAGGCGACCGCGCGCGCGTTCAGCACGGCGGCGCGGAACGCATCGACCGTGGAAATGTCGGGCCGTGGCGCCCCGGGCCGAACGGCGATGCCTATGCCCACGCGCGCCAGCGGCAGCGGCGCTTCGCCCGCGAGCTGGCCCGCCTGCACCAGCGGCTGCAGCGACGCGGGGCTGGACACCACCAGGTCGAAGGCCTCGCCCCCCGTTATGCGCTTCTGCAGCCCGCCGGCCGTGTCGTTGCGCAGCACCAGCCTGTGCCCGGTCTGCTGCTCGAACGCGGGCTGCATCGCCTCCAGCACGGGCTTGAACGCACCCGCCGTCAGCACGACGAGATCGGCCGCGCGGGCCGTGATGGCCAGCGTCGCGCAGGCGAGGGCGGGGAGCAGTGTGCGGATGTGCATCAGGGTCGCTCCATTTTCAAAGGGCGTGGGCCACGACCGCCGGCGCGCGTTCGCGAATGATGTCCAGCGTCGCCTTCTGCACCGGCGTCGCCGGCCGCTGCAGGCTGGTGGCCAGCGAGAGGCGGATGCGCAGCGGCGTCTCGCCGATCTGCCGGGCGATGTAGGCGGAGGGCCGCGGCGAATTGAGCAGGGCGTTGCGCGAGAGGATGGCGCAGCCCGCGCCATCGAGCACCAGGTCCAGGATGGCCGAGACGCCGTCGATCTCCAGCACCACGTTGGGCCGCGCGCCTATGTCCGCCAGCGCTGCCTCGACGTGCATGCGGATCGCGTTGGGCCGCGTCGGGATCACCAGCGGCAGCTTCGCGACTTCCTTCAGCGCGATGGGGCCGGGCGGCGGGTCCTCGTGCAAACCGGGCGGGCGTGCCTGCACCAGCACCAGGTCTTCTTCCAGCAAGGGGCTCAGGTCGAGCTCGCGCGACGGCTGCGCGTTGTACAGGACCACGATGTCGAGGCGCCCGCTGATGAGGCCCTCCTGCAATCCGCTCGAGAGGCCTTCGCTGATGGACAGCCGCGCCTCCGGCAGGGCTTCGCGGAAAGCGCGGGTCAGCGGCACGGTCAGCACGCGCGCCACGCTGTTCGGCAAGCCCACAGCCACCTTGCCGGCCAGGCCGCCGCGCAGGCGGCCGAGATCTTCGCGGGCGCGCTCCACCTGGTGCAGGATGCCGCGGCCGTGGTCCAGGAGCAGCTTGCCCGCCTCGGTGGGCACGGCGCCGCGGCCGTTGCGCACCAGCAGGTTCTGGCGCAGTTCCACTTCCAGCAGGCGCACCTGGCGACTCAGCGCCGGCTGGGCCACATCGAGCTCGATGGCAGCGCGGGTGAAGCTGCCAAGCTCGGCGACACGGACGAAATACTCGAGTTGCTTGAGGTCCATGGAAGAGGAATAGCTGGCCTGCGATTATGCCGAAGCGATATAGCTGCTAGTGCCGCCCCTGGCTTGGACACGAGCCGGGCGGCGACCACAATGCCGGCCATGACTGCGCTCAAGGGCATCTCCTCCATGGCGACGCGCCAGGTGCTGAACGAACTGGCCCAGGCCTGCGAGCAGCGTTCCGGGCAAGCCGTGGATGTGGAGTCCGTGGGCGGCGTCGATGCGGCCAGGCGCGTAGCCGCGGGCGAAGCCTTCGACTTCGTCGTGCTCGCCGCCGATGCGATCGACAAGCTCATCGCAAGCGGCCAAGTGCTCGCGGGCTCGCGCGTGGACCTCGTCGATTCCGGCGTGGCCATCGCCGTGCGAGCCGGCGCGCCGCGTCCCGATGTGTGCAGCGAGCAAGCGCTGAAGCGCGCCGTGCTGGCCGCATCCAGCGTCGGCTATTCGACTGGCCCGAGCGGCGTCGCGCTGGTCAAGCTGTTCGAACGCTGGGGCATCGCCGCCGAACTGCAGGGCCGCCTCGTCCAGGCGCCTCCGGGCATCCCCGTCGGGTCGCTGGTTGCGCGCGGCGAGGTCGCCCTGGGCTTCCAGCAACTGAGCGAGCTGATCCACCTGCAAGGGATAGACGTGATCGGCCCCATGCCGGCCGCCGTCCAGATCAACACCACCTTCAGCGGCGGAATTTGCGCGAAGTCCTCGCGCCCCGATGCCGTGCGTGCGATGCTGGCCTTCATGGCCTCGCCCGATGCCGAAGAGGCCAAGCGCCGCAACGGCATGGCACCCGCCGCCTGATCCAACGCCGCGCCCGCGGCCTCACCAGGAAAGACAAGATGAGCATCATCATCGACTGCCACGGCCACTACACCACGGCACCCAAGCAGCTGGAACAGTGGCGCAACCAGCAGATCGCCGGCATCAAGGACCCGTCGCAGATGCCGCGGGTCGCCGACCTGAAGATCAGCGACGACGAGCTGCGCGAATCGATCGTCAACAACCAGCTGCGCCTGATGAAGGAACGCGGCAACGACCTGACGCTGTTCTCGCCACGCGCGAGCTTCATGGCGCACCACATCGGCGACTTCAACGTCTCCAGCACCTGGGCGGCGATCTGCAACGAGCTTTGCTACCGCGTGAGCCAGCTGTTCCCGGACAACTTCGTGCCGGTGGCGATGCTGCCGCAGTCGCCGGGCGTGGACCCGAAGACCTGCATTCCCGAGATGGTGAAGTGCATCGAGCAGTACGGCAACGTCGGCATCAACCTGAACCCGGATCCCTCGGGCGGCCACTGGAAGGAGCCGCCGCTGACGGACAAGTGGTGGTACCCCATCTACGAGAAGATGGTGGA
>FTHB01000331.1_pt1 | contig 12501 bp, 13 predicted proteins | sample 1640851 | NCBI WGS metagenome assembly FTHB01 (sample SAMEA3914788, study PRJEB12502) | metagenome | biome: forest; material: soil | place: Canada | collected 2011-07-03 | depth 0.1 m
GCGCACGGGCGCGCCGTTGCGCGAGGCGATGATGATGTCGGCGAATTCCTTCGCGTTCTTCATCTGGTCGTTGGCCTGGATGGTCAGCGTCTGGCGCGGGCCGTCCAGCACGCCGATGGGCGTGTTCGAGTTGGCGGACTTGATGGCCGCGGCCAGGTCTTCCAGGGTGATGCCGCGGGCATTGAGCAGGTCGGAATTGGCGCGCACGCGCACGGCGAAGCGCTTCTGCCCGTTGACGTTCACCTGGGCCACGCCGTCGATGGTCGACAGCGTCGGCGCGATCAGGTTCTCGGCATAGTCGTTCAGGTCCGCCAGGCCCATGGAGGGCGAATTCAGCGCGATGAACAGCACCGGCGCGTCGGCCGGGTTCACCTTGCGGTAGGAAGGCAGCTGCGTCAGTTCCGCGGGCAGCTGGCGCTGAGCGCGCAGCAGGGCCGCCTGCACGTCCACGGCGGCGGCGTCGATGTCGCGGGTGGGGTCGAACTCCAGCGTGATCTGCGAGTTGCCCAGGGTGTTGACCGAGCTGATCAGCTTGAGGCCGGCGATGGTGGAGAACTGTTTTTCCAGCGGCAAGGCCACGGACGAAGCCATCGTGTCCGGCGCCGCGCCGGGCAGCTGCGCGTTGACCGAGATCACCGGCGTGTTGTAGCTGGGAAGCGCCGCGATCGGGATCTTCATGTACGCCAGGATGCCGGCGACCACCACCGCGGCCGACAGCAGCACGGTCATCACCGGCCGGCGGATGCACAGCTCGGAAATGTTCATGTCGGGTCCCTCCGGGACGCCACCGGCCCGATCCCGGTCAACGGCTGCTGCAGCGGCCGCTCCAGGCGGATGCGCGAGCCGGGCCGCAGGTTCTGCTTGCCCTCGACGATCACCCGCTCGCCGGCCTGCACGCCGCGCACGACGGCCTGGTCGCCGAAGGAGTAGTCGAGGTCCACCTTGCGCAGCTGCGCCTGGTCGTCCTTCACCACGTACACGATGCGGCCCGTGGGACTGGTGATGACGGCCGCGACGGGCACGACCACCGCGTCCTTGAGGGTGCGCACGGTCACGCTGGTGTTCACGTACTGGCCGGGCCACAGCGCGTGGTCGGCGTTGGCGAAGCTGGCCTTCGCGCGCACGGTGCCCACCGCGGGATCCACGGTGTTGTCCACGAAGCTGAGCACGCCCTTGAGGGGCGCCGCGCGCCCCGGCACCATGGCCACCACCTCGGAGCGGTGGTTCGCCGCGCCCAGCAGGTCCTGCAGGCTGCCTTCGGGCACGGGGAACTGCACGGCGATGGGATCGAGCTGCGTCACCGTGACCAGCGACGTGCCGGGCTGCGCGAGCGTGCCCACGAAGGCGCTGATCACGCCGGTGCGGCCGGAGATCGGCGCGCGGATCTCGTCGTAGCTGAGTTGCACCTGCGCGGACTGCACGGCGGCCTTGTCCGCCTCGACCGCGGCCTTCTGCGCATCCAGCTGCGAGAGCACCGTGTCGGTGGCGCTCTTGGCGATGAAGTTCTGCGCCAGCAGCTCCTGGCTGCGCTTGTACTGGCGCTCCAGGTCCGACAGCGTGGCCTGGTCCTTGAGCTGCTGCGCCTTGGCCTTCTCCAGGTTGGCGACGTCGCCGCGCGCGTCGAGCGAGAACATCAGCTGGCCGGCGCGCACGAAGTCGCCTTCCTTCACGTGCACCTTCTGCACGACGTTGCTCACCTGCGGCCGCACGTCGACGCTGTTCAGGGAAACGACGCTGCCGTTGACCGTCACGCTCACGGGGACGTCCTGCTTGCGCGCGACCGCCACGGTCACGAGCGTGGCCGGACCCTGTCCGCTGGCGGCAGCCCGCGGCGCGCCGGCGGCTCCGTCCGGCGAAGGGGCGGCCTCGCTCCTGTGGGAACCCAGGGACCACCACGTGCCCGCTGCGCACAGCAGGACCGCCGCGGCCGCGCCGCCAAAGATTGCTTTCGAAGAAGCCATTGAAAACCGTGTCCGTTTCGTTCCGGGGTGAAACCCGGCGAGGTGTAACCCAATGCAAACGGCAATGTAGCATCGGGGCAGCCTTTACGCCCCGTTTACGACGGGGCCGCGGCCTTCAGCGTTGTGCCCTCGCCATCTCGCAGCCGAGGTTGGCCAGCGCATCGGCCCGCTCGTTGCCGGGGTCTCCGGCGTGGCCGCGCACCCAGCGCCAGTCCACGACATGCCCGCCCTTCTGGAGCAGATCGTCCAGGCGCCTCCACAGTTCGGCATTCTTCACCGGTTGCTTGCTCGCGGTCTTCCAGCCCTTGGCCTTCCAACCGGGAAGCCACTCGGTGATGCCTTTCAGCACGTACTGGCTGTCCAGGTACAGCGTGACCGCGCAGGGCCGCTTGAGGGCCTCCATCGCCTGGATCACCGCCATGAGTTCCATGCGGTTGTTGGTGGTGCTGGGCTCGCCGCCATAGAGCTCCTTTTGCGTATTGCCGGAGCGCAGGAGCACGCCCCAGCCCCCCGGACCGGGATTGCCCTTGCAGGCCCCGTCCGTGTAGATCTCGATGCTGTTCATTCGATGGTTGCGGGTTCGCGCGCCTCGCGCTGGCTGCGGTTGGCGATGGGCACGGGGGCGGTGGCGATGCGCTTGGCCTTTTCCTTCTTCCAGGCCGGGCCGATCAACTTGATGCCGCGCACGCGCTTGACCGCGACGATGAAGTACGCCGCGCCGAAGATCGGCCACGAGCGTTCGCCGACGGCGTCCAACCAGGAGAAACGCTGCAGCCATTTCTCGCTCGCGAAGGCGGGCCGGTAGCAGCCGAAGCTGCTGGTCTCCACCTCGAAACTCAGAAGCCGCAGCCAGTCGCGCAGCCGCCAGTAGCCGATGAAATCGCCGGCATCCGGCAGGTAAAGTTCGCCGAAGCCGAGGCGCCGGTACACGTGGGCGCGGCGCTGGCGCAGGCCCCACAGGCTCGCGGGGTTGAGGCAGCAGATCACCAGCTTGCCTTCGGGCACCAGCACGCGCTCGACCTCGCGCAGCGTCGCATGCGGATCGAGGTTCAGTTCCAGCGAGTGCGGCAGCACCACCAGGTCGAGGCTGTTCTCCTCGAACGGCAGGGCGGCGAAATCGGTCACCAGGTCCGGCCGGCGCTCGTCCTCGCGGTCGACGGATGCCGCTTCACCGAGGGCCAGCCACTTGTGCGGCATGCGGTTGGCGCGCAGGGCATCGAGGCCGGGCAGGCCCAGTTGCAGCGCGTGGTAGCCGAAGATGTCGCCGACGGCCTGGTCGAACTCGGCCTGCTCCCAGGCGAGCAGGTACCTGCCAGGCGGCGTCTCGAACCACTGCTGCATTCCTATAATCCGCTCGCTCATGAAGTTGATTCCGCTGCCCGCCTTCCAGGACAACTACCTGTGGCTGCTGCACGACGGGCAGCGGGCGCTGGTCGTCGATCCCGGCGATGCTGCCCCCGTGCAGTCGTATCTGGCTGCCCACGGCCTCCGGCTGGACGCGATTCTAGTCACGCATCACCACCCCGACCATGTCGGCGGCGTCGACGCCTTGCGCGAGGCGACCGGCGCGCAGGTGTACGGTCCCGCGCACGAACGCATCCCCGAGCCCTTGCAACGCCTGTCCGAGGGCGACGCCGTCGAAGTCCTGGGCCTGCGCTTCGAGGTGCTGGACGTCCCCGGCCACACGGCCGGACACATCGCCTACTACTGCGCCAGCTTCGAGGGTGCCCCCCTGCTCTTTTGCGGCGACACCCTGTTCTCGGGCGGCTGCGGGCGCCTGTTCGAGGGCACGCCGGCGCAGATGTTCGCGTCGCTGGCCAAGCTCGCGGCCCTTCCCGGGACCACGCGGGTGTGCTGCACGCATGAATACACCCTCTCAAACCTGAAATTTGCCACAGCCGTCGAGCCTGGGAATTCACAGCTGATCCATTACCGGCAACAATGCGAGCAGAGGCGCTCGCGAGGCGAGCCCACGTTGCCCTCCACCATCGCCGTGGAGAACGACGTCAATCCTTTCCTGCGCACGCGCGAACCCGCCGTGGCGCAGGCGGCCCGCGGGCACGACCCGCAGGCGGACCCGGCAGACCCGGTCGCGGTATTCGCGGCCCTGCGCCAATGGAAGAACGAGTTCAGATGACGAAGTACAAGCTGCTCGCCCTCACCGCTGCACTGGCCCTCGCGGGCTGTGCCACCGCCCCTTCCGGCGGCGTTTCGATCGAAGGCCGTGAAGGGCAACCAGCGCAGGCCACGGCGGACTCGGTGATCCCGCAAGGGCCGCTCTCCGCCATCAAGCCGTCCGAACTCAGCTCGCGGTCGGTCACCGCGCTGGAGCCGCCGCCCGACCTGTGGGCGCGCATCCGCCGCGGCTTCGCGATGCCGGCGCTGGACAACGACCTCGTGCACCAGCAGGAGCAGTGGTACGCGGCGCGGCCCGACTACCTGCAGCGCATGACGGACCGCTCGCGCAAGTACCTGTTCCACATCGTCGAGGAACTGGAGCGGCGCAACATGCCGACCGAGCTGGCGCTGCTGCCCTTCATCGAGAGCGCCTTCAACCCGCAGGCGGTGTCGAGCGCGCGCGCCGCGGGCATGTGGCAGTTCATGCCGGCCACCGGCAAGACCTTCGACCTGAAGCAGAACGTCTTCCGCGACGACCGCCGCTCGGTGCTGGAGTCCACGCGCGCCGCGCTCGACTACCTGCAGCGCCTCTATGGCCAGTTCGGCGACTGGCACCTCGCGCTCGCCGCGTACAACTGGGGCGAAGGCAACGTGGCCCGCGCCATCGCGCGCAACCAGAAGGCAGGCCTGGGCACCGGCTACGCCGACCTGAACCTGCCGAACGAGACGCGCAACTACGTGCCGAAGCTGCAGGCGGTGAAGAACATCATCGCCAACCCCGAGCAGTTCCACGCCGACCTGCCCTTGATCAACAACCACCCTTACTTCCAGAGCGTCACCCTCGATCGCGACATGGACGTCGCCATCGCCGCCCACCTGGCCGACGTGGAGATCGAGGACTTCAAGGCGCTGAACCCGCAGCTCAATCGCCCGGTGATCCTGGCCGCGGGCACGCCGCAGATCCTGCTGCCCTGGGACAACGCCACGGTCTTCAAGCGCAACTACGAGGCCTACACCGAGGGCAAGTTCGCCACGTGGACGGCCTGGAGCGCCCCCGCCACCATGAGCGTGGGCGAGGCGGCGAAGCGCGTGGGCATGAACGAGAACGAGCTGCGCACCGTCAACAGCATCCCGCCGCGCATGTTGATCAAGGCCGGCTCGGTGCTGATCGTGCCGCGCCGCGGCGAGTCGCAGGCCGACGTCACCAGCCACGTTGCCGACACCGCGCAGCTGGACCTCGCTCCCGAGATCATCACGCGCCGCACGGTCGTGCGCGCCGGCAAGCGCGAAACCGTGACCACGCTGGCCGCGCGCTACAAGCTCAGCGCGGCGCAGGTCGCCGAGTGGAACCACGTCGCGGCCGGCGCCTCGCTGCGTCCGGGCCAGCAGGTCGTGCTGCACCTGCCGATCCGCACCGTGGCGCGCGCGCCGGTGCGCGTCAACACGCGCAACGTCAAGCAGGTCTCGTCGCGGCCCACCGCGAAGCCGGCTGCGCGCCCTGTCGTGAAGGCCGCGCCGCACAAGGCGCCGGTGCAGCCCAGGAAAAAATCCTGAACGGGACCTTTACGGTGTGAAGGCGTCAACCGACGGCTGCGCATCTTCCTGCAGGACAACTCCGACGGTGACTGCCGCCGGGTACTGATCCCTGGGGCCTCACGCCCACCCGACAGTGTGGTCATCCAACACACAGGAGCATGACCATGCGAAACAAGACTCTCCTCGCCGCCGCGTGCGCGGCCGCCCTGATGGGCTTCGGCGCCGCTGCGCAGGCACAGTACGCGACCGTCATCACGGTCGCACCGCCGGCGCCGCGCCACGAGATCATCCCCGGTCCGCGCGACGGCTTCGTATGGGCGCCCGGCCACTACGAATGGCGCCGCGGCGAGTACGTCTGGCTGGAAGGCCACTGGATACCCGAACGCGTGGGCTACGAGTACCGCGAGCCGCGCTGGGTGCAGCGTGGCAATGGCGAATGGGTGCTGGTCGGCGGCAACTGGGAACACCGCATGGACCACGACCGCTGGGAACACCGCCGCGACCGCGAGGCCGCGCGTGGCCGCGACTTCGACGGCGACCGCGTGCCGGACCGCGTCGACCGTTTCCCGCGCGATCCGAACCGGAGCTGACGCGAACGCACGGGCGGCGGCGCACCGCGATCGCAAAGGGGCCTCTGCGGGCCCCTTTTTCATGGCCGCTCGCGGCTCAGAGCTTCTCGGTGTCGCCCTGCTTCGGCTGCCACTTCATGAGGCCGCGCTCGATGCGTCCGACCAGGCCATCGAGCAGCAGCGCGAACGCCGTCAGCACCACGATGCCCGCGAACACCGTGTTGACGTCGAAGGTGCCTTCGGCCTGCAGGATCAGGTAGCCGACACCGCGCGCGGAACCGAGGTACTCGCCCACCACGGCCCCCACGAAGGCGAGGCCCACCGAGGTGTGCAGGCTGGAGAACACCCAGCTCGTGGCGCTCGGGAGGTACACGGTGCGCAGCAGCTGCTTGCGGTTGGCGCCCAGCATGCGCGCGTTGGCGAGGATCACCGGGCTCACCTCGCGCACGCCCTGGTACACGTTGAAGAAGACGATGAAGAACACCAGCGTCACGGCCAGCGCCACCTTGCTCCAGATGCCCAGGCCGAACCACAGCGCGAAGATCGGCGCGAGGATCACGCGCGGCATGGAGTTCGCCGCCTTGATATAGGGATCGAACACGGCGCTCGCCAGCGGTGCGAGCGCGAGCCACAGGCCCATCGCCAGCCCCAGCACCGTGCCGATGGCGAAGGCCAGCACCGTCTCCACCAGCGTCACGCCGAGGTGCAGGTAGATGTCGGCGTTGCCCGGCAGGCCCTCGGGGAAGGTGGCGTTGGGCGGCATGGGGAACGGCAGGAACCAGCTCCAGATGCGCCCGGCGACGGCGATGGGGTCGCCGAAGAAGAAGGCCATCTGCTCGTTGCGGGAGAGCAGGTGCCACACCAGCAGCGCGACGAGCAGCACCAGCAGCTGGAACACGCGCAGCTTCTGCTTCGAAGGCATGCCTGTGCTCATGCGGCCTTCTTCAGTTGCTGCGCGTAGCCCTTGAGCACCTCGTCGCGCAGCACCGACCAGATGCGGCCATGCAGTTCCACGAAGCGCGGGTCCACGCGCACCTCCGCGACGTCGCGCGGGCGCGGCAGGTCGATCGCGAACTCGCCGATCGGGTGCGTCCCCGGGCCGGCGGAAAGCACGACGACGCGGTCGCTCATGGCGATCGCTTCGTCGAGGTCGTGGGTGATGAACAGCACCGCCTTCTTCTTGGCGGCCCACAGGTCCAGCACCTCGTTTTCCATCAGCTGGCGCGTCTGGATGTCCAGCGCGCTGAAGGGTTCGTCCATGAGGATGATGTCCGGGTCCAGCGCCAGCGTCTGCGCGAGCGCGGTGCGCTTGCGCATGCCGCCCGAGAGCTCGTGCGGATAGCGGTCGCCGAAGCCGGCGAGCCCCACGCGCGCGAGCCAGGACTCCGCCTGCGCGGTCGCGTCCGCGTCCGGGACGCCGCGGTATTGCAGGCCCACCTTCACGTTGTCCAGCGCGCTGCGCCAGGGCATCAGCGCCTCCGACTGGAACATGTAGCCCGCGCGGCGATTGATGCCCGCGAGCGGCTCGCCGAACACGCGCACGTCGCCGGAAGACGCCTGCAACAGGCCGGCAGCGATGTTCAGCAGCGTGGACTTGCCGCAGCCGGTGGGGCCGACCACGGAGACGAATTCGCCGGCGGCGACACGCAGGGTGCTCTGCGCCACGGCGGTGTAGCGTCCCTCGCGCTCGTCGCCGGAGCGGAAGGTGACGGTGATGTCGTTCAGTTCCAGGGCAAAAGACAAGATGACCTCTTCGCATCCATGCGAAACGACCGCGGGCGCGCGGCCGGCGTCATTCTGTCATCAAGCCTTGAACTTCTCCTTGGCCCGGCGCGCGAATTCGTTGGTGTAGGTCTTCGCCAGGTCGATGCGATCGGCCTTCACCGAGGGATCGAAGCTCGCCAGCGCCTTCAGCGCCGTCTTGGGCCCCTCTTCCGGCAGCACGCCATCGAGGGCGATCGCCTCGCGGATCTTGTTGAAGGACGCGAGGTACAGCGCGCGGTCGCCGAGCAGGTAGCTCTCGGGCACGGTCTTGATGATGTCGCTCGGGCCCGCCGTCTGCAGCCACTTGAGGCCGTGCACGATGGCGTTGGCCAGGGCCTGGCAGGTGTTCGGGTTGTTCTTGACGAAGTCCGCGTGCGCGTAGAAGCAGGCCGCGGGCATGGGGCCGCCGAAGACGTCCTGCGTGCCCTTGAGCGTGCGCGTGTCGCTGATGATGCGCACGTCGCCCTTCTGCTCCAGCATGGTCATCACCGGGTCGGTGTTGCTCATGACGTCGATCTGGCCCGAGCGCAGCGCGCTGAGCGCGCCGGCGCCCGTGCCCACGCCGACGTAGCTCACCTCGCTGGCCTTGACGCCGGCGCGCGAGAGCACGAGGTTGGCGACCATGTTGGTGGACGAGCCCGGCGCGGACACGCCGATCTTCTTGCCGCGCAGGTCCGCCAGGCCCTTGTAGCCCGGCATGGTCTTGGTGGAAACGCCCACCGCGATCTGCGGCGCGCGGCCCATGAGCACGAACTCCTGGATCGCCTGGTTGCGCGCCTGCATGTTGATGGTGTGCTCGTAGGCTCCGCTCACCACGTCGGCGGAATTGCCCATCAGCGCCTGCAGCGCCTTGGCGCCGCCGGCGAAGTCGGAGATCTCGACGTCCAGGCCCTCGGACTTGAAGTAACCCAGCTGCTCGGAGATGGTCAGCGGCAGGTAGTAGAAGGCAGCCTTGCCGCCCACCGCGATGGCGAGCTTCGTCTTTTCGGGCTTGCCTTGCGCGCGCACTGCGGGAGCCGCGACGGCCGCCGCGGCCAGCAGCGTGAAGTCGCGTCGGGTGATCGATCGTTGCATGCGAATCCTCTCGTCATTCTTCTTGGAACGACGGCGAGCTTAGGGCGCATGCTGCGATGCCGCATCGGGACGATCCCGTGCGGGTTTTCACGTAACGCCAACCACTGCACGCGCGGCGCGTGCAGCGCTGCGTTCAATGCCAGCCCGAGAGGAAGATCGCGAGGTTGGCGAAGAAGGCCAGCGCCCAGATCGCCGAGCGCGTGGTGGGCAGTCCGGCCACGTACATCACGATGTAGATGACGCGCAGCGTGACGAACAGCAGCGCGAGGATGTCCAGGCGCGTCTGCGGCGCGCCGAGCTGGTGGGCGATGATCACCGCGCCGATGAAGAAGGGCAGCGCCTCGAAGCTGTTGGCCTGCGCCGCGTTCGCGCGCGCGCGCCAGCCCTGCTGCCGCGCCAGCCAGTCGCGCGGGTCGCGGTTGTCGTAGCCGCCCTGGCCGCGCGCCTTGCCGAAGTCGCGGAACTTCGCCATGTACGCGCAGGCGTAGGGCAGCAGCACCGCGAGCAGCACGCACCAGTAGGCGACGGTGAAGCGGGCATAGATCGTCGTCGTCATGTCAGCGGGTCCTCCTGTCCACCAGCGCGTGCGCGATGGTCCCCAAGTCCACGTATTCGAGTTCGCTGCCCGCCGGCACGCCGCGTGCAAGCCGCGTGACCTTCAGGCCTCTTTGTTTCAATGCTTCCGCGATGACGTGCGCCGTCGCCTCCCCCTCCGCGGTGAAGTTGGTGGCGAGGATCACCTCCTGCACCTCGCCGTTGGTGGCGCGCGCGAACAGCTTCTCCAGGCCGATGTCGCGCGGGCCGATGCCATCCAGCGGACTGAGCTTTCCCATCAGCACGAAGTAGAGGCCGTTGTAGGCCTGCGTACGTTCCAGCGCCGCCTGGTCGGCGGGGGTCTCCACCACGCACAGCTTGCTGCGGTCCCGCTGCGGGCTGCGGCAGGTGGAGCAGACCTCGTCCTCCGTGAACGTGTGGCACTCGCTGCAGTGGCGCACGCGCGTGGTGGCCTGCTCCAGCGCGCGCGCGAGCACCTGCGCGCCCTCGCGGTCGTGCTGCAGCATGTGGAAGGCCATGCGCGACGCGGACTTCACGCCGACGCCGGGGAGGCGCCGCAACGCCTCGATCAGTGCCTGGAGGGACGGTTCGGCCAACGTCTAGAAGGGCAGCTTCATGCCCGGGGGCAGGCCCGCGGTGAGCTTGCCCATCTTCTCCTGCGTGGTCTCTTCGGCCTTGCGCACGGCGGCGTTGAAGGCGGCGGCCACCAGGTCTTCGAGCATGTCCTTGTCCTCGCCCAGCAGGCTGGGGTCGATGGTCACGCGCTTGACGTCGTGCTTGCAGGTCATGACGACCTTGACCAGGCCCGCGCCCGACTCGCCGCTCACCTCGATGGTGGCCAGTTCGTCCTGCGCCTTCTTCAGGTTGTCCTGCATCTGCTGCGCCTGCTTCATCAGGCCGGCCAGTTGTCCCTTGTTGAACATGATGGGTCTCTCTAGTGTTTCTCTATCGGTTTGATGCTGCCAGGAACGATTTTCGCCCCAAAGTCCCGCTGCATCTGCTGCACGAAGGGATCGTTCAGGATGATCTGCTCCGCCGCGCGCTGCCGCTGGGCCGCGGCGACGGCGTTGCGGCGCGCCGGGCTGTCGGTGACGGCGCCGACCTCGACCGACAGGTCCACCGCGTGGCCCGCTGCGTGAAGCGCGGCGCGCAGGCGCTCGCGGCTTGCGGGCTGGTTCAGCGATTCGCGCTCCACGCGCAGCATCCAGTGGCCTTCGTCGCGCGCCACCAGCTGCGCCTGCAACGCGAGCTCGCGCACGAGCGCGGCGATCGCCTCGCGCTGCACGAGGTCCTGCACGGTCGCCTGCCAGAAGTCGCCCTCGGGCGTGGTCACGACGGTGGGCACGCCCGCGGGCGCGTCGCGCAGCGGCTCGGGCTGCACGCGCACGGGCACGCCCATCACGTCGTTGTCGTCGCGCACCTGCGGCGTCGCGCGCGGGGGAGCCTGGCGCGGTTCGACGACGGGCAGGACGTGGCCTGGAGGCGCGGCGTGGCGCTGGGCCACGACGGGCGCGGCGGCAGGGGTCGCCGCGTTCACCGCCGGCTTGCGTTCGACAGGATCCTGCGGCGCCGTCGGCGCTACTGCGGGTCGCGCAGGCTGCGATGCCGCGGCAGTCGCGACGCCGCCGGCCCGCGCGGGCTCATTCAGAGTTTTTTTTTCCGCTGCGCCGGGCTTGAACGCCAGCAGCCGCAGCAGCACCATCGTGAGCGCCGCGTATTCGTCCGGCGCGAGACCCAGCTCCGCGCGGCCGTGCAGGCACATCGAGTACAGCAGCTGCGTCTCGTCGGCGGGCATCAGGCCGGCGAGGCGCGCGAGGGTCGCCGACTCCTCGTCGCTCGTGTCCGCCGCCTGTGGCACCGCCTGCAGCACCGCCATGCGTTGCAGCACCAGGCTCATTTCCTCCAGCGCCGCCGCGGCGGACAGGCCGTGCATGCGCAAGGCCTCGGAGATCTCGACGACCGTCTTGCCGTCGCCCTGCGCCAGCGCCTCGACCAGCCGGAACACGTGGCTGCGATCGACGCTGCCCAGCATCTGGCGCACGGGCGCTTCGCGCAGCTGCCCGCCGCCGAAGGCGATCGCCTGGTCCGTGAGCGAGAGCGCATCGCGCATCGACCCGCGCGCCGCGCGCGACAGCAGGCGCAGTGCCTGCGCATCGGCCGGCACGGCTTCCTGTTCGAGCACGCGGGCCAGGTGCTCCTGCACCGTCTCGGGCGCCATCGGCCGCAGGTTGAACTGCAGGCAGCGCGAAAGCACGGTGACCGGCACCTTCTGCGGGTCGGTCGTCGCCAGCACGAACTTGAGGTACTCGGGCGGCTCCTCCAGCGTCTTGAGCATCGCGTTGAACGCATGCCCCGTGAGCATGTGCACTTCGTCGATCATGAAGACCTTGAAGCGGCCCTGGACCGGCTTGTAGACGGCCTGCTCCAGCAGCGACTGCACCTCGTCCACGCCGCGGTTGGACGCGGCATCGAGCTCGGTGTAGTCGACGAAGCGGCCCGCGTCGATGTCCATGCAGGCCTGGCACACGCCGCAGGGCGCGGCGGTGATGCCGCCGTTGCCGTCGGGACCCTGGCAGTTGAGCGACTTCGCGAGGATGCGCGACACGGTCGTCTTGCCCACGCCGCGCGTGCCCGTGAACAGGTAGGCGTGGTGCAGCCGCTGCTGCTCCAGCGCATTCGTGAGGGCCTGCACCACGTGCTCCTGTCCGACCATCTGGCTGAAGGTCTTGGGCCGGTACTTCCGGGCGAGCACGAGATAGGACATTCTTTCGATTCTAAAGCTGGCCTCACGCGCAGCCCGGCCTTGCCGCTCGCCTACAATGCGAGGTGACGGGCCTCCCCGCATGGTGAAGCGGCCAACCGGGTCAGGTGGGGAACCAAGCAGCCCTAACTGTGGAGCCAGTGCCGGGGGTAAGGCTCGTCAA
>FTHB01000180.1_pt1 | contig 12489 bp, 8 predicted proteins | sample 1640851 | NCBI WGS metagenome assembly FTHB01 (sample SAMEA3914788, study PRJEB12502) | metagenome | biome: forest; material: soil | place: Canada | collected 2011-07-03 | depth 0.1 m
GCCGCCTCCTCTCCCATGTCTCCCAGCAAACTCGCCGACCGCGGCGACGATCCACAGGTCAAGCGCGAACGCCGCAAGGAAGCGCGTCCGGGCGAACTGCTCGACGCCGCGCTGGACCTGTTCGTCGAGAAGGGTTTCGCCGCCACGCGCTCCGAGGAAGTGGCGGCACGCGCCGGCGTGTCCAAGGGCACCCTCTTCCTCTACTTCCCGACCAAGGAAGAACTGTTCAAGGCCGTCGTGCGCGAGAACATGTCCGGCCGCTTCGCGGAATGGCAGGAAGAGTTCGACACCTTCGAGGGCAGCACCGCGGAGATGGTGCGCTACTGCCTGCGTGTCTGGTGGGAGCGCATCGGCGCGACGCGCGCCTCCGGCATCACCAAGCTGATGATCAGCGAGGCCCGCAACTTCCCCGAGCTCGCCAACTTCTACCAGCAGGAAGTGATCCGGCCCGGCATGGACCTGGTGCGGCGCATCCTGCAGCGCGGCGTCGACCGCGGCGAGTTCGCGCCCTTCGACGTCGAGTACGGCGTCTATGGCCTGGTCGCGCCCATGATCTTCCTGATCATGATGAAGCACTCCCTCGGCGCCTGCGCGCCGCAGGACTATCCGCTGGATGCGCAGCGCTACATCGAGACGATGGCGGACCTGCTGGTGAACGGCCTGTGCACGCGCGCCGCCGCGCCTGGAGGCGGGGCATGAAGCGCTGGCAATGGGGCGTGCTGGCCGTGGTGGTGGCCGTCGTCGCCGTGGGCGGCATCCGCGCCATGGTCGCGCGCCGCGCGCAACAGGACGCGCAGGCGCAAGCGGCGGTGCAACGCGCGCAGCCCGTGGTGGAACTGGCGCAGACCGACGTCGTGCACGCCGACACGCGCGAGCTGCGCCGCGTCCTGCCCATCTCCGGCTCGATCCGCGCGGTGAACTCCGCGTTCGTGAAGGCGCGCGTGCCCGGCGAGCTGCAGGACCTGAAGCTGCGCGAAGGCGACGCCGTGCGAGCCGGCGAGGTCGTCGCGCGCATCGAGCGCGTCGAGGGCCAGGCTCGCCTCAACCAGGCGCAGGAACAGGCCGACGCGGCCAAGGCCCAGATCGACATCGCCAGGCGGCAGTTCGACAACAACAAGGCGCTGGTGGACCAGGGCTTCATCTCCAAGAGCGCCCTGGACACATCCCTCAACAACCTCACGGCCGCCCAGGCGACGCACAAGGCGGCGCTCGCCGCCGTCGACCTCGCCCGCAAGAGCCTGGAGGACACGGTGCTGCGTGCGCCGATCTCCGGCGTGGTCTCGCAGCGCCTCGCGCAACCGGGTGAACGGGTCGCGGTGGACAGCAAGATCCTGGAGATCGTGGACCTGTCGCACCTGGAACTCGAAGCCATGCTCTCGGCCGCCGATTCGGTGGACCTGCGCGTCGGCCAGGAAGCGACGCTGCAGGTGGAAGGCACTTCCCGGGCCATCGCCGCCCGCGTTGCCCGCATCAATCCCAGCGCGCAGGCGGGCAGCCGCAGCGTGCTGGCCTATCTCGAGATCGCCGACACGACCGGGCTGCGGCAAGGCCTGTTCGCCCAGGGCAGCGTGACCATGGGCCGCACGTCCGCCCTCGCCGTGCCGCTCTCCGCCGTGCGCACCGACCGCCCCGCGCCCTACGTGCAGCTGGTGGAGGACGGCAAGGTGGTGCACCGGGACGTGCAGACCGCCGAGCGCGGCGAGACGGACAAGGAAACCTGGGTGGCCGTGAACGGCGTGCCCGCCGGCAGCAAGGTGATCCTGGGCCACGTCGGTCCGCTGCGGGAAAGCACGCTCGTGAAGTTCACGGGCATGGCCTCGCCCCCGGCTGCACCCGCGAGCGCGAAGCCGGGCAGGTCCCCCAGCCCCTGACGCGCCATGTGGTTCACCCGCGTCAGCCTGAGGAACCCCGTGTTCGCCACGATGGTGATGCTCGCCATCGTGGTGCTGGGCCTGTTCTCGTACCAGCGCCTCAACATCGACCAGTTCCCCAACATCGAATTCCCGGTGGTGGTGGTGCAGACGGAGTACCCGGGCGCATCGCCCGAGATCGTCGAGAGCGAGGTGAGCAAGCCCCTCGAGGAAGCCGTCAATTCGATTGCCGGCATCAACGCCCTCACCTCGCGCAGCTACCAGGGACAGTCGGTCGTCATCATCGAGTTCCAGCTGGAGATCGATGGCCGCAAGGCGGCCGATGACGTGCGCGAGAAGGTCGCGTCGGTGCGGCCCACCTTCCGCGAGGAGGTGAAGGAGCCGCGCGTGCTGCGCTTCGACCCGTCCAGCCGGCCGATCTGGTCGCTGGCGGTGCTGCCCGACACGCGTGGCGGCGCGCGTCCCCTGTCCGCGGTGGAGCTCACCAACTGGGCCGACCAGGTGCTCAAGAAGCGGCTGGAGAACGTGCGCGGCGTCGGCTCCGTCACGCTGGTGGGCGGCACCAAGCGCGAGATCGACGTCTACCTCAACCCGCCGGCGATGGAATCGCTGGGCATCACCGCCGACCAGGTGGTGAATGCCGTGCGCAGCGAGAACCAGGACCTGCCCGTGGGCGCGATCCGCTCGCTGGCGCAGGAGCGCGTGGTGCAGATCGACGCGCGCATGAAGCGGCCCGAGGACTTCGGCGACATCATCGTCGCGCGCAAGAACGGCGCGCCGGTGCGCGTGAACCAGGTCGCCCGCGTCTCCGACGGCGGCCAGGAAGTGGAAAGCCTCGCGCTCTACAACGGCCAGCGCACGCTGCTGCTGCAGGTGCTCAAGGCGCAGGACGAGAACACCATCGAGGTGATCGACGGACTGAAGTCCACGCTGGCCGAGATGGGCAACCAGCTGCCGGCCGGCGTCCGGCTGGAACCGGTGGCCGACTCCTCGCGGCCCATCCGCGTCGCCGTGGAGAACGTGCGCCGCACGCTGCTGGAAGGGGCGGCGCTCACCGTGCTGATCGTCTTCCTGTTCCTGAATTCGTGGCGCTCCACCGTGATCACGGGCCTCACGCTGCCCATCGCGCTGATCGGCACCTTCCTCTTCATGTACGCCTTCGGCTTTTCCATCAACATGGTGACGCTGATGGCGCTGTCGCTGTGCGTGGGCCTGCTGATCGACGACGCGATCGTCGTGCGCGAGAACATCGTGCGGCACGTGCAGATGGGCAAGCCGCCCTACCAGGCTTCGCTGGACGGCACGCAGGAGATCGGGCTCGCGGTGCTCGCGACCACCTTCTCCATCGTCGCGGTGTTCATGCCCATCGGCTTCATGGGCGGCATCATCGGCAAGTTCTTCCACGAGTTCGGCGTCACCATCGTGGCGGCGGTGCTGATCTCGATGTTCGTGAGCTTCACGCTGGACCCGATGCTGTCCTCCGTGTGGCACGACCCCGAGGCGGAGGGCCACGGCAAGCCCAAGGCGAAGCTCACCACCTACGACCGCACCGTCGGCCGCGTGACCGGCTGGTTCGACCGCGCGACCGAGCGCCTGGCCGAGGCCTACCAGTCCATCCTGCGCTGGGCGCTGGCGCACAAGCTCGCGACCGTGCTGGCCTCGATCGCGATCTTCCTCACGTCCATCTTCATGGTGCCGCTGCTGGGCACCGAGTTCGTGCCCAAGGCGGACTTCTCCGAGACCAACCTGAACTTCTACACGCCGGTGGGCTCCTCGCTGGAGCTGACCGAGGCGAAGACCAGGCAGGTCGAATCCATCATCCGCGAGTTCCCGGAGGTGCAGTACACGCTGTCCACCATCAACACGGCCCTGGCCGGCAAGATGTACGCGTCGGTGTACGTTCGCATGGTCGATCGCAAGGACCGCACGCGCAACGTCGACGAGATGGCCGCGGTGCTGCGCGAGCGCCTGAAGCAGGTGCCGGGCATCACGGTCACGCACGCGGGCCTGCTGGACGCGGTGGGCGGCAACAAGCAGATCGAGTTCTCGGTGCAAGGCGCAGACCTGAAGGAGCTCGAGCGCCTGTCCCGCCTGGTGATGGACCGCATCCGCGACATCCCCGGCCTGGTGGACCTGGATTCCAGCATCAAGCCGGACAGCCCCACCGTCGCCATCCAGGTGCGGCGCGACGTCGCCTCCGACCTGGGTCTCTCGGTGGCGCAGATCGCCGGGTCGCTGCGCACGCTCGTGGCCGGCCAGACCGTGGGCAACTGGCGCGCGCCCGACGACGAGACCTACGACGTGAACGTGCGCCTGGCGCCCGAGGCGCGCAATGCGCCGCAGGACCTGGATCGCCTGCCCTTTGCCATGGGCAGCAACGCCGACGGCACCCAGCGCATCGTGCGCCTGAACCAGGTCGCCACCGTGCGCGAGTCCACGGGCCCCAACCAGATCAACCGGCGCGACCTCACGCGCGAAGTCGCGATCAGCACCAACGCCTACGGGCGCGCGGCAGGCGACGTGTCGAACGACATCCGCGCGCGGCTGGAAGGCGTCCAGTTCCCGCCCGGCTACCGCTACCAGTTCAGCGGCTCGACCAAGAACATGAAGGAGTCCTTCGGCTACGCGGTCTCGGCGCTGGCGATGGCCGTGATCTTCATCTACATGATCCTGGCCAGCCAGTTCAAGAGCTTCCTGCAGCCGCTCGCGCTCATGACCTCGCTGCCCCTCACGCTGATCGGCGTGGTGCTGGCGCTCATGGTGTTCCACTCCACGCTGTCGATGTTCTCGGTGATCGGCGTGGTGATGCTCATGGGCCTGGTGACCAAGAACGCCATCCTGCTGGTGGACTTCGCCATCCGCATGCGCGAGCAGGGCATGGACCGCTCGCAGGCCCTGCTCCATGCGGCCCGCGTGCGCCTGCGGCCCATCCTCATGACGACGCTGGCCATGGTCTTCGGCATGGTGCCCCTGGCCTTCGCCATCACCGAGGGCTCGGAGCAGCGCGCGCCCATGGGCCAGGCCGTGATCGGCGGGGGGATCACTTCCTCGCTACTCACGCTGGTCGTGGTGCCCGTCGTGTACTGCTACCTGGACGACCTGGCGCGCTGGCTGAAGCGCGGGCGCCACGCCGCGGCGGGCGGTCCGGGGGCCGAGGCCGTCCCGGCTTCTAGAATGGGCGGTTTGTCCTGAACGCCACGAGAACTCCATGACCCCCGCCATCGACATCGAACGCGCCCGCTTCAACATGATCGAGCAGCAGATCCGCCCCTGGGACGTGCTCGACCTGGACGTGCTGGCCCTGCTGTCGCAGGTGAAGCGGGAAGACTTCGTCCCCGCCGCGCACAAGGCGCTCGCCTTCATGGACCTGATGATCCCGCTGCAAGGCCCCGCCGAGGAGGCCCTGCGCAAGGGCTGGTGCATGCTGGAGCCCAAGCAGGAGGCCCGCCTGCTGCAGGACCTCGCGCCCCGCGCCCACGAGAAGGTGCTGGAGATCGGCGCCGGCTCCGGCTACATGGCCGCCCTGCTCGCCAGCTGCGCCCAGCGCGTGATCTCGCTGGAGATCGAGCCCGCCCTGGCCCGCATGGCCCGCGAGAACCTGCAGCGCGCCGCCATCCGCAACGTGGAGGTCCGCGAGGCCGACGGCGCCAAGGGCCTGCCCGCCGAAGGCCCCTTCGACGCCATCCTGCTGTCCGGGTCCGTCACCGAAGTGCCGCAAGCCCTGCTCTCGCAGCTGAAGGTCGGCGGCCGGCTGGCCGCCATCGTGGGCGACCCGGTGATGCGCGCGACTTTCATCACGCGCACCGGCGATGCCTCGTACACCACGACGCAGCCCTGGGACGCGGCGGCGCCGCGCCTGGCGCACTTCCCCGAACCTTCGCGGTTCCGTTTCTGAGGCGCGCGCCGTGATCCCGCAGGTCCGCCCCACCGACTGGAACGACTGGCTGCAGGCCCAGTCCGCGCGGCCCGTGCTGCTGGACGTGCGCGAGCCCTGGGAGGTGCAGACCGCCCACGTGGAGCCCGGGGAGTTCGACGTGGTGGCGATCCCGATGAACGAGATTCCCGCGCGCACCGCGGAACTGCCGCAGGACCGGCCCATCGCCTGCCTGTGCCACCATGGCGCGCGCAGCCAGCGCGTGGCGATGTTCCTGGCGCAGCAGGGCTACACCGATGTGGCGAATATCGCGGGCGGCATCGACGCGTGGTCCCGGGAGAGAGACCCCGGGGTCCCGAGATACTGAAGCGTCGTACAAAGCCGGAAGTACAACGAACACAAAAGCAAGACGGAAGGACGGACCATGATGAAGTTGCGGCTTGCGCCCCTGGCGGCGGCGATGGCGCTTGCCCTGGCCGGAACGGCGCACGCGGAGAGCCTCCTCGAGATGTACGAGGATGCCCGCGCGTACGACGCCACCTGGCAGTCCGCGAAGGCGCAGTACGACGCCAACCTGTACCACGCCGAACAGGCCAGGGCCGGCCTCCTGCCGCAGGCGGGGCTCACGGCGGGCGTCGGCCGCAGCAAGGTCGACGTCAACGCGCCGCCGCTGCCCACCGACCACTCCTTCGGCACGCAAAGCGCCACCGTCAGCGCCTCGCAGCCGCTGTACCGCCCGGCCAACCTGGCTACCTGGCGGCAGGCGAAGCAGCAGATGCAGCAGGCGGAGTACCAGCTCACCGCCGCGAGCCAGGACCTGATCATCCGCGTGAGCCAGGCCTACTTCGACGTGCTGGCGGCGCAGGACACCCTGACCTTCGTGCGCGCGCAGAAGGAGGCGACCGCGGAGCAGCTCGCGTCGGCCAAGCGCAACTTCGAGGTGGGCACCACCACCATCACCGACACGCGCGAGGCGCAGGCCCGCTACGACCTGGTGCTCGCCCAGGAGATCCAGGCCGAGAACGACCTGCGCATCAAGGGCCTGGCGCTCGACACGCTGGTGGGCAAGCAGGGCGCGCAGCCCAACCCCGTCGGCATGCTGGACAAGGTGCCCCCGCCGCAGCCCGCCGACCCCGAAGCCTGGGTGGCCGCGTCCGAGAACGCGAGTCCGGCGGTGCTGCAGGCCAGGTCGAACGTGGAGATCGCCGAACTGGAGACCGAGAAGGCGCGCGCGGGCCACAAGCCCACCGTGGACCTGACGGCCAGCTATGGCTGGGCGCACAACATCAACGGCACGTCGACCACCATCCTGGACAACGCGCCGCGGCAGGGCACGGCCGGCATCGCCATCAACTTCCCGCTGTTCGCCGGCTTCTCGGTGCAGAACCGCATCCGCGAGACGCTGTCCCTGGAAGACAAGGCCCGCACCGACCTGGAGGCCGCGCGCCGCCAGGTGGCGCAGGCCGTGCGCACGGCGTACTTCGGCGTCGTGTCGGGCCAGGGCCAGGTCCGCGCGCTCGAAGCGGCCGAGGCCTCCAGCCAGAGCTCGCTCGATGCCAACCGCCTGGGCTACCAGGTGGGCGTGCGCATCAACATCGACGTGCTGAACGCGCAGACCCAGCTGTACCAGACCAAGCGCGACCTCTCGCAGGCGCGCTACAACGTGCTGCTCGGGCACCTCAAGCTGCGGCAGGCGAACGGCACGCTGGAGCCGGACGACCTCACGCGGCTGAACACGCTGCTGGCGCGCTGAGGCGTTGCCTGGTTCCAAAAGGGGCGCGATGCGCCCCTTTCTTCTCGTTCTTCGGCGGTTTGCGGGGGCGCGAAGACCTGCCCTCTTCGGAGTGCGGGGGGCATCGTCCGCGCGACCTCGGACCTCGGCGAAGAACTTCCTGCTTCAACGCGCCATCAACGCGAGCACCGCTTCGGCAGTCTTCGCCGCCGCGCCGCGATGCGCAGCGGCGAAGCGCTCGCCGGCCTGCGCCGCGGCAGCGCGCGCGGATGCGTCACGCACGAGGTCGACCGCCGTGCGCACGCCCTCCTCCATCGTCGCGACGCGGCGCGCCGCGCCGGCCTGCAGCGCCAGTTCCGCGGCCTCGCTGAAGTTGAAGGTGTGCGGCCCCATCACGATCGGGCAGCCGCAGGCTGCCGCTTCGATCAGGTTCTGGCCACCGAGACGCGCGAAGCTGCCTCCCAGCAGCGCCGCATCGGCCAGCGCGTAGTACAGCGGCATCTCGCCCAGCGAGTCGCCTATCCACACGTCCGCCGGTTCGGGCACGCCGTCCCAGGCGCTGCGGCGCGAGACTGCGAAGCCCGCCTGCGCCGCGAGACCCGCGACTTCGTCGAAGCGCTGCGGATGGCGCGGCACCAGCAGCCACTGGATGTCGCGCACGCCCGCGATGGCGCGCAGGAACTCGATCTCCTCGCCTTCGCGCGAGCTGGCGAACATCACGACGGGGCGCGGGCTCGTCGAGCGCCAGTCGCGGCCCATCCGCAGCAGGGCCGGATCCGGCGCGGCATCGAACTTGAGGTTGCCGTACACGCCTTGCACGCTCGCTCCGATAGCGGCGAGCCGGCGCGCATCGTCCCCGGTCTGCGCCCACACGGCGCGCAGCGCGCCGTACGCGGGACGCGAGAGGCGCGAGAGCCGCTGCGCCTGCGCCATCGACTTGGGCGAGAGCCGCGCATTGGCCAGGGTCAGCGGAATGCCCCGCGCCTGGCATTCGGCGGCGATGTTGGGCCAGACCTCGGTTTCCATCAGCACGCCGGCGCTGGGACGGAAGTGCTCCAGGTAGCGGCGCACGGCCTGCGGCGTGTCCCAGGGCAGCCACGCCTGCGCGTCGCCTTCGCGCAGCAGGCGCTCGCCCTCGGCGCGGCCGGTCGCCGTGCCGTGCGTGAGCAGCACGCGCAGCTGCGGCCGCACGCGGCGCAGCGCATCCAGCAGGATGGCCGCCGCACGGGTCTCGCCCAGAGAGACGGCGTGGATCCACAGCCGCCCCGGCTCGGTGGCTTCGTGATAGCGGCCGAAGCGCTCCTCCACGTGCTCCAGGTAACCCGGCTCGGCGACACCGCGCCGGCGCAGCTTGCGGCGCAGCAGCGGCTGGGCCCCGATCAGCACCAGGGAGTAGAGCGGCCGGATCATCGCGGGATTGTGACGGCCTGCCAGGCGTTCCACACCGCGTCGACCGAAGGCGCGGGCGCGGCGAACACCGCACGCTGGCGCGGGCTGTCCAGCGGGCCGGTGCGCCATGCGGTGTCGTGGTTGTAGATCTGCACGTGCGGCAGGTCCAGCGCGACGGCGATGTGGCTGAGCCCGCTGTCCACGCCGATCGCGCCGGCGCAGCGCGCCATGCGGTCGGTGAGCGCATCGAGCGACAGGCGCGGCCACACCTGCGCGCGCGCGCCCAGCGCCTGCGCGATGCGAACGCTGCGCGCTTCTTCTTCCTCGCTGCCGTGCGGCAGCGCCAGCGCATGGCCTTGCGCCAGCAGCCGCCGGCCCAGCGCAATCCAGTCCGCCTCGGGCCAGCACTTGTCGGCGCGCGAGCTGCCGTGGATCAGGACGACGGTGTCATCGCGCTCGGCCGCGACCGCGGCAAGCCCGTAGCGCGGCGCACCCGAGACGGCGTAGCCGAACGCGCGCGCGCACACCTCGCGCCCGCGCTGCACGGCGTCCACCTGCGGCTCCAGGGGGATCGCGATGTCGGCGATCCAGCGGGTCGGGGCCTCGTAACTGGCGCCCGCCGTGCGGTTGGCCATGGCGTAGCGCTTGCCGCCCGGAGAGAGATGCGCCATGTGCGCGATCAGCGCCGACTTCGTGAGGCCTTGCAGGTCGACCACCGCGTCGTAGGCCTGCGCATGCAGTTGCGTGCGGAAAGCGCGCCATTCGTGCCGGGTCTCGCGCGCGAGCGGCGCGCGGCGCCAGCGGCGCAGGTCGCTCGAAATCACTTGCTGGACTCCCTCGCAGCGCCGCACCAGGGGCGCGAAGCCGGTTTCCACGACCCAATGCACATGCGCGTCGGGCAGGGCCGCACGCAGGTCCTGCACGGCCGGCAGCGTGTGCACCACGTCGCCGAGCGAGGACAGTTTGACGATCAGAATGTTCAAGGGACTCCGTCATCCCCGCGGGGGCGGGGATCCAGCGCCACGAGGCGCCCGCGGGCACTCTAAACCAAATGGCTGACAGCCCGCCTTCCGGGCGGCGGCGCTAGTGCGCGGCTTCGGCGATCTTCGCGTCCGGCTTCACGGTGCGCAGCAGGGCCAGCATCTCGCCCTCGATGCGGTGCATGGCCTCCTCGGTATGGCCTTCGAAGCGCAGCACCAGCACCGGCGTCGTGTTGGACGCGCGCACGAGGCCGAAGCCGTCGCTCCAGTCCACGCGCAATCCGTCGATGGTGGAGACCTGCGCGCCGGGGAAGCTCGCCTTCTTCACCAGCTGTTCGACGACGCGGTGCGGCTCGCCCTCCTCGCATTTCACGTTCAGCTCCGGCGTTGAAAAGCTGGTGGGCAGGTCGTCCAGCACCTTGCTCGGGTCGGCCGAACGCGACACGATCTCCAGCAGCCGGCAGCCGGCATAGGTGCCGTCGTCGAAGCCGTACCAGCGCTCCTTGAAGAAGATGTGCCCGCTCATCTCGCCACCGAGCGGCGCGCCGACCTCCTTCATCTTCGCCTTGATCAGCGAGTGGCCGGTCTTGTACATCAGCGGCTTGCCGCCGGCGGCGGCGATGGCCGGGCCCAGGCGCTGCGTGCACTTCACGTCGTAGAGGATGGTTCCGCCGGGCACGCGCGAGAGCACGTCGCGGGCGAACAGCATCATCTGGCGGTCCGGGTAGATGTTGTTGCCGCCCTTGGTGATGATGCCCAGGCGGTCGCCGTCGCCGTCGAAGGCGAGACCCAGTTCGGCGTCGGTCTCCTTGAGCTTGGCGATCAGGTCGCGCAGGTTCTCGGGCTTGCTCGGGTCCGGGTGATGGTTGGGGAAATCGCCGTCGACCTCGGTGAACATCTCGATCACCTCGCAGCCGATTGCGCGGAACACGTCGGGCGCATAGGCACCGGCGACGCCGTTGCCGCAGTCGACGACGACCTTCATCGGCCGCGCCAGCTTGATATCGCCCTTGATGCGGTCGCGGTAGGGCGCGAAGATGTTGACGTTGCGCACCTTGCCGGGCGCGGCCGGCTGGTCCCAGCCCGCGGACTCCATCATGCGGCGCAGCGACTGGATCTCCTCGCCGTAGATGGCGCGGCCGGCCAGCACCATCTTGAAGCCGTTGTAGTCCTTGGGGTTGTGGCTGCCGGTGACCTGGATGCCGCTGTTGGCCAGCGTGTTCGCCGCGAAATACAGCATGGGTGTCGTGACCATGCCGACGTCGATCACGTCGACGCCGCTGGCGACGAGGCCGCGCACGAGCGCCGCGGAGAGCGACGGACCGCTGAGGCGGCCGTCGCGGCCGACGGCGACGGCTTTCTCGCCTTCGCGCCGGGCCAGGGTGCCGAAGGCCCGCCCGAGCGCCTCGGCGACCTCCTCCGTGAGCGTGGAAGGAACGATGCCGCGGACGTCGTAGGCCTTGAAGATGCTGGGGCTGAGCTGCATGGAAAGCTTCGTGGGTTCGGGGATGGGTGCGACCGATTCTAGGCGCCGGGTCGCGAGGAACATGTCCGGAAACGGCTAGTCCTGCGGCGGGGCGCCCCTATGATGACCGCATGACTTCCACCGAGCCGCCGCTGCACCCCGACGCCTGCTACCTGGCGCTGAAGACACGCGACGCACGCTTCGACGGCAGCTTCTTCACCGGCGTGACGAGCACGGGGATCTACTGCCGGCCCGTCTGCCGCGTGCGCACGCCGCGGCGCGAGAACTGCCGCTTCTTCGCCCACGCCGCGCAGGCCGAGGGCGCCGGCTTCCGGCCCTGCCTGCGCTGCCGCCCGGAGCTGGCGCCACAAGCATTGCGCTGGTCGCTGCAGGATGCGAGCGCCGTGCTGGCCCAGCAGGCCGCACGCCTGCTCGACGAGCCGGAAGCCTGGACCGGCGATGCGCCTTCCGTGGAAGGGCTCGCGCAACGCATGGGCGTGAGCGACCGCCACCTGCGTCGCATCTTCGAGGACCACCTGGGCGTGTCGCCGCTGCAGTATCTGCAGACGCGCCGGCTGCTCAACGCCAAGCAACTGCTGGCCGACACGCCCTTGCCGATCACGCAGGTCGCGCTGGCCAGCGGCTTCGGCAGCGTGCGCCGTTTCAACGCGGCCTTTCTCGCGCACTACGGCCTGAGCCCCAGCGCCATGCGGCGCGAAGGCCTGGACGGCTCCGGCGCCTGCGAGGTGCGGCTGGGCTACCGGCCGCCCTACGACGCGGATGCGATGCTCGCGTTCTTCCGCACGCGCGCCATCGCCGGCGTCGAGCACGTGGCCGCCCGGCAGCTCGCGCGCACGCTCGCCATCGACGCGGGCGGCCAGCGCCGGGAAGGCTGGCTCACGGTGGACTTCGACGAGGCGCACTGCCAGGTGCTGCTGAAGGTGAGCGAATCGCTGCTGGGCGCGCTGCCGCTCGTGATCCGCCGCGTGCGCGCGGCCTTCGACCTCGACGCGGATCCGCATGCGATCAACGCACGCCTGCACGGCAGCTTCCCGCTGGGCGACGGGCTGCGCGTGCCCGGCGCGCTCAGCGGCTACGAGCTGGCGGTGCGCGCCGTGCTGGGCCAGCAAATCACGGTCGCCGCGGCGCGCACGCTGGCGCAGCGGCTCGTGCAACGC
>FTHB01000245.1_pt1 | contig 12401 bp, 10 predicted proteins | sample 1640851 | NCBI WGS metagenome assembly FTHB01 (sample SAMEA3914788, study PRJEB12502) | metagenome | biome: forest; material: soil | place: Canada | collected 2011-07-03 | depth 0.1 m
CCGGTCGAACCGGACGGAGCTGCCCGCGCAAGGGGTCCTCGGGTTCTCGGACTCGCGCGTGCACGGCGTGCGGCTGCGCATCTACACGCTGCAGACGCCCGAGCACACCATCCAGATCGCGCAGGACCTCGATGCCCGCGAAGCGCGGGCGCGCGAGCTGGCGCTCGGTGCCGTGATGCCGGTGCTGCTGCTCGCGCCCCTGCTGATGCTCGCCGTTGGTGCGGTGATCGGCGGCTCCCTGGCGCCGCTCGCGCGCATGCGCAGGCAGGTTGCAACGCGCGCGGCGCGCGACCTGTCGCCGCTCACCGTGGAAGGCGTGCCCGCCGAAGTGCAGCCGCTGGTGGGCGAGCTCAATGCGCTGTTCGCGCGCGTGCAGGACACGCTGCAGGCGCAGGCGCACTTCGTGGCCGATGCGGCGCACGAGTTGCGCTCGCCCCTGACCGCGTTGAAGCTGCAACTGCAGGCCGCCGAACGCGCGCGCGACGAGCCGGCACGGCAGGCTGCCATCACCGCATTGAGCGCGGGCATCGAGCGCTCCATCGCGCTGGTGGAACAGCTGCTCGCGCTCGCGCGGCTGGAGGGCAAGGCGGAACAGGCCAGCGAAGCCGTGGACCTGGAGGAGCTGGCGCGCGAGACCGTGTCCGAGCGGCTGGCGAGCGCGCATGCCAGGCAGCTGGACCTCGGCCTTGCCACGAGCGAGCCCGTGCGCGTGACCAGCAGCCGCGAGTCGCTGCACCTGATCCTGCGCAACCTCCTGGACAACGCGATCAAGTACACGCCGGCCGGCGGCCGGGTGGACATCGCCCACGGCCGTGACGGCGAAGGCGCGTGGCTCGCGGTGGAGGACAGCGGCCCGGGCATCCCGGAGGCGGAGCTGCCCCGCGTGTTCGACCGCTTCTACCGCGTGCCCGGCAGCGAGGTGGAGGGCAGCGGCCTGGGCTTGGCGATCGTGCACACCGTCGCGGAGCGGCTCGGCGCGGAGGTGCGCCTGGGCCGATCGGCGAGCCTCGGTGGCCTGCGGGCCGAGCTGCGCCTGCCGGGCGAAGTGTCTTAAGCCTGTCCTAAGCCTGCGGCCGCACATTGGCAGGGTTCGCGAAACCCTGTCCGCTGAGGAGCTCCCCGCAATGAAGACCATGAATCTCAAGTCCGCACCCCTGGTGCTCGCCCTGCTGGGTGCCGGCATCGTCGGCGGCGCGGCGGTCGAGGCCGTCCACCACGCCTCGGCGCCCGCCACGGCGGCCGTGCTTCCGCCTATGTCGCCCGCTACCGTGCAATCTCCCGCACCGGGCGGCGGCACGGTGGTGATGCCGGACTTCCCCCTGATCACGCAACGCTACGGCCCCGCCGTGGTGAACATCACCGTCAGCGGCAAGGCCCGCGCGACGCCCGACATGAGCGACCCGATGGAGTTCTTCCGCCAGTTCCAGCACGGCGGCGCGCCGCAGCGCGAAGTGCCCGTGCGCGGCATGGGCTCGGGCTTCATCGTCGGCGCCGACGGCATCATCCTGACCAACGCGCACGTGGTGAAGGACGCGACCGAAGTGGTGGTGAAGCTCACCGACCGCCGGGAGTTCAAGGCCAAGGTCCTGGGCAGCGACCCGAAGACCGACGTCGCGGTGCTGAAGATCAACGCCAGCAACCTGCCGGTCGTGACGCTGGGCAGCAGCGACAACCTGCGCGTGGGCGAATGGGTGCTGGCCATCGGCGCGCCCTTCGGCTTCGAGAACACGGTGACCGCCGGCGTGGTGAGCGCCAAGGGCCGCTCGCTGCCGGACGACAGCGCCGTTCCCTTCATCCAGACCGACGCGGCCGTGAACCCCGGCAACTCGGGCGGCCCGCTGTTCAACGCGCGCGGTGAAGTGGTCGGCATCAACTCGCAGATCTACAGCCAGTCGGGCGGCTACCAGGGCGTGTCCTTCGCCATCCCGATCGACCTGGCCTCGAAGGTCAAGGACGAGATCGTCGCGCACGGCAAGGTGGAACACGCCAAGCTGGGGGTCGCGGTACAGGAAGTGAACCAGAGCCTGGCCGATTCCTTCGGCCTCGACCGCCCCGAGGGCGCGCTGGTCGCGAACGTCGAGAAGGGCAGCGCGGCCGATCGCGCGGGCCTCAAGGCCGGCGACGTCATCCGCTCCGCCAACGGCAAGCCCATCGTGGCTTCCGGCGACCTGCCTGCGATCGTGGGCCTGTCGCAGCCCGGCGACCATCTGACGATGGACGTGTGGCGCCAGGGCAAGCGGATGCAGCTGACCGCCGACCTCACGCCCAGCAACGACAAGACGACGGCCGCGGCCGCCGTGGAGAACGAGCAGGGGGGCCGCCTGGGCCTGGCGCTGCGCCCGCTGGACCCGCAGGAGCGGCAGGAAGCCGGCGTGCGCGCCGGCGTGATGGTCGAGGACGTCGGCGGCCCGGCCGAAGCCGCTGGCGTGGAGCCGGGCGACATCGTGCTGGCGGTCAACGGCACGCCCGTGACGACGGTGGACCAGGTGAAGTCCGCGGTTTCGAAGTCGCAGAAGTCGGTCGCGCTGCTGATCCAGCGTGGCGACGACAAGATCTTCGTGCCGATCCGCCTGGGCTGACCGCAGTCCGGCCACAGGGAAAGCGCCGCCGCGAGCGGCGCTTTTTTTTATCTAGGACCGCAGCGGCGCGGGAACGGTGGGCTCGTTGCCGCCGGCGGCCATCTCGGCCACCAGCCCGAGCTGGAACAGGCGCTGCACGTCTTCCGGCGCCACGCCGGCACCGTGCAGCACTTCGGTGAGGGTGCGCTTGCCGTCGATGACGATGAGCGCGGCCCGCTGGCGCAGGGTCAGCGGCACGGAGCGGTCCTTCAGGACCTGCTGGCCCGACGGCGTCTTCACTGGAATCATCTCGTTCTCCCGCGGCGCCTGGCTGCGTGGGGGCGCGCTCGCAGCCTCAGTGTCGGGCACGCCGGCGCCGCCGGGGAATTGGCTGTTCCCTTAAGGCAAATACCTCAGCTCTTGGCCTCGCCGTGCGCCGCCGCGAAGCTCTGGCGCACGCGGCCGCCCTTCGCGGCCGCCTGCTGGCGCGGCTGGGCCTCCTTGCCGGCCGCCAGCCTGGTGTCTGGCTGCGCCTTGTGCGCGGGCTCCTTCTTCGAGGCGACCGTTGCGCGCGCGCTCTTCTCCTTCTTTCCTTTGGCGGCCGCGCGCGGCTGTTCCTCCTTCGCCACGACCGTCCGCGTCGCGGACTGCGTCGTGCCCAGGCCCCTGTGGCCGCGTCGCGCCGGACGCTCGACGGCGGCGGCCCTGTGCGGTGCGGCAGGACGCGCCTGCGCGAAGGTGTCGGCCACGCCCCATTGCGTCATCGCCCAGTGTCGCAGGCGCTCCGCGTCGGTCACGCGCGTGCCGTCGCTGCCGGAGTCGAGCAGCACCATGATCAGGTTGTGGTCCGCCACCCTGGTCGCCAGCGTGAGGCAGCGGCCCGCTTCCACGATGTAGCCGGTCTTCTGCAGGGCGATGTCCCAGCCCGCGCGGGTGCTCCGCACCAGCCGGTCCGAGTTGATGTACTGCAGCGTCTTGCCGCCCAGGCTGGCGACGTGCGAAGGCGTCGTGGAGAAGGCGCGCATCAGCGGGTTCTGCGTGGCGGTGCGCACCAGCACGGCCAGGTCCCGCGCGGTGGACCGGTTCCTGTTGGACAGGCCGGTGGGATCCACATAGGTGGTGTCCTTCATTCCCAGCGCCTTGGCCTTGGCGTTCATCGCGCCCACCATGCCGGGAAGCCCGCCCGGGTAGTAGCGGCCCAGTGCGTGCGCCGCGCGGTTCTCGCTGGACATCAGCGCGAGGTGCAGTGCCTCTTCGCGGGTGAGCGTGGTGCCCGGACGCAGCCGCGACTTGCTGTGGCGTTCGGTGTCCACGTCGTCGGAAGTGATCGTGAGCACCTCGTCCATCGGCTGCTTGGCTTCGATCACGAGCATCGTGGTCATGAGCTTGGTCAGGGACGCGATGGGCAGCACGGCCTGGTCGTTCTTGTGCACGAGGACTTCGCCGCTGTCCGCGTCGACCAGCAGGGCCGCGCTGGCACTCAGGCGCAGCGGATCGGGCGTGCGGTCGAGGCCCGCGGCTCGCCCGAAGGACATGGTCGGACCGGACGGCGACGCCGCGCGGTCGGTTTCCGATTCTTCCGGCGGCACCTGTTCCGCACCGGGAGGAACGGGGGGCAGGGGAGGCTCGGCCGTGGACGCGGATGCGGCAGGCGCCGGCGCTACCGCCACCTGGGTCGCGGGCGCCTGTACCTGGCTGTGCCGGTACGCCAGCGGCAGCAAGGAGCCGGCAGCGACGAGCGCGATGACCAGGGCGGCGAGGCGGTAGTTTCTTTTCTTGGTGGGCGGCATGGTCGGTCCTTGGGGCGCAACTCTACCCATGGGATCGCACCGCCGCGGGGCGATCGGGAGAAAGCTTGTGTAGGCCGCGAGCGATGCCGCGCGCGGGCACGCGTTCACAGCAGCCGCGCCCGCCGCGGCAACAATGCTTTCGTTCTCCTGCGGTCAGGCCGCGCACCCGGGTCCGCTCCCGTTGCGCGGCGCTCGGCCCCGTGCCAGATTGCCGACTCCACACGAGGAGCCCGCATGCTGTTCCCCACGACCATCGTCGGCAGTTTCCCCCAGCCCGAGTGGCTGATCGATCGCGCGCGGCTGGCCGGCCGCTTCCCGCCGCGGGTGCGGGCGCGCGAGCTGTGGCGCGTGCCCGAGCCCTACCTGGCGCAGGCGCAGGACGACGCAACGCTGCTGGCGATCCGCTTCCAGGAGGAGGCCGGGCTGGACATCGTGTCCGACGGCGAGATCCGGCGCGAGAGCTATTCCAATCGCTTCGCGACGGCGCTGGAAGGCGTGGACCTGGACAACCCGGGCACGGGCCTCGACCGCTCCGGCCACCCCAATCCCGTGCCGCGCATCGTGGGCCGCATCCGCCGCATGCGGCCGGTGGAAGTCGACGACCTGCGCTTCCTGAAGGCGCACACGACGCGCAAGACCAAGATCACGGTGCCGGGACCCTTCACGATGCTGCAGCAGGCGCAGAACGACTTCTACGCGAGCGAGGAAGAAGCGGCCATGGACTATGCGGCGGCGGTCAACGAGGAGATCCGCGACCTGTTCGCCGCCGGCGCCGACGTCGTGCAGATCGACGAGCCCTACATGCAGGCGCGGCCCGAGAAGGCGCGCCGCTATGGGCTGGCCGCGCTGAACCGCGCCCTCGACGGCGTGCAGGGAACGACTGCCGTGCACATCTGCTTCGGCTACGCGGCCATCATCCACGAGCGGCCGAGCGGCTACTCCTTCCTGCCGGAGCTCGCGGGCTGCAAGTGCCGGCAGGTGTCGATCGAGACGGCGCAGTCGCACCTCGACACGCGCGTGCTGCAGGAACTGCGGGGCAAGCAGGTCATGGTGGGCTGCCTGGACCTTTCGGACAACGAGGTGGAGACGCCGCAGGTGGTCGCGGACCGCGTGCGGCGCGCGCTGGAGCACGTGCCGCCCGAGCAGGTGATCCTGGCGCCCGACTGCGGCATGAAGTACCTGCCGCGCGATGTCGCCCGGGGCAAGCTCGCGTCCATGGTCGCGGCCGCGCAGCAACTGCGCAGGGAATTCGCGGCCGTGGGCTGAGCTTGCGCCGCAGGCGGAGGGCCCATCGCGAACGGCGTGCCCTGCACCCGCCGCGTGGGCGACAATCGCTTCCATGTCATCGCTGATCCGATACCTCCCGGGCAGCGCCCCCCTGGTGCTCGATTCGCCGCACAGCGGCGTGGACTATCCCGAGGACTTCCGCTCCTGCTGCGAACCCGCCGTGCTGCGCAAGGCGGAGGACACGCACGTCGAGAAGCTCTACGACTTCGCGCCGGCGCTGGGCGTCGCCTGGATCGAGGCGCTATTCCCGCGCAGCTACCTCGACGCCAACCGCAACACGACCGAGCTCGACGTGGACCTGCTTTCCGACGCCTGGGACGAGCCGGTCGAGACCGATGCCCGCCTGGTCACCAAGATCCGCCTGGGCAAGGGCCTCATCTGGCGCTGCACCGATGAGGGCGACCCGATCTACGACCGCAAGCTCAGCGCCGAGGAAGTGCGCGGGCGCATAGCCCGCTGCTGGCGCCCCTACCATGCAGCCGTCGCCGATGCGATAGCGAAGGCGCACGCGCGCCACGGCTACAGCATCCACCTGAACTGCCACTCCATGCCCGCGGTCGCGGCGCAGAACGCGACCGAGTTCCCGGGCCTCGTGCACGCCGACTTCGTGGTCGGCGATCGCGACGGCACGACCGCATCGCCGGCGCTGTCACGCTGGCTGTGCGAACTGCTGCGCGGTTTCGGCTACAGCGTCGAATACAACCATCCGTACAAGGGCGTGGAACTGGTGCGCCGCTACGGCGATCCCGCGCACGACCGCCACAGCGTCCAGGTGGAGATCAACCGCAAGCTCTACATGGACGAAGACAGCCTCGCGCTGAACGCAGGCTTTCCCGCGCTGCGCGGCCACCTGCAGGAGATGGTGCGCCGCCTGCTGGCGCTGGACCCGCGGACGCTCGCCTGATGGACCGCGTCGACGCGGTGGTGGTCGGTGCCGGCGCCGTCGGCTTGGCGGTGGGCCGCGCGCTGGCGCAGGCCGGGCGGGAGACGCTGGTCGTCGAAATGCAGGACGGCATAGGGCAGGGCGTCAGCTCGCGCAACAGCGAGGTGATCCACGCAGGCCTGTATTACGCACCCGGCTCGCTGAAGGCGCGCCTGTGCGTGCGTGGCAAGGAACTGCTTTACGCGTTGTGCGCCTCGCACGGCGTGGAGCATGGTCGCTGCGGCAAGCTCACGGTCGCGAACGACGAGGCGGAGGTGCGCGCCTTGCGCACCCTGCAGGATCGTGCAGCAGCCAACGGCGTCGAGGCGCATTTCCTGGACGCCGCGCAGGTCCGCGTGCTGGAGCCGGAGCTGCGCTGCATCGCGGCGCTGCACTCGCCGTCCACCGGCATCGTCGACAGCCACGGCTTCATGCTGGCGCTGCAGGGCGACCTCGAGCGCGCCGGCGGCATGGTGGCCTTCGGCACGCAGGCCACGGGTGCACGCCTGTCGCCGCGCGACGGCGAGCCGCACGTGCTGCACTTCGCGGATGGCACGGAGCTCGCCTGCGACCTCATCGTGAACTCGGCGTCGCTGCACGCGCCTGCGCTGGCCCGGCGCTTCGAGGGGCTCGATGCACGCCACGTGCCGCGCGAATGGTTCGCCAAGGGCAACTACTACGCCTTGAGCGGCCGCGCGCCCTTCACGCACCTGATTTATCCCGCGCCCGCCGATGCGCACCTGGGCACGCACCTCACGCTCGATCTCGGCGGCCAGGCCAAGTTCGGCCCCGACATCGAATGGCTGGACGTGCGCACGCCCGAGGAGATCGACTACCGCGTCGATCCCGCGCGCGCCGAAGGCTTCTACGCCGAAGTGCGGCGCTACTGGCCCGGTTTGCCCGATGGCGCGCTCGCGCCCAGCTACAGCGGCGTGCGCCCCAAGATCCACGGGCCGCACGAGAAGGCGCCCGACTTCCGCGTCGACGGGCCGCAGCTGCATGGCGTGCCCGGCCTGGTGAACCTGTTCGGCATCGAGTCGCCGGGCCTCACGAGCGCGCTGGCGATCGCGGAGATGGCGCGCGGGCTGCTGCTTCCTGCCTGAAGGCGCGGGCGACCTCGTCGACCAGGGCCGGCCCGCGATAGATCAGGCCCGTGTAGATCTGCACCACGTCGGCACCGGCCCGCAGTTTGGACAGCGCGTCCTGCGCGCTCAGCACGCCGCCCACGCCGATGATGGGATAGCCGGCGCCCAGCGCGGCGCGCAGTTGCGCGATCACCCGGTTGCTCGCCGCGAGCACGGGCGAGCCGCTGAGGCCGCCCGCTTCCTCGGCATGAGGCAAGCCCTTCACGAGGTCGCGCGCGATCGTGGTGTTGGTGGCGATCACGCCGTCCATGCCGTGGCGGCGCAAGGTCGCGGCGATCACGTCCACCTGCGCTTCGTCGAGGTCTGGCGCGATCTTCACGAAGATGGGCACGCGCCGGCCGTGGAGGGCCGCCAGTTCGGCGCGCCGTGCCGCGATCGCGGAGAGCAGGGCGTCGAGCGCCTCGTCCGACTGCAGCGCACGCAGGTTCCTGGTGTTGGGACTGGAAATGTTGACCGTCACATAGTCCGCATGCGGATACACGCCCGCCAGGCCGGCGAGATAGTCGTCGGTCGCATGCTCTATGGGCGTGGACGCGTTCTTGCCGATGTTGAGGCCCAGCAGCCGCCCCTGCCCGCGAAAGCGCGAGCGCTGCACATTGGCGACGAAGGCATCCAGGCCCTCGTTGTTGAAGCCCAGCCGGTTGATCAGCGCCTGCGCCTGCGGCAGGCGGAACATGCGCGGCCGCGGGTTGCCCGGCTGCGCACGCGGCGTCACGGTGCCCACTTCGACGAAGCCGAAGCCCATCGCGCCCAGCGCGTCGATGCAGCGCGCGTTCTTGTCCAGGCCCGCCGCCAGTCCCACGCGATTGGGGAAACGCAGTCCCGCCAGCTCCACGGGGTCGGGCACGAAGCCGTTGCAGTACGCCCACTTCAAGGGCGTGCCCTGCAGGCGCGCCAGGGAGCCCAGCGTCAGTTCGTGCGCGGTTTCGGGGTCGAGGCCGAAGAGGAATGGACGGGCGAGGGCGTAGGGCAGGAGGGACATCCGATAATTCCGGCTTTGCAGATCGAACCGGGGATTGTCGCGTGACGCAGGATGAACTCAAGACGCTGGTGGGCCGCGCGGCCCTGGACTATGTGGTGGCCGGCGAAATCGTCGGCGTGGGCACGGGCTCCACGGTGAACAGGTTCATCGAGGCGCTGGCCTCGATGAAGGACCGCATCCCCGGCGCGGTCTCGAGCTCGGTCGCCTCGACCGAGCGGCTCGAGGCGCTGGGCATCCGCGTCTTCGACGCCAACGAGGTCGGCGAGCTGGCCGTCTACATCGACGGCGCCGACGAGATCGACGGCCGCGGCTACATGGTCAAGGGCGGGGGCGCGGCGCTCACGCGCGAGAAGATCGTGGCCGCCCAGTCGCGCCGCTTCGTGTGCATCGCCGACGAGTCCAAGCGCGTGGAGGTGCTGGGCCGCTTTCCGCTGCCGGTCGAAGTGATCCCCATGGCGACGCGCCGCATCGTCCGCCAGTTCCAGGCCCTCGGCGGCGCCGCCACCGTGCGGCTGAAGGACGGACAGCCGCTGGTGACCGACAACGGCCAGCACATCCTCGACGTGACGGGACTCTCGATCCGCGAGCCGCTCGCCTTCGAAAGCGAAGTGAACCAGTGGCCGGGCGTCGTCACGGTCGGCGTGTTTGCCCACCAGAAGGCCGGCGTGTGCCTGCTCGGCACGTCCACCGGCGTGCAGACGATCAAGTACTAACGGCAAGCGCGGAACCCGCCGGGGCGGGTTCTTGCGCAAGCGTCAGAAGCGGATGCCCGCCGGGTTCGCCGTGCCCGGCACTTCGGCCGGCGTCACGGGCGCCACCGGCTGCGCGGGCTGCTGCGCCGTCGCCGTGCGCGACGACGGAGGCGCAACGGGCTGCACGGCCACCAGCGGCGCCGGGTCCGCGTTGCGGTAGTTCGAAGGCAGCTGCGAGGTCTTCGGATAGCCCGCGGCGTCGAAATACTGCGACCACTCCACCTCGGAGAAGCCCGGGATGTGCTGTCCGCCGACGGTCAGGAAGGGCAGGTTGCCCGAACCCGAGAGGCGCTGCAGGGCCGCGAAGTCCTCGCGCGTGCCGACCGTGTACTCGGTATAGGGGATGCCGCGCTGCTGCAGGTAGCTGCGCGCGGAGTTGCAGGGACCGCAGTCCTTGGTCGTGTACAGCGTGACGGGGTACTGGCCGGCGACGCGGCGCAGTTCACCGGGCAGCGAGCCCGTGCCCGAACCCGAGGAGGTGCCCGAAGGAATCGCCACCGACTGGGCCGGCGCCGCCTTGGCGTCCGGCGGCGGCCGGTCCGAGAAAGTCACTTTCCCGTCCGGGCCGACGATGCGAAAGACCTGGGCATGCGCGCAGGCGCCCCAGAGCGCCGCGCTGGCGAGGAACGCGGCCAGGGCCGCGGAACGGGCAGTAGACATCTCGGAGCTCCCAATCGGACTTTGGGCGATTCTCTCAGGCCATTCCCTGGTGGCGCAACAAGGCATCCAGCGTCGGTTCCCGGCCCCGGAAGGCCTTGAAGGACTCCATGGCGGGCCGGCTGCCGCCCGCCTCGAGGATCGCCTGGCGGTATTTGCGGCCGGTCTGGACGCTGGGCATGCCGTCCTCGCCCGCGGTCTCCTCGAAGGCGGCGTAGGCGTCGGCGCTGAGCACTTCGGCCCACTTGTAGCTGTAGTAGCCCGCGGCATAGCCGCCCGCGAAGATGTGGCTGAAGGTGTGGGCCATCCGGTTGAAGGCAGGCGGCTGCAGCACCGAGACCTCCGCGCGGACTTGTTGCAAAAGAGGCATGAAATCGGCGGACGGATCGTGTTCTGAATGCAACAGCATGTCGAACAGGGCGAACTCGATCTGCCGCAGCGTGGCCAGGCCGCTCTGGAAGTTCTTGCCCGCGATCATCTTGTCGAACAGCGCGCGCGGCAGCGGCTCGCCCGTGTCCACGTGCGCGGTCATGTGCTTCAGCACGCCCCATTCCCAGCAGAAGTTCTCCATGAACTGGCTGGGCAGTTCCACCGCGTCCCACTCGACGCCGCTGATGCCGGACACGTCGCGCTCGTCGATGCGCGTGAGCATGTGGTGCAGGCCATGGCCGCACTCGTGGAACAGCGTGATCACGTCGTCGTGCGTGAGCAGCGGCGGCTTGCCTTCCACGCCTTCGGCGAAGTTGCACACCAGGTGCGCGATCGGCGTCTGCAGCGTGCCCGAGTCGGGACGCAGCCAGCGCGCGCGCACGTCGTCCATCCAGGCGCCGCCACGCTTGCCGGTGCGCGCTGAGGGGTCGAGGTAGAACTGGCCCACCAGTTCCCCGCCCCGTTCGATCCGGTAGAACTCGACGGCGGGATTCCATACCGGCGCGTAGTCCTTGCGGATCTCCACCTCGAACAGCGTCTCGACGATCTTGAACAGGCCCGCGAGCACCTTGGGCGCGGTGAAGTACTGCTTCACCTCCTGCTCGCTGAAGGAGTAACGCTCCTCCTTCAGCTTCTCGGCGATGTACGACCAGTCCCAGGCCTGCGGGTCCGGGGTGTCGAGCTTCTCGGTCGCGAAGCGCCGCATGTCCTCGACGTCTTTCTGCGCATACGGGCGCGCGCGGTGCCCGAGGTCGCGCAGGAACTGGATCACCTGCGCCGGCGACTCCGCCATCTTCGGCACGACGGACACCTCGGCGAAGTTCGCGTAGCCCAGCAGCTTCGCTTCTTCCTGGCGCAACGAAAGGATCTCGCGCACGAGCGGCGTGTTGTCGAACTTCGGATCGCCCTGGTCGCTGGCCCGCGTCACGTAGGCGCGGTAGAGGCGCTCGCGCAACGTGCGGTTGCGGCCGAACTGCATCACCGGCAGGTAGCTGGGCATCTTGAGCGTGAGCTTGTAGCCCGCCTTGCCCTCGGCTTCGGCCGCGGCGCGCGCGCCCTGCACCACGTCGGGCGGCACGCCATCGAGTTCGCCTTCCGAGGCGTAGTAGCTGAACGCGTCGGTGGCGTCGAGCGCGTTCTCGCTGAACTTCTGGCTCAGTTCGGCCTGGCGTTCCTGGATCTCGGCGAAGCGGTCCTTGGCGGCACCCGTCAGCTCGGCGCCCGAGAGCACGAAGTTGCGCAGGGCGTTCTTGAGCGCCTGGCGCTGGTCAGCGGCGAGCCCGGCGGGATCGATCGCCTTGTACTTCGCGTAGAGCTTCTCGTCGGCGCCCAGGCGGGTCCAGAACTCCGTCACGCGCGGCAGGGCCTCGTTGTGCGCGGCGCGCAGTTCCGGCGTGTCCGCCACCGCGCTCAGGTGGCCCACCATGCCCCAGGCACGGCCCAGCCGTTCGGTGGAGACGTCCAGCACCCTGGAGATCGCGTTCCAGTCGGCAGGGAATTCGGGGGCCGTGACCGTGGCGAGCGCCTGGTCGGCGTGGCCCAGCAGTTCATCCATCGCGGGCGCCACGTGTTCCGGCCGCACCTGGTCCCACAGGGGAAGGTCCTTGAAATCGAGGAGGGGATTGCTCATGGTCCCCATTTTGCGGCAGGCGCGGCCTCTTCAATACCGCCGGCCATTGGCAATGGCAATGGACGCGATGCGCTCAGACGCCCAGGTAGCGTTGCAGGATCTCGGGCTGCGCGCGCAGCTCGCCGGCCGTGCCTTCGTGCGCAATGTGGCCGTTGTTGACGATGTACACCCGCTGGGCCAGTGCCAGCGTGGCGGCCAGGTTCTGCTCCACCAGCACGATGGTCTGCCCGGCGTCGGCCAGCGTGCGGC
>FTHB01000313.1_pt1 | contig 12400 bp, 10 predicted proteins | sample 1640851 | NCBI WGS metagenome assembly FTHB01 (sample SAMEA3914788, study PRJEB12502) | metagenome | biome: forest; material: soil | place: Canada | collected 2011-07-03 | depth 0.1 m
CACCATGTTCTCGTTGCCGTGCCGCACCATGTCCATGATGCGGTGCTCCAGCGCCTTGATCTTCTCGCGCAGCATCTCGGCCTGCCGCTCCTGCAGGCTCACGGCGCGATTGCCGTGCGGGCTGGTGAGCAGCACGGAAGCGAGCAGCTCCGCGTGCCGCTCGAAGAAAGCGGGGCTGTTCGCCAGGTAGTTGGCGATGTCGTCTTCGGTGATCGGGTTCATCTCGTGGGTCGCCATCCTCATTCCTGCAATTCGATTTCGCCTTCGAAGACCGTCACGGCCGGCCCGGTCATGAAGACGGGCGCGTCACCGCCGGCCCATTCGATGGTGAGCATGCCGCCGCGCGTTTCGACGTCCACGCGCGCATCGAGCCTGCCCAGGCGAATGCCCGCGACGACGGCCGCACAGGCGCCGGTGCCGCAGGCGAGCGTCTCGCCGGCGCCGCGCTCCCACACGCGCAGGCGGATGCGGCCGCGGTCCTGGATCTCCATGAAGCCGGCGTTCACCCGCTTGGGAAAGCGCGAGTGGCGCTCGATCAGCGGGCCTTGCTGCGCCACCGGCGCGCGATCCACGTCCGCCACCTCCTGCACCGCATGCGGGTTGCCCATGGACAGCACAGCCACCGAGACAATCTGCGACTCGGCGTAGGTTCCGAGGGCGAGGTGCCATTTCACCCAGTCGCCCTCCTTGTGCGGGCTGAGGCCCGCGGCCACGAAGGGCACCTGCTCCAGCGCGAACACCGGCTGGCCCATGTCCACGGTGACGCGACCGTCGGCATTCAGCCGCGGCTCGATCACTCCGGAGAGCGTCTGCACGCGGATGCGCTCGCCCTGCGCCAGGCCCTTGTCGGCCACGTAACGCGCGAAGCAGCGCGCGCCGTTGCCGCACTGCTCCACCTCGCCGCCGTCGGCGTTGTGGATCACGTATTCGAAGTCGACGCCGGGCGCCGGCGACGGACGCACCGACAGCACCTGGTCGGCGCCGACGCCGAAGTGGCGGTCGGCGAGCTGCCGGATCTGCGCGGACGTGAGGTTCAGGCGCTGGCGCGTTTCATCGAGCACGACGAAATCGTTGCCCGCCCCCTGCATCTTGGTGAAACGGATGCGCATGCGGCGATTATCCGCGCAGCCGGTCCAGATAGCGATCCACGAAGAACAGCCGGTCCTGCCCCCACCAGCGTTCCGGGTGCCCGGGCACGATGAAGGTCGGCGCCCCGAACACGCCCAGGCGCACCGCCTCCTCGCTGAAGGCCTGGTATTCCTGCTGCACCGGGGGCGAGCGTTCCAGCGCATGCAGCGCGGCGCCGTCGTAGCCGTTCTCGTTGGCGATGGCGATGCGCACCTGGGCCTGCGAGGTATCGCGCTCCTCGGCCCACAGTGCGCGCAGGAGCGCGTGTGACAGCACGAAGGCGTCCAGCCCCTGCTGCTGCGCGGCGATCACCATCCAGCCGGCGTGCTTGTTCCAGTCCGGGTCCTGGTGAGCGCCCTGCGGGTAGTACCTGGGCTCCAGCGTCATCGGCATGCCCAGGTGGTCGCGCCAGCGGGCGAGCTCCTCGGCGTGGTAGCTGCGGCGCGCGGGCGGCCGCGTGCGGATCGGGATGCCCCCGGTCTGCACCACCACGGCCTGGAAGTCGTAGGGCTTCAACACCAGCTTCACCTGGTGGCGGCGGACCACGTCCTGCAATTGCGGACCGGCAAAATAGGCCCAGGGCGATGACAGGCTGTAATAGCAGTCCAGTTGAATCGTCATCCGCGGATTATCAGCTCGTGAACCTGCCCCTCCCCGTCCTGCCGCCCGTGCCGCCGCAGGCCCTCGCCAGTCCCCGCGACGAAGCCGCATTGGCGCAGCTCGCGCGCGACGCCCGTGCGCAGCTCGCGCGACTGAACTTCCCTCCGGCAAACTGGGTGCCGCCGGCTTCCGCGTCCGATGGCGCCCAGGTGCTGGACGTGCTGGTCGCAGGCGCCGGCATGTGCGGGCAGACCGCGGGCTACGCGCTGCTGCGCGAAGGCATCACCAACCTGCGCGTGATCGACCGGGCCGCGCGCGGCGAGGAAGGTCCCTGGGGGACCTACGCGCGCATGCTCACGCTGCGCAGCCCCAAGCACCTCACTGGTCCCGACCTGGGCGTGCCCGCCCTCACCTTCCGCGCCTGGTACGAGGCGCAGCACGGCGAGGACGGCTGGGCCGCCCTGCACAAGGTGGGACGCATCGACTGGCGCGACTACCTCCTGTGGGTGCGCGACACCGTGGGACTGCCGGTGGAGAACGGCGTCACGCTGCTGTCCGTGGACGACGAAGGCGGCCTGCTGCGCGCGCGCCTGCAGTCCGCGCGCGGCGAGGAGACGGTGTGGGCGCGCAAGATCGTGCTGGCGCTGGGCCGCGACGGCAGCGGCGCGCCGCGCTGGCCCGCCTTCCCATCCTTGCGCCGCGACGATCCGCTCGCCGCCGGACGCGTGTTCCATTCCGCCGACGCCATCGATTTCGAGGCGCTGCGCGGCAAGCGCGTGGGCGTGCTGGGCGCCGGCGCCTCCGCCTTCGACAACGCCGCCTGCGCGCTGGAAGCCGGCGCGCAGGTGGACCTGTTCGGCCGCCGGCCGTACCTGCCGCAGGTGAACAAGAGCAAGTGGACTTCCTTCGCCGGTTTCTTCCGCGGCTTCGAGTCGCTGGACGATGCGCGCAAGTGGCGCTTCTACACCTACATCTTCGACGAGCAGGTGCCGCCGCCCTGGGAGACGGTGCGGCGCTGCGATGCGCATGCGGGCTTCACGCTGCGGCTCGCGACGCCCTGGACCGACGTGCGCCCGCAAGCCGATGGCGTGCTGGTGGCGACCGCCGCGGGCAGCGAGCGCTTCGATGCCGTGATCTTCGGCACCGGCTTCGACGTGGACCTGCTGGAGCGGCCGGAGCTTGCGCGCTACACCGGTGCGATCGATACCTGGGCGCGGCACGTGTCGCCCGAGCAGGCGCGGCAGCATCCCGACTCCGCGCGCTTCCCCTACCTGGGATCGGGCTTCGAGTTGCGCGCGCTCGGAGAGCCGCATCGCGCGGCGCTCGCCAACCTGCACCTGTTCAACTGGGGCAGCACGATGAGCCACGGCGCGCTGGCCGGCGACATCCCCGGCCTCGCGATCGGCGCGGGGCGGCTCGCGCAGGCCATCGCCCGCGACCTGTTCGTCGCCGATGCGGACCTGCACTGGGAGCGGCTGCAGGCGCTGGAAGAGCCGGAACTGCTGCCGACGAAGTGGTACGTGCCGCCGGCGGAGCGCGGCTGACGCACTTCCCGCGCAGGCGGGAAGGAACCCGTCGCGAAGTCAGTCGATGTGGATGTTCGCCGCCTTCACCACCTCCGCCCACTTCAGGCGGTTCGCGTGCACGGTCTGGCGGAACTGCTCCGGCGTTTCCAGGCGGATCGTGTTGCCCGCACTCTCCAGCTTCGTGCGCACCTCCGGGTCCTGCAGCACCTGGCGCACCGCGGCGTTGAGCTTCGCCACGACAGCCGGGTCGGTGTTCTTCGGCGCGAACAGGCCGAACCAGGTCGACGAGTCGAAGCCCTGCGTGCCCGGGATGCCGCTCTCCCCGATGGTGGGCACTTCCTGGATCGCCGCGACGCGCTTCGCCGTCGTCACGCCCAGCAGGCGCACCTTGCCTGCCTTGTACTGGCCCAGCACCGTCTGTACCTGGTTCATGATGCAGCAGGCCTCGCCCTTCAGCACGCCCTGCATGGCCTCGGGGCCGCCCTTGTAGGGCACGTGCACCATGTCCAGCCCCAGCTTGGAGTTGAGCTCCGCGAAGGCCATGTGCGTGCCCGTGCCGTTGCCGGTGGACGCGTAGTTGTACTTGCCGGGATTCGCGCGCACCAGGTCCACGAACTCCTTCATGGTCTTCACGTTCATCACGTCGGGATTGACCGTGAGCACGTTGGACACGTCGAGGATGGGCGCGACCGGCACGAAGTCCGCTTCCACGTCGAAGGGCAGCTTCTTGTACAGCGCCGCGTTGCTGCCGTGCGTGGCGGCCGTGCCGAACACCAGCGTGTAGCCGTCCGGCTTCGCGCGTGCCACGTACTCGAGGGCGACGTTGCCCGCCGCGCCGACCTTGTAGTCGATGATCACCGGCTGCCCCAGCAGCCTGGCCAGCGGGTCCTGGATGATGCGCCCCACGACGTCCACGCCCGAGCCCGGCGGGAAGGTCATGACGATGGTCATGGACTGCTGCGGCCAGGCGGCAGGACCCTGCGCTTGCGCAAGCGGCGCCAGGGCCAGGAAGGCGAGCGCGGCGGCGAAGCCGCGGCGCAGGAACGAGGGGATGGTCACGCGAGCTACTCCTGGAAAATGCGACCTTGCATTGTGGCAAGCCCCATGTGCCGTTTCCAGCATGAGCTTATGCTGCACGGATCCAAGCAAGCCTCTTCGCAACACCATGCGCATCCCCGACTGGACCCCCGAACGCAAGCCGCAACCGCAGGACCTGGTGCAGGCCATCCTCGATCGCCGCGGCGGCAAGCTGATCAACCTGGACCTCGCCCTGCTCTGGAGCGAGCCCCTGGCCCGCGGCTGGAACACCTACCTGAAGGCCGTGCGCACGGGACTGGGCGCGAGCCGCCAGCTGCGCGAGATCGGCATCTGCACGGTCGCCCTGATCACCGGCGCGATGTACGAGTACCACCATCACGCGCCGGACTACCTGGCCGCGGGCGGCACGCAGGCAGGCCTCGACGCGCTGCAGGCTTACGTGCGCGGCGGCGCACGCGGCGAGCCGCAGGGCCTGTCCGAGGACGAGGCGCTGGTCGTGCGCTACGCGGCGCAGATGACGCGCGACGTCAAGGTGGAAGACGCCGTCTTCGCGCGGATGCAGCGGCGCTTCGACACGACCGAGCTCGTGGAGATCACCTCCGCGATCGCCACCTACAACATGGTCGCGCGCTTCCTCGTCGCCCTGGGCGTGTCGCCGGAAGCGTAAGCGCCCTCAGCGCAGCACGCGGCTCGCGTCGGCCTCGCGCACCAGCCGGTCGGCGTCGTCCTTCAGCAGGAAGCCTTCGGCCTGCGCGCGATCCGCCGCCTTGCGCACGGCAGCCACGTAGCCGTCGTGGCTCCCATAGCGCTCCTCGAGCGACAGGCGCGGATCGCCGCTGGCGCGACGCTCCGCCGCCGTGCGCGCGAACGGAATCATGCCGCCGACGTAATTGCAGATCTGTCCCTGGTGGAAGGGCAGCGCGCCGCTCGCGGCGATGTTCCAGCCGAGGTAGGTTCCAAGCGGCGCGTCACGCAGTACCACGGGCACGCCACCGAGCTCGTTGCCGTCGGCGTCCACTTTGGGCGCATACATCGCAAGCACCTGCCGGATCGCCGGCGGCACGTGGCCGGTGACCCCGGATCCATCGACGGCCCGGAAGCCGGGACCCCAGTCGTAATCCAGTACCGGCATGATGAAGTCGACTTCGGGCACGGTGGGGCGCAGCTGCGGCAAGGTGGGAAAGCCGATGGCCCCCTTGTTGGCGAGTGCTAGCGTTCCGTCCGCCAGGCGCGGCCAGCGGCTGGCCGGCGGCTCGATGTTCTTCATCACCCAGTTGCGAAAGTGCACGCGCAGCGCATTCACCGTCTCCGTGTGCGGCATGGGGTTGGCCGGCAGCACGCCCGTACCGTAGTTGTTGCCCGGGCACGTTGCACCGGCGGTGGGCAGCGCCGCGCCCGGCACGCTCGTGTCGAAGCCGCCGGCGCCGCCGCCATGGTTGGAGCTGCCGATGTAGTAGCGGCGCACGTTCGGTGGCAGCGGCAGGTCTTCGCGGGCGTCGGTGCCTATCCATTCGGGCGTGAGCTTCAGCGCCCACACCTCCGCCGAGCCGAAGTGCTCGAGGATCTTCGGGCACGTGCGCGTCGCCGTGCAGCGATCGAGCAGTCCCGCGGCGGGCAGGCCGCGCGCCGCGTCCGGATGCGGCAGCCACCATTGCGGGCCTTCGCTGCCGGCCTGGTACAGCTCCAGCACGCCATCGGGTTGCGCCCAGCGGAAGTTCAGCGCGACGCGCCGGCCCGCGATGATCGGCCAGAGCCCGTCGTGGACCTGCCGCCCCGCTTCGTCGCGGTTGAATCCGAGGTGCAGCCACGCGCGCAGGAAGTTGCCGGACTGCGAGACACCGCGGCCTATGCTGTGCGTCACCATGCCGGCCACCGGGTTCGGGGTGCCGGTGTCGTCCGCCTTCGCGGTCTTGAAGAACATGCCGACGTCGCGCCATGCGGCGAAACCGATGCCCAGCGCGTAAGGCTCCGCGGAGGTGTAGACCACCTGGTACAGCTTGCCCGCATCGAAGCCGTTCCTCAGGCAGACCTGCGTGGCGTCCGGCGTCCCCGGAAACGGATGGCCCGCATCGCAGCGGGCCCAGGCCCAGTCGCCCGCGGGGATCTCCACTTCGCCGATCACTTCGCCGCGCGTGGACTCCGCCACGCGGGAGACCAGCCGCGCCCGGCGCGTATCCAGGCTCGCCGGCCGGTACGGCACGGGATTGGTCTGCACGATCAGCGGCTGCGAGCCGGGCCCGCTGCGATTCACGATGCGCCCGAACACTTCGCCCGTGACCGGGGAGCCGTCCGCGTTGCGCGCGATCGGCAGCTGCAGCCAATGGGGCTGGGCGACGGCGGCCGTCGCGCGCACCGCCGTCGCGCCCGCGTTGTCGCCCTGCCAGGCGCTGTGCAGGTCGATATCGCCGTTGGCGCGCTCGGCGACGACATTGGGCCGGCGCAGGCCGCGATTGGGCACCTCGTGCCACAGGAGGCCGCTGGCCTGTGCTGGATCGACCGGCCGGGTCAGCACGAAGGTCGCCACGTAGCGCACCTTGCCGTCGGCGTCCTTGACCAGGTCGATGTCGTTGATGATCGCGTTCGCAGGCGAGCCCGGGTCCAGCTCGCCGAACGCGCGGCCGGCGAGCTGCTCGAACGCCTTGCCGCCCGACTCCGCGGCAGGCAGCGGCACGCGTTCGTCGATGACGATGCGCGCCACGCGCGCGTGCACGGCGCCGACGCTGCACAGCACGATCGCGGCCAGCGCGGCGAGTCGTTGCGGCTTCATGCCTCACTCCGCCTTGATGTTGTTCTCCTTCACCACGCGCGCCCACACATCGAGCTGCTTGTCGATGAAGGTGCGCGCGGCGTCGGGCGGCCCGCCCACCAGCGTGATGCCCTGCTGCTCCAGCCGCTGCGCGATGTCGGGGACCTTCAGCGCCTTGTTGATCTCCTCGTTCATGCGCCTGACGATCTCCGGCGGCGCCTTCGCGGAGGCGAGCACCGCCCACCAGGTGGGCGCGTCGAAGGCGGGGAAGCCGCTTTCCGCCACTGTCGGCACGTCGGGCAGATCGGGCGAGCGCTTGCTGGTGGTCACGGCCAGCGGCCGCAGCCGCTTGCTGTCGATGTGCGGCTTGGTGACGAACACCGACGCGATCGACAGCGGCACGTGGCCGGCCACCACGTCCTGCATCAGCGGACCGCCGCCCTTGTAGGGCACGTGCGTCATCTCCATGCCGCCGTCCTTGGCCAGCAGCGCCATCGCCAGGTGGCCCAGGCTGCCGGAGCCGATCGTGCCGAAGCTCACGTTCTTCTTCGCCTTCGCGGCGGCGACCACGTCGGCGAAGGTCTTGTACTCGGAGTTCGCCGGCGTGGCGATCACCATCGGCGAGGTGCCTATCAGGATGACGGGCGCGAGGTCCTTCTTGGTGTCGTAGGGAAGGTTGGGGATCAGCGACTGGTTCACGCCGTGCGTGTCGAACACCACGGCGAAGCTGTAGCCGTCGCCGCCACCGTGCGCGACCGCGGCGGTGCCTATGGTCCCCGACGCGCCCGCCTTGTTCTCCACGATCACGGTCTGCCCCAGCTGCTGCGTGAGCTGCGGCGCCAGGATGCGCGCGACCTGGTCCACCGAGCCACCGGGCGGGAACACGGCGACCAGGCGGATCGGACCGCGCCTGGGCCAGTCGCCCACTTGCGCCTGCACGGGCAGGATGGCGCAGGCGGCAAGGGCCAGGGCCAGGGCGAGAAAGGTTCTGCGGGCGTTCATGGGACTCCAGCGTGATGTAATCGCCGGCATGGTAAGAGCCAGCCAGCTTCTGCATGCTCAGCGTGAACCCGCAGTCCCGCGCCCGGCGGCCACCGTCCTGCTGCTGCGGGATGCGCCGGACGGCTTCGAAGTCCTGATGACGCGGCGCTCGGCGACGGCCAGCTTCGCGCCGGGCGCCTATGTCTTCCCCGGCGGCGGCATCGACGCGGCCGACGCGCAGGCGGCGGACATCGCCGCACGCCGCGCGACGCAGAAGGACGAGCACTTCACCGCGGCTGTCGCCGCCATCCGCGAGAGCTTCGAGGAACTGGGCGTGCTGCTCGCGCGCCGCGCCGACGGCCAGGCCGCCGACGCGTCCGACGTCGCGGCGCTCGATCGTCACCAGCCCTTCGCGGCGCAGTGCCGCGCGCGCGGCCTCGTGCTCGCCGCCGACGAAGTTTTCGTGCTCGCGCACTGGATCACCGACCGCGACCTGCCGCGCCGCTTCGACGTGCCCTTCCTCGTCGCGCGCATGCCGCAAGGGCAGTCGCCGGTCGCCGACGAGGCGGAGCAGTTCGAGCCGGTGTGGGTGCGGCCCGCGGACGCGCTCGCGCGCCACGCGGCCGGCCAGTTCTTCATGATCTTCCCGACCATCCGCACGCTGGAGCGGCTGGCCAAGTTCGACGACGTCGCCGCAGTAATGGCCGCCTGCGCGGGCGAACAGCCGCTGTGGACCAGCTGTCCGCGCGCGGGCTGGTTGAAGGGCGCGGAGACGCGCTTCATGGAACACGAGATGCCTTACGGCGAGCTCGCGCTGGTGAGTCCGGACGGCCAGCTCGTGCACCACCTCGACTGGCAGACAGAGCAGCCGGTGCCGTTGCTGAAAAACCTGCAGCGCATGACCGCGCCCAACCCCGGCGTCATGACCGGGCCCGGCACCAACAGCTACATCGTCGGCGACCCCCACACCGGCTATATCGTGATCGACCCGGGGCCGGAGGACGTCGAGCACCAGCGGAAACTCTGGCGTGCCACCAACGGCGACATCCGCATGATCGTGTGCACGCATTCGCACGCGGACCACTCGCCCGGCGCGCGGCCGCTGCAGGCGCTGTGCGCGCAGCGCCCGCCCATCCTGGGCCTGCCCTCGGCGAGCACCGCGCGGCCGGCGGCCGCCTTCACGCCCGACCGCGCGCTCGCCGACGGCGAAGTGCTCACGCTCTCGGGCGGCGGCAGCACGCACAGCCTGAAGGTCCTGCACACGCCTGGCCACGCGGCCAACCACCTGTGCCTGGTGATGCTGGAAGACGGCCTGCTGCTGTCCGGCGACCACGTGCTCAATGGCAGCACCACCGTCGTCGACCCGCCCGATGGCGACATGACGGCGTACCTCGATTCGCTCGATCGCCTGTCGGCCGCCTGTGAAGGATTTGGCATCGCCTTCATCCTTCCGGCGCACGGTCACGTGCTGGGCTTCGCCGGCAAGGCCATCGCCATGCTCAAGGCCCACCGCCTGCAACGCGAGGCGCGCATCGTCGCCGCCATGCGCGAGCGGCCGCAAGGCACGCTGGAGGACTGGGTGGAACTCGCCTACGCGGACGTGCCGCCGCGCATGTGGCCGGTGGCGCAGCGCTCGCTGCTGGCGCATGTGCAACGCATAGAGTCGCTGCAACTGGCCGGATAGCAGGCGCCGCCTTACACTGCCCCGAAACCTCCTGGAGGGGAAGGGATGCAGGACGACAAGGACCCCGCGCGCCGGGGCATAGACGCCTATCCGCTGGAATTCACGGGCTCGGGCGGCGAGTACTTCCGCGTGTGGATCGTCAACCTGTTGCTGACGGTGCTGACGGTGGGCTTCTACACGCCGCTGGCGCGCCGGCGCACGGCGCAGTACTTCTACGGCCACACCCTGGTGGCCGGCAGCCCGCTGGAGTTCACGGCGCAGAGCCGGCGCATGCTGCTCGGCTTCGTGCTGTTCGTTGCGCTGTATGCCGCGTTGAAGATCGCGGCGCAGACCGGGCAGGACCGCATGGTCACCGTGCTGATGCTGGGCGGCGCCGCGCTCGCACCGTACTTCTGGGGCAGCGCCATGCGCTTCCGCTTCAACGCGACCCGCTGGCGCGGCGTGCGCCTGCAGTTCACGGCGAGCTGGGGCGAGGTGTACCGCGCGAGCCTGCCGGCTTTCGTCTTCGCCATCGCATGGATAGGCGGGCTGACGCAGATCCAGGCCTTGATCGGCAAGGGCAAGAGCGGCTCGCCTGCCTCGCTGGCGGTCGCGGCGGCCGTCGCGGTAGTGGCCGTGGTGGTGAGCGTGCTGTGCGCCATCCGGCTCGAATACAACTACAAGAGCCTGATGGTGGCACGCGGCCGCATCGGCGGACAGCCAGGGCGCTGGAAGCCGCGCTTCCTGGACTTCGTGGGCATCTGGATGGCGACGCTGGGTGTGTTCCTCGGTGTCGTGCTGCTGGTCGGCGCGGCGATCGCGGCCACGCTCGGCGGGTCCTTCGCGCTGGTGAAGCGCACGCATCCGGGAGGCCTGGCTGCGGTGCTGATGGTGGCCGCGATCGCGTTCGCCGTGCTGTTCCTGCTGTTCCTTGCCTCGGCGCCGGCGCGTGCGTATCGGGAAGCACGCATGTTCAAGCTGGTGTGGAGCAACATCGGGGTGAGCAACGTGGCGCGCTTCAAGTGCAGGCTGCGGCCCTGGCGCTTCGTTGGGCTGCGCGTAAAGAACGTCTTCCTCACGCTGCTCACGCTGGGCTTCTACCGTCCCTTCGCGCGCGTGAGCGAGTACCGCATGAAATCGATGTCCGTGACGCTGCACGTAAAGGGCAGCCTGGACCAGCTCGCCGGCCAGCTTTCACGCGAAGAACTGGCCGTGGGCGACGCCCTCGCCGACGTGGTGGGCCTGGAGCTCGTGGGCTGAGGCACGCATGACGCAGGCGCTGGCAGGCCGCTGGTTCGACGGGCGCAGCAGCGCCGCGCGCGCGGTGCAGGTGCGCCTGCAGGCGGCCGCACGCGGCCCGTCGCTGGCGCTGCAGGCCGCCGACGGCGAGTCCCTGCTGCTCACGCACGCGCAGGTGCGCTGGCCCGAGCAGTGGAGCGCGCGGCGCGTCCCGAAGCGCGTGCTGGTGGACCTGGGTGCGCGCGGCAGCCTGGAGATCGACGACGCCACGGGCTGGCAGCAGGCATTGGCCGCTTCGGGACACAAGGCCTCGGTCGCGCAACGCATGCAGACGCGCTGGAGCAGCTTTGCGCTGGCGCTGCTCGCGGTCGCCGCGTTCGCCCTCGCGTTCTATCGCTGGGGCACGCCCTGGGCCGCGACGCAGCTCACGCGCCAGGTGCCGCTCGCCTGGGAAACCAGCCTCGCCGACAAGGCGCTGCAGGACATGGACGCGCACATGCTCAAGCCGAGCAAGCTGCCGCCCGAGCGCCAGGCCGCGCTGCGCGCACGCTTCGCCGCGCTGGCCGCCGCTGTGCCCACGGACCTGCGCCGGTATCCCGGCTACGAGCCGCGCCTCGCACTGCAGTTCCGGCGCGGCATGCCCGCCAATGCCTTCGCCCTGCCGGGCGGCACCATCGTGATGACCGATGCGATCGTGGAACTCGCCGGTCGCGAGCACCTGGGCGACGACGCGCTGGCCGGCGTGCTCGCGCACGAGATGGGCCACGTGTTCCACCGGCACACGACGCGCGCGGTGGTGGAGCAAGGCGTGCTGAACGTCGGCCTGGGCCTGGCGCTGGGCGACGTGTCGTGGATGCTGTCCACCGGCGGCTCGCTGCTCACCGGCCTGGCCTACAGGCGCGACCACGAGAGCGAGGCCGACTGCTTCGCCACCGCGCTCATGGCGCGTACCGGCGGCAGCACCGTGCCGATGGCGGACCTGCTGACGAAGATGGACAAGGGCACGGGCGGGGCTGCCGGTTTCGGCGAGCTCCTGAGCAGCCACCCGGCCACGCCGCAGCGCGCCGAAGCGATGCGCCACGCCGATCCCTCGTGCCGCTGAGCGCGCGACGCCCCTTGCTGGGATAATCGCGGCGTGAAGCACGCCAGGCCGTCGCTGGTGCAATCGCCGAAAGGCCGCACTGGAGGAACGTCCGGACTGCACAGGGCAGCGTAGCAGGCAACACCTGTCCACCGTGAGGTGAGGATCAGAGCAACAGAGACGAGTCCGAGGTCTTCGCGAAAGCGGGGGCCGAGGGGTGAAACGGGCAATCTCTACGCGCAGCAATACCAAATAGGCCAGCTTTGATGTGGTCCCGCGGAGCTGGCGGGTAGGTAGCACCGAGCCGCGGAGGCGACTCCCGGCCCAGAAGAATGACGGTCACGCCCGGGCAACCGGGCGCACAGAATCCGGCGTAACGGCGCGCTTCACACTTATTC
>FTHB01000117.1_pt1 | contig 12303 bp, 14 predicted proteins | sample 1640851 | NCBI WGS metagenome assembly FTHB01 (sample SAMEA3914788, study PRJEB12502) | metagenome | biome: forest; material: soil | place: Canada | collected 2011-07-03 | depth 0.1 m
CGCTGGCGGTCCAGGTAATCCTGCAGCGTGTACTCGATGTTGCGATAGCGGTAGCGGATCTCCACCGGGTCGCCGCGCGGCAAGGGCTGGACTTCGGGCGCCGCCGGCACGCGCCGCACCAGCATGCCGGGCACGCGGTCCAGCCCCGACCACGCGCCGACGCGGTGGGCGGGCTGGTAGAAATCGGCGGCGGTCCCGGGCGGGTAGCCCTCGCGCTGCCCGAGTTGTTCCGCATCCGGCTCCGCGCAGGCCCCGCCCGCGAATGCGAGGACGCAGAGCAGGAGGGCCGCTCGGCGCATCAGTGCAGCAGCTGCTGCGGCAGCGACAGGAAGTTGAGCACCAGGCCGTCGAAGTCGTCCGGGGCCTCGAGGTTCTGCAGGTGGCCGATGCCCTTCATCTCCACGTACGTGCCGTGGGCGATGCCGTCGGCCATCTTCTTCATCATGGCCGGCGGCGCCTCGCGATCGTGCTCGCCGGCGATGACGAGCGTGGGCACGAGGATGTTGCCCAGGCTGGCGCGCCGGTCGAAGGTGGCGATGCACTCCAGCGCCCGCCGATAGGTGGCCGCGGGCACCTGGCCCATGCAATGGGTCGCGAGCCGCACGCCTTCAGGCAGCGAGCCGGGGCCGATCATGCGCGGAACCAGGGTTTCCGCCAGATCGGCCATGCTCCGGCCCGCGTCGAGAGGCGCCGTGCGCTGCGCGATGAAGTCGCGTTGCCATTCCCCCTGCGGGTCGCCGAAGGCCGGCGAAGTGCCGGAGAGGATCAGGCGGCTCACGAGGTCCGGCCGGCGCGCCACGACCTCCTGCGCCACCATGCCGCCCATGCTGTGACCGAGCAGGATCACGCGCGGGCACTTGAGCGACTCGATCAGGTGGATGCAGCTCTGCGCCAAGCCCTTGAAGGTGTAGGGCTCGATCGGTGCGCTGCGGCCGTAGCCGGGCATGTCCCAGGCGACGGCGCGGTAGCCCGCGGTGGCGAAGGTCTCCACCTGCGGCGCGAAGGCGAGGTGCCCTCCGCCGATGCCATGCAGCATCAGCACGGTGGGACCGCCGCCCAGGGTGGTGAAGGCGGGAACGGAGGTCATGCGAGGGGAAGGACCGTGGCGGCGTTGGTGCCGCCACGCGAAAATTGAATGCGGAAGGAAAGGAGCGCGTTGCAAGGGCTGCTCACCGCCTCGCGCACGCCCGGCCGCGCGGCATCGATGGGGTCCTGCAGCATGTCCGTGGCGAGCCTTTCCCTTGTGGGCCATACTACATGAAATTTCATGCAATCCGGCTCCCCATGAACCCGCCGCCTCAAGCGCGCCCGCCGAGCTTCTCCGCCCGCGAATTCCGCCTGGCTCTGGGCATGTTCGCCACCGGCGTCACCATCGTGACCGCCCGGACCGCCGAGGGCCACGTGATCGGCCTCACGGCGAACTCGTTCAATTCGGTTTCGCTCACGCCGCCGCTGGTGCTGTGGAGCCTGGCACAGGCCGCCGCCTCGCTGGCGGTGTTCAGTGCCGGCTCGCATTACGCGATCAACGTGCTTGCCTCGGACCAGAAGGCGCTGGCCGAGCGTTTCGCGAGCCGGGGCGCGGACCGCTGGAGCGGCGTGAATTTCGACGAAGGCGCCGGCGGCGCGCCGCTGCTGCATGGCGCCGCCGCGACCTTCGAGTGCTTCAACCGCAGCCGCTACGAGGAAGGCGACCACGTGATCTTCGTGGGCGAAGTGGAGCGCTGCACGCACAGGCATGGCGCCGCGCCCCTGCTGTTCCACGGCGGCCGCTACTACACGGAGCACCCGCTATGAACACCGACCGCTTCGTTCATGACCACCTCGGCTACCTGCTGGTCCAGGCCAACCATGCGCTCTACAAGAACTTCGACAGCCAGGTGCGCGCGGCGGGCCTCAGTCCGATCGAGTGGCGCGTGCTCGCGACCCTGCAGGACGGACCGCCGCTCACCGTGAGCCAGCTCGCGCACGAGGTGCTGTCCAAGCAGCCTACCGTCACCAAGCTGGTCCAGCGCATGGCCGAACAGGGCTGGGTGCAGCTGCGGGCCGACGCCGACGACCAGCGGCGCACGCTGGTGGCCGCGACGCCCATGGGGCGCAAACTGGTTCGGCCGCTGCTGCAGAAGGCACGTGCACACGAGTCCGACGTGCTGCGCCACCTGGGCAGCGCGGAACAGGCCGCGCTGAAGAAGCTGCTCGCCAGGCTCGCCCGCGCCACGCCTTAGCACCTTCTTCTGCAGGGCCGCGCGATCGCTACCATCGGCCGATGCGCGAACGAAAAGAACACCTCGATGCCCTCGCCGTTTCCCTTCTCGTCGCCTGCTGCCTGTTCTGGGGATTCCAGCAGATCCTGATCAAGACCACGGTCGGTGAAGTACCGCCCTTGTGGCAGGCCGCGATCCGTTTCATCGGCGCCACCGTGCTGCTGTGGGCCTGGTGCAGCGTGCGCCGCGTGAAGCTGTTCGAGCGGGACGGCACGCTGCCCGCCGGGCTGCTTGCCGGCCTCCTCTTCGCCGGCGAGTTCACCTGCATCTATCTCGGACTGCGCGATACCGCCGCATCGCGCCTCACGGTCTTCCTCTACACCTCACCCTTCGTCGTGGCGCTGCTGCTGCCGCGGGTGGTGCCTTCGGAAAAGCTGCGTCCGGTGCAATGGACGGGGCTGCTGATCGCGTTCGCCGCCGTCGCATTCGCGTTCAGCGAAGGCTTCACCGGCCACAGCACGGCGCGCCAGTTGCGAGGCGACGCCCTGGCGCTGGGAGCGGGCCTGCTGTGGGGACTGACCACGCTCGTGATCCGCGCCTCGCGCATGGCGACGGCCAGCGCCGAGAAGACGCTGTTCTACCAGGTGGCGGTGACCGCCGTCGTCGCGCCCCTGCTCTCGCTCGCCTGGGGCGAATCCTGGTCGCTGCACTATTCGGCGCACGCCTGGGTCTCGATCGCGCTCCAGACCGTGATCGGCGCCTTCGCAAGCTACCTCGCGTGGATGTGGATGCTGCGGCACTATCCGGCGACGCAGCTGTCCTCGTTCACCTTCCTGGCCCCGCTGTTCGCGCTGCTGCTCGGTGTGGCGCTGCTCGGCGAACACCTGACCACGCAGCTCGTGATCGCGCTGGCCGCGGTCGCCGCGGGCATCGTGCTGGTGAACCGCAAGAGGCCCCTGCGCGCGGCGTGAGGCCCGCCCACGCGGGCGCGCCGCTCACGCCAGACCGATCTGGTGCGGCTTGCGCTACGCGCGGGTGCGCGATCGCGCGAAGTCGACGTACCACGCGAGGCACTGCGGGTTGGCCATCGCGTCCTTGTTCACCACCTTCTCCAACGGCTGGCCCAGCAGCAGCTTCTTGACGGGCAGCTCCTGCTTCTTGCCCGAGAGCGTACGCGGCACCTCGGCCACCTGCAGGATCTCGTCGGGAACGAAGCGCGGACTCAGGGCCGTCCGGATCGCGCCGGCGATCCTCGCCTGCAGCGTGGCGTCCAGCGTGAGGCCGGGGCGCAGCACCACGAACAAGGGCATGTAGCTCTCGCGGCCCAGGTGCTCCAGGTCCACGACCAGCGAGTCCAGCACCTCGGGCAACGCCTCGACCGCGCTGTACAACTCGCTCGTCCCCATGCGCAGGCCATGGCGGTTGATCGTGGCGTCGCTGCGGCCGTAGATGATGCAGCCGCCGTCGGGCGTGATCCGCAGCCAGTCACCGTGCCGCCAGACGCCGGGGTACATGTCGAAGTAGCTGGAAAGATAACGTGCGTTGTCCTTGTCGTTCCAGAAGTAGATCGGCATCGACGGGATGGGCTTCGTGCACACCAGCTCGCCGACTTCGCCGATCACGGGCTGGCCCTGTTCGTCCCACGCCTCCACGGCGCACCCGAGCTCGCGGCATTGCATCTGCCCGGGAACCTGCGGCAGTTCGCGGTTGCCGCCGATGAAGGCGCCCGCGAAGTCGGTGCCGCCTGAGATGTTGCACCACCAGATGTCGGGCGTGCCCAGTCGTTCGAACTGCTGCGTGCCCCAGCGCTGCACGTCCTCCGAGAGCGGCGAGCCGGTGGTTCCGAGCGCGCGCACGGTCTTCAGTCCCGGATATCTCGCGAGATCGATTCCCGCCTTCATGCAGTTGGCGAAGAAGGCTGCCCCGGCCCCGAAGAAGGTAATGCCGAGGTCAGCGGCGAAACGCCACAGCACGCCCCAGTCCGGGTTCTCCTTGCTGCCGCCCGGATTGCCGTCGTAGATGCAGCAGGTCGTGCCCGAGAGCAGCCCCGCCATCTGCGCGTTCCACATCACCCACCCCGTGGAGCTGTACCAGTGGTAGCGCTCGCCCCAGCTGTTCGCGTCGTAGCTGCAGCCGATGTCGTTGTGCAGGGCAGCCGCGGCCATCATGACCAGCGTGATGCCGCCGTGGCCGTGCACGATGGGCTTGGGCAGGCCGGTGGTGCCGCTGGAGTACACGATCCAGAGCGGATGATCGAAGGGCAGCCACATCGGCTCGAAGACATCCACGTCGCCGCCGGTCCTTGCGGTGGCTTGCGCGAGGTCGGTGAAAGCCGGCAGCCGCGCCGCATCGAGGCCGAGGCCGCGATGGACCAGCAGGTGCGTGACGCTGGGCAGCGCGTCCTTCAGTTCGGCGATCACGCTGCTGCGGTCGTGGTCGCGGCCGCCGTACGTCACGCCGTCGCAGGCGATCAGCATCTTCGGTGCGATCTGCCTGAAGCGATCCAGCACCGCGTTGGTCCCCATGTCCGGCGCGCAGATGCTCCACACGCCCCCCAGGCTCACCACCGCCAGGAAGGCCACCATGGCCTCCGGGATGTTGGGCAGGTAGGCCGCCACGCGGTCGCCGGGCCGCAGGCCTTGCTCGCGCAGGTGCAGCGCCAGCGAGGCGGCCTGGCGTCGCAGCTCGGGCCACGAGAGCTCGCGTTGCCGGCCCTTCTCGTCGCGCGCGATGATGGCCGGAAAGCCCGCCGCATGCGCCGGCTGCACGTGACGGAACACCTGCCGCGCGTAGTTGAACTGGGCGCCCTCGAACCAGCGTGCACCGGGCATCGTTTCCGCGGCCAGCACCTGCGCGTGCGGCGTCGGGGATTCGAGCCCGAACCAGTCCCACACGCTTTGCCAGAAGGCCGGCAGGTCGGCCACCGACCACTCCCACAGCTGCTGGTAATTCTCGAAGCGCAGGCCCCGCTGCGCGTGAAGCCAATCCTGGTAAAGCCGGATCCGGGGAACGTACGGTGCTGCGTTCATGCGCGGCAGATTAGCATCGGGCCCACGGCGCCCCCAACGGAGGTTTTCCCATGGCACGGAAGTTCGTGGACCTGTCCATCTATCTCGAGAACGACGTCGTGTCGGATCCGCCGGCCTTCGCGCCGAAGATCGAGTACTTCACGCACGAGAACACCTTTCCGCAGATCGCGCCCTTCTTTCCCGGCCTGCAAAAGGGCGACCTTCCCGACGGCGAGGGCTGGGCAGTGGAGAAGGTCAGCCTGTCCACGCACAACGGCACGCACCTGGACGCGCCCTACCACTTCCACTCGACGATGAACCGCAAGCTCGGGGAGAAGGAGCGCGCGATCGCGATCGACGAGGTGCCCCTGGAGTGGTGCTTCCAGCCGGGCGTGAAGCTGGACTTCCGCCGGTTCGCCGACGGCTACGTCGTCACCGCGGCGGACGTCGAGGCGGAGCTTGCCCGGATCGGGCACGCGCTGCAGCCCCTGGAGATCGTGGTGGTGAACACGCGCGCCGGCGCGCGCTACGGCCAGGCCGACTACGTCTCCGCCGGCTGCGGCATGGGCTACGAGGCGACGATGTACCTGCTCGAGCGCGGAGTTCGGCTGACTGGCACGGATGCATGGAGCTGGGACGCGCCCTTCGTGCATACCGCGCAGAAGTACGGCGAGACGCACGACGCCTCGCTCATCTGGGAAGGCCACAAGGCCGGCCGCGACATCGGCTACTGCCATCTCGAGAAGCTGCACAACCTGGAGTCGCTGCCGGCCGATGGCTTCTACATCAGCTGCTTCCCGCACAAGATCCGCGGCGCCTCGGCCGGGTGGACGCGGGCCGTGGCGATCTTCGACGAACGCCTGTTCGCCTAGCCTCGAGCCGCTGGTCGGCGGCGCGCTTGCAGTTTCGCACGATCGTGCTAATGTTTCTGCCATGGACGCCAAGACGTTGAAGAGCGAGCTGACCCGTACCGCCATCGTCAGCGCGGCGTTGGACCTGGCTGCCTCCGAGAGCCTCGAGTCGATCACCCTGCAGGCGGTGGCCGACCGCATCGGCCTGTCCAAGAGCGGCGTCTTCTCGCGCGTCGGCTCGCGCGAGGCCCTGCAGAAGGCCGTGATCGAGGAGTTCGGCCGGCGCTTCATCGCGGACGTGTTCCTGCCTGCCCTGCAGCAACCCAAGGGCCTGCCGCGCCTGAACGAGATCGTGCGGCGCTGGATCCTGCGCACGCGCGACGTCGAGGCGACGCAGGGCTGCGTGTTCACGGCCGGCGCCTTCGAGCTGGACGACCGGGAAGGTCCGCTGCGCGACTTCCTCCATGCCGAGGTCACGCGCTGGCGGGGCGCCCTGCGCCGCACCGTGCTGCAGGCGATGGAGGAAGGCCACCTGAAGTCCGACACCGACCCTGAGCAGCTGGTCGGCGAGATCTACGGCCTGGCGATGGGCCTGCTGCACGACCTCCGCTTCCTGCGCGACCCGCGCGCCGCCCTGCGTGCCCAGCGCACCTGGGAGCGCCTGGTGAAAACCTACGAGGCTTGAAACCCCGGATGCTTCGCATGTCGCCCCTCCTCATGCGCGAATTTCGCACGATCGTGCGAGAAAGGAAACCGCCATGCTCACCGTGCTGATCCTCGTCCTGCTGCTGGGCGCCTTGCGCGCCGCGCGCGCGGTGCTGCAGACCTTGCGGCAGCTGCCGCGCAGCAACGACGACTTCGTCTTCTTCTGAAAGGAACGCATGAACACCCGCACCGCCGTGGACGTGACCGCCGGCTACTACCAGGCCGGCGTCGGCCTGCGCATGTTTCGCCTGGCGCTCGCCGCCTCGCAGAAGCTCTGGCCTGCGCTCGCGGTCCGGGCCGCCACCCGCCTGTTCGGGACGCCCCTGCCATCCAAGTGGTCGCAGCGGCGCGGTGACTGGGATGACACCTGGACGATCACGCACTGGCCCTTCGAGGACGCCCAGATCACCGTGTACGCGCACGCCACGGCGCACGGCCCCACCGCGCTGCTGGCGCACGGCTGGGGAGGCCACGCACGCCAGTTGCTGCCGCTGGCGGAGAGCCTCGCGCAGCAAGGCCTGCGGCCGGTGCTGGTGGAAATGCCGGCACATGGCCGCAGTGCCGGCACGTCGAGCAACCTGCCGCAGTTCGCGCGGGCGATCGAGTACGCCGTCGCGCGCCTGCAGCAGGAGGGACACGCCATCGGCGTGCTGGCCGCGCATTCGCTGGGCGCCAACGCCGCCGCGCACGCGGCGAGCCGCGGCCTCGGTGTCGGGCGGCTGGTGCTGCTGGCGCCTCCGGCCTCGCCACGCGCCTACACCCGCTACTTCGCCCAGGTGTTCGGGCTCAGCGAAGCGACGCGGGCCGCCATGCAGCAGCGCATCGAAGCCCGCGAGGGCATCCTGATGCAGCAGTTCGAGCCTTGCGCCGTGGCGCCCCGCATCCGCGTGCCGACGCTGGTCGTGCACGACCGCGCCGACCGCATCAATGCCTTCGCCGACGGGCAAGCTTTCGCCCACGCCATCCAGGGTGCGCGCTTGCTCGCCACCCAAGGCCTGGGGCATCGCCGCATCCTGCAGGACCCGGCGGTGCTGGCGCAGGTGGCCGTGTTCGCCGCGGATTGAAGGCCTCACGCCTCACGCCCCACGCTGCGGTGCGCCTTGCGGGGCGGCGCCATTGCTCCTAGCATCCGCTCGACCCAACGAGAGGAGACGGAGACATGGCCTTATTCGACTGGACGGAAAGACCCGCTGCGGTCCTGCAGCAAGGCGGCGTGATCGCCCCCGACGAGCGACTGCCCTGGCCGCAGACCGCTGCCATGGGCGTGCAGCACGTCATCGCGATGTTCGGGGCGACGGTGCTCGGGCCGTTGCTCATGGGGTTCAACCCCAACGTCGCCATCCTCATGAGCGGCATCGGCACGATGATCTTCTTCCTGATCACCGGCGGACGCGTGCCGAGCTACCTCGGCTCCAGCTTCGCCTTCATCGGCGTCGTGATCACGGTCACGGGCTACAAGACCGGCGCGAACACCAACATCCCGGTGGCGCTGGGCGGGATCATCGCCTGCGGCGTCGTGTACGCGATCATCGGCGCCGTCGTGCACGCGGTGGGCACGGGCTGGGTGGAACGCCTGATGCCGCCGGTGGTCACCGGCGCCGTCGTGGCCGTCATCGGCCTCAACCTCGCGAGCGTGCCGGTCAAGAACATGGCTTCCAGCAACTTCGAGAGCTGGATGCAGGCCGTGACCTTCGTGTGCGTGGGCCTGGTCGCCGTGCTCACGCGCGGCATGGTGCAGCGACTGCTGATCCTGGTGGGCCTGATCCTCGCCAGCATCATCTACGCGATCCTCACCAACGGACTGGGCTGGGGCAAGCCGATCGACTTCTCCGGCATCGCGAATGCCGCCTGGTTCGGCGCGCCCGCCTTCACGTCGCCGACCTTCTCCGGCCCGGCCATGCTGCTGATCGTGCCGGTCGCGATCATCCTGGTGGCCGAGAACCTCGGGCACATCAAGGCGGTGACCGCGATGACCGGCCGCAACCTGGACCAGTACATGGGCCGCGCCTTCATCGGCGACGGCGTCGCGACCGTCGTGAGCGGCTTCGCGGGCGGCACCGGCGTGACCACCTATGCCGAGAACATCGGCGTGATGGCCGCGACCAAGATCTACTCCACCGCCGTCTTCCTGGTCGCCGCGGTCATCGCCGTCGTCCTGGGCTTCTCGCCGAAGTTCGGTGCCGTCATCCAGGCGATCCCGCTGCCGGTGATGGGGGGCGTGAGCATCGTGGTGTTCGGCCTGATCGCGATCGCCGGCGCCAAGATCTGGGTCGACAACCGCGTGGACTTCTCGCAGAACAAGAACCTGATCGTGGCGGCCATCACCCTGGTGCTGGGCACGGGCGACTTCACGCTGGGCTTCGGCGACTTCAAGCTGGGCGGCATCGGCACGGCCACCTTCGGCGCGGTCCTGATCTACGCGCTGCTCAATCGCAGTGCATCGCCCGGCGTGTCCGTCGCCGACGCCCCCAACGTGGAGGCGCCGACCCGCTAACATCGAGCGCATGCCGATCTGGACCCGCCCCCTCACGATTGAAGCGCTCACCGAAAGCCACAGGAACACCGCGCCGGAGCATCTGGGCATCGAGTTCCTCGAGGTGGGAGACGACTTCATCCGGGCGCGGGTCCCGGTCGACGAGCGCACGCGGCAGCCCTTCGGCCTGCTGCATGGCGGGGTGAGCGTGGTGCTGGCGGAAACGCTCGGCTCCTGCGGGGCGCTCTACTGCGCGCCGCCCGGGCACCGGGTCGTGGGCCTGGACATCAACGCCAACCACATCCGAGCGGCGACCTCGGGATGGGTCACCGGCAAGACCACCCCGGTGCACGTCGGCCGCAGCACGCAGGTGTGGGCGATCGAGTTGCGCAACGACGCAGACGAATTGACCTGCGTGTCGCGGATCACGATGGCAGTGCTGGCGCCGCGCTAGCGGCCGCTCCTACTTCTCCTGCGCGCGGGCCAGCCGCTCGCTCTTCCAGTACACGTCGTCGCCGCCGTTCATGCGGTTGAAGACACGCGCCAGCACGAACATCAGGTCCGAGAGCCGGTTGAGGTATTGCCGCGGTGCTTCGCGCAACGTGTCCTGCGCTCCCAGCGCGACGACCGCGCGTTCCGCGCGACGTGCGACGGTGCGGCACACGTGGGCTTGCGAAGCGGCGCGATTGCCGGCGGGAAGGATGAATTCCTCGAGCCTGGGCAGCTGCGCGTTGTAGTTCGCAAGCGCCTCGTCCAGGGCGAGCACGGCCTGCTGCTTCAGCAACTCGAAGCCGGGGATCGACAGTTCGCCACCGAGGTTGAACAGCTGGTGCTGGATCTCGACCAGCAACTCGCGCACTTCGCCGGGCAGCTCCTCGCACAACAGCACGCCGATGTGGGAGTTGAGTTCGTCCACGTCGCCCATGGCGTGCACGCGCAGATGGTCCTTGGGCACGCGGGTGTTGTCACCCAGCCCTGTGGTGCCGTCGTCTCCCGTGCGCGTGGCGATCTGGGTCAGGCGCTTGCCCATGTGCGTTCTCCTGTTGCCGTCATTGTCCGCGAAGCGCCTGAACGGTCCTACAGCAGGTCGAGCCGGGGCCGGCTCGACCGTTGGGCGCTGCCGCTCCACGATGCAAACAGGCCGCCTGTGTGCCATGGCGGCGTCCTTTGCAGGAGTTGCACGATGCACCGTTTCACTCGCCTCTTCACCGCGGGCCTTTGCGCCGTCGCGGCCGCCTCTGCCGTGTACGCGCAGACCACAGTCAACCCCGTCGAAGGCGTGGTGAACACCGCGGTGCTTGGGGCGGGCGGCACGGGCATGGGCCCCAGCCAGTCGCGCAGCGATTCCGGGGCGGGCGGCTACAGCGCGACGGACATCGCACGTTCCTTCTTCTTCGCCGACACCAACCACGACGGCGAGCTGACGCGTGCCGAGTTTCGCCGGCTCAGCATCGTCACCATGAGCTTCGAGGAGATGGATCGCAACTTCGACGGCGTGATCTCCCGCTTCGAGTACGAAGATTCGCTGCACTGATTTCCCCGGGGTGCGGCGGCAAGGCCAGCGCACTACACTGGCGGCTGTTGCCGGAGCCCCCCATGAACGCACCCACGACCTTCGCCCACCTGGTCCCCGACGTCCACCAGCGTGAGGTGCCTGCCACGCTGATCGCGGCGCTCAAGGCGCGATTCGGCAACCAGTGCTCCACGGCCCTGGCGGTGCGCGAGCAGCACGGACGCGACGAGTCGTCCTTCCAGGCGCCGCCGCCCGCTGCCGTGGTGTTCGCCGAGAGCACGCAGGACGTGGCCGATGCGGTGCGCCTGGTCAGCCAGCACGACACGCCCGTCATTCCGTTCGGCGTGGGTTCGTCGCTGGAGGGCCACCTGCTCGCCGTGCAGGGCGGCATCAGCGTCGACGTGCAGCGCATGAACAAGGTGCTGTCCATCCATGCCGAGGACCTCACTGTCACGGTGCAGCCCGGCGTCACCCGCAAGCAGTTGAACGACGAGATCAGGAGCACGGGCCTGTTCTTCCCCATTGATCCGGGCGCGGACGCTTCGATCGGCGGCATGAGCGCAACGCGCGCCTCCGGGACCAACGCGGTGCGCTACGGCACGATGCGCGAGAACGTGCTCGCGCTGGAAGTCGTCACCGCCAGCGGTGAGGTGATCCGTACCGGCACGCGCGCCAAGAAGTCCTCCGCGGGCTACGACCTCACGCGCCTGTTCGTGGGCAGCGAAGGCACGCTGGGCGTGATCACCGAAGTCACGCTGCGCCTGTACCCCCTTCCCGAGGCGATCTCGGCGGCGATCTGCTCCTTCCCCAGCATCGAGGCGGCGGTGCGCACCACGATCCAGATGATCCAGCTGGGCGTGCCGATCGCGCGCGTGGAACTCATCGACGTGAACACGGTGCGCATGGTGAACGTGCACAGCAAGCTGAACCTGCGCGAGGAACCCATGCTGCTGATGGAGTTCCACGGCTCGCCCTCGGGCGTGAAGGAGCAGGCCGAGACCGTGCAGGAGATCGCGTCCGAGTTCGGCGGCAAGTCCTTCGAGTGGGCGGCGACGCCGGAGGAGCGCACGCGGCTCTGGACCGCACGCCACAACGCCTATTTCGCCGCCGTGCAGTCACGTCCGGGCTGCCGGGCCATTTCGACGGACACCTGCGTGCCGATTTCCCGCCTGGCGGATTGCCTGCTGGACTCCGTCGCCGAAGCCGATGCAAGCGGCCTGCCCTACTTCCTGGTCGGCCACGTCGGCGACGGCAACTTCCACTTCGGCTACCTGCTCGATCCCGAGGACCCGAAGGAACGCGAAGTCGCCGAAGTCCTGAACCACAAGCTGGTGAGCCGCGCGCTGCGGCTGGGCGGCACCTGCACCGGCGAGCACGGCGTGGGCCTGCACAAGATGGGCTTCCTGCTCGACGAAGCAGGCGCGGGCGCGGTGGACATGATGCGCACCATCAAGCGCGCGCTCAAGGTGCAATGGGGCGACGACTACGAGAAGGAAGGCCTCGTGGCGGACACCGAGAACCGCGTGGTCGGCATCGCCTTCCACAACGTCAA
>FTHB01000520.1_pt1 | contig 12246 bp, 11 predicted proteins | sample 1640851 | NCBI WGS metagenome assembly FTHB01 (sample SAMEA3914788, study PRJEB12502) | metagenome | biome: forest; material: soil | place: Canada | collected 2011-07-03 | depth 0.1 m
GCGATCCACGCGGCGCAACGCCTCACCTCCCTGCGCGGCGACGCGCGCATCGCCCGCGACTGGCTGCTGCCGGTGTGGGAGAGCCAGTCCGAGCTGGGGGACAACCTGCGCATCAAGCTGGTGTGCGCGCTCGAAGAGGGGCTCGACTCCCTGGACGCGCCCTGGCTGGCCCGCATCGAGGCCGCGCAGAAGGCGAACCCGCGCGACGCCACGCTGCAATACCTCGCCGGCATGGCCTGCATGAAGCGCCAGCTGTGGGGCAAGGCGCAGCAGTTGCTCACGCAGGCCGCCCTTTCGCTGCAGGACGCCAAGCTGCACCGCAATGCCTGGCGCGCGCTGGCTGAACTCGCGGAGCAACGCGACGACGCACCGGCCGCGGCGCTCGCGTGGAAGCGGGCGGCGGGGGAGTAGCGCGGGTCACCAAAGGCGGAAGCGGACTGCCGGACGCAGAGGGCGCAAAGGGTACGCAGAGGGCGCAAAAGATACCTTTCAGAGGTTTTTTTCTGCGTCCTCTGCGTACCCTTCGCGTTCTCTGCGTCCGGATGTCCGATCCCGATCCCGTTCCTCGCTTCCAATGAAAAAGGGCGCCGTGAGGCGCCCTTTTCATTGCGTGACGCCGTTCAGAACGGCATCTGCAGGTTGCGCAGGTCGCGCTTGGTTTCCACCAGCACCAGCGGGCCTTCGTCGACAACCGCCGCCGGCGGACGCTCGCGCGGCACGTGCGCGGGCTTGGGCTCGGAGGCGATCGCGGCCTGGGCGGCGGCGATCTTGTCCGTGTCCGACAGCACCCACTGCAGGCCGGAGGTCTCGGCGACGTTCTTCAGCTCGTCGACCGGCAGCTGGAAGGGCTGCACGCGGGGTAGGCCACGCGCGTGGACGGGCGCGGACGCCGCAGCTTCGGCCACCGCCGCGCGCGAGCCGTTGGCGTGGTGCTCCTGCGGCAGCGGCGCATGGCCGGCGAAGACTTCCATCTCCGCGGGCGACACTTCGGCGCCGGTCGCCACCATGGCATCGACCGGGCGATCGCCACGCTCGCGGCGGTCGCGGCCGTAGCGGTCGCGGGAACGGCGCTCGCGCCGCTCGCCCTGCTCGCCCTCCGGACGGCCCTGGTCGAAGTGCGTGTGCGACTCCAGCACCGGGTCGGCGCCGGGCGGCAGCTGCGCTTCGGCGGACTCGGTGACGGCACCGACGGAGCCGGCGGCACCGGCCAGCGCGTCGGCCTCGTCGGCCGGCGCGCCTTCGCGCGGGGAGCGCTCGCCGCGGCGTTCGCCACGGTCACCGCGCTCGCGGCGGCCATCGCGACGCTCGCCGTGATCGCCACGCGGGCCGCGGTCCTGGCGCTGCTCGGCGCCTTCGCCTTCGACCGGTGCGGGTGCGGCGCCGGCATCGGGCGTGCCGCCGCGCGCTTCGGCCAGCTCACGGTTCTCGCGGGCGATCCGGTCGGCCTCGCGGCGCTGGCGCGCCTCGTGGCGTTCACGGCTCTCGCGCGGCTCGCGGTCGTCGCGCTGCTCGCGCGCTTGGCCTTCGCGTGCCTCGCGCGGCTCGCGGTTCTCGCGCGGTTCACGCGGCTCACGTGCCTCGCGGCCTTCACGCGGTTCACGCGCTTCGCGCGGCTCACGGCCGTCACGCGGCTCGCGACCTTCACGGGCCTCGCGGGCCTCGCGCGGCTCGCGGTTTTCACGGGGCTCACGCCCTTCGCGCGCTTCGCGGTTCTCGCGCGGTTCGCGCGGCTCGCGGGCTTCGCGCTGCTCGCCGCGTTGTTCGCGGTTGCCGCGCTCACCGCGTTCGCGCCGGCCTTCGCCCTGGCCGCGACCCTGCTGGCCGTCCGGGCGTTGCTGCTGCGCGCCTTCGGCCGCTTCGGCGCCGGTGCGCTCGCGGCGCGGCTCGCCATCGCGCCGGCCCTCGGCGTTGCGGCGATCGCGTCCGCCGCGCTCGCCGCGGCCATCGCCACGACGGCCGCCGCGTTCGCCGCGCTCACCACGCTCACCACGCTCGCCGCGTTCGCCACGGCCATCGCCGCGCTTCTCGTCGCGGCGCGGTTGCGCAGCGGCCGGTGCGGGCGCTGGTGCCGGTTCCGCGGCGGGCGCCAGGCCGAAGGCGCTCTTGAGCCAGGAGAAGAAGCCGCGTTCGGCCGGTGCCTGCACGGGCGCTGCGGCGCGCACGGGCGCCACTGCGGCCGGAGCGGGCGCGGCCTTCGCCACCTCTTCCTGCACGGGCGGCTTGACCACGGGCATGGGCGCCGGCGCGTCGGGCAGCACGCCCTTGATCAGCGGCTCCTGCTTGTTGACGCGCTCGTGCGAGCGGCGCGTGACCTGCGTGGACTCGTCGAAGTCCTCGGCCATGTGGTAGCTGGCCTTGACGTTGTCCAGGCGCGCGTCGTCGTGCTTCAGGCGCTCGAGCCGGTAGTTCGGCGTCTCCAGCGTCTTGTTCGGCACCATCAGCACGCTCACGCGCTGCTTCAGCTCGATCTTGGCGATCTCGGTGCGCTTCTCGTTCAGCAGGAAGGAAGCGACTTCGACGGGCACTTGCACCTGCACGGCGGCCGTGCCGTCCTTCATGGACTCTTCCTGGATGATGCGCAGGATCTGCAGCGCCGAGCTCTCGGTGTCGCGGATGTGGCCGTGGCCGCCGCAACGCGGGCAGGGGATGGACGCGCCCTCGGACAAGGCCGGGCGCAGGCGCTGGCGGCTCATCTCCATCAGGCCGAACTTGCTGATCGAGCCGAACTGCACGCGGGCGCGGTCCTGCCGCAGCGCGTCGCGCAGGCGGTTCTCGACCTCGCGGCGGTTCTTCGACTCCTCCATGTCGATGAAGTCGATGACGATCAGGCCGCCCAGGTCGCGCAGGCGCATCTGGCGCGCCACTTCGTCGGCGGCTTCCAGGTTCGTGCGCGTGGCGGTTTCCTCGATGTCGCCGCCCTTGATGGCGCGGGCCGAGTTCACGTCGATGGAGACCAGCGCCTCGGTGTGGTCGATCACGATCACGCCGCCGGAAGGCAGCTTCACTTCGCGCGCGTAGGCCGATTCGATCTGGTGCTCGATCTGGAAGCGGCTGAACAGCGGCGCATCGTCGCGATAACGCTTCACGCGGGCGGCATGCTCGGGCATGACGTGCGCCATGAACTGGTGCGCCTGGTCGTAGATGTCGTCGGTGTCGATCAGGATGTCGCCGATGTCGTGATTGAAGTAATCACGGATCGCGCGGATCACCAGGCTGGACTCCTGGTAGATCAGGAAGGCGCCCTTGCCGCCCTTGGACGCGCCTTCGACGGCGGTCCACAGCTTCAGCAGGTAGTTCAGGTCCCACTGCAGTTCCGGCGCGCTGCGGCCGATGCCGGCGGTGCGCGCGATGATGGACATGCCGTTGGGATACTCCAACTGGTCCATGTTCTCCTTCAGCTCCTGCCGGTCCTCGCCCTCGATGCGGCGCGACACGCCGCCGCCTCGTGGGTTGTTGGGCATCAGCACGACGTAGCGGCCGGCCAGCGAGATGAAGGTGGTGAGGGCCGCGCCCTTGTTGCCACGCTCCTCCTTCTCGACCTGCACCAGCAGTTCCTGTCCTTCCTTGATGGCCTCGTTGATGCGGGCCTGGGAGACCGACACGCCGGCGGCGAAGTACTGCTTGGAGATTTCCTTGAACGGCAGGAAGCCGTGGCGGTCTTCGCCGTAATCGACGAAGCAGGCCTCGAGCGAAGGCTCGACCCGCGTCACGACCGCCTTGTAGATGTTGCCCTTGCGCTGTTCGCGCCCTTCGATTTCGATTTCGTAATCGAGCAGTTTCTGCCCGTCCACGATCGCCAGCCGGCGTTCTTCCGCCTGTGTGGCGTTGATCAGCATCCGCTTCATAGCGTCACCTTCTTCTCGTCATGCATCCAGGACCTCGATGGGTCCAACGATGCCGGACAGGCGCTTCGAAACGGATGGAATTGCCGGAGTGCGGGCGGGCTTGCCGGAGCGTCTAGCTCAGCAACCGTCGCAAGGGCACAGGGATGGGGGCGAGGAGGCGACGGCGCGACACTGCCAGTGCAGCAGTGGGAAAGGCGCCGAAGAGGGGCCATGGGGCCTGCATGGCGGGCGCGGGCAGGAGCCAGCGCCAGAAAGCCAGGAGGAGAACCATCAGCACCGTTGTCTCGCTTTGATCCGTCCGCGAGCCGGATGGCTTGCGGACCTTGTATTCCGTTCAGTGTTTCGAAGAGCCGGACCCTGCCGGCGTCGCACGCGCCATGACGGGCTCTGGCCCGGAATCTGCGCGCGACGATGCCGGTGGCATCGACCTTCCAGAGCCGTCAAGGGCGGGGCGTGGACTAAACTGCCAGCCAAATCAACCACTTACGGCTTAACTCTGGTGAAACGGATTATAGGGGGCCGCCCGCCTCCTGCAAGCGGGGAGGTCCAATTTCTGACAGTAGGCGAAGAATCGGAAGGCCAGAGGCTGGACAATTTCCTGATTCGCCTGCTAAAGGGCGTGCCCAAGACCCACGTCTATCGCATCATCCGCTCCGGCGAAGTGCGCCTGAACAAGGGCCGCGCGGGCGCGGACTCGCGCGTCGCGCTCGGCGACGTGGTGCGGGTGCCGCCGGTCCGGGTGTCCGAAGCGCCGGCGGAAAAAGCCGAGCGGCCGGCGCCGGCGCGCGAATTTCCCATCCTGTTCGAAGACGAGCATGTGCTGGCCGTCGACAAGCCTTCCGGCGTGGCCGTGCATGGCGGCAGCGGCGTGAGCTTCGGCGTGATCGAACAGCTGCGCCAGGCGCGCCCCACGGCCCGCTTCCTGGAGCTGGTGCACCGGCTGGACCGCGAGACCTCGGGCATCCTGCTGGTCGCGAAGAAGCGCTCGGCGCTCACGAAGCTCCAGGACCAGTTCCGAGAGCGCGAGACCGGCAAGACCTATCTCGCGCTGGTCACGGGCGCCTGGCCGGCCAACAAGAAGGTGATCGACCAGCCGCTGCACAAATACCTGCAGGCGGACGGCGAGCGCCGGGTGCGTGTCGTGGCGAAGGACGATCCGGACGGCATGCGGGCCATCACCCTCGTGAAGGTTTCCGGGTTGCTCCCTCCTCCCCTGGGGGACGGCGGGGGTGGGGGCGTCCCCGCCTTCACCCTCCTCGAAGTGACGATCAAGACCGGCCGCACCCACCAGATCCGCGTGCACCTCGCGAGCGCCGGCCACCCCATCGCGGGCGACGACAAGTACGGCGACTTCGAGCTGAACAAGCTGCTCGCCCGGCAAGGCCTCAAGCGCATGTTCCTGCATGCGTGGCGGTTACAGTTCGATCATCCGGCGACGGGCGAGCGCATCGCCTTGCAGGCCCCGCTGCCGCCCGAGCTGCAGAAATTCACCGACCATGTCCGCGCATCGCCCTCGCCGGTTCGACCTGATCGCCTTTGACTGGGACGGCACGCTCTTCGACTCCACGAAGATCATCGTGCGCTGCATCCAGAAGGCCGTCGCCGACGTGGCTGGCACCGTGCCCACCGACCGCGCGGCCGCCTACGTGATCGGCATGGGACTGATGGATGCGCTGGCGCATGCCGCGCCCGACGTGCCCAAGGACCGCTACGCGGAACTAGGCGCCTCCTACCGCCGCCACTACATGACGCACCAGGAGGACCTGAGCCTCTTCGACGGCGTCCTGCCCATGCTGGCCGAACTGCGTGCGCGCCAGCACTGGCTGGCGGTCGTCACCGGCAAGTCGCGCCGCGGCCTCGACGACGTCCTGCGCACTGTGGAACTGGCCGGCGTGTTCGACGCCTCGCGCACCGCCGACGAGACCGCGGGCAAGCCCGACCCGCGCATGTTGCAGGAACTCATGCGCGAGTTCGGCACGGAGCCGGAACGCACGCTCATGATCGGCGACACGACGCACGACCTGCAGATGGCGCTCAACGCCGGCTGCGCCAGCGTGGCCGTGAGCTACGGCGCGCACACGCCCGAAGGCTTCGAGGCACTGCGGCCGCGCGCAGTGGTGCATTCGGTGCGCGAGCTGCACGACTGGCTGCTGGGGAACGCATGACCGCGGACGGCGAGCTCGTTCCCCTCTGCAACTCGCACGACCTGGTCGACGGCGGCATGGCCGTGCCCTTCGACGTCGCCTACGGGGGCCAGACCTGCCGCGCCTTCGCGATCCGCTACCAGGGGCGGCCGCACGCCTACCTCAATCGCTGCACCCACGTGGCCATGGAGATGGACTGGCAGCCGAACCGCTTCTTCGACGACACGGGGCGATGGCTGCTGTGCGGGACGCATGGCGCCGCGTACCAGCCGGACACCGGCGCCTGCGCGGGCGGGCCGTGCCGCGGGTCGCTGGTGCGCATCGAACTGACTGAAAGCCAGGGCGTCGTCCACTGGCATACTGCCTGGAACGTCCAACCGATCTCTTTCTGAGATTCCCACGATGAACGAGCACCTGCCGCCGGAGCCTCCGGCCCAACCGCCCGCGGCCGCGCCCGCGCCCACCCTGGGAGCCGCCGTGCCCGCGGGCGCCGCCCCGGGCTGGGAGCGCAGCACGATGGAGCGCCTGCTCTTTGCCACGCTGGAGGAGCAGAAGGCAGCGCGGCGCTGGCGTGCCTTCGTGCGGCTCGCATGGCTTGCCTTCTTCATCTTCCTGGTGTGGGCCCTGAGCTACCGCAGCACGCCTGCCGACAAGACCGGTCCGCACACGGCCGTGATCTCCATCGAGGGCGAGATCGGGCCCAAGACCGACGCCAGCGCGGACACCGTGCTCGCCGCGGCCAAGGCCGCCTTCGAGGACGAGGGCGCGCGGGGCGTGGTGCTCCTGATCAACTCGCCGGGCGGCAGCCCGGTGCAGGCCGGCATCATCAACGACGAACTGCGGCGGCTGAAGGAGAAGTACAAGAAGCCGCTGTACGTCGTGGTGGAGGAGTCCTGCGCCTCGGCCGCGTACTACATCGCCGTGTCGGCGGACCGCATCTACGTCGACAAGGCCAGCATCGTCGGCAGCATCGGCGTGCTGATGGAAGGCTTCGGTTTCGTCGGCCTCATGGACAAGCTGGGCGTCGAACGCCGGCTGCTGACCGCGGGCGAGAACAAGGGCTTCCTCGATCCGTTCAGCCCCCAGACCGACAAGCAGAAGCAGCACGCGCAGGAGATGCTGGACGTGGTGCACCGCCAGTTCATCGACGTGGTGAAGACCGGCCGCGGCAAGCGGCTGAAGGCCGACACGCCGGAGCTGTTCAGCGGCCTGTTCTGGACCGGCCAGCAGGCCGTGGACCTGGGCCTCGCGGATCAATTGGGCAACCTGGATTACGTCGCCCGCGAGGTGATCAAGGCCGAAGACTTGGTGGACTACACCCAGCGCGAGAACGTGGCCGAGAAGCTGGCCCGGCGCTTCGGCGCCGCGATCGGCGAAGGCGCCGTCAAGGCGCTGCAGGCCGTGCCGAGCCTGCGCTGATCCTCGATGTTCCCGCTTCGCGGGAACAAGGCAGATCACCAGTTCACGGGCCGATCGCGAAGACGGCAGGCAGGTCGTTCTTCACCGGCGCCGGCCGCTGCTTCCATGCCGAAGCGCCCGCCGTGTGGCAGCGCGCCGTGGGCAAGGTGAGTCCCGAGGCCACCGCGATGCGCGTTGCGGGCTTCAGCCCGTGCAGCAGGGCTTCCCACAGGGCCGCATTGCGATACGGCGTCTCGATGAACATCTGCGTCTGTCCCGTGCGCAGCGCCAGTGCTTCCAGCTCGCGCAGGCGCTGGGTGCGCGCGGCCGCGTCCTGCGGCAGGTAGCCGACGAAGGCGAAGTTCTGGCCGTTGAGGCCGCTGGCGGCGAGCGCCAGCAGCAGGGACACCGGGCCCACGAGCGGCACGACTTCGATGCCCAGTTCGTGCGCCGCCCGCACCACCGACGAGCCCGGATCCGCAACGGCCGGCATGCCCGCTTCGCTGAGCAATCCGAGCTCCCCACCCTCGACGGCTGCCTGCAGCAGCGGCCGCGCGTCGAAGCTCGCAGGCGCGTGATCGCCCTTCTTGTGCACTTCGCGCGGCAGCTCCACGATCTGTTGTTGCTGCAGCGGCGCCGCGAGCGGCTGCACTTCACCGACGCGCTTGAGGAAGGCCCGCGCCGACTTCGCGTTCTCGCACACCCAGTGCGTGAGCCGTGCGGCGACGGCAATGGTGCCCGCCGGAAGCACCTCCGCGAGCGGCCCCTGCGGCGCGCAGCCGAAGTCCAGCGGCGTGGGAACGAGGTAGAGCCGTCCGGCCGCCATCACAGGACGCGTACGCCCGCCGCGCGCAGCATGCGGCACGTGCGGATCAGGGGCAGGCCGACCAGGGCCGTGGGATCGTCGCTGTCGATCGCCTCCAGCAGTGCGACCCCCAGGCCTTCACTCCTGGCGCTTCCCGCGCAGTCGTAAGGCTGTTCGGCCTGCAGGTAGGCTTCGATCTCGTCGTCCTGCAGCGTGCGAAAGCGCACGCGCACGGGCGCGAGGTCGTGCTGGGCGAAGCCCGTCGCATCGCACATCACCGTGAGCGCGGTCTGGAAGACCACCGTGCGGCCGCTCATGCGGCGCAGCTGTGCCACCGCGTTGGCGTGGTTGCCGGGCTTGCCGAGCGGCTCGCCGTCCAGGTCGGCGACCTGGTCCGAGCCGATCACCACCGCTTGCGGATGCATGCGTGCCACCGCGGCCGCCTTGGCGGCGGCGAGCCGGCGCGCCAGGTCCGCTGGCGTTTCGCCGCGCTTCGGTGTCTCGTCCACCAGCGGCGGCTCGACGGTGAAAGGCAGGCGCAAGCGCGACAGCAGTTCGCGCCGGTACGGCGAAGTCGAACCGAGGACCACGCCACGGAGAAGGCTGCTTGCGGGGAACGAGGCCATCCGCCGATTCTCTTACACTGGATCATGGCCAAGGATTTCGACCCGCATCGCCTGGACGTTCGCCGCTTTGCCGAAGAAGGCGCGGAACTCGAGACGGACGAAGGCCTGCACCAACTGAGGCGGCTCGCGGCGGAGACCGTCGGATCGCCCAGGGACCGCACGGTGCACTGGCAGGCGAGCGGCGAGATGCTCAATCCCGGCCACGTGCAGCCGCAGGTCTGGCTGCATCTGCGGGCCGATGCGACCCTGCCCCTGGTCTGCCAGCGCTGCCTCACCCCGGTGGATGTGCCGGTGACCGTGGACCGGTCCTTCCGCTTCGTCGAGGACGAGGCCACGGCCGCGGCGGAGGACGACGATGCCGAGGAGGACCTGCTGGCCATGTCCCGCAGCTTCGACCTGGTGGAACTGGTCGAGGACGAACTGCTGATGGAGATGCCCGTCGCGCCGCGGCACGAGGTCTGTCCGGAGCCCGTGAAAATGTCGGCGCAGGACGCCGACTTCGATGCCGCAGGGGGTGAACGGGAGAATCCATTCGCCGTCCTGGGCCGGCTGAAGACGGGGAAGTAGGCTTGGGCTATAATTGCGGGCTTCGCGCCGAGGAGGCTGCTGCAATGTCTGCAGGCCCTGCCGCCCCGATGCGCCTTGTCCAACCTTTCCAACCGCTGCCGGCGTCTTGCATGACGGGCGGCACAACGAATCCAGGAGCCCGTCATGGCCGTCCAGCAAAACAAGAAGTCGCCGTCCAAGCGCGGCATGCACCGTTCGCACAACGCGCTGAACGTGCCCGGCATCGCGGTCGAGCCGACCACGGGCGAGACGCACCTGCGCCACCACATCAGCCCGAACGGCTTCTACAAGGGCCGCAAGGTCCTCAAGACGAAGAACGACGCCTGATCCCGCATCACGCCCAGGGCCCGGCTGCGCACGCACGCCGGGCCTTTTTCTTGTCGCCTTCCCGGCCCCGGACCCTTGCGGTTTGCCTCTACAGTTGAAGCCATGACGACCACCCTGGCTGTCGATTGCATGGGCGGCGACCACGGCCCCCGCGTCACGCTGGCGGCGTGCCGCCAGTTCCTCGAGCGGCACCCCGACGCGCACCTGCTGCTGGTGGGGGCGCCCGCGGCGCTCGCCTCCCTGCAGCACCCACGCGCGCGCATCGTGCCGGCCTCCGAGGTGGTGGCCATGGACGACCACGTGGAGGTCGCCCTGCGCAAGAAGAAGGACTCGTCGATGCGCGTGGCCATCCAGCAGGTGAAGGACGGCCAGGCGCAGGTGGCGGTCTCCGCGGGCAACACCGGCGCGCTGATGGCGCTGGCCCGCTACCTGCTCAAGACCGTCGACGGCATCGACCGTCCCGCGATCGCCACCCAGCTGCCCAACGCCAAGGGCGAAGCCACGACAGTGCTGGACCTGGGTGCCAACGTCGATTGCAACGAGCAGCACCTGCTGCAGTTCGCCGTGATGGGCTCCGCGCTGGTATCGGCGATGACGGGCCACGACAATCCCTCGGTCGGCCTGCTGAACATCGGCGAGGAAGTGATCAAGGGCAACGAGGTGATCAAGAAGGCGGGCGAACTGCTGCGCTCCGCCGGCGCCGCGGGCGACCTCAACTACTTCGGCAACGTCGAAGGCAACGACATCTTCAAGGGCACCACCGAGATCGTGGTGTGCGACGGCTTCGTCGGCAACGTGATGCTCAAGACCAGCGAGGGCGTCGCCTCCCTGATCGTCTCCTTCCTGAAGGAGGAGTTCGGCCGCAGCATCCTGAGCAAGCTCGCGGCCGTCGCCGCGTATCCGGTGCTGTCCGCGCTGAAGAAGCGCGTGGACCACAGGCGCTACAACGGCGCAGCCCTTCTCGGCCTGCGCGGACTGGTCTTCAAGAGCCATGGCTCGGCCGACGACTACGCCTTCGAACAGGCCCTCAACCGCGCGTATGATGCGGCCCGAAACAATTTGCTGGACCGCGTCCAGAGCCGCATCGCGCATGCGCGTCCGCTCCTCGCGAGCAGCGCGGGCGACGCCCAGCTGGAACCGGCCACGAGCTGAATAGCAATGAGCAGATATTCCCGGATCACGGGCACGGGCAGTTTCCTGCCGCCCCGGCGCGTGACCAACGCGGACCTGGCCGCCGAACTGGCTGTCTCCGGAGTGGAGACCTCGGACGAGTGGATCGTGGAGCGCACCGGCATCCGGGCGCGCCACTTCGCCGAACGTGACGTCGGCAGCAGCGACCTCGGCGTGCAGGCCGCGCGGCACGCGCTGGAGATGGCGGGCCGCAAGGCGTCCGACATCGACCTGATCATCGTCGCGACGTCGACGCCGGACATGGTGTTTCCCTCGACCGCCGCGATCCTGCAGAACAAGCTCGGCATCGCCGGCTGCCCCGCCTTCGACGTGCAGGCGGTGTGCAGCGGTTTCGTCTATGCGCTGACGGTGGCCGACGCCATGATCCGCACCGGCAGCGCGAGCAAGGCGCTGGTGATCGGCTCCGAGGTGTTCTCGCGCATCCTGGACTTCAAGGACCGCACGACCTGCGTGCTGTTCGGCGACGGCGCCGGCGCCGTGGTGCTGGAAGCGTCGGACACGCCCGGCATCCTGGCGACCGACCTGCACGCCGACGGCAAGCACGTCGGGATCCTGTGCGTGCCGGGCAACGTGGCCGGCGGCCAGGTGCTGGGCGACCCGCTGCTCAAGATGGACGGCCAGGCTGTGTTCAAGCTGGCCGTGGGCGTGCTCGAACAGTCCGCGCGCGCGACGCTGGCCAAGGCCGGCAAGACCGAAGCCGACATCGACTGGCTGATCCCGCACCAGGCCAACATCCGCATCATGCAGGGCACCGCGCGCAAGCTGAAGCTGCCCGCGGACAAGCTGGTCGTCACCGTCGACCAGCACGGCAACACCTCCGCCGCCTCCATCCCGCTGGCGCTGGACGTCGCGGTGCGGCAAGGCAAGATCAACAAGGGTGACACGCTCATGCTGGAAGGCGTGGGCGGCGGCTTCACCTGGGGCGCGGTCCTGCTGGACTTCTGAGCGGCGGCGCTGCACGCGGCGCCCCACACCAAAGAGAGAGACAAGCATGAAACCGTTCGCCTTCGTGTTTCCCGGCCAGGGTTCGCAGTCCGTCGGCATGCTCGACGCCTGGGGCGACCATCCTGCCGTGCGCGAGACGCTGAAGGAGGCGTCCGATGCGCTGGGCGAGGACATCGCAGGCCTCATCAAGGAAGGCCCCAAGGAGGCGCTCGCGCTCACCACCAACACGCAGCCCGTGATGCTGGTGGCCGGCATCGCCGCCTACCGCGCCTGGCGCGCCGAGGGGGGCGCCGAGCCGGCCGTCGTGGCGGGCCACTCGCTGGGCGAGTACACGGCGCTGGTCGCCGCGGGAGCGCTCACGCTCGCCGATGCCGCGCCGCTGGTGCGCTTCCGTGCGC
>FTHB01000356.1_pt1 | contig 12182 bp, 11 predicted proteins | sample 1640851 | NCBI WGS metagenome assembly FTHB01 (sample SAMEA3914788, study PRJEB12502) | metagenome | biome: forest; material: soil | place: Canada | collected 2011-07-03 | depth 0.1 m
CGATGCCCCACAGCACCAGCATCGCCAGCGGCAGCATCAGCAGGAAGGGCGCGATCGCCGCGCCGGCGCGCTCGGCCGCCATCTTCTGGCGGAAGTTGTCGCTTTGCAGGACCTGCACGGTGTGGCCGCCCTGCTTCTTCGGCGGCAGCGTGTAGACGCGCCAGCGTTCGTCGGGTGTCGAGACATCGTGGAAGCCGGCGCCCTCCTGCAGCGGCACGTGCGCTTCGGGGAAGGACGTGACCTGTTGCGCCCCGCTCGCACCGAAAGTCTGGACCACGTAGGAACCCCACTTCAGCACCCGCTCGGAGGACAGCTGCGGCGGCTGCGGCATCTCGTTGCTCGCGAGCGCGTCGCCCAGCTGCTCCATCTGGTCGTCGAGGAACATGCCGACCATGTTGCAGTAGGTCCAGTAGGTCACGCCGGCCGAGCCGATGCCGACCACCAGGAACATCGGGATCAGCCACAGCAGCAGCGCCCGCCGCAGGGAGCACATGGGTCCGCTGGGAAAGATGTGCCACTTGTTCATGCCGCACTCCCCATGCCGCCGGTGACGCGCCAGCCCAGGCCGCGCACGTTGCGGATGGCCTCGGGCCCGAGCTTGCGGCGCATGCCGTGGATCAGGACATCCACGGCGTTGCTGGTGACTTCCTCGCCCCAGCCATAGATGCGGTTTTCCAGTTGCTCGCGCGAGAGGATCGCGCCGGGGCGCTCCAGCAGCGCGTGCAGCAGCGCGAACTCGCGCGCCGAGAGCTGCGAACGCTCGCCCTGCACCAGCACTTCGCGCGTGGTGAGATCCAGTTGCATCGCCGGATTGCCGATGACCGAGTGCGCGCTGCCGTCGCGGCGGCGGATCACCGCTCGCATGCGGGCCAGGAGCTCGCGCATCTCGTAGGGCTTGAGCAGGTAGTCGTCGGCGCCGAGATCCAGGCCATGCACGCGGTCGTCCACGCCATCGCGGGCCGTGAGCACGAGCACCGGCGTCGTGTCGCCGCGGCTGCGCGCGTGGCGCAGGACCTCGACGCCATCGCGCTTGGGGAGCCCGAGATCCAGCAGGACGCAGGCGTAGTCGCCGTCGGCCCACGCGCTCTGCGCCAGCAGGCCGTCCTTCACCCAGTCGACCGACCAGCCCTGCGATGACAAACCTTCGCGCAGGCTCAGCCCGATCATTTCGTCGTCTTCGACCAGCAGGACCCGCATCAGTTCTCCTCCTGCCGTAAAGCTAGCACGCAGCACATGGCATTGCTCCCATCCCGGCCTGCGCAGCTTAGCCCGCGTGTCTTAGGCGGCCGTTAGCGGTTTTTTCGTCGCCGGCCCGCAACTCGACCGTGGAATCCGCTCGTCAGAACCTTCGAGCCGCCCATCCCGGCTTTGGCCGCCGGCGGCTGGCCATGCGTGATGAAAGGGCGCTACGGCGGTCAATCCGCCCCTAAGTCTTTGTTTTTGCTGACTGCGAATATTGCAAGACGTAACGACGGCACCTACAGTTCAGTCGTCGTAAGCAGATTTCGTAACCCGCAAGGGGAACATCCATTAAGTACCTGAAGGAGAGTTGGGATGAAAAAGCTGAACCTGATCGCCGCGGCCATCCTGGCCGTCGCTTCCTCCGCGTCGATGGCCGCCGGCAGTGCCGCCGACAGCTTCGACGTGACCATCACCTTCACGGGCAGCTGCAGCGTGAAGACGGCAGCCGCCGACATGGCGTTCACCTACGCCTCGTTTGACGTCGCGAAGAGCGCCAACACGTCCACCGTCTTCAAGTGCAGCCGCGGCCTGACGCCGACGTTCGCGTTCGACAACACGGTCGGCACGAGCAACGGCGCGCAGGCACTCGCCACGGCGCTCTCGGCCGAAGGCGTGATCTCCGGCATCCGCTACACCCTGGGCGGGACCAGCTCGAAGAGCGCGACCGGCACGGCCGCCAGCGCGGGCGTCGGCGGCACCGGTGGCAGCGATGGCACGGCCGACGAATACACGGTGGCCATCAGTGCCAACATCGCTGGCGGCCAGGCGGGTACCGGTACGGGCGGCAGTGCGGTCACCCAGACCCGCACGCTGACCATCAGCTACTGAAAAACGACAGGAAGCGGACCTGGTGGCACGCGCCACGAGGGCCGCTGCACGGCAGGCTGCACAATGTTCAGTGTGAACCGAGCGCATGGTCCTCGCCTTCTGCGTCGCGCCGCCTGTTGCGGGTGGGGCTTGCTCCTGACGCTGCCCCTGCTCGCTGCAACACCGGCAGGGGCGGGCCAGGCCAGCGACAGCTTCCAGATCTCGATCACGTACGTCCCCATCGAGGCCGGGACCTGCGCTGCCATCCCGGATGCCTCAGGCACGCCGCAGGTGACGTGCCGCCCGGCGGTCGTTGCGGGCGGTGGTCCGGCAGCGGGGAACGCTGGCGGCACGGCGCAATACCGCCTGCCCGATGCGCGCGTGAAGCTTGCCGGGGCCCTGGTGGAGGAAGCCGAGGCAAGCTTCCTGGCGTGGGGCGAGTACTCGTCGCGGCTCGTGTCGTCGCGTGGTTTCGAATACGTGGAAATGACGGTCACCTGGTGAGTTAAGCTGCCGAGCTGGCACTCACTGCGAGCATGCGATGAAGCACCTCCTCTCCGCGGTCGTCCTGGCCGTTGCCAGCGTCCCCTTCGCCCACGCGGCGCAATTCACGGTCACGCCCGTGCGCATCTTCATGACTCCGCGCGACCGCGCGGTCGCCGTGACGGTGGTGAACGAGGGCGACGAGGAAGTGGTGATGCAGGCCGACCTGTACACCTGGAAGCAGAAGCCGGACGGGTCCGATGACCTGCAGCTCACGGAAGACCTGATCCTGACGCCGCCGATCCTGAAGTTGCCGGCCCACGGGCGACAGGTCGTGCGGCTCGCGCGCCTCGGGCCGCCGCCCACCGGCGACCAGCTCTCTTACCGGCTCATCGTGCGCGAGGTGCCCGAAGCGCATCCGAACAGCCAACTGCAACTGCAAGTCGCCCTGGCGTTCTCGCTGCCCGTCTTCATCACGCCTGCAGGCGTCAAGCGCAACCTCGATTGCGGCCTGAAGCGCAGCGCGCCCGACACGGTGCAGGTGCAGTGTGCGAACACCGGCAACGCCTACGCACAGATCCGCAGCCTGGACATCGTGGATGGCAAGGGCGCGAAGCTCGCCTCGCGCGAACAAGGCGGCTACCTGCTGCCCTCGATCCAGAGAAGCTTCGACGTGAAGGCAACCCAGAAGATTCCCGCCGGCGCGGTGAAGCTGCAGGTGGGACTGGACGACGGCACCGTCCAGTCCTTCGACGCCACCTTGCCAGAATGATCTGGACAAGGACATGCACGCTCATGGCCGCTGTCCTGATGCAGATCCTGTCGCCCGGAGTCTTCGCACAGAACACGCGCCCCGATGCGCCCGCGGCCACACCGGCCCAGGACCGCATCATCCCGCTGGAGGCGACCGTCAACGGGGCCAAGGCGGGCGCGTGGCCCTTCGTGGAACGCCAGGGTGCGCTGTACGTCGGCCCTGACGCGCTGCAGGAGTGGCGGCTGCAGATGCCGCCTCAGCTGAAGGGCATCCGGGTGCGTGGCAACGATTTCTATCCGCTGTCGGCCTTCCCGGGCTTCACCGCGAAGACGAATTACCGCACGCTTTCCGTCGACCTGACCTTCGCGCCGGAGGCCTTCGAGGGCACGCGCCTGACCATGGAAAAGGAGATCCGTCCCAAACCCAGCCCGGTGCTGCCCAGCGTCTTCGTCAACTACGACCTGAATTTCCAGCACTCGCAGGTGCGCGGCGCGCGCGGCGTGGACGACCTTGGTGCGTTGCTCGAATTCGGCGCATCGGGGAACTGGGGCGTCTTCACCAGCACCCACGTGGGCCGCAACCTCAGTGACGATCCGCTCGGCGAGCGCAAGAAATTCCTGCGCCTGGAATCGACCTATACCCGTGACCTGCCCGATCGCAACCTCACGCTGCGACTCGGTGACTCGAGCACGCGGATGGGCCTGTGGGGCCGCAACGTCTATTTCGGCGGCCTGCAGATCGGCACCAACTTCGCGCTCACGCCGGGCTTCCTCACGCAGCCGCTTCCGCTTCTGGCGGGCGTGTCGGCCGCGCCTTCGACGGTGGAGTTGTACGTGAACGACCAGCTGCGCAAGGTCTCGCAGGTGCCCTCGGGCCCTTTCGTCATCGACGACAACGTGGGCCTCACCGGCAGCGGCGAGGCCCGCCTGGTGGTGCGCGACGTGCTGGGCCGCGAAGTGGTGATCGTGCAGCCCTTCTTCACGCCTGCGGACCTGCTCGCGCCGGGCCTCGATGATTGGAGCGTCGAGACCGGCGCGCTGCGCGAGAACCTCGGCCTGGCCGATGCCGATTACGGTCACGCGTTCGCGAGCGGCACCTGGCGCCACGGCCTGAACAATCGCGTCACGCTCGAGGGGCGCGCGGAAGCCACGTCGCAGCAGCAGACCGCGGGTGGCGGCGCCGTCTGGGCGCTGCCCCTGGATTTCCTGGCTCGCGGCGCGTTCGCCGTCAGCCAGCGGAACCGCGTCGGCGACGGCGAATTCGGGCTCCTGGGCCTGGACCGCCAGTGGGTACGCAGCGCGCTCACGGTGCAGGTGCAGGGCGCAACCCGCCGCTACCGGGAACTCGGCATGGACGAAGTGCAGTTGCCGTTCCGCCGCCAGTTCGCCGGCACGTACACACAGTCCTGGGGGCACACCACGCTGGGCCTCGGCCTGACGCGCGTGGAGCGTTACGACGCCGATACGCTCACCACCCTCAACCTCAACGTCGGCTACCGCTTCGAGTCCGGCACCGCGCTCAGCGCCTATTACACGAAGGTGGTCGGCCAGTCGGGCGGAAGCTCCGGCGGCGTCAATGTGCAGATCCCGCTGGACCACCGCCGCTTCGCCTCGGCAACCGTGAACTCGCATGCGGGTGGCACCGATGCGTATGCAACGGTCTCGCACTTCGGTGACGAATCGACCGACATGGGCTGGCGCGTGCTCGCAGGCCGCCTGAACAACGAAGCGCACTCCGAAGCCGGCCTGGACTACACCGGCCGCTACGGGCGCCTTTACTCCGATGTGAGCGCTTCGCCCTCGCAGACCTCGCTGCGCGTGGGCGGCTCCGGCGGCATGGCCTACGCCGCCAATCGCGCATTCTTCAGCCGGCGCCTCGACGAGAGCTTCGCCATCGTGGACCTCAAGGGCTATCCCGGCGTCGGCGTCGGTCTCGGCAACTCCGTGAGCGCGGTCACCGACGCTGACGGCATCGCTTTCGTGCCCTACCTGAGCCCCTACCAGGCCAACCAGGTCCGACTGCAGGCCAGCGACCTGCCCATCAGCGCGGAACTGGACTCCATCGAACAGATCGCGGTGCCGTCGTGGCGCAGCGCGGTGATGGTGCGGTTCCCGGTGCGCGGCGGTCGCAGCGCGCTGGTGAAGATGGAGGACGAAGCGGGAGCGCCCATAGCGCCGGGTTCCACGGTGCGCCTCACTGGCGACAAGGAGGAATTCTTCGTCGGACGTCGCGGCGAGGCCTTCCTCACCGGCCTGCAGCCCACCAACCGGGTCGAGGTGCACACGCGTGCGGGCAACTGCACGTTCACGCTGACCGTGCCGTCCACGCAGGAAGACGTCCTGCGCATCGGCCCCGTGACCTGCCGGAGCAAGCCATGAAGCACATCTGGCGACACCTGGTGGCGGCATTGCTGGCGCTGCTCGCGCTGCCGGCCGCGCACGCGGCGATCAACTGCACCATCGCCGCACCGACCGTCGCGCTGTTCTACAACTCCAACACGACGAGCAGCGTGCAGACCTCGTTCTCGGTGACCTGCAGCCGCCTGAGCACCGACCCGACCTCGGTCACGTACACGGTCGGGGCCGACGACGGCAACTATTCGACCGCGCCGCCCGCCAATCGCGCGCGCGCCGTGTTCATCATCTTTCCCTTCTATCTGCGTTACGACTTCTACACGAACGCTTCCTGTGCCACCGCATGGGACAGTCCACGCACGATTTCCGACACGATCACCTGGCCCGCGGGGCAGACCGGCAGCATCACCAAGCAGACAAACTTCTGGTCCTGCATGCCTTCGCAGACCGTCCAGTACGCAGCGACCTACACGGACACCGTGACCCTCACGCTGACCTACGGGACCAGGACGAGCACGGCAGATGCGGCCGTGAACATCACCACGCCGGCTTCCTGCACCTTCACCACGCCCCCGGGCAACATCGCGATGACGTACGCCGCGTTCGGGCCACAGGTGGCGAACAGCACGAGCTTCGCGATCCGCTGCACGGCGGGCATGCCCTACACGATCAGCACCGACGTCACCGAAGGCGTGCTGAGTGGAGTGCGCTACGTGCTGTCGACGAGTGCCACGACGGGCAATGGCACGGGCAATCCGCAGACCTATTCCGTCACGGCCACGGCGCCGGCCGGCCAGGCCGGCCAGTGCAGTACGGGGACGTGCACGAACACGAACTCGCACACCCTCACCATCTCCTATTAGGGGCGCCCGCCCGGGCACCTGCGCGCCGGTGCCACGAAAGCGTGTGAAAGGTCCGCTTCGCCGTCCCCTCCGCCCTTCCGAGTTTTGTCCCAACCTGACGGCTCTAGGCAATTCGCCTATAGTCGGGTTACATAGTTCTATCTATGCATGGACAAGATCGTTAAGGTCCTCGGGACTCGGTGGGACGGAGAGTTGTACGCGCCGCGGCACTGCTGCCGCCTGCGGCTGGCTGCCTCGCGGCCGGCTGCCTTGCGCTTTTCGCGTCCTTCCACGCACCGCCGGCCCGCGCCGACGGGGTGCAGGCCCTAGCGCCCGCCGAGGCCGAACAGGAACGGAACCGCAGGATGCATCCCGCCTCTCCCGAGCCCTACGTGGACAAGGTCATGTCCGCGTCGGAGCTGCCTGCCGGCGGCGGCGCGCCGCCCGACGAAGAGCAAGGCGACTATCGCAGCTGGTACTTCGAGACGCGCCTCGTCAACACCACGGCGGCGGGCAGCGCATTGGCCCAGGGCAGCGCCCGTGAACTGGGGCAGCGCGTGGGCTACCGGCAGGAGACGCTGAACTACGGCGATTACGAGCTGCTCGCCGACGTGCGCGCCAGCAATGGCCTCCAGCCGGTGAACCCGGGACCGACGACGGCGGCCACGCAGCAACGATCGGGACAGCTCACGCTGCGCAACACCGCGTTCCCGCTCACCACGCGTACCTTCGCCGACAGCGCCGTGGGCGACACCTTCAGCGAAGTCACGGATGCGCTCTCGCGCAACTACCGGCTCTCGCTGGGCACGCGCCCGGTCCGCGGCCTGAGCGCGCGCATCCACTCCGAAGACCTCGACGTGCGCGCCGGCACCGGCATCCGCGGCGACTTGCTGGGCGGCCCCTTCGCGGGATTCGAGCGCAGCACGGGATCCCTCAGCTGGGTGGGCGCCAGCCGCCGCACGCCCTTGGGCACCGTCGGCCTGCAGGTGGACCAGGCCAGCGGCAACGACACGGCCCTCGACGGGACGATAGGCGAGGAATCCGTCCGCAGCGCCGCTGTCGCATGGCGCTTCAACGCGCAGCCGACGCCAGGCCTCGGGCTGGCGACACGCCTCACCGCGATCCGCAGCAGCACGCAGTCGGCGCTCGCGGGCGCGAGCGGCGACGCCAGCGGCATCTTCGCCGAAGGCTCGCTGGTCTCGGACAACGCCAGGCAGGAGTTCGGCGTGTTCCGCGCCGATCCGACGCTGCGCTTCGCCGACGCCCGCATCTACGACGCCCGCGGCGCCTATTGGCGCATGGACGGCGTGCGCACGAATCTGGGCTGGGGGCTCGGGGCGCAAGTCGACGACCAGCTCGCGGAAGGTTCGCTGCCCGGCTCGCGGCAGATCGCGCTGCAGGCGAACGCGCAGTACCAGGTCGACCGCCGCCATGCCCTCGGCGGCTCGATCAACCTGGAGCAGCGGCGCTACGACGCGAGCGCGCTGGACGACGCCAACCGCCCCGACGCGCGCTCGCTCTATGCCAGCGCCTACTGGCAGCAGCAGCCGGTGCGCAGCGGCCGCACGCGCTTCCTGCTGACCGTGCGCCGCAACCAGGCGCTGGTCCTGAACGGCGACGTGGCGACCGGCGAGGAAGCGAGCTGGGAACAGGAATGGCTGCTCGATGGCAACGCGCAGGAACAACGCGCCCCCGTCGTCACCACGCTGGGCGTCGCGCGTGACAGCGAAGACGGCGTCTCGCGCTTCACCCCAACGGCGGGCGTGCGCGCCGTCTACTCGCCGGCGCCGAATTGGAACGTGTCGGCCAACCTGCACTACACCTCCACGCACAGCAACCTGTCGACGACGCAAGGAGTCTCCGGCTACGCGGACACGGACTATGCGTTCGACAACGGCTGGCGCATAGGTGCCTCGCTCACGCTGAACCAGGTCGCCACGCGGCTCGACGCTGCGGCCGTGGTCGCGTCCAGCGGCACGCAGCTGTATCGCACGCACGACTCGTACTTCATGCTGTGGGCGCGGTGGGAAGCCTCGCGCGGCAGCACGCCGCGCGGCCTGGGCGAATCGCGCTCCATCGGCGGCGGCGCCTTGCGCGGCACCGTCTTCTTCGACGAGAACCGCGACGGCGAGCAGCAGCCGCAGGAACAAGGCGTGGCCGGCGTCGAGGTGATCGTCGACGGCCACTACCGCACCACCACCGACAACTACGGCCGCTTCGTCTTTCCGCTGGTGTCCACCGGCGTGCACCGCGTCGAAGTGCGCCCGGAGAGCGTTCCCCTGCCCTGGGGGCCGCGCAACGACAACAGCCTGCGCGCGGACGTGCCGTTGCGCGGCGAAGCGAATGTGTTCGTGCCCGTCGTGAAGGTGGGCGACTAGATGCGCGAGCAAGCCATGTGTTCCAGGGAGCCAAGGTGCCCGGCCGCCCCCGCCGGAGCGAACCTCCACGTTGGGGGACTGTTCATTTCTTTTGTCTTGGAGACGTTTGCATGAAACTCAGATCGTCCTTGTCCCTGGTGTCCGCGGCCGTGCTGGCCGCGACGCTGTGCGGCGCCGCGCGCGCCGACTCGACCTATGGCTACAACACCGCCGGCACCGGCACGGTGACCGCGACGGCCCACCTGGGCATCAGCGTCGTCGTCCCGAAGGTGGTGGTGTTGCGCGTCGGCACGGCGGGCGCGGCCGTCGATTCGCTCACCTACGCCGCGCGCGTGACCATTCCCGCCGCGGCCGCGACCATCGACGGCGCGACGCCCGGAACGGCCGCGAACAGCACCGCCGTGACCTGGGACGGAACGGCGCCGACCTTGACGGTGCCGACCAACACCGCCACGGCCGCCGCCTTCGCCTGGACCAACGGCTCCGCCGTCGCAGTCAATTGCTCGGCGACCGCCTTTGCGGCCGGCGGCCCGACGCTGGCCAACATCACGGCGGCCAAGGGCTCGGGCGACACCTTCGTGCACCCGGGCGGCAACCTGGGCGCCTGCACGTCCACGGCTTCGCTCACGGCAGGCACCTTGTACACGGCCACGTGGACCTACACGCTGGACGCCACGAGTGCTTCGACCTGGGCCGCGGGCGCCTACTCCACGACCGTGACCTACACGGCCACGGGCACCTGACCGCACGCGCGGCGAGCTTGCGCTCGCGCGCGCATCGCTTCATGGACGTCCCTCGCGCAGCGCGCGCGCTGCTCGCCTGCGCCCTCCTGGGCGCGAGCTTCGGCGCGCGTGCCGTCGTCACCTACTTCAACGCCAACGGCGCGCGCAGCATCACGCTGCGGGTCGGCTCGAACAACACCACCGTGAACACGGTGACCTTCGACGTGCTGAACGCGAACATCGCGCCGACGCCCGCGCCGGTGCAAGGCGTACCCGGCAACGGCGCGCCGGCGACCTCGCCTCCGAACGGCGTGCAGGTGCTGCTGCAGACCAACCGGCGCGGCAATTCGCCCGACGTGGTGAAGCTGCTGGTCAACTCCTCCGCCGGCATGGCGTGCCAGACCGGCGTGTGCACCAGCAGCCCGCTCACCATTCCCTTCAGTACGGTGAGCTGGACTTCGTACGAGACGGGAGGCGGCGCGTTCAGTGCCGGCATCGCCAGCGGCAGCTTCAACGGCAGCGCGGCCCAGACGCTCTATTCGGGCACGGTTCCCACGGCTTCGGGCAACAGCGTGATCGTCTCCAACATCCTGGTCTTCCAGTACGCGAACACCACCGTGTACCCCTCGGGCACCTATCGTGGCCGGGTGACGTACACGGCTTCCGTGCCATGAGGCTATCCCTCGCCACGCGCGCGCTCGTTGCCGCCGGCTCCTTGCTGCTGGCGGGCACGACCTTCGCGCAGGCGCAGCGCCTCGACGACTCCGCATCGCCGCGCAACCGCGTGGCCGCGCAGGTCGTGATGGACGACAACGGGCGGCCGCTCGAGGCGTCGCCCTTCGCCGAGTCCGCGCAGATCCGCTTCGGCCGCATCGAGTACCGGCTGGCCACCGCGGCCTACGTGGGCAGGCAGGTGCGCATCACCTACGTCGTGCCCAACCCGATTCCCGGCCTGCGTTCCGCCGACGCCTTGCGCGTGGAGTGGCGCGGCCAGCCTCCGCTCGCCTCGGGCAGCGCGCGCCCCGGCGACCACGTGCCCGTGTGGACCGGCCGCATCGCCGAAGCATGGACCGAACTGGCGCTGGACCTCAGCGCGCGCGTCGACCTGCGCCAGCTGGACCTGCGTGCCTCCGAACCCCTGGCCTTCGAATGCCATTTCGAGATCGAGATCCTCCGATGAAAGCAGTTCTCCCCCTGATCGCCCTGCTGCTCGCCGCGCTCGCGCGTCCCGCGGCCGCCTTCGAGATGAGCGTGTCTCCGTCGCGCGTGGAAGTCGCCGGCAAGTCCGGCACCCGCATCGGCCAGAGCCTGCAACTCACCAATGTAGGCAACCAGCCGACCGAAGTGGCGGTGCGCACGCTGGACTGGGGCTTCTCGCCGGAAGGCAACATCACCTTCTACGACGAGCTGCGCGAGGGCAGCTGCCGCACCTGGGTGACGCTGGAGCGGCGCATGGTGCGCCTGGCGCCGCAGGCGAGCCTGCCCTTTCGCTTCCAGGTCGACATCCCGCCCGGCGCACCGCGCGGCGAGTGCCGCTTCATGATGGCCATCGAAGGCGTCGAGCCGTCGTATCGCGCGCAACTGCAGTCCGGCGGCGCCAGCCTGAGCCTGCCGGTCAACGGCCGCATCGCCGTCGCCGTGTACGTGGCCGTCAACGGGGCCGAGCCCAAGCTCGAATACCGCGGCATCGGCGTGCAGGACAAGGACGGCCAGCGCGTGCCGGTGATCACGATGACCAACACCGGCGATGCGCATGGGCGCCTCGACGGCAGCCTGGACACGAAGGACGCGCAAGGCCTGCGCTTCGAGCTGGTGCCCGATGGCTCGCCCATCATGCCGGGCCAGACGCGCACGCTGGTGCTGTCGCCGCGCACGACGCAGCAGCGCCGCACCATCACGCCGGCGTTCCCGCTGAAGACCGAGGGCCAGCTCGATTGGGACCTGGGCAGCTTCAAGGTGGACGTGGAGTTCCGTTGAAGAGAATGCGCGCGCTGCGTTGCATCGTCGTCGCCGGCCTCGCCGCCGGCAGCGCGGGGCTCGCCTGCGCCGACACCAGCACCAGCTCCGGCGGCGGCGCGAACGCGGCCCTGAGCGCCACCGGGCGCCTGGACTTCATCCTCAACATCGGCCGCTTCATCTTCTTCCGCGTGGGCCCGAGCGCCTATCCGGCCACCAGCGCCACGCCGGGCAGCGCCGTCATCACCATGCAGCCCTCGCTGCCCGCCACGCCCACGCTGCCATCAGTCACCGGCAACAGCCAGCCGCTGGTGTGGAGCGGCGGCGCGCCGACCTTCGCCGCCGTGCCGGCCAGCGTGCCGGTGGAGGTGCACACGAACGCGGGCCAGATCAGCATCCGGGCGACGGTGGTCACCACGCTCACGAGCGGCGCCACCACCATCCCGATGTCGCAGATCGCGGTGAGCTCCAGCGACCCGCTGCTGCCGGCGCCGCCGCTGCCGAACGCGGGCACGGGCACGTCGGTGACGGTGGGAGGCACCGCGTTCGGCAACCTGGTGACCGACCGCAGCGCGAACTGGAGCTTCACCTACAGCCCCGCGGTGCTGCCGCCGCCCGGCACCTACAGCGGGCAGATCAGCTTC
>FTHB01000425.1_pt1 | contig 12130 bp, 9 predicted proteins | sample 1640851 | NCBI WGS metagenome assembly FTHB01 (sample SAMEA3914788, study PRJEB12502) | metagenome | biome: forest; material: soil | place: Canada | collected 2011-07-03 | depth 0.1 m
CAGCATCACCAGCGTGGGCACGAGGCTGCGCGAGAGGAAGTAGGACGCGATCATCGCGAACACCACCGCCTCGGCCAGCGGCACGAACAGGAAGCGCGCGACACCGGAGAGGAAGAACATCGGCACGAACACGATGCAGATGCACAGCGTGGAGACGAAGGCCGGCGTGCCGATCTCGCCCGCGCCGACCTCGATGGCCTCGAGCAGCGGCTTGCCCTCGTGCATGTGCCGCTCGATGTTCTCGATGGTCACGATGGCCTGGTCCACCAGGATGCCCACCGAGAGCGCCAGGCCGCCCAGCGTCATGATGTTCAGCGTCTCGCCCAGCGCGAACAGCGCCAGGATGGAGGCGAGGATCGACAGCGGGATCGTCAGGCCGATGATCAGCGTGCTGCGCCAGTTGCCCAGGAAGAGCAGCACCATCAGCGCCGTCAGCAAGGCGGCGATCGCCGCTTCGGCCACCACGCCGTGGATGGCGGCGGTCACGAACAGCGACTGGTCGAACAGCGTCGCGATCTTCACGTCCGGCGGCAGCTGCTGCGCCACCACGGGCAGCATGGCCTTCAGGTTGTCCACGATGTCCAGCGTGGAGGCGCCGCCGTTCTTCAGGATGGACAGCAGCACGCCGCGCTGCCCGTCCTGGCGCACGACGTTGGTCTGCGGCTGGAAGCCGTCGCGCACGTAGGCCACGTCGCGCAGGTAGGTCGTGGTGCCATTGCTGGTGCGCACCGGCAGGTCGTTGAGGCCCGCGATCGCCTCGGGCGAGCCGTTCATGCGCACCGTGTACTCGGTCTCGCCCAGCTTGGCCGTGCCGGAGGGCAGGATCAGGTTCTGCGTGTTGATCGCATTGACCACGTCGGCCGGCGACAGGCCGCGCGCCTGCAGCGCGTTGGTGTCGATGTCGACGGAGATCACCTTGATCTTGCCGCCATAGGGGAAGGGGATCGCGACGCCGGGGATGGTCACCAGGCGCGGGCGCAGCGTGTTGACCGCGAGGTCGAACACCGACTGCTCCGGCAGCGTGGTGCTGGACAGGGCCAGCTGAACCACCGGGATGCTGGAGGCGGAGTACTTGATCACCAGCGGCGGCGTGATGCCCGGCGGCAGCTGGCGCACCTGGGTCTGCACGGCGGCCACGGTCTGCGCGATCGCGGCCTGGATGTTGGCGGTGGGCTGGAAGAAGGCCTTGATCACCGAGACCCCGGGCAACGAGGTCGACTCGATGTGCTCGATGTCGCTGACCGTGGTGGTCAGCCCGCGCTCGCTCGACGCGGCGATGCGCTGCCCCATCTCCTGCGCCGGCAGGCCGTTGTAGTTCCAGATGATGGAGATCACCGGAATGTTGATTTCCGGGAAGATGTCCGTGGCCATGTTGCGCAGCGCCAGCGGCGTGGCCAGCACGATCAGCATGGCCATCACGATGAACGTGTAGGGGCGGCGAAGCGCCAGCGAGACGAGCGACATCGGGAGGGGGGACAGCGGAAGACCCGGCATGATACGGCGCGAGCCCCGCCCTGCCCGACAGGGCCCGCGCTTTACTCCGCCTTCACAGAATGGCGGCGGCCCGGTAGTGCTTATTCGCTCTCGGCGGCGCGCTTCTGGGCCGAATAGCTCCACTCCTCGCGGTAGCCCACGATCACGAAGCTCACGATGACGGCCAGGACGATGCCCAGCACGATGAGCCAGCCGCGTCCGCGCGGACGCCGCAAGCCGTGGTCCCGCCTGAGCAGCAATGTGGCGCCGCAGGACTTGCAGTGATAGCGCTTGAAGGAGGGGAGCAGCCGCATCCACCACCGGCGCGGGCGCAGGCGGTAGTTGGTTTCCCCGCAGTCGCAGGGCGTGAAGCGCAGTGCGCTCATTCCTCGGGTCTCCTCCGTACCACGGGTCAGCTTGCCTGCCCGGGCAGCGCGGATTATGGTCGGAGCCCGGCCGGCACGCCACCGCTTCACGGCCGCGGGACCGCGTGCGAAGATGGCCGATGAGCATGGAGCACCGGTCCTGAACGCGATCACCACGCCGGCATGGCCTTGCACGGGCGGCCGCGCATGACGTCCGTGCTGCTGCAAGGTGGGCACGTGCTCACGGCCGAAGGCAGCGGCTGGGCCGCGGCCGACGTCCTGGTGCGCGATGGCGTGATCGCCGAAGTCGGCGCCGGCGTGCAGGCGGACGCGGAGCGCGTCCCTGCTGGCGGCTGCCTCGTCCTGCCGGGTTTTCGCAACGGCCACACGCATGCGCATGGCGCGCTGGCGCGCGGCGCGGTGCCGGACCGCATCTCGCTCGAAGGCTTCCTTGCCGCGGCGCCGGCGCTGGTCGGCCAGCGCAGCGTCGAAGACATCCGCCTGAGCGCGCTGCTGTGCGCCGTGGAGCTCGCGCACAAGGGTGTCACCTCCTGCATCGACATGGCGGGCCAGCTGCCGGTGCCTACCGTCGAAGGCATCCTCGCCGTGGGCGAGGCCTATGCGCAGGTCGGCCTGCGCGCCGTGGTCGCACCGATGGTGAGCGACCGCACGCTGTACCAGGCGTATCCCGCGCTCAGCGGCAGCCTGCCGCCCGCGCTGCAGGCGCAGGCACGCGCGATCGCGCCGCCCGATGCACAGGCACTGCTGGACGTGCTGCGCGAGGCGCAGCGCCGCTGGCCCTTCGATCGCACGCAGGTGCAACTGGGCGTCGGCCCCGCCATTCCCCTGCATTGCAGCGACGCGCTGCTGGCCGGCTGCGCCGCGCTCGTGCGCGAGTTCGACGCGCCGCTGCAGACGCACCTGCTCGAATCGCGGCTGCAGGCGTTGGCGCAAGGCGATGGCGAGTCCACCGTGCAGAGACTGCAGCGCCTGGGTTGCCTCGGACCGAATACGAGCCTCGCGCACGGCGTCTGGCTGGACGACGCGGACCTGCGCGCGATCGCCGCCTCCGGCGCGACGCTGGTCCACAACCCGGCCAGCAACCTGCGCCTGGGCTCCGGCCACGCGCGGCTGCGCCAGTGGCTGGATGCCGGCGTGCGCGTGGCGATAGGCACCGACGCCTCCAATACCTCGGACGGCCAGAACATGTTCGAGGCGACGCGGCTCGCGAGCTATCTCTCGCGCACCGTGACGCCGGACTGGGCGCAGTGGGTCGATGCGCACGAGGCCTTCGGGCTGGCGACGGGCAACGCGCGCGTGCGGGCCGGCGAGCGCGCCGACCTGGTGCTGCTCGATCTCGCGCAGCCGCACTTCACGCCCTTGCGCCAGCCGCTCGCGCAACTGGTGTTCGGCGAATCGGGCGCCGGCGTCCGCCGGGTGCTGGTCGGCGGCCGCACCGTGTTCGCGGGGGGCCGCGTCACGGGCGTCGACGAAGCGGCGCTGCGCCGGCACGCACAGGAGCGCGCCACCGCTCTCGACGCCGCCTGCGCGCCGGCGGCCGCGTGGTTCGCGCAGGCGCTGCCCACGCTCGCCAGCTTCTGCGGGAGCGCGCCGCGTCCCCGCTTCCATCGCGACGTCGACGCTGCGTGAGCTGATTCCGTCCGGGTCCTGGGGACGCACCGGGCTGGCGCTCGCCTTGCGCCATCGCCCGGGCACGGTGCTTGCGTACCACGAAAGAATGCACCAGATCCGTGTGCCGTTGAACCGGCAGCAACTCGAACTCCTCGATCGCACCATTGCCCGCGGCCTCGCGCCGGACCGGGCCGCGTTGCTGAAACTCGCCCTGCGCGATCATGCCGCTCGCCTCGCCGCAGCGCAGCCGGCCAAGGCGCCGCAGTGAGCGCGCGGCCCGTCCTCGCCGAGTGGATCCTGGAGCCCGGCACCGGCAAGGCCATCGAACTGCTCGCGGGCCAGGTGCTGCGCATCGAGCAGGTCGAAGGCGGCCAGTGCGTGGACTTCAACGCCTTCAACCTGCACGACTACAAGGAGTTCATGCACTGCGGCCGCACACGGACGGTGCATGGCTTTCATCCCACCACGGGCCACTTCCTGTGGTCGGCGCCGCCGCGCGAGCGGGCGATGCTCTACATCCTCGCGGACAGCGTGGGCCGCAACGACGTGCTGTTCCCGCGTTGCAGCGCCTACGTCTACGAGAGCACCTACGGTTTCCACGCGCACACCAACTGCCACGACATCCAGGCGGAGGCGCAGCGCGAATACGGGCTCACGCCCGACGACGTGCACGACAGCTTCAACCTGTTCATGTACACCGAGGTGCAGGCCGGCGGCACGGTGAAGATCTCGCGCCAGGACACCAAGCCCGGCGACCACGTGGAGCTGCTGGCGCTGGTGGACACGCTGGCCGTGCCCAACGTCTGCGGCGCCGACGTCATGCGCACCAGCAATTTCTTCCTGAAGCCCGTGAAGGTTCAGGTGCTGCAGGCGAGCAAGGCCGACCTCGCGAAGGTGCCGCCCACGCCCGTGCTCGCCAGCCAGCGCACGCCGGCGGACTTCCGCAACGCCCGCATCAAGGCCGACCGCGAACTGCGGCGCGAAGCGGACTATGTGCCGCACTTCCTCAACACGCCGCTGCGCGTGGAGGAGGTCGTGGTGGAACTCGATGACGAGGAACTCGCGGCATTGCAAGCCTACGAGCACCGCCCCCTCTACGGCGACGACCTCGGCGCCACCCTGCGCGACCTGTTCTTCGCCTGGTGGGAAGAACGCTTCGTCACCAGTCCCAACGGCGCGCCCAGCGTGCGCCAGGCCTCCGATTCCAACCACGAGAAGGGCTCACGACCATGAACAAGACTCTCCATCCCTCGCGCCGCCGCTTCCTCGGCCAGGCCGCTGCCGGCGCCGCCGTGCTCGCCGCCGGCTACCAGGTGCCGGCCTATGCCGCCAACGTCACGGTCGGCATCATCTACGTCGGCCCGCGCGACGACTACGGCTGGAACCAGGCCCACGCGGTCGCGGCCCGCGCGCTCGCGCAGGTGCCCGGCGTGAAGGTGGTCGAGGAGGAGAACGTCCCGGAGACCGTGGCCGTGCGCAAGACGCTGGACGGCATGGTGCAGTCCGACGGCGCCTCGCTCGTGTTCGGCACCTCCTTCGGCTACTTCGATCCCTACATGATCGAGGCCGCCAAGAAGTACCCCAACGTGCAGTTCCGCCATCCCACCTCGCTGTGGTCCGCGGACAAGCACCCGATGAACCTGGGCGGCTACTTCTGCTTCCTGGACCAGGGGCACTACGTCAACGGCATCGCGGCCGGCCTCTCCACCAGGACCAACAAGATCGGCTTCGTCGCCGCCAAGCCCATCGCCATCGTGCTGCGCAACGTCAACGCGTTCACGATGGGCGTGCGCAAGGTGAACCCGAATGCGACGGTGCAGTTGATCATCACCGGCGAATGGTCGATGCCCGTGCGCGAGGCCGAAGCCACCAACGCGCTGATCACCGCGGGTTGCGACGTGATCGCGTGCCACGTGGACAGCCCCAAGGTCGTGATCGAGACGGCGGAGCACCACGGCATCAAGACGCTGGGCCACAACACCTCGCAGGCGAAGCTGGCGCCCAAGGGCTTCATCACCGGCGCCGAGAACAAGTGGGAGACGGTCTACAAGTCCTTCGCGACCTCCATCGGCAAGGGCGAGAAGCTGCCCAACACCTTCTTCGGCGGCTACGACAAGGACATGGTGCTGAGCACGCCCTTCGGCGCCGGTGCCGGCGAACCTGCGCGGGCGGCAGCGACGGCGGCCATCGCGGACCTCAAGGCCGGCAAGCCGATCTTCGTGGGCCCCGTCAAGAGCAACACCGGCAAGCTCGTGATCGACAAGACCTACGGCAACTACGACCCTTACCTCGATCGCATGGACTACCTGATCGAGGGCGTGGTCGGCAGCGTCTAGGGTCGCGGGATGGAGGTCGACTTCGCCACGCTCACCGAATACCAGCGCTACAAGCTGATGGCCAGCCTGATCGTGCCGCGGCCGATCGCGCTGGTCACGACGGAGGGCGAGGACGGCGTGGTGAACGCCGCGCCCTTCAGCATGTTCAACATGCTGGGCGAAGAGCCTCCCATCGTGATGCTCAGCATCAATCGCCTGCCTGGCGGCGCCCTGAAGGACACGGCGGCGAACATCGTGCGCACGCGCGAGTTCGTCGTCCACCTCACGGACGAAGCGATGGTGGACCAGATGCATGGCTGCGGCGAGCGCCTGCCCGCCCACCAGAGTGAGCTCGAAGCCGTGGGCCTGCACGCCCTGCCCTCGCGCGCCGTCGCGGCGCCGCGCATCGCGGAAGCGCCGGTCGCCTTCGAATGCAACCTGTGGGAGCTGCTGCAGACCGAGAGCCGGCAGATCTTCATCGGCCGCGTGCTGTGGCTGCACGCGCGCGAAGGCCTGGTCGACACCACGACCTGGCGAGTGCGCCTGCAGGACTACCACCCGGTCGGCCGCTTCGGCGCGAGCTTCTACGTGCGCACGCGCGACCGTTTCGCCGTCAGCGATGCGGACGCGGCGCCGGAAAAGCGCACGCCCATCGACGAGATCTAGCGGCAGAGCCACGCGCCGCGTCCGGATGCGCGCAGGCGGGATGAGACGGGCGCCGTGCGTCCTTGTCCTACCCGCTTGACAGCCATCACGGACCACGATTCGCATTTCCTCCACGCGCGCCAGCGCGTCCCGCCAAGGAAACGCGATGCAAGACCCCCATGACCTTTCCCTCACGCGCCGCGAACTGCTGATCGCCGGCGCGGCCTCCGCAGCCGGCGTGGTCGTCCCGGCCGAGTCATCCGCGCAGGCGACTGCGCCGACTCCCACGCCAGCCACCGGCATACCGACCGTGCAGGTGGTGCTGGACGTCAACGGCCAGCAGCACACGCTGGTGCTCGACACGCGCACCACGCTGCTCGACGCCCTGCGCGAGCACCTGCATCTCACGGGCACGAAGAAAGGCTGCGACCACGGCCAGTGCGGCGCCTGCACGGTGATCGTGGACGGACGCCGCATCAATTCGTGCCTGACCCTTGCCGCCATGAACCACGGCATGCATGTCACCACCATCGAGGGCCTGGGCACGCCGCAGCGCCTGCATCCCATGCAGGCGGCCTTCGTGAAGCACGACGGCTACCAGTGCGGCTACTGCACGGCGGGACAGATCTGTTCCAGCGTCGCCGTGCTCGACGAGGTCAAGCGTGGCGTTCCCAGCTACGTCAGCGCCGACCTCACCGCGCGGCCCGTTCTCTCGGTGGACGAACTGCGCGAGCGCATGAGCGGCAACATCTGCCGCTGCGGCGCCTACTCCAACATCGTCGAGGCGATCACCGAGGTCGCGGGAGTCAAGGCATGAAGCCCTTCAGCTACGAACGCGCAAGCACTCCCGCGCAGGCCGCCGCCGCGGTCGCGCGCGACCCGGGCGCGAAGTTCATCGCCGGCGGCACCAACCTGCTGGACCTGATGAAGATCCAGGTCGAGGCGCCCACGCACCTTGTCGACGTCAACGGACTCGCGCTGGACCGCATCGAGCCCACGAGCGAAGGCGGCCTGCGCATAGGCGCGCTGGTGCGCAACACCGATCTCGCCGCAGACGAGCGGGTGCGCCGCGACTACGGCGTGCTCTCGCGCGCGCTGCTGTCCGGCGCGTCGGGGCAGTTGCGCAACCGCGCGACGACGGCGGGCAACCTGCTGCAGCGCACGCGCTGCCCCTACTTCTACGACACCGACCAGCCGTGCAACAAGCGCCAGCCTGGCAGCGGCTGCGGCGCCATCGGCGGCTACAACCGGCAGCATGCGGTGATCGGCGGCAGCCGCGCCTGCATCGCCACGCATCCCAGCGACATGGCGGTGGCGATGCGCGTGCTGGACGCGGGCGTGGAGACCGTGCGCCCCGACGGCGCGCGGCGCGTGATCCCCATCGCCGACTTCCATCGCCTGCCCGGCGACACGCCGCAGGTGGACACGACCCTCGAGCGCGGCGAGCTGATCACCTCGGTGCTGCTGCCGCGGCCCGCCGGCGGCGCGCAGATCTATCGCAAGGTGCGCGACCGCTCTTCCTATGCCTTCGCGCTGGTCTCGGTCGCCGCCATCGTGCAGCGTGACGGAACCGGACGCGTCGCCATGGGCGGCGTCGCGCACAAGCCCTGGCGCGTCGAGGCAGCCGAGGCCGCGCTGCCGCAGGGCGCGCGCGCCGTCACGGCGCAGATGTTCGGGGGGGCGCAGCCCACGCAGGAGAACGCCTTCAAGCTGCCGCTGGCCGAGCGCACGCTCGCCGCCGCGCTGGCGCAGGCGAGGAGCTGACATGAAGTTCGACACCCCCGCCACCCCCAATCCGATCGACCAGCTCAAGGTCGTCGGCAAGCCCACCAGCCGCATCGACGGCCCGCTCAAGACCACGGGCACCGCGCCCTACGCCTTCGAGCGCCACGACGTCGCACCCGACGCCGCCTATGGCTACGTCGTCGGCGCCGGCATCGCCAAGGGCCGCATCGCCTCCATGGACCTCGACGCCGCGCGCGCCGCTCCCGGCGTGATCGCCATCGTCACCGCGCGCAACGCCGGCAAGCTGGGCAAGGGCAGCAAGAACATTGCGAAGCTGCTGGGCGGCCCCGAGATCGACCACTACCACCAGGCCATCGCCCTCGTGGTGGCGAAGACCTTCGAGCAGGCGCGCGCCGCCGCGCAGTTGATCAAGGTGGACTACGCGCGCGCGCCGGGCCGCTTCGACCTGGCTGCCGCGAAGGACGGCGCGCAGCCGCCCAAGGCCTCGCCGCAGTCCGGACCGTCCGATACGCACGTCGGCGATTTCGAGGGCGCGTTCGCGCAGGCGCCGGTGCAGCTGGACGCCACCTACACCACGCCCGACCAGTCGCACGCGATGATGGAGCCGCACGCGACCACCGCCGCGTGGAACGGCGACCAGCTCACGGTGTGGACCTCCAACCAGATGGTCGACTGGGGCACGGGCGACCTGGCGAAGACGCTGGGCATCCCGAAGTCCAAGGTGCGGCTGGTGTCGCCCTTCATCGGCGGCGGCTTCGGCGGCAAGCTGTTCCTGCGGGCCGACGTGCTGATGGCGGCGCTCGGTGCGCGCGCGGCGCAACAGCCGGTCAAGGTCGCCCTGCAGCGTCCCCTCATGGCCAACAACACGACGCACCGCCCGGCGACGATCCAGCGCATCCGCATCGGCGCGACGCGCGACGGCAGGATCACGGCGATCGCGCACGAAGGCTGGTCCGGCAACCTGCCAGGCGGCCAGCCCGAAACGGCCGTCAACCAGACGCGACTGCTCTATGCGGGACCCAACCGCTTCACGGCCACGCGCCTGGCGGTGCTGGACCTGCCCGAAGGCAACGCCATGCGCGCGCCGGGCGAGGCGCCGGGCATGATGGCGCTGGAGATCGCGATGGACGAGATGGCCGAGAAGCTGAACCTCGACCCCGTCCAGTTCCGCATCCTCAACGACACGCAGGTGGACCCCGAGAAGCCGGAGCGCCCCTTCTCGCAACGCCACCTGGTGGAGTGCCTGCGCACGGGCGCGGAGCGCTTCGGCTGGAACCAGCGGCGCGCGCAACCCGCGCAGGTGCGCGACGGACGCTGGCTGGTCGGGATGGGCGTGGCCGCGGCCTTCCGCAACAACCTGCTCACCAAGTCGGCGGCGCGCGTGCGCGTCGACGGCCGCGGCGTCGTCACCGTCGAGACCGACATGACCGACATAGGCACGGGCAGCTACACGATCATCGCGCAGACGGCGGCGGAGATGATGGGCGTGCCGCTGGAGAAAGTGGTCGTGCGCCTGGGCGACTCCGCCTTCCCCGTCTCCTGCGGATCGGGCGGCCAGTGGGGCGGCAACAATTCCACGGCCGGCGTGTATGCCGCGTGCATGAAGCTGCGGCAGGCCATCGCGCAGAAGCTGGGCATCACGGGCAGCGACATCGAGTTCGCCGACGGCATGGTGCGCGCCGGCGACCACGCCGTGCCGCTGGGCGAAGCGGCCGGCAACGCGGGTCTGGTCGCAGAAGACCACATCGAGTACGGCGACCTGGACAAGCGCTACCAGCAGTCCACCTTCGGCGCGCACTTCGTCGAGGTCGGTGTCGACGCCGCCACGGGCGAGGTACGCGTGCGCCGCATGCTGGCCGTGTGCGCGTGCGGGCGCATCATCAACCCGGTGTCGGCGCACAGCCAGGTGATAGGCGCGATGACCATGGGCGTGGGCGCGGCGTTGATGGAGGAACTGGCCGTCGACCGGCGCCAGGGCTTCTTCGTCAACCACGATCTCGCCGGCTACGAAGTACCGGTGCACGCCGACATCCCGCACCAGGACGTGATCTTCCTCGACGAGACGGATCCCCTGTCCTCGCCGATGAAGGCCAAGGGGGTCGCGGAGCTGGGCATCTGCGGCGTCGCCGCTGCCGTGGCGAATGCGATCTACAACGCCACGGGCGTGCGTGTGCGCGACTACCCGGTCACGCTGGACAAGCTGATCGACAAGTTGCCGCCGCTCAGGACGTGAGCGCGCGCGCGTGGTGTTCCAGGTGGTCGGCGATGAAGCTCTGGATGAAGAAGTAGCCGTGGTCGTAGCCCGCGTGCCGGCGCAGCTGCAAGGGCTGGCCGGCCGCGGCACAGGCCTGCTCCAGGCGTCCGGGTCGCAGCTGCGTTGAGAGGAACGGGTCCTCCAGTCCCTGGTCGACCAGCAGCGGCGGCGCTTTCGCGCCGGCTTCTATGAGCTTCACCGCGTCGTGCTTCGCCCACGAAGAGGTGTCGTCGCCGAGATAGCCCTGGAAGGCCTTGCGGCCCCAGGGCACGTCGGTGGGGGCCACGATGGGCGCGAAAGCCGACACGCTGCGAAAGCGGCCCGGATGCCGCAGCGCCAGCGTCAGCGCGCCGTGGCCGCCCATGGAGTGGCCCAGCACGCCGACGCGGTCGCCGCGCGCCGGGAAGTGCCGTTGCAGCAGCGGCGGCAGTTCCTCCATCAGCCATGTCTCCATGCGCCAGTGCTTCGCATAAGGTTCGCGCGTCGCGTCGAGGTAGAAGCCGGCGCCGGTGCCGAAGTCCCAGTCGGCATCCGCTTCGGCGATGCCCGTGTTGCGCGGGCTCGTGTCCGGCGTCACCAGCACCAGCCCCAGCCGCGCCGCGTGCTGCTGCGCTTGCGCCTTGATCGCGAAGGTCTGCTCGTTGCACGTGAGCCCCGCCAGGCACAGGAGCACCGGCCGCGAGCCCTCGCTCGCTTGCGGCGGCACGTAGACGCCGAAGCGCATGGTCAGGCCCACCGTCTGCGACGCGTGCTCGTAGAAGCCCTGCACGCCGTCGAACGCGCGGTGCTCCTCCAGCGTGGTGAGGCCCGCCACCTCAGTACACCACGACAGCGCGGATGGACTCGCCCGACTTCATCAGGTCGAAGCCCTTGTTGATGTCCGCGAGCGCCAGCCGGTGCGTGATGAGGTCGTCGATGGCGATCCTGCGCTCCATGTACCAGTCGACGATCTTCGGCACGTCGGTGCGGCCGCGAGCGCCGCCGAAAGCCGAGCCTTTCCACACGCGGCCGGTCACCAGCTGGAAGGGCCGCGTCGCGATCTCCTTGCCCGCCTCCGCCACGCCGATGATCACGCTCTGGCCCCAGCCCTTGTGGCAGCACTCCAGCGCCTGCCGCATGGTGGTCGTGTTGCCTATGCACTCGAAGCTGTAGTCGGCGCCGCCGTCGGTGAGCTGCACGATCGCATCGACGATGTTCTCGTGCTCCTTCGGGTTAAGGAAGTGCGTCATGCCGAATCGGCGCGCCATCGCCTCGCGCGCCGGGTTCAGGTCGATGCCGACGATCTTGCCGGCGCCCGCCATCTTCGCGCCCTGGATCACGTTGAGGCCGATGCCGCCCAGGCCGAACACCACCACGTTGGCGCCGGGCTCGACCTTCGCCGTCCAGATCACCGCGCCTATGCCCGTGGTGACGCCGCAGCCGATGTAGCAGACCGTGTCGAAGGGCGCGTCGCTGCGGATCTTCGCCAGCGCGATCTCGGGCGCGACGATGTAGTTGCTGAAGGTCGAGGTCCCCATGTAATGCAGGATGGGTTTGCCCTTCAGCGAGAAGCGCGACGTGCCGTCCGGCATCAGCCCGCGGCCCTGCGTGAGGCGGATCGCCTGGCACAGGTTGGTCTTGCGCGAGAGGCAGAACTTGCACTGCCGGCACTCGGGCGTGTACAGCGGGATCACGTGGTCGCCCGGCTTCAGCGAGCTCAC
>FTHB01000483.1_pt1 | contig 12128 bp, 14 predicted proteins | sample 1640851 | NCBI WGS metagenome assembly FTHB01 (sample SAMEA3914788, study PRJEB12502) | metagenome | biome: forest; material: soil | place: Canada | collected 2011-07-03 | depth 0.1 m
CAGGACGCCGACCAGCGCCTGTGGCGCTGCTTCGAAGCCATGCACACCGGCCAGCGCCTGCGCGTCTGCGAACGCATCGTGGACGCGCAAGGCCACGGCTGGACCGACACCTCCGCCTGGTACTGGGCCGCGTTGATGGACCAGTCCCGCGGCCCCTGGACTGCCCTCACCGTCGCGAGCCCGCTATGAAGACCTTGCTGATCGTGTTCCTCGCCCTGCTGGTGTCCGCGCTGGCGCTGCTGGGCGCGTCCTTCTTCGCCCTGCGCGTCGCGCTCGCGCCCATGCCCGGCGAATGGACCGTGCCGCTCGCGCTGGGTCCGCTCACCATCCAGGCCGGCGTGCCGTCGATGCTGCGCCTCGCCACCTCGTCCTGGGGCGGACCGCTGCTCGATGGCCGCCGCATCCCGACGCGCCATGGCGTGCTGCAACTGGCCTGGGCGCGCGAAGGCGCGCTGCAGGTGCGCTGCGCGCCCTGCACGCTGCAGCCGCCTGGCCTGGGCGAGGAACCGCTGCGCCTGCCGGAAGTGCAGCTGACCGTGCGCCGCCTGGGCGAGGACCTGTGGGGCGGCTTCGCTGCGGGACGCTTGCGCGGCGACTGGAAGGGCCACATGGCCGCCGGCCACATCCACCTGCGCGTGGCGATCCCGGCTACGCCGATCGCCGATGCCTATGCGCTCTTCGCCGAGGACATTCCCGAAGTGAAGAGTGCCCGCATCGAAGGCCGTTTCAGCCTGATCGCCGACATCGCGTTGCCCGAAGGCACCCTCGCGCTCAAGCCGCGCCTGGAGAACTTCGCGGTCAGCGGCCTTGGCACCGAAGCGCTCGTGGGCGCACGCAGCAGCTGCACGCACCGCACGAGCAAGCTCGTCCCCGAGAGCTGGCTCGCGCGCGCCGTCGTCGCCGCGGAGGACCAGCGCTTCTGGGAGCACCCGGGCTACGACCTCGCCGAAGTCACGGCCTCCTTGGAGCGCAACCAGCAGGAGCAGCGCATCGCCCGCGGCGGCAGCACGCTGTCGCAGCAGGTCGCCAAGCTGCTGGTCACCGGCGGCGAGCGCAGTCCCGTGCGCAAGCTGCGCGAGCTGCTGTACGCGGTGGAAATGGAGCAGGTGCTGGGCAAGCCGCGCATCCTGCGCCTCTACCTGGACAACGCGCCCTGGGGCGAAAGCCTGTGCGGCGCCGAGGCCGCATCGCAGCACTACTTCGGCGTGCGCGCGCACGAACTCACGATCACGCAGGCGAGCTGGCTGGCCGCGATGCTGCACAACCCGGACGCGGAGGCGCAGCGCTGGGCCGCGACGGGCAGGATCAACACGGCGCGCACGCAGTGGGTGGTGGTGGCGCTGCGCGGCGTGCCGCGCCCGCGCAAGCTGGAGCTCGCGCAGGCCGTGGAGGACATCGACTGGAAACCCTGGTGGGTGCAGCCCGCCGAACGCTGAGTCCCGCTTCGCGCGTCAGGGCTGCATCAGCAGCGCCATGGTCTTCTGCCCTGCGCGGCGCTGCGGCGGCAGTCCCTTGGCGACCAGTTCCGCCTCGATCGCGTCGCGCGTGTTGCGGCCCATCACGCCATCGGGCACCACCTTGTCGTGGCCTTTCTGCTGCAGCCATTCCTGCAGCGCCTTCACCTGCGCGCGGCTCAGGCCCGGATCGTCCGTGGGCCAGGGCGTGAAGAAGCCGGGACCGCCCGCGATCCTGGTCGCGAGCAGCGAGACCTCCATCACGTAGCGCACCGAGCGGTTGTAGCGCAGGATGGTGTCGAAGTTGCGCGTGACCAGGAAGGCGGGACCGGGCAGGCCCACGGGGAAGAAAGGATAGACGTCGGGATCGTCGGGCAGCTGCAGCGGCCCGGCCACGCCCTTGCTGTCGTAGGCTCGCCAGCCCTGCGCCATCCACTGCGACAAGGGCTTGGCGCGATCCTGCAGGCGCTTGCTCTCGCCGCCCGTATTGAACTCCGCCTGCTGCTCGGGCGGGATGGTGACCTCGATGTACACGGGCCAGGCCATGTTCCAGCCGCCACGCTGCTTCAGATGGTTGGCCGTGGTCGCCCACGCGTCGGGTTCCGAGTGGATGATGTCGGCGTAGCCGTCGCCGTCGAAGTCCACGGCCAGCTGCTCGAAGCTGTCCGGCACGAACTGCGTGCGACCGAAGGCCGCCGCCCAGGACCCGAGCCAGCTGTCCGCGGGCACGCGCTTGTCGCGCAGCACGCGCACCGCGGCAAAGGCGCGCTCGCGCGACTGGCAGCTGCCCGGCGCCGTCGCCGAGTCCGGACACGGCCGCAGGCAGGCCATGCTGATGGCTGCGTCCAGCACGGGGACCTTGCCTTGCGAAGGTCCGTAGTTCGTCTCGATGCCATAGATCGCGACGATGATTTCCTTCGGCACGCCGAACTGCTGCTCGATGCGCTGCAGCGTGGGCGCCGCGCGCGCGAGGATTGCCTGTCCGTCCGCCACGCGCTGATCGTCGGTGGTCGCCGCCAGCTCGTCCCACCAGTAGGTCGGCTCGCCCGCCTGCACCAGCAGGCCCTGGCGCACGCGGTCGTCGTAGTGCGCGTTCGCCGCGATCTGCTCGAAGTCCTCGCGCTTGAGCGGCCGGCCCGCCAGCGCGGTCTGGCCCGCGAGGTTCTGCACGCAGGCCTGGAACTGCTCGGGCGGCAGCGGCTGGTCGAGCTCCACGGCGCGCGCGTTCGCGCATGCGATGGCAAGCAGGGCCGCCGCAAGCGCGGCGCACGGTCGGGGCAAAGTTGGGACTCCCATGGCGCGGACCAGTATAAGAACCGCGTGCCCGCCATGGGGCCGGATGCGCCGCGGCCGGGCCAGGATGCGGCATCGGCTGACAGCGGCCACGCGCCGGTCCCGCCCAACCTATGATGACGCGAAGCGGCGCACCAGACGGCCGCCGGAGACACCTCGATGCCCTTTCCCCGCCTTTCCCGTCGCGCGCTGCTCGCCACGCTCGCCGGCGGACTCACGGCTGCCTTCGCCGACACCGCCATCGCGCAGGAGGGCTGGCCCACCAGGCCCGTGCGCATCATCGTTCCCTTCGCGCCGGGCGGCGGCGCGGACGGTTCGGCGCGCGTGCTGGGCGAAGTGCTCGGCCCCCAGCTGGGGCAGGCGGTCGTCGTCGACAACAGGCCCGGTGCGGGCAGTGCCATCGGCGTCATGGCGGCGGCGCAGAGCCGCGACGGGCACACGCTGCTGATGGGAAGCAACAGCATGGTGATCAACCCTTCGCTGAACCCGTCGCTCACCTACGACGTGGCGCGCGACTTCGACGCGGTGGGCATGGTGTCCTCGCAGCCGCTGGTGCTGGTCGTGCCGGCCGCTTCGCCCTTGCGTTCCGTCGACGACGTGATCGCGCAGGCCAGGGCGAAGCCCGGAACGCTCAGCGCGGGCAACAGCGGATCGGGAACGCTGGCGCACCTCGCGTCGGAGATCTTCGGCACGCAGACGGGCGCCACGCTCACGCCGGTCGCCTACAAGGGCGAGAGCGCGCTGATGCCCGACCTCATCGCGGGCCGCGTCTCGCTGGGCTTCCTGAACCTGCCCAGCGTGCTGCCGCACATCCGCTCGGGCCGGCTGCGCGCGCTGGCCGTGTCCTCGCCCGAACCGGTGGCGGACCTGCCCGGCGTGCCGACCTTCCGCGCGCTGCACTACCCCGCGCTCGAAGTGCAGGGCTGGGCCGCGCTGCTCGCGCCCAAGGGAACGATCCCGCCGGCGGGCCTCGCGAGGCTGGAGACCCTGCTCGCCAGGGCCTTGCAGTCACCCGAGGTGCAGCAGCGCTTCGTCGCCTTCGGCGTGACGCCCGTGGTGATGACGCGTGCCGCGACCGCGCAGTTCCTGCAATCGGAAGCAGCCCGCTACGCCGCCGTGATCAAGGCGCGCGGCATCAAGGCGGAGTGAACATGGCCGCAACCCGCGACCAGGCGAGCACTCCCATGCAGCCGGACGTCCTCGTCTGCGGCGGCGGACTGGCCGGCACCATGGCCGCGGTCGCGGCAGCTCGCCAGGGTGCGAAGGTGCTGCTGGTCGAGCGCTATGGCTTCCTGGGCGGCAATGCCACCGGCGGCGCCGTCGCGCAATTCAACAGCTGGCAGACGGCCGCGGGCCGCCGGGTCGTCGCCGGCATGGCGTCCGAGGTGGTCGATCGCCTGCGGCGCTACGGCGCCGCCGGTGAGCACCAGGTGTTCACGATGTCCACGGGCCACCGCATGGACCGCGTCGAATACGCGCCCGAAGTGCTCAAGCTGGTGCTGGACGACATGGTGGGCGACGCGGGCGTGCAGCCGCTGCTGCATGCGAACCTGCTGGATGTGACGCGCAGCGGTGAGCGCATCGCGGCCGTGCGCCTGCTGACCAAGGGCGGCATCGTGACCGTGCAGCCGCGGGTTCTGGTCGACACGTCCGGTGACATCGACGCGCTCCACCGTGCCGGCGCGCGCTTCCTGGACCTGGGCGAAGGCGAGCAGTTGCAGCCCGCGACGATGATGTTCCGCTTCGGCCCCATCGACTTCGCGCGCTTCGGTGCGCTCACGCGCGAGGAGCTCGCGGCGCTCTCGAAGCGCGGCTTCGAACAGGGCGCGCTCGCCCGCGCGGCCCTGCATGCGGCGCGCGATCCGTATTCGAACGACGCCTGGTTCAACATCAGCCGCCTCGGCATCGACGCGACCGACGTGCTCGCCCTCAGCCGCGCGGAGATCGAGGGCCGACGGCAGGCGTGGTCCGCGGCGACCTACCTGCGCGAAGCGGTTCCCGGCTGCGAACATGGCCGCCTGCAGGCCTTCGCGACGCAGGTGGGCGTGCGCGAGACGCGCCGCGTGGAAGGCCTGCATGTCCTGACGGCCGAGGAACTGCTGCAGCCCGCGGACTTCCCCGACGCGATCGCTGCAGGCGCCTACCCGATCGACATCCATCCCGCGTCCGGCGGCGGCCTCGTCTACCAACCGCTGGGCGAGGATCACTCCTACCAGATCCCTTACCGCAGCCTGGTGCCGCTCGGCTTGCGCAACGCGCTGGTCGCGGGCCGCGGCATCTCCGCGACGCACGATGCGCTCGCGGCCATCCGCGTCATGACCATCTCGATGGCCGTGGGGCAGGCAGCAGGCACGGCGGCGGCGCTGGCGGTGCAGGCGCAAGGCGAGGCCGACGTGACGTCCGTTCCGGCGGAAAGGCTGCGCGAACGATTGAAGGCGGGCGGCGCCTGCCTGCGCTGAGACCCGGCCGCCGCGCGTCATCCGCCGTATTCCCCCAGCAGCCGCAGCACCAGCTCCGCCGGCGGATCCTCGCAGCGCTCCTTGATGCTGGAGACGAAGGCGCGGAAGGCCTCGACCTGCAGCAGCGGATTGCCCTGCGCATCGGCTGGCCGCGTGGACATGTGGACGAAGGTGTTGCCGTCGCCCTCGCGCCAGACGCGGTAGTGCACGCCCGGCGGCCCGGACTGGGCGAGCGCCTCGAACACGCGGCGCACCATCGCCTCGTTGTCCGCCGCGCATTCGGGCTTGGCGCGATAACGCACCAGGATGGTCTTGCGGTCCATGGAGAAGTCCTTTCTTTGGATCTGGCGAAGCAAGACGAACAACGAGCCGCAAAAGATGCGCGCCGGACCGCATCCTTTGCGGCCGCCCATTCGTCTGGACCGGTGACCGCCCTCGCATCACAATCGTCCCGCCCATGAGCAGCACCGACCCGCTTCCCGCCCTCTTCGCCGAACTGCGCCCGCGCCTGCACCGCTACTGCGCGCGCATGGTGGGCTCCGCCCTGGACGGCGAGGACATCGTGCAGGACGCGCTGCTGAAAGCCGCATTGCGCTACGACGCCGGCACCGTGCAGCAGCCGCAGGCCTGGCTCTTCCGCGTCGCGCACAACACCGCGCTGGACTTCCTGCGGCGCCGCTCTTTCGAGCAGGCGCTCTTCGCGCCCGAGCCCGAGGAAGGATTCGACGGCGGCGAGCTCGCGGCGCCGGTGGACCAGCGCGAGATCACGGAGATGGCGTTGCGCAGCTTCGCGCGGCTTCCGGTCGCGCAGCGGGGCGCGGTCCTGCTCGTCGACGTGCTGGGCTACGACACGGGCGAAGCAGCGGGCATCCTGGAGGCGAGCGTGGCCGCCGTGAAGGCGATGCTGCACCGGGGCCGGCTGCGCCTGCGCGCGCTGGCGGGCGAATCCTCGCCGCAGGAATTCGCAGCGCTTCCGGCGCGCGAGGAGGCGCTGGTGCGGGAATACGCGCGGCGCTTCAACGCACGCGACTTCGACGGACTGCGCGACCTGCTGGCCGAGGACGTGCGCCTGGACCTCGTCGCGCGGCACCGGGTGGAAGGACGCGCGACCGTAGTCAACTATTTCGGCAACTACGAGAGCTTCGGCCCGCTGCCGGTCCGCGCCACCAGCGTGGAGGGCCGGCCCGCCATCGTGGTCGAGCCTCCCGCCGGCGACGGCGCATCGACCGAGCCCTACGTCGTCGTCTTCGCGTGGACGGTCGACGGCAGGATCGCCTCGATCCGCGATTTCCGCTACGGCCGCTACGTGATGGCGTCGCTGCGCTGAGCGCCAGCCAGGCGTCGGGCATCGCGCCGCAACGGCCAATGTGCACGGAACGCCAACTTTGTCGCCTTCCGGGGTTTGGCCGGGCCCGTCCGTCGCGTGGATGCTTGCGCACACTCACGGTCCGCGCGAGATTGCAGGCGGGGTTTCGGCGTCGCACGCCGCATGAACCCCGATGGGAGACCGCCATGATGGGATTCAAGTCACTGCACGCCGCATCCACGGCCAGGCCCCTGCCCACCCCTGGAAGGCGCGCCTATCACCTGGGCCCGAGGACCGGCAGGCTGATCGACGCGATCACTGCGTACTTCACCGCGCCGCAGGATCATCGGCCCGGGCTTTACCTGCCCCTGGTGCGCATCGACAAGGACCGCTGAAGTCCGCTGCGACCAGCGGGGCCGAGCGGTCATGGCCGCGGCTCACCGTGCGCGCGGCATACTCGCTTGAAGGTTTCCCTGGAGCCGTCATGGTTCGCCCCTGCCTCCTTGCCATCGCGCTCGCGGGCTGCACGGCCGCGCCGCCGCCGCGCGTGAACGCGGCCTCGCCCTGCGTACCGGAAGAAGCTTCGTACGCCTGCCAGGTCGAGCGCTACAACAACGTCAACGCGCCATAACCCGGCGCGCGTCGCGCGGGAAACCCTGTCGCCCCTGCCTTCGCGGTTGCGAAGCCGCGGCTTCGCGGGCACGATCGCTGCATGCGGCAAGGCGCATGGCCGGCGACCCCGGCTCCCCGCCTGCCGACTTGCACGAGGACCGCGAGCGCCGCCCATGTCCTTCCTGTGGCCCGACTACCTCCGGCTGATGCTGCTGCTGCCGCTGCTGGTGGTGGCGTACGCGTGGCTGCTGCGCCGTCGCCGCAAGGACTACGTGCGCTACAGCAGCCTCGCGGTGGTGCGCGCGGCGGCGGCGACGCGGCACTGGCGGCGCCACGTGCCGCCGGCCCTGCTGCTGCTGGCCTTCGCCGTGCTGCTGTTCGCCGCGGCGCGTCCGGTCGCACGCGTGCCCTTGCCGGGCGCGCACACGACCATCATGCTGGCCATGGACGTGTCGCTCAGCATGCGCGTCACCGACGTCAAGCCGAACCGGCTGGCGGCCGCGCAGGATGCGGCGAAGCTGTTCCTGCGCGACCTGCCGCGCGACATCGAGGTGGGACTCGTCACCTTCGCCGGCAGCACGCAGGTGGCGCAGCGCGCGACGCTGGACCGCGGCTCGCTCGTCGCGGCGATCGACGCGTTCCAGCTGCAGATGCAGACGGCGGTGGGCAACGCCATCGTGATGTGCCTGTCCGAACTGTTTCCCGACCAGGGCATAGACGTCGGCGCGCTGACCTTCGGCAGCAGCAGGCAGCGCGCGCGCAGCCTCGACGAGACCGCGAAGCCGCCGCCCAAGGCGGTCACGCCGGTGGCGCCAGGTTCGTATCCCTCCGCGGCGATCATCCTGCTGACCGACGGCCGCCGCACGACCGGCATCGACACGCTCGAAGCCGCGAAGATGGCCGCCGACCGCGGCGTGCGCATCTACGTCATCGGCCTGGGAACCACCGGCGGCAACGCCATGACGCCCGAGGGCATGCCGATCTACATGCAGCTGGACGAACCGACACTGCGCGAGGTGGCGCGCATGACCGCCGGCGAATACCACTCCGCCGCCGACGCCGAGACCTTGAACCGCGTGTACCGCGCGCTCGGCTCGCAGGTCAAAGTGCAGACCCGCGAGACCGAACTCACTTCCCTGCTCTCCCTGGTCGCCGCGCTGCTGGTGTTCGCGGCGGGAGCGCTCTCGGTGCTCTGGTTCCGGCGCATCGATTGACCGGGCGCCGCGCGTGGCGCGGAGTCCACTGTGGGACCAAGGTCTCATTGGCCCGCGGGAGGGGCTTCGACAAGTATTGCGCATGCCCTTGTGGACCTGGTTGACGCCCGCGCTGGCGGTTGCCGTGCTGGTCGCCGCGCTCGCGGGCGGCCTGGGCACGATCCTCACCATCCTGTGTGGCGCCGGCCTGTTCGGCGCCGTCATCGCGGCGGTCCACCACGCGGAGGTCGTGGCGCACCGCGTGGGCGAGCCCCTGGGCACGCTGGTGCTGGCGCTGGCCGTCACGGCCATCGAGACGGCGCTGATCCTGTCCATGATGCTGGCCGGCGGCGAGGACATGGCGGTCCTGCCCAGGGACACGATCTATGCGGCGGTGATGATCATCTGCAACGGGCTGGTGGGACTGTGCATCGTGGTGGGCGGCCTCGTGCATCGCGAGCAGACCTTCCGGGTCGAAGGCGCCGGCGCCGGCCTGGCCGCGCTGATCGTGATGACGGCGCTCACGCTGGTGCTGCCGGCGTTCACGACCAGCACGGAGGGCGGCACCTACAGCACCTCGCAGCTCGCCTTCGTCGCGCTGGCCTCGGCGTCGCTCTGGCTGATCTTCGTGTTCGTGCAGACGGTGCGGCATCGCGACTACTTCCTGCCCGCCACCAACGCGGCGAGCCCGTACACGCACGCGCCGCCACCTTCGCTGCGCGAAACCTGGATCAGCGTCGCGCTGCTGCTGGTGTCGCTGGTGGTGGTGGTCGGACTCGCGAAGGTGCTCTCGCCGGCCATCGAGAAAGGCGTGGAGCTCGCCGGCGCGCCGCGCGGCGTCGTGGGCATCGTCATCGCCATCGTGGTGCTGCTGCCCGAGACCTGGGCCGCCGTGCGCGCGGCGCACGCCGATCGCATCCAGACCAGCATGAACCTGGCGATCGGCTCGGCCATCGCCTGCATCGGCCTCACCATCCCCGTGGTCGCGGTCGCCGCCATCGTGCTGCAGCTGCCGCTGGTGCTGGGCCTGGCGCCCAAGGAGCTGGTCCTGCTCTCGGTGACCTTCCTGGTCAGCGCCGTGACGCTGGGCACGGGCCGCACGCACGTGATGCAGGGCGCCATCCACCTGGTGCTGTTCGCGGCCTTCCTGTTCCTGGCGCTGGTGCCCTAGCTTCGGTCCGTCGTTCGCAGCCCCGCACCCCCACCCCGCGGGTGGGAGCCGCCGCACTACACTTCGTGGAGTGCCAGCGCCGCCATGTCCTTCCCTCCCAAGCATGCGCCCCAGCCTCCAGCCGCCGATGCGGACCCGGCGCTGCTGCGCCGCCTGCTGCGCGCGAAGGACCGCATGGACGCCGCCTCGCACGAGGCCTGGCCCGTGCGCCGCCTCGCCGAAGTGAGCGGGGTGTCCCAGGCGCACTTCGCGCGCTCGTTCAGGCAGGCCTTCGGCGTACCGCCGCACCGCTACCTGCTCACGCGCCGCATCGAACGCGCGACGGCGCTGCTGCGCGACACCGACCGGCCCATCACCGACATCGCCTTCGAGACCGGCTGGTCCAGCCTGGGCAGCTTCGGCCGCATCTTCCGCGACATCACGGGCGAGAGCCCCGGCGCCGTCCGCGAACGCGCGCAGGCGGCGGGGCACGAGCTGGGTCGCGTCCCCGCCTGCATCGTGAGCGCCGCGCACAGGCCGGACCTCACCATCGCAGTTTCGGAGAAGCGCCGCCGCGAGGCCCCCGCTATAAACGGATCACCATCCAAGGAGATCCGATGACCCAAGGTGTTGAAACGGTCGGCGTCTACGTGCGCGACCAGGACGAGGCGCTTTCCTTCTACGTCGACAAGCTGGGCTTTCGCGTGCACACGGACGTGCGCAACGGCGACTATCGCTGGCTCACCGTGCAGCATCCGGAGCAGCCCTCGTTCCAGCTGGGCCTGTTCGTTCCCGGGCCGCCCGTGCTCGATGCGGCCACGGCGCAATCGGTGCGCGCCATCGTCGCCAAGGGCGCGATGCCGCCGCTCGTGCTGTCCGTGGACGACTGCCGCGCGGCCCATGCACGCATGCGCGAGCGCGGCGTCGAGTTCACGCAGGAACCCATGGACCGCTACGGCACCGTGGACGCGGGCTTTCGCGATCCCTCCGGCAACGGCTGGAAGATGATCCAGGCGCGCAAGCCGCATTGAGCACGAGCCGTTCACGGAGCCAGCCCGCATGAAGAAGACCGCAGCCGAAACCCCATCCGACCTGATCGACGCGCGCATCGCGGAGCTGGGCGACTGGCGCGGCGAGATGCTCGCGCGCCTGCGTGCCCTGATCCACGTGGCGGATCCGGAGATCGTCGAGGAGTGGAAGTGGCGCGGCGTGCCCTGCTGGTACCACGACGGCCTGGTCTGCACGGGCGAGACCTACAAGGCCGTCGTGAAGATGACCTTCGCCAAGGGCGCATCGCTGGACGATCCCTCGCGCCTCTTCAACTCCAGCCTCGACGGCAACGTGCGCCGCGCGATCGACTTCCACGAAGGCGACCAGGTGGACGAGAAGGCGCTGAAGGCGCTCATTCGCGCCGCCGTTGCCCTGAACGCCAGCAAGCCGGCGAAACGCAGCTAGTGCGCTCGCGCGAGCCGCGCGCTCGGTGCAGCCTGGCGAGCTGGTCCTGCGCCGCCGGTCGACGGCGCGCTGCGCATCGCCTACGACTCCATCGGCTGGGTCGGGCGGAAGTCGGCTGCGCCGGGAGTGAGCGCAGCCGCCATGAAGGCTTCGTCGCGCGAGCGCAGCAGCGTGCCGAGGGGCACGGCCCCGATGCCCTCGCGCGACGGAGCGGCCGCAGGCAATCGGGGCCAGAGCGCGCGGTTTTTCGGCTCGAAGCGCCAGGACATTCCCGTGACCCACGACGGCGAGAGCGGGTCCAGCCGCCGCAGGCTGCTCTTCACGGCCGACTCCAGGGACACGACGTACGAGGACAGGCTCGGCTGCCAGTCGCGGAACACCAGCTGGATGTGCAGCCCACGCTGGCTTGCGGCGGTGGTGCCGGGCAGCGCTTCCGCGGTGATGCAGCCGGGGGCGAGCCCGTGCCTGCCCAGCGTATCCCGCACGGCCGTCGCGACCAGTCCGCGCCGCGTCTGCTCGCGTGTCGTCGCCTGCAGGCGCGACAAGGCGCCCTCGCCGTCGTCCTTCGTCCCCCCGGCCAGGAGACGCCCAAGAATTCCCATGTTCCGCTGCTCCCTGTGAAACGCGCGGGCAACTCAGGCCCCCTCCGATTAGACAGGCCCGCGAGCAGGCGCAACTAGGTCGATGGAAGCGCAGGCTTAGGTCGCTTGCCGTAGGCATCCGGATGTCCCGCGCTCATGGCCGGGTCTGCGACACGGAAATTTCTTCGCGCGGCGCATTCCCGATCGCCTTGTTGATCGCCACGAAGCTCGTGTGCAGGCGGCCCTGGCTCACGACGAGGTCGCGGCGCGCCTGCAGCCAGGCACGTTGCGTGTCGAGGACAGCCGTGTAGTCGAGCGTGCCGGCGTCGTAGCGCGCCTGCGTCAGCGTCCACACGTCGCGCGTGTTGCGGTCGCGCGCCTGCAGCTCGCGCAGGCGCTGCGACTCCGCGGCGTAGCCGCTCAATGCGTCGTCGATCTCCTGCCAGGCCTGCAGCACCGTGCGCTGGTAGGCGACGGCGGCTTCCTGCTGCTCCAGCTCGCGCAGCTGCACGACGCTGCGGCGCCGGCCGTGGTCGAAGATGGGGAGGCTGATGCTGGGACCGATGGACCACGCGCGGCTGCCCCACTCCGTGATGGCGTCGGTGAGATAGGACTCGGTGCCGAA
>FTHB01000177.1_pt1 | contig 12066 bp, 8 predicted proteins | sample 1640851 | NCBI WGS metagenome assembly FTHB01 (sample SAMEA3914788, study PRJEB12502) | metagenome | biome: forest; material: soil | place: Canada | collected 2011-07-03 | depth 0.1 m
CGGCTCGCTGGGCCTGGACATCGCGCTGGGCGTCGGCGGCCTGCCGCGCGGCCGGGTGATCGAGATCTATGGGCCGGAATCGTCCGGCAAGACCACGCTGACCTTGCAGGTCGTGGCGGAAATGCAGAAACAGGGCGGCCAGTGCGCCTTCGTCGACGCCGAACACGCGCTGGACATCCAGTACGCGCAGAAGCTGGGCGTGAACGTCTCCGACCTGCTGATCTCGCAGCCCGACACCGGCGAGCAGGCGCTGGAAATCGTCGACAGCCTGGTGCGCTCCGGCGCGGTCGACCTGATCATCATCGACTCGGTCGCGGCTCTCGTGCCCAAGGCGGAAATCGAAGGCGAGATGGGCGACTCGCTGCCCGGCCTGCAGGCGCGCCTCATGAGCCAGGCGCTGCGCAAGCTGACCGCCACGATCAAGAAGACCAACTGCATGGTCATCTTCATCAACCAGATCCGCATGAAGATCGGCGTGATGTTCGGCAGCCCCGAGACCACCACCGGCGGCAACGCGCTGAAGTTCTACGCCTCCGTGCGCCTGGACATCCGCCGCACCGGCACGATCAAGAAGGGCGAGGAGGCGATCGGCAACGAGACCAAGGTGAAGGTGGTCAAGAACAAGGTGGCGCCTCCCTTCAAGACCGCGGAGTTCGACATCCTGTTCGGCGAGGGCATCAGCCGCGAGGGCGAGGTCGTCGACATGGGCGTCACGCACGGCGTCCTCGAGAAGTCCGGCGCCTGGTATGCCTACAACGGCGAGAAGATCGGCCAGGGCCGCGACAACGCGCGCGAATTCCTGCGCGAGAACTCCGACCTGGCCCGCGAGATCGAGAACAAGGTCCGCGAGATCCTCGACATCGCGCTGCTGCCCGCGGACGTCGCCGACGCGGAGTAATCCCGCATGGCCTTCGGCCAGCTTTCGCTCAAGGGCCGCGCGCTGAAGCTGCTCGCGACCCGCGAGCACTCCCGCCATGAACTCGAACGCAAGCTCGCGCAGCACGAGACCGAGGCCGGCCAGCTGAAGGCGGCCCTCGACGACCTGCAGGCGCGGGGCTTCATCGACGAACAGCGCGTGGTCGACTCGCTGCTGCACAGGCGCGCGGGACGGCTCGGTGCGCAGCGCATCCGGCAGGAGCTGCAGGCCAAGGGGGTGGACAGCGAGCGCGTCGCCGCCGCCGTGGCCAGTCTGCGCGGCACCGAAGCGCAGCGCGCGCGCGAGGTGTGGCGGCGCAGGTTCGGCACGCCCCCGGCCGACGCCGCGCAACGCGCGAAGCAGGCGCGCTTCCTCCTCGCGCGTGGTTTTTCCGCTGAAGTGGTGCGACGCGTGCTGGCGTGGGACCCGGAGGACGCGGAGGCCGGCTGAACTCGCTCCACAATCGTGGCGACCTCCAGCCATGTTGAAGCGATTGGCCCAGCTCCTCTCCAGGCACGCCGCAGCGCCGGACCGCGTTCCGGATGCGTCGCAGCGGGCGGCGCAGCACATCGAAGCCGGCAACGCCGCCTTGCAGGGCGGCCAGCTCGCGGAAGCCGAGCGCTGCTACCGGCAGGCGCTCGCTGAGGATCCCGGCCACCGTCTCGCGCGCGTGAACCTGGGCTATGTGCTGCTGGAGCGCGGGCAGGCATCGCAGGCCCTGGCCTTCCTGGAACAGGCGATCGCGCTGCTGCAGCCGCAGGACACCTTCCTGCACGAAGCCCGCTTCCTCGCCGGCCAGGCGCACGCGCAGATGGGGCGACCCGCGCAAGCGCTGGCCAGCTACGCCCAGGCACTCGAGGTTCGGGCGACGTTCGAGGAGCCGCTGCGCGCGGGCGTGGAGCTCTTGCTCGCCTCGGCGCAAGCGGAAGACGCGGTCGCATGGATCGACCGCGTTTCGACGCGCATGGCATCGCCTGCGCCGAAGATGCTGCGCGCGCGAGCGCTGCATGCAGGCGGTCGCCTGGATGAAGCCATCGACGTGCTGCAGGCCGTCGTGCAACACGCTCCGGAGCACGTGGGCGCACTGGAAAGCCTGGGCAACCTGTTGCTGGAAGCGGGCCGGGGCGAAGAGGCGGTGCAAGCCTTCCGGCGCCTGCATGCCGTCGGCGGCGATACGCCCGAGAATGTCGCGAACCTCGCCGCAGCCCTCGTCAGGGTCGGGCGCGCCGAAGAAGCTGTCACCGCGAGTGCCGATGCGGTGGAGCGCCACCCGCAGCACGCCGACCTGCGCTACACCCACGGCCTGGCGCAACTGTTCCTGGGTCGGCTTCCACAGGCCTGGGACAACTACGAGTGGCGCTGGGGGTCGGCGGCTTTCCAGCGCCTCGGGCCGCCGGGCCCGCAGCACATTCCTCGCTGGCGCGGCGAGCCGCTGGCCGGGCGCAGCATCCTGCTTTGCGCGGAGCAGGGGCTGGGGGATTCGATCCAGTTCCTGCGCTATGTGCCGCTCGTGGCGGCCGGTGCACGCGAAGTCTTCCTGCAATTGCAGCCGCCCCTGCACCCCCTGCTGCAACAGCTGCCGGCCAATTGCCGCCTGCTCTCCCCGGGCGAGGGGGCACCGCAGGCCGATTGGCAAAGCACCCTTCTGAGCCTGCCTGCTGCATGGCGCACCACGCTGCAGGACATCCCTGGGCCCTCCGCGATCATTGGCGTGGATGCGCAACGCCGGGAGCACTGGCTGGCGCGCGCGCCGCGAACCGGAGCACCGCGCGTGGGGCTCGTGTGGTCGGGAAATCCGGGGCAACTCAACGATCGGTACCGGTCCATCCCGCTGCAGGAGCTGGCGCGGCTGGCCAAGTTGCCCGCGCAGTTCATCAGCCTTCAACTCGAGGTGCGCCAGCGAGACCGTGAAGCCTTTTCGCGATGGCCTGGGCTCCTGCCACTGGGCGGCGACTTCCGCGATTTCGCCGATACGGCCGCCGTCATCGAGTCGCTGGACCTCGTGATCGCCGTGGACAGCAGCGTGGCCCACCTGGCCGGAGCCCTGGAGCGTCCGCTGTGGCTGCTGCTGCCGTTCAACTCCGACTGGCGCTGGATGCTCGATCGCACGGACTCGCCGTGGTACCCGAGCGCACGCTTGTACCGGCAGGCCGAAGCGGGAAATTGGGATCCCGTGCTGGCTCGGGTCGAAGAAGACCTGCGCATTTTTCTCCCGGGACGGTCACCGCCCTACCAGCAACACCATGCTTGATCGCCTGCGCAAAGCGCTTTCCCCATCCGCGCCGCGCGAGAGCGCGGCAGACCTGGTCGCCGCGGGCAATGCGGCCGAAGACGCGGGACGCCTGGACGAGGCGCACGACCTCTACCGGCGTGCAGTCGCGCTGGCACCGCAATTGCCGGCTGGCCACCTGAACCTGGGCATCGTCCGCGAGGCGATGGGCGACGCGAAGGGCGCGCGCGCCGCCTACGAACAGGTGCTCGCACTGGATGCCGGCCATGCCTTCGGCGCCTACAACCTGGCCAAGCTGGAGTACATGGAAGGGCGACTCGACGCGGCCGAGCGCCTGCTGCGGCAGGCGCTCGCGCGCAAGACCGACTTCGTGCAAGCCTGGGTGCTCCGCTCGAACGTGCACGACGCGCTGGGAGATCTCCCGTCCGCGCTGCAGGCGATCGAAGAGGCCGTGCGCCTGGAGCCGGCGCTGCCCGGCGCCTTGTTCAATCGCGCTGGCATCCTGCGGCGCATCGGGCGCATGGAGGAGGCCGAAGAGGCCGTGCGCCAGGCCGTCGCGCTGGATCCGGACAACCCCGACTGCCTGGCCCTGCACAGTGCGACTCTGGTGGCGCTGGGCATCGCGGAAGAGGGGCTCGCGCAGTTGCAGCGCGCGATCGCCGGGGCCCCGCACCGCTTCGACCTGCGCTCCAAGGAACTGTTCCTGTTCAACATCGTCGACGGCTTGGCTGCGGCGGATGTCTGGGAGCGCCATCGCGTCCTGGGCGAGCAGCTGGAGTCCGGCGTGAAGACGCGCCCCTTGGCGGTCCGCGACGCCGCCAAGCCGCGGCTGCGCACCGGCTTCGTCTCGGGCGAGCTGCGCTCGCACCCGGTGGCGCAGTTCCTCCTTCCGGTGCTCGAAGGGATGGACCGCCAGCGCTTCGAGGTCGTCTGCTATGCCAGCAACGTGCAGAAGGATGCGATGACGCAGCGCCTGCAGGGCGCGTGCGACCGCTGGGTCGATGCGTCCGGCTGGCGGGACGACCGCCTGGAGCAGCAGATCGTGGACGACGCGATCGACCTGCTGGTGGACCTCGACGGACACACCAGCCAGGTCCGCCTGCCGGTGTTCGCGGCACGACCCGCCCCGGTGCAGCTGACGTGGGTCGGATACCTGAATACCTCGGGACTCACCCGCATGGACTACCGGCTCACGGATGCGACCTGCGATCCGCCTGCGCAGTCGCAGGCCTTCCACACCGAGCGCCTGCTGCTGCTGCCGCACAGCCAGTGGTGCTACCGGCCGCTGCTCGACGTACCGCCCGCTGCGATGGCCCCGTGCGAGCGCAATGGCTTCGTCACTTTCGGTTCCTTGAACAACGCCATCAAGCTCACGCCGCAGATGGCGAGGCGCTGGGGCGGCCTGCTGCGCGCGCTGCCGCAGGCGCGCCTGGTGGTGGCCGACACGTCTTCCAGCAAGAAGCGCGACATCCTGCTGGCCGCGATCCTCGAAGGAGGCGGCAGCGCGGACAGGGTGCGCTTCGCGCCGCGGACCGACCTCGAGGGCTACTACCGCCTGATGGACGACATCGACATCGCGCTGGACAGCCACCCGTACGGCGGCGGCACCACGACCTTCGATGCGCTTTGGATGGGCGTGCCCGTGGTGACGGCGCGCGGCGGCCTGCCTGCGTCGCGCAGCGCTTCCAGCGTCCTGGCGGTCCTGGGCCTCACCGACTGGATCGCGCCGGATCTCGAGGCCTTCGAGGATTGCGTGCTGGCGCGCGCCGCCGACCTGGGCGGCATCGCCCGGTTGCGTCGGTCCCTGCGCGAGCGCATGCGCAATTCGCCCCTGATGGACGAACGCGGCTTCGTCGCCTCCTTCCAGGCCGCCCTGGAGCACGCCTGGCGCGAAAAGATGGCGCGCCAGCCATTGCGTGGCGCCGGAGGTACGCGCGGGTTGCAGTCCCCGGCCGGTCCGCGACAATAGCCGCATGTTCAGCTGGTTCTCTTCGTCTGAGTCGGTGCGCTTCGGCAACGAGCTCGCCACCTTCGTTCTATCGGAACTTTCCGCCTCCGCCGGCAAGGCGGATGCGAAATTCACTGCGAAGGCGGAGAAGGCCCTGGTCCGTGCGGACCAGCGCGTGCAGGAGTTCAAGATGCGGGAACGCATGAACGTCTACAAGAAGGCGAAGCTGGCCAATGCCTTCCTCTGGACGCTCAAGGACAAGGGCTGCAGCCAGGAATACGCGAACAGCTTGACCGACTGGCTCAGCGTTCGCCTGTAAGCCGTGGGCTGGCTGCGCGACACCCTGGGGCGCTGGAGTGGCGGCGGCGATGGCGCAGCCGCCCGCAACGGCGCGACCGCGACCGCGACCGCGAAGGAGCCCGACGCGCCGGACTGGCGCGCGCGGGGCAACGCGGCGCTCGCCGCCGGGGAGATGCAGGAAGCGGCACGCTGCTACGAGCAGGGCGTGCTCGCATCGCCTGGCGACCCCACCCTGCGCGTGAACCTGGGCTTCGTGCAGCTTGAGCTCGGACGGTTCCAGCCCGCCGTGGAGCGCCTGCAGCAGGCGCTGGCCCTGCGCAGGCCGGGGGATGGCTTCGCGCACGAAGCGCATTTCCTGCTCGGACGTGCCCAGCTCGGTCTCGAGAAGCTGGAAGAGGCCTTCCGCAGCTTCGAAGAAGCCGCGCGCCTGCAGCCGGAGTTCATCGAGGCGGTGGAGGAGGCCGCGCGCGTGCTGCACCGGCTGGAGCGGCACGCCGAGGCCGCGGCCTGGGCACGGCGCCTGTACGCACTGCGGCCCGAACCCTTCACCCGCATGCTGGTGGGCAATGAGTTGCTGCAGTCGGGCGCGGTCGCCGAGGCCGCCGACTGGCTCGCTTCGGTTTGCGCGGACGAGCCGGCGAACCTGGAGGCCTCGGTGCTCCTGTATGGCGCGTTGTTGAAGCTGCAACGCAATGAGGAAGCGCTCGCCGAAGTGGATCGCGCCATCGGCTTCGCGGGACGCAACGCCTCGCTGCTGGTGAACCGCTCCGTGCCGCTGGACCGGCTGGGCCGCCTCGACGAAGCGGTGGCGAACCTGGACGAGGCCTTGTCGCTCGAGCCCGGACGGCGCGATGCGCTGTTGAACCGCGTGTCCATGCTGCTCCAGCAGGTGCGCGTGCGCGAGGCGGTCGCGGCGGCGGAAGACGCCTTGAAGCTCTTTCCCGAAGATGGCGACCTGCACTGGAGCCTGAGCATGGGCCTGCTGCTGCTGGGCGACTATGCCCGCGGGTGGCATGAGAGCGAATGGCGCACGCGCAGCGTCGCGTTCCACAGCAAGGTGCTGCAACTGGAGCAGCCCCAGTGGCGCGGCGAAGACCTTGCCGGACGCACGATCTTCCTGCACGGCGAGCAGGGCTTCGGCGACAACATCCAGTTCGTGCGCTTCGTGCCGGAAATCGCGCGGCGCGCGCAGGCCGTGCTGCTGCTCTCGCCGGGCGCGCTGGAGCCCTTGGTCGCCGCCAACCTGCCCGCGAACTGCCGCCTGTTGCCGCAGCATTCCGCGCTGCCCACTATCGACTTCCATTCGCCGCTCATGAGCCTGCCCTCGGTGCTGGGCACGACGCTCGAGACGCTGCCGGCCGACGTGCCCTACCTGCATGCGGATCCTGCGGCGGCGGCGAAGTGGCGCAATCGGCTGCCGCAGGACAAGCTGAACGTGGGCATCGCCTGGGCGGGCAATCCACGCCACGTCAACGACCGCAACCGCTCGATGAGCCTGGCGGCATTCAGCGCGGCGTTCGGCGCGGATTGCCGTTTCGTGACCGTGCAGCCGCAACTGGCGGAAGCGGACCGGGCCACGCTGGCCTCGCGGCCCCATGTGCTCGACCTTGGGCGCGAGCTGGTCGACTTCTCCGACACGGCGGGCCTGTTCGAGACTCTGGACCTGGTGATCACGGTGGACACCAGCGTCGCTCACCTTGCCGGCGCATTGAACCGGCCGGTGTGGGTGCTGCTGCCGTATTGCCCGGACTGGCGCTGGATGCTGGAGCGCACCGACTCGCCCTGGTACCCCAGCGCGCGCCTGTTCCGGCAGCCGCAAGCGGGGGACTGGGCTTCGGTGATGGAGGGCGTGCGCGCCGGCCTCGACGCACTGGTGCGGGCCCGCTGAACGGGATCAGAAGGGGCCGGTTCGCTGGGGCAGCCTGAACTGCTGCAACCAGGAAAAGAGGAACTGCGCTTGCGCCGGCTGCTCCTGCGGCGCGATCTCCCTGAGCTTGGCCTCGTAGGCGCGCAAGATCTTGCGCACGGCGATCGGCGTGAGCTGCGGTCCTTCGCAAGCGAGCCGCCGGTACAAGCCACCGGTCAGCCATTTCTCGGCGAAGTAGACGACGTCGCGCAGCTTGACCGTCTCGATGGCCATGTTGGCCGGGCCGCCGGAGGCGCCCAGCGAGTGCTGGCACAGCGCCGTGGGGACGACGAACACCTTCCAGCCGCGCGCCCGGGCCGTGAAGGAGAAGTCGGCGTCCGAGCAGATGAAGCGCATGTTCCCGTCGAACTCGCCCACCTCGCGCACGGTACGAGCGCGGATCATCATGCACGCGCCATTGGCCCAGAAGGTTTCGGCCGGCGCCGCGTAGCTCGCCAAGGCATCCATGCGGTGCGAGCCGGCCGGGAAGGCCTGGAGCGAGCCGCCCCAGGACACCTGCTTGCGTCCGCCGATCTCCTGGTACTGCAGGGGACAGGCGATGCCGCAATCGGGGTGGGCGTCCATGAACCGGACCAGGTTGCGCACGCAATCCGGATCCATGTACGCGTCCTGGTTCAGGACCAGCACGTAGCGCACGTCGTCGCGATGACAGTACTTCGCCAGGCCTTCGTTGACGGCGGCCGTGTAGAGGATGTTGTCGTGCGTGTTGTCGCGGACGAAGGTTTCGCAGCCAGCCTCGGTTTGCGCCGCGATCGCGGCCTGGCACTTCCGCAGTTTCTCGTGTTCCTTGTAGAAGGGGATGATGATCGGCACGATCGCCATGCGTCTTCTCTCCTGCGGTCTTCGAGCGGGGCGTTTGCGGGCCGAGCCTGTCGCTCAGAAGCGGCCGCGCGGGCGCGCCAGCGACGACATGTGCATCTCCGCCCTCATGGAAGGAAAGCCGGTGGCGGCCTGCGCCATCCCGAGGTCCCGTTCGAGCGAACGTACGTCACGCTGCAGGCCGGCGAGCCACTGCCGCACGCCGATGTTCGTGAGTGTCGGGCCTTCGTAGGCCAGGCGGCGATAGAGGCCGGCGCTCAGCCACTTCTCCGCGAAGTACGCCGCGTCGCGGCACTTCACGAGCTCGATCGCCGGATTGCTCTCCGCGCCCGACGCGCCGGTGGCATGCTGGCACAGGGCCTTCGGCACCACGTGCACCTTCCATCCCCGCGCGCGCGCCGTGAAGGAGTAGTCGGAGTCGGAGCAGATGAAGCGCATGTTGCGGTCGAACAGGCCGCATTCGCGCACCGTCTCCACGCGGATCATCATGCAGGCGCCGTTGGCCCAGTAGGTCTCGAACGGCTCCTTGTAGCTGGCGAAGTCGTCCTTGCGGTGCGCGCCGAAAGGGAAGGCCTGGTACGAGCCGCCCCAGGTCACGACGCGCTTGCCCGACACGCTCAGCGGCGTTCCCGGTCCGCCCCAGCGCACGCCGCCCTCGGTCTCCGCGTACTGGAGCGGGCAGGCGATGCCGGAATCGGGATGCGCGTCCATGAACTCGACGAGGGTGCGCACGCAGTCCTTGTGCATGTAGGCGTCCTGGTTCAGGACGATCACGTAGCGCACGTCGTCGCGATAGCAGTACTTCGCCAGGCCTTCGTTGATGGCGGCGGTGTACAGGATGTTGTCGTGCGTGTTGTCCCGCACGAAGGTCTCGCATTCCGGCCAGCTCTGCGCGGCGATGGCGGCCTGGCACTTCTTCAGCTTGTCGTGCGCCTTGTAGAAGGGAATGATGATGGGAACGACGGCCATGTCCTCTCCTGGTGCGAGCATCGTACACGGCGCATCGCGCGCTTTCGCCGGGCGCTGGGGTACAGTCCCTCGCCATGTTCGGATTCCGTCGCAAGCACGCTGCACCCGGTGCGGTGGAGGCGTCGACCTGGCGCAAGCGGGGCAACGACGCGCTCGGCGCGGGACGGCTCGATGAAGCCGCGGAATGCTACCGGCAGGCCATCGCGACCGAGCCCGCAGACCCGCTTGCGCGCGTCAATCTCGGATACGTGCTGGTGCAAGCCGGTGATCCGGGAGCGGCTGTCGACATCCTGCAGCAAGCCATTGCGCTGGCGCAGGCGCAGCCGGACGCCCTCGCGGATGCGCAATTCCTCCTGGCGGGCGCGCAGCGCTCGCTGGGGCGGGACGGCGAAGCCATCGCGGCACTGCGGGCCGCCCTGGCTGCGCGGCCCGCGTTCACCGAAGCGGCTCACGATCTCGTGCCGCTCCTGGTCGCTTGCGGCGAAGGCGCGGAGGCGCTCGCGTGCGCGCAACGGCTGGCGCGTGACGCGGCCGGTCCGCTGGCGTCCATGCTGCTTGCGCAGGCGCAGCACGCAAACGGCCAGGTGGACGCGGCTCTCGCAACGCTCCAGTCGGTGCTGCAGGACGACCCGGGTCACGCAGGCGCGCTGGAGAGCAGGGGCAACCTGCTGCTCGAAGTGGGTCGGCCGGCGGAGGCGCTTGCCGCTTTCGAACAACTCCTCGCGCGGCATGGCCGCGCGCCCGATGCCCTGGCGAATGCGAGCGCCGCCCTGTTGCGGCTGGCGCGCGCGAACGAGGCGCTGGCGCTGGCGGAGGAAGGCTTGCGCGGGGATCCCGGGCACAAGGCGTCCTGGCACAACAAGGGGTGCGCCCTGCTGGACCTCCTGCGCGTGGACGAGGCGCGCGATGCCTCGCTCGCGGCCTTGCGCATGCACCCTGAAGATCCCGACCTGCAATGGAATGCCGCGGTCGCCCACCTGCTGCTCGGTGAACTGGTACCCGGCTGGAAAGCCCACGAGTCGCGCTGGCATGCCAAGGGATTTGCGCAAGCCGCGCGTGCGCCCGCCCTGGCGCAACCGCGCTGGACGGGCGCGGAAAGCCTCGAGGGCCGGAGCATCCTGCTGTATGCCGAGCAGGGGCTGGGCGATTCCATCCAGTTCCTGCGCTACGTGCCGCTGGTGGCTCGCCGTGCCGCATCCGTGGTGCTGCAGGTGCAGGCATCGCTGATGCCGCTCGTGCAGGGGCTCGCGCCGAATTGCCGGGCGGTGCCCAGCGGCCACGCCCTGCCGGCAACGGACCTGCAGTGTCCATTGCTGTCGCTCCCGCACGCGTTCGGCACGGCGCTGGCAACGATCCCCGACTCTGCCCCCTATCTCTCCGCGGATCCGGCCCTCGTTCGCGCGTGGCAGGAGCGGCTGGCCGACGATGGCAACGGGCCGCGCGTGGGCATCACGTGGTCCGGCAACCCGTCGCATGCCAACGACCGCAATCGCTCCATCGCGCTCGCTTCATTTCGCGACATCGCGGTCGAGGATTGCCGCTTCGTGGGATTGCAGCCGCAGGTGCGCGCATCGGACCGCATCGAGCTCGACGCGTGGACAGGCATGTTCGACGCAGGCCCGCTGCTGCAAAGCTTCGCCGACACGGCCGCGCTCCTGCAGGCGCTGGACCTGGTGATCGCGGTCGACACGAGCGTCGCCCACCTCGCGGGCGCGCTGGGCCGGCCCGTATGGATCCTGCTGCCGTATTCGCCCGACTGGCGCTGGATGCTCGATCGCCGGGACTCGCCCTGGTATCCGTCGGCGCGCCTCTATCGCCAGGGCGCCGATCGCGACTGGGCTCCCGTGCTGGCGCGCGTCCACGCCGATCTTGCGGCGCTGGTACGTACGCAGTGGGTTGATCGGGACCGCAGCCGGCCCTAGATCCCCAGCATCAGCTTCAGGTTCTGCACCGCCGCACCGCTGGCACCCTTGCCCAGGTTGTCCAGGCGCGCGACCAGCACGGCGTGCGCGTAGTCCATGTTGGCGTACACGCGCAGTTCCATCTTGTTGGTGTCGTTCAGCGCCGTGGGCTCCAGCTTGCCGTCGGCGGTCGCGGATTCCACCGTCACCCATTCGCTGCCCTGGTAGTGCTTGCGCAGCACGCCTTCGAGGTCGGCGGGGCCGGGCTTGCCCGGCAAGGTGTCCAGGTGCAGCGGCAGTTCCACCAGCATGCCCTGGCGGAAGTTGCCCACCGAGGGGATGAAGATGGGCCGGCGTTTGAGGCCCGAGTACTTCATGATCTCAGGCAGGTGCTTGTGCTTCAGGCCCAGCGCATACACCTCGTAAGGCGGGGCGCTGCCGGACTCGTAGGCCTCGATCATCGAGCGGCCGCCGCCCGAGTAGCCGCTCACCGAAGGCAGGACGACGGGGTGGTCGTTCGGCAGCACGCCCGCGTCGACCAGCGGGCGCAGCAGCGCGATCGCTCCGGTCGCATAGCAGCCCGGATTGCTCACTCGCTCGGCGCGAACGATGGCCTCGCGCTGGCCGGGCGCGAGTTCGGCGAAGCCGAACACCCAGCCTTCGGCCGTGCGGTGCGCGGTGGACGCATCGATGATGCGCGGCTTGCGCGCGCCGCCGCGGCCGATCTCTTCGATCATCGCGGCCGACTCGCGCGCGGCGTCGTCGTGCAGGCAGAAGATGACGAGGTCCACGCCCGCCATCAGCTCGCGCTTGGCGGCCGGGTCCTTGCGCTTCTCGGGCGCGATGCTCACGAGTTCGACCTGCGGCATCGTCTGCAGACGCTCGCGGATCTGCAGGCCGGTGGTACCGGCCTCGCCGTCGATGAAGACCTTGGCCATGCTGGATTTCCTATAGCGCAAGCTTATGGTGATCCCAAACAGCTGTGCGAATTTGGTGCGATGCACCATGATACAGTCGCCGTTCGACTCCCGCGGACCGCCCGCCCGATCCCACACG
>FTHB01000247.1_pt1 | contig 12033 bp, 11 predicted proteins | sample 1640851 | NCBI WGS metagenome assembly FTHB01 (sample SAMEA3914788, study PRJEB12502) | metagenome | biome: forest; material: soil | place: Canada | collected 2011-07-03 | depth 0.1 m
CCCCAGGTTGGCCGGCCCGTTGCCTCGGGCCGGCCAACCTGGGGATCGGCGCTCAGGTGCAGGCTGCGGTGCAGCAGGCGGGGTTGGCGTTCAACGGCGGTTTCGATACGGTGGCGGTCCGCACAATCGCCGGACGCGGCGAGCACCCGTCCGCCGTCGTGCGCGCCATTCTTCCGATCCGTCTTCTCATCGCGGTCGCCCTGGCTTGCGCCTGGTGCGCGCTGGCCATCGCGTTCGTCCCTCCCGGACCCGTCCGGATGGCATGGATGCTGGGCGCTGTGCTGCTGCTTCTTCAGAGTCTCCAGGTCGGCTTCGTGTTCCAGGCGGTCGAGAGGATGCCTCGGTTTGCCGTTCTCTCAGCGATCTCTGCCTTGCTCGTCACGGCGGCTTATCTCGGGCTATTCCGTCCGGGAATGCCGGCCGGTTCCGACCTCGCGGTGCAGGCGGTGGTCGGGTCGGGCGTCGGCTTGGCCGCCTTGCTGGTCGCCCTGCGTCTTGTCGGTCTCCGTGCTGCGGAGATGCTGACGGGCTGGCGGGAAGACGTCCGCCTCGTGCGCAAGCTGATGGCGCAGAGCTGGCGCTATTGGCTGCTGGCGGGGCTGGTGTTCGTGTACACGGGCTTCCCCGTGCTATTGATGGCGAAGCTTCAGGGCGACGCGGCGGCCGGTGTCCTCCGTGTGTGCCTGCTTCTGGCAGGCGCCCTCGAACTGGTTTTCGCGAGTATCAACAACCTCCTGCTGCCACGCCTTGTGCGTTGGCGCGACGAGGGCATCGCGGTCTTCTGGGCCCGCCAGAAGACGCTGTTGCGCAGCCATGCCCTGATCGGCGCGGCAGTGGCAGGAGTCGCGTGCGCCGTTGCGCCGTGGATCTTCGGACTTCTCTTGGGTGAAGCTTTCTCACCCGGCCTGTTGCCCTTCGCCGTCTTCGCCTTTGCACGCGTCGTCGTCTTCACCGGTCAGATCTATGCGTGGGGCGTGGTGGCGCTGCGGCTGGACCGGGTGCTGCTGCAGGCAACGCTCTGCGGCGCAGTCGCCAGCCTGGCCTTGAACCTGCTGCTCATTCCGCGGTTTTCGGTGCTCGGAGCGGCCTTGGCCTCACTCGCAGCGGAACTGGTGATCGGCGCGCTCGCCTACTTCCATGAACGCAGGCACATCTTGCGAGAGCAGGACGCTCCGCTGGCGTCCGGCCGCGGAGACTAGCCGGGCCCGGATGCGGCCGCCTGCCTGCCGATCGAACTTCCCGCCGGATCCCGTAGCAAAGCCTGCATCTCGCGGGCAAAGGACGGCTCGCTGTGGAATGCGAGGAACGCCCGCCGGAATTGATCGAGGCGCTGCCTGAGGCTCGCGTCACTGCGCATCGCACGGATGGCATCCAGGATCGCGCGCGGATCGCGCCAGTCCAGTGCCAGCTCCTGCAATCCGAAGCGGGCCAGTTCGAACTCCATCCACGTCCCGCGCCGTGTCAGCGGTATCTTTCCCGCGGCGAGGCATTCCGCGAAGATGCCCGACGTCGCCAGCCGGTAGCGCGCGGGGTCATAGGGCAGCAAGATGAAGTCCGCGGTCTGCATCCAGGCTTGGTAATCCGACGCGCTCAATGCAGCGGGGATCTCCTGTACCTCCACCTCGCAACCTTTGCCGCGCACGCCGGCCGCTGTCGAGAGCACCACCCGCAACGGCTGCGTGCCGCGGTCGGCGCGGCCCGCATCAACGAGGGCGCGGATCTCGGCCAGGCCCTTCTCCGGGCGCGGCGCACCGGGCCACCAGCAAACGATCTCGTCCTCCCGCCGGGGCATGCTGCCGGAGGCGCTCATCGCGGTGTGCGGGATGGGCATGACCTTCGCGGGCAGGCCCAGTGCGTGCTCGAGGGCACAGGCGAGCGGCTCGCTGTCCGTAAGCAGTTGGAACTGGCCGGAGGGGAACAGTTTCGCAAGCAAGAGTGCGACGTTTCGGTAAATCCAACCAATCGCACCGCCGGCCATCGGGTCATATCGCCACAACAGCCAGAAATGAAGACGCGCGCGCGGCAGGCGGCGCATTGCCCAGTAGACGGCGAGCAGCTGGGGGCCGTTGAAATCGTCGAGGAACAGGATGCATTCGCCGGGCTGCACCGCGAGTTCCGCGTTGACTTCCGCGGCCAACGAGCGGGCGAACGTCCTCATGTCCCCGAAGAGGCTCAGCAGCTTGCCCTTGCGCATCGACTCCGGCAGCCCGCGCGTAAGCAGCCCCGTTCGCAGCACGGTACGCCAGCCGACCGGCAACCGGGCGCGGGTCTCGTCCGCCGAAACCAGGGCCGTGTGCCGCCAGCCGCAGGCCGTGGCAGCCTTGCCGACACTCGCGTGATAGCCGACGTGGTGCCCGACGCCGCCGTGAGCATCGGGGAGCAGCGATATCAACGTCAGGCTACAGGGCTGCGTCATTCCGCGGCTTTCAGCCGGTGAGCCCAGATCACCGACTCGAAACCATAAAGCGCCCACGTGGAACTCGCCGGCATGTTGCGGGACGTCAGCCATCCCACGGGTTCGAGAACCAGCCCGAGAGTCGCGAGCAACAAGGGCCGATAGCGGCGGCACGCCAGATCGGTCCTCACCCCTGAAGCGCGGAGCAGTGTCAGCACGCCGGACCAGGAAGGCACTTCCCGGTGCGTCTCGTCATCGAAGAAGTTCAGCGTGCCGCGCCGCTTCGGGAAGAAAACACTTTCCTCGCACGGAAAGGCGAGGAACAGACGTCCGCCAGGACGCAGGGCGCGCACCATGGCGTCAAGGACGCCTTGAGGATCGTTGCAGTGCTCGATGTTGTGAGAAGAGACCACCGCGTCCAGCCGCCCCTCGAACCGGCCGATGGCCTGCACGAACTCCTCAGGCTTCACCAGCGTATACGTGTCAGCATAGGGCGTCGAGCCCTGCTGGTTGTAGTCGCTCACGTCGAGGCCGTGGTACACCAGGTCGGGGCGCAGGATCTTCGCGTCACGCGGTGAGTTGTTGCCGCATCCCACGTCCAGTATGTGAGCGCCGGAAGGCAAGGAGCGAAGGAATGCCAGCTTGCCGTGCGGACGCAGGCGGGTGACGAGGCCATGTCGCAATCGTGTCGGGAAGGGCCGGGGCAGGTTCATTCTGGAAGGGAGAGTTACCGTCCATTATGGGAGGGCCGCCTGGCGTGCGACCTCCGCCCGTTAGGGCAGGCGCCGCCGCACGTCAAAAATCCACATGGCGCAGGATGTCGTCCAACAGCATACGCTCGAAGAAGTTCCCTTCGGGCACGCGGCCAAACAGCTCGTACCGAGGATCGTGCATGTGCTCGGCGCGCCAGACCCAGCGCACACCGGGCGGGCACTTCCGTAGCGGATGTGTGGGTCCGAAGATGCCCAATACGTTGTCGTTCACTGCACCGGCCATATGCATCAGGCCGGTGTCCGTCGTGTAGACCGCCTGCGCCTGCGATAGCACGCCCCAGGACTGGGTCAGCCGCGTCATGCCGCAAAGGTTGATTGCCTCGTAAGCCCGCGCGAAGGGCTCGTAGTAGGCGCGCTCCGAGTCGGAGCCGAGGAACACCACCTGCCGCCGGGCGGAGAGATGCGCCACCAGGCCTTCGAACAGCGGTCGCGGCAGCTGGCGCACATCCGAGGTCTCGCCTGGATTGTTGCCGCCCGCGTTGATCGCGACGACGTAGGGCTGTGGGAGTGGATAGGGCTCGGCGGGCGGCAGTTCCGGACGAATGTCCTCCCGGTCGACCCGCAATCCCGCAGCCTCGAGCACGTCAAGGAAGTACTGCACGTCCTGCTTCAGCGGGCCATAGGGAACCGCCGCGCTCAGCGGCCAACCTTCGAATGCGCGACGCCGGAACCCGATCCTTCGCGGTACCCGCGCCAGCCGCGCCATCCAGGTGAAGACCCAGTGCTTGTCCAGCACGAAGATCAGGTCGTAGCCTCGCAGCAGCCGCAGGATGTCCGGCAGGCCGCCGGGTTTCGCGGTGAACAGGATGCTGTCGTCGAAATCGAGCACCCGATCCAGATGCGGGTTGCCATCCAGCACGGCGCGGAAGGAGCGGCCCACGAGATAGTCGATCTGCGCCTCGGGCAGGTTCCGGCGAAGCTGCCGCACCAGGGGCGTCGTCATCACGACATCGCCCAGCGCGCCGATCTTCCACAGCAGCACTTTCATCCAGCCCTTGCCCTCCTCGCGCGACTATAACGAGGCGCTGGGGTAGCATCTCGCCCGATGCCCGCCGAGCCCCCGCACCTGCCCGATCGACGTGTCGCCTATGTGCACGAGTGGCTCACCGAATGGGGCGGCTCCGAGGACGTCACGCGCGCCATGCTGCAGGCGGTGCCCGGCACCGCGCTGCACGCCACCATCGACTTCCTGAAGGACGGCCAGCGCGCGCGCTTCGGCGCCGTCCCGATCCACACGACCTTCCTGCAGAAGGCGCCCTGGAGCCGTGCGCATTTCTGGAACTATCTCCCCCTCACGCCCCTGGCCGTGGAGACGCACGACCTGCGCGATGCGGACATCATCGTCTCCAGCTCGCACGCCTTCGCCAAGGGCGTGCTCACGACAGCCGAACAGCTGCACGTGAGCTACGTGCATTCGCCCATGCGCTACGCCTGGGACCTGCACCACGAGTACCTCGCCGACTACCGGCTCGATCGCGGCGCGAAGGGGCTGCTGGCGCGCTACCTGTTCCATCGCCTGCGCCTGTGGGACCGGCAGACCGCGAACAACGTCGACCTGTTCCTCGCCAACTCGCGCCACGTGCAAAGGCGCATCTGGCGCGCCTACCGGCGCACGGCGCGCGTGCTGTATCCGCCGGTGGGCGTGCAGCGCCTGCGCTTCGAGGCGCACAAGGGCGACCACTACGTGAGCGTCTCGCGCCTGGTCTCGTACAAGCGCGTGGACCTGCTGCTGGCGGCTTTTCGCGACATGCCCGATCGCAAGCTGGTGGTCGTCGGCGACGGGCCCGAGATGCCCCGCCTGCGCGCCATGTGCCCGCCGAACGTGGAGCTGCTCGGCTACCAGTCCGATGAAGTGGTGCAGCAGCAGCTGGGAAGCGCGCGCGCCTTCCTGTTCGCCGCCCACGAGGACTTCGGCATTTCACCCGTGGAGGCGCAGGCCTGCGGCACGCCAGTGATCGCTTACGGCGTCGGCGGCTCGCGCGAGACGGTGCGCGACCTGCGCAGCGAGACCCGTCCTACCGGCCTGCTGTTCGACGAGCAGACCCCCGCCAGCCTGAAGGCGGCGGTGGAAGCCTTCGATGCGGCGAGCATCGATCCCCATGACTGCCGCCGCTGGGCCGAAGGCTTCGACGAAGCGGTGTTCCAGGGTCGCTACCGCGCGCTGCTCGAGCAGGCCTGGACGGCCTGGTGCCGCGACCCGTCCTCGGTCGAGTCGGCACTGGGCCTCGATGGCGGCATGCAGGCGCCCTCCCGCGAACTGCAGGCGTGACGAGCTCCGTGTCCTCGTTGCCCCGTCCGGGACGTGCGGCTCTGGCCCTGGCGCTCGCCGCCCTTCCCTGGATCAACCCGCTGGCGCGCGGACCGTCGGCGTCGACCATGCCGTGGCTCGTGAGCGCTCTCTGCGGCATCGGCCTGTGGACCTTGGCCACCAGCGGCGAGCACGGCTGGCCCCGAATCCCGCGCGGCCTGCTCGCTGCCATGTGCGCCACGGTGGTCTGGGCGGCCCTGGCGCACCTGCCCTTGCGTCCGGAAGTGGTGATGCTCGCCGGCGGCTTGCTGTTGATCGCGCTGGCCGCCGGCTTCTCGCCGGACCCGGATGTCCGCGCCGGCCTGCAAGCCGGCTTCCTGCTCGCGGCCGCCCTCAGTGCCGTCATCGGGCTGGTGCAGTACTTCGGCCTGTCGTCGGCGCTCTCTCCCTGGATCAACGTGGCGGAAACGGGGGAGGCCTACGCCAACCTGCGCCAGCCGAACCAGTACGCCACGCTGTGCTGGATCGGCGCAGCCATCGTGCTGTTCGGCACGCTGCGGCTGTCGCGCGCTGCGGCCATCGCCTTGCTGGTGCTGCTGGCGGCCGGCAGCGCCGCCTCCGTCTCCCGCACGGGGATGGTCCAGGGCCTGGTGCTTACGCTGCTTTCGGCGCTCTGGGCACATCCGCGGCGCGGGGAGCGCCTGCGCCTGTGCGCGATCGCGGCCTTCGCGTATTTCGCGGCGACGGTGTTGCTGCCGATCGCGCTCGACGCTGCGACCGGTGCCATGCCGGCGCGCACGCTGTGGGGCCGGCTCGGTGGTGCCGAAGGCTGCAGCAGCCGCATCGTGCTGTGGTCCAACGTGCTGCACCTCATCGCCCAGAAACCGCTGGCGGGGTGGGGCTGGGGCGAGCTCGATTTCGCGCACTTCGACACGCTCTATGGGGGCCCGCGCTTCTGCGACATCCTGGACAACGCGCACAACCTGCCGCTGCACTTCGCCGTCGAACTGGGCGTGCCGGCCGCGGTGCTGCTGTGCGGCGGCGGCCTCTGGTGGGCGTGGCGCCAGCGTCCCTGGCGCGAAGCCGATGCGGTGCGGCAACTGGCGTGGGCGATCGCGGCCGTGATCCTGCTGCACAGCCTGCTGGAGTACCCGCTCTGGTACGGGCCGTTCCAGCTGGCCTTCGGCGCCAGCCTGGGCTGGCTGCTCGCGCGCGAGCCGTCACCGGCGGGCGCTTCGCGCGCGCCCGCCTTCGCCGCGGCGCTGGTGCTGCTCGCCGCCACGACGTACGCCGCCTGGGACTATGCGCGCGTGAGCCAGATCTACGTCGTGCCGGAGCTGCGCGTTCCGTTCTGGGCCGACGACACGCTGTCGGTCGTGCGGCGCTCCTGGCTGTTCTCGGGGCAGGCGCGCTTCGCCGACCTCACGCTGGACACGCCGGACCGCGCCAACGCGCAGCGGCTGTACCCACTGGCGCTGGACGTGCTGCACTACTCGCCGGAGCCGCGCGTGATCGAGCGTGCGATCGAGAGCGCCACGCTCCTCGGTCGCGACCGCGAGGCCGTGCTGCTGCTGGCACGCTACCGCGCCGCCTTTCCCAAGGAATACGAGGCCTGGCGCCGCGGCCAGCACCTCGTGCGCTAGGGAGCGACGTAGCTGCCGGACTTGCCGCCGTGCTTTTCCAGCAGCTTCACTTCGGCGACGGTCATGCCGCGGTCGACGGCCTTGCACATGTCGTAGATCGTGAGCAGGGCCACGTTGACGGCGGTGAGGGCTTCCATCTCCACGCCAGTGGGTCCCACCGTCTCCACGGTGGCCGTGCACACCACGGACGCGGCGCCATCGGCCGGCGCCGCGTGCAGCTCGAACTCCAGCGCCACCCGCGTGAGCGCAAGAGGATGGCACAGCGGGATCAGCTCGCTCGTCTTCTTGGCGCCCTGGATGCCCGCGATTCGCGCGACGCCCAACACATCACCTTTCTTTGCCGACCCGCTCTGGATCAAGGCCAGGGTAGCGGGTAGCATTTCGATGCGCCCACGGGCGACCGCCACGCGGTGCGTGGCCGCCTTCCCGGCGACGTCGACCATGTGCGCCTGTCCTTGCGCGTCGAAATGGGTGAGTCCTGTCATGCTGCAACCATCGATCCTTCTCAATCATCATACGAGCTTCGACTGGCGCTCCCGCCTGCGGGCAGCGGGGGTGCACCTGGGCCTGAGCGTCCTGGTCGCCGCGCTGGCGGCCTTCCTGGTGTTCGCGCTCTGGTATCCGTACCCCTATCGCGAGATCTCCGGCGGCCGCGACCTGTTCACGCTGGTCGTGTCCGTCGACGTGGTGCTGGGTCCGCTGCTCACGTTCGCGGTGTTCGACCTGACCAAGGGCTGGCCGGTGATGCGCCGCGACCTCGCCGCCATCGCCCTCCTGCAACTCGCCGGCCTGGCCTATGGCCTGTGGACGGTGCAGATCGCGCGTCCCGTGCACATGGTCTTCGAGTACGACCGCTTCCGCGTCGTGCACCGGGCCGAGATCCCCAAGGAGCTCGAGGCGCAAGTGCCGCCCGGGATCGAGCTGGCGCCGCTGAGCGGCCCCACCGTGCTGGCGCTGCGTCCCTTCCGCAATGGCGGGGAGCAGGCGGACCTCACGATCGCCGCCCTGGGAGGCCTGCCGCTGTCCGCGCGCACGGAACTCTGGCAGCCTTATGAGGTCGGACGGGCTGAGGTGCTGCATGCAGCCCGGCCGGCCACGCAGCTGAAGCAGAGGTTTCCGCAGCGCGCGGCCGAAATCGATGGCGTCCTGCGCGCGACCGGACACGACGCGGCCGGGGCGGCCTACCTGCCCCTCGTCGGCCGCAAGGCCGAGGCCTGGACCGTGTTCCTGGATGCCAGGACGGCCGAAGTGATCGGATATCTCCCGCTGGATTCGTTTTGAAGCTGTTCTCGTCTTCTCGCTGGCGCCCCGTCGCCACGGCGGCCCTTGCGCTCGCCGTGGCGCTGGCGCCCGTGCACGCGCAGTTGCCGCAGCTGGGAGGCAATGGCGACCTCAGCGTCAATGCGGAGCGCCGCATCGGCGAGAAGATCGCGCGCGAGCTGTACCGGGACCCGGACTACATCGACGACCCCATCATCGTGGAGTACGTGCAAGGCATCTGGCAGCGCCTGCTCGACTCGGCGCGCAGGCGCGGCGAGCTCACGCCGGAACTCGATGAGCGCTTCGCCTGGCAGGTGATGCTGGGCAAGGACCGCGAGGTGAACGCGTTCGCCCTGCCCGGCGGCTGGATGGGCCTGAACTCGGGGCTGGTTGCAGTCTGCGCCAACAGCGACGAACTCGCTTCGGTGCTCGGGCACGAGCTGAGCCACGTCACGCAGCGCCACATCTCCCGCATGATGGAGCAGCAGTCCCAGCAGGCGCCCCTGGTGCTTGCCGGCATGCTGCTGGGCGCGCTCGCGATCGGCAAGAACGGGCAGGCGGGCGGGGCGCTGATCTCCGGCGCGCAAGGCCTGGCGATGGCGCATCAACTGAGTTTCTCGCGCGACATGGAGCGCGAGGCGGACCGCGTCGGCTTCGGCGTGATGACCGGCGCGGGCTTCGCGCCGCAAGGCTTCGTCACGATGTTCGACAAGCTGCAGCAGGCTTCGCGCCTGAACGACAACGGTGCCTATCCCTACCTGCGCACCCACCCCATGACGACCGAGCGGATGGCCGACATCCAGGCGCGCCAGGAACTGGTGCCGCGGGTGGTGGTGCCCACGACGATGGACCATGCGATGGTCGCGGGTCGTGCCAAGGTGATCTCCAACCCGGGCATCGACGCGCTGCGGGCGATGGTGGCCGATGCGCAGGCGCCCGGCCTCGCGTCGCAGCCGCGCGCGCGCCAGGCCACCGTGCTGTACGCGGGCACGCTCGCCGCGGCGCACCTGCACGATGCAGCGGCCGTCCAGCAGTTGCAGGCCCGCCTCGATGCCGTGGCGGCTGGCGATCCCGCGGGACAACGCCTCGCGCGCCTGCTCGCCGCCGAAGTGGCGGAAGGCCAGCAGGATTGGGCGCGTGTGCTGCGCCTGGCCGACTTCTCGAGTCCCGGGCGGCCCGAGTTGTTCCTGGCCGGGCACGCGCTGATCCAGACCGGCCATGCGTCGGACGTGGCGCAGCGCCTGCAGACCTGGGTGGCGAGCCAGCCGCGCGACGCCAGCGCCTGGCAGCTGCTGGCCAGCGCCTACCAGGCCCAGGGGCAGCAGCTGCGCGCCGTGCGCGCCGAGGCCGAGGCCCGGGTGGCGCAGCTCGATTACCAGGCGGCGCTCGACCGCCTGCGCGCCGGCCAGGAGATGGTGCGCAAGGGCACGGGCGGCTCCGACTACATCGAGGCGTCGATCATCGACACCCGCGCGCGCCAGGTCGCTTCACTTCTTCACGAACAGTCGCTCGAGCGCTGATTCGATCACCACGCCGATGGCGGTGTAGAGCAGCGAGCCGATCAGCGCCGCCAGGAAGTTGCGCACGACGAAGCCGTCCAGGAGGGCGGCCGCGGCCCAGAACATCAGCGCGTTGATCACGAACAGGAAGAGGCCCAGCGTGAGCACCGTCACCGGCAGCGTCAGCACCACCAGCACCGGGCGCACGACGACATTCAGCAAGCCGATGACCAGGGCCGCGAGCATCGCGGTCGTGAAAGTGCGGACCTCGACGCCCGCGTACACGTAGGCGACGAACAGCAGCGCGGAGGCGTTCAGCAGCCACTTCGCGATCAGCTTCAGCATGGGCGGGGAGCATAGCACCCGCCCTCGTCGCCCCGCTAGAAGTCCAGGGAGAGGAACAGCAGCGCGCCCAGCCCCATGATCGCGCCCGGCGCCCAGTTCCCGCGGTCGCCGGGACCGTCCTGCTTGGGCCTGCGCACGTCCAGCACGCTGGCCGTGGGGTGCTCCGCCATCAGCGCGCGGGTGAGCTCGGGCAGCGGCCCGCGGGCCAGCACCGGCGTGACCTCGTCGCCGCGCGCCTGCAGGAAGGGCACCACCTGGTCGAACAGCTTGCCGGCCCATTTCGCGCGCCAGTTCTCGCGCGACGAATGACTGACCCATTTGCTGATGCGATGCGTCATGCGCGGTGCGCACGCGACCAGCACCCAGTGCGTGCGGGACCCGTCGGCGCCCGGCAGCCGCTGCCGTGCGTAGGCCGGATCGTCCAGATACACGATGACCTTGTCCATGCGCTGCTCCTTGCCTTCGTTCGTTCTAGTTGCCGCTGCCTTGCCTGCGGCTGGCGAACCAGCCCGCCGCGAGCACGCCGACGATGCACGCAGCATACGTGCTCCAGCGCGCGAATGCATACGGATCGAACACTGCGTCGAGCAGTGGCTCGTCGACGATCATGCGGCCGGCGGTGAACGCGAGCACCGCCGCGCCCAGCTGGATGATGGCGGGGAAGCGCTCCACGAGCTTGAGGACCACGCCGCTGCCCAGCACCACGATGGGCACGCTAACGAGCAGCCCGATCACCACCAGGTCGATGGCGCCGTGCGCCGCGCCCGCGACACCCAGCACGTTGTCCACGCCCATGAGCGCGTCGGCGATGACGATGGTGCGCATCGCGCCCCAGAAGGTCGCGGCGGCCGGCCCGTGCGCGCTCTCGCCGCTGTCCTCGGCCAGCAGGCGCCAGGCGATCCACAGCAGGCCCAGTCCCCCCGCCAGCATCAGCCCCGGCACCTGCAGCAGCCAGACCACGCCTATCGTCATGAGCGAGCGTACGACGATGGCGCCCAGGGTGCCCCACACGATCGCCTTCTTCTGCACGGCGCGTGGCAGCTTGCGCGCCGCCAGCGCGATCACGATCGCGTTGTCCCCGGCGAGCACCAGGTCGATGAGGACGATGGCCGCGAGGGCGGACCACCAGGGAAGGGAGAGGATTTCCATGCAGCAGACTCCGGATCGGTTCGTATTCGTCCGGGAGGCGGATCGCGGCTGCATGCGGAAAGCGACGGCAAGCTTCGATCCAGGCCGCCCGGGCCTGATCGAAGGTCTTGCTCGGCGCAGCCTGGCGGCGGCGCCCGGGCCGCCGGAAGCTTGCGCTTCGTGCTGACGACGGACCGACTGGGAGCTACTCCCCTTCGCTGCCTCGATTAAACCACGAGGCGACGGGGGCGCGGGGCTATGATGCCCGTCTGCCGTCTTGTCGCAGTCCCATGGCCGGCATCCACATCACCGACATCGAAGCAGCCATCAATTTCTGGCGCGAGCGCAAGCCCTCGCCCGACGGCGTGAGCCTGCCGCCGGAGCTGCGCGCACTGGCGGAGGTCTATGCGCTGATGGTCTTCTACCGCGAGGACGAGGCCGACGAGGGCAGCTTCCCGCCCGCGGCCTACGCCGCGTGGAAGACCTGGTACGACAGCCAGCCCGACACGCCCTGCATCGCGATCTGCTCCACCAGCCAGGGCGACGCGCAGTGCAAGGGCTGCGGCCGCAGCTTCGAGGAAGTGCAGCGCTGGACCGAGCTGAGTCCCGCGCAGAAGCGGCAGGTGTGGCGGCGCATCACGCTGCTGGGCGACGCCTGGCGCTTCAACCGCTACGCCGAACGCGCGGCCGCCGGCGGCCGCGCGTTCGGCGTAGCGGTTGAAGCGCCAGGCGTCGCCCAGCA
>FTHB01000420.1_pt1 | contig 11865 bp, 13 predicted proteins | sample 1640851 | NCBI WGS metagenome assembly FTHB01 (sample SAMEA3914788, study PRJEB12502) | metagenome | biome: forest; material: soil | place: Canada | collected 2011-07-03 | depth 0.1 m
ACCTGATCGGCGATGCGAACGACTACACCGGCAAGGGCCTGTCGGGCGGCCGCGTGGTGGTGCGTCCCTCGATCGACTTCCGCGGCGAAGCGACCAAGAACATCATCATCGGCAACACGGCGCTGTACGGCGCGACCTCCGGCGAAGCCTTCTTCAGCGGCGTGGCCGGCGAGCGCTTCGCGGTGCGCCTGTCCGGCGCGACGGCGGTCGTGGAAGGCACGGGCGACCACGGCTGCGAGTACATGACCGGCGGCACGGTCGCGGTGCTGGGCAAGACCGGCCGCAACTTCGCGGCGGGCATGTCGGGCGGCATCGCCTATGTCTACGACGAGGACGGCAAGTTCGCGAGCCGCTGCAACACCGCCATGGTGTCGCTGGAGCGCGTGGGCACGACGGCCGAACAGAGGTCGGCCTCCGGCAACACCAAGCTGCACCGCGACGAGACCGACGAGGCGCTGCTCAGGAAGCTGCTGGAAGACCACAACCGCTGGACCGGCAGCCGCCGCGCCCGCGAGCTGCTGGACGACTGGGCCAATGCCCGCATGAAGTTCGTGAAGGTGTTCCCGAACGAATACAAGCGCGCGCTGGCGGAGATGCACGAGCGCGAGGTGGAACTGGCCAGCGTCGGCAACGACGCCCATGCCGCCCTGCAGCGCGAAACGGCGCCGGCGAAGTAAAGAGACGACGGAGAGACAACGATGGGCAAGGTCACCGGCTTCATGGAATTCGAGCGTGTCGAGGAGGGCTACAAGCCCGTGCCCGAACGCGTGAAGCACTACAAGGAATTCGTCATCGGCCTCGACGACGCGCAGGCGAAGGTGCAGGCGGCGCGCTGCATGGATTGCGGCACGCCTTTCTGCAACTCCGGCTGCCCGGTCAACAACGTCATCCCCGACTTCAACGATCTCGTGTACCAGCAGGACTGGCGCAACGCCTGGGCGGTGCTGGACTCGACCAACAACTTCCCCGAGTTCACGGGCCGCATCTGTCCCGCCCCCTGCGAAGCCGCCTGCACGCTGAACTACAACGCGGAGCCGGTCGGCATCAAGTCGCTGGAGCACGCGATCATCGACCGAGCGTGGGAGCACGGCTGGGTGCAGCCGCGCGCGCCGCGCATCAAGACCGGCAAGAAGGTCGCCGTGGTGGGCTCCGGCCCCGCCGGCATGGCGGCGGCCCAGCAGCTCGCGCGCGCGGGCCACGACGTCACGTTGTTCGAGAAGAACGATCGCATCGGCGGCCTTCTGCGCTATGGCATCCCCGACTTCAAGATGGAGAAGCTGCACATCGACCGCCGGGTCGAGCAGATGAAGGCCGAGGGCGTGACCATACGCACCGGCGTGATGGTCGGCGAGCTGCCCAAGGACTCCAAGGTCACCAACTGGGCCAGGGAAACCATCAGCGCGAAGCAGCTGCAGCAGGACTTCGACGCCGTGGTGCTCACGGGAGGCGCCGAGCAGTCGCGCGACCTGCCGGTGCCCGGCCGCGACCTCGATGGCATCCACTTCGCGATGGAGTTCCTGCCTCAGCAGAACAAGGTCAACGCCGGCGACAAGGTAAAGGGCCAGATCCGCGCGGACGGCAAGCACGTCATCGTGATCGGCGGCGGCGACACCGGCAGCGACTGCGTGGGCACCAGCAACCGCCACGGCGCCGCGAGCGTGGTGCAGTTCGAGCTGATGCCGATGCCGCCCGAAGAGGAGAACAAGGCGCTGACCTGGCCTTACTGGCCGTACAAGCTGCGCACGTCCTCCTCGCACGAGGAAGGCGTGAAGCGCGAGTTCGCCATCGCCACCAAGGAGTTCATGGGCGAGAAGGGCAAGGTCACCGGCCTGAAGACCGTGCACGTGGAGTTCAAGGACGGCAAGTTCGTCGAGATCCCCGGCACGGAAAAGGAATACCGGGCCGACCTCGTGCTGCTCGCCATGGGCTTCGTGAGCCCGGTCGCGACCGTCCTCGAAGGCTTCGGCGTCGACAAGGACGCGCGCGGCAACGCCAAGGCCACCACCGACTTCCAGGGCGGGTATGCGACCAACGTGCCGAAGGTGTTCGCCGCGGGTGACATCCGGCGCGGTCAATCGCTGGTCGTCTGGGCGATTCGCGAGGGCCGGCAAGCTGCGCGGGCCGTGGATGAATTCCTGATGGGCTTCTCCGACCTGCCGCGCTGAGCCCTCGCAAATCCCATGGGGGCGTCGCAGGAACGCCGGGCTCGCCGCCCGGCGTGCGCGAGGGCCGACAGGCGGCCCGCGCCGTGGACGATTCCTCATGGGGTTTGGCGATCTTCCCCGCTGATGCGGGTGATCGCCACCCCATAGGGTGAAATGGAAGGCGCCAGCTTGCACGCTGGCGTGCCCGACTTGCCGCGTTGACGCCACACGCGGCCGGTCCCTAAGTCACCGATAAGTCTGCTGATCAGCAAACCTCCTATCATTCCGGGTTTGAGTTACCGGCCGCGCCTGCCGCGGCCCGCTTCCCCCGGATGACCGATCCCGACCCGAGCGCGCTGGTCGAATGCCGCAACCTGAGCTTCGGCTACGACCAGCGACGCATCCTCGATGACGTGAGCTTCACCGTGCCGCGCGGCAAGGTGACGGCGCTCATGGGTGCGTCCGGCGGCGGCAAGACGACCGTGCTGCGCCTGATCGGCGGCCAGGTGCATCCGCAGGCCGGCGAACTGCTGTTCGACGGCCAGAGCGTTCCCGGCCTGGACCGCGATGGCCTCTACCGCATGCGCCGGCGCATGGGCATGCTGTTCCAGTTCGGCGCGCTGTTCACCGACCTCTCCGTGTTCGACAACGTCGCCTTCCCGCTGCGCGAGCACGCGGGGCTGCCCGAAAGCCTGGTGCGCGATATCGTGCTGATGAAGCTCGATGCGGTGGGGCTGCGGGGTGCGCGCGACCTGATGCCCAGCCAGGTCTCGGGCGGCATGGCGCGGCGCGTCGCGCTGGCGCGCGCGATCGCGCTGGACCCGGACCTCGTGATGTACGACGAGCCCTTCGCCGGACTCGATCCCATCTCGCTGGGCACCGCCGCCCACCTGATCCGCCAGTTGAACGACACGCTGGGCATCACCAGCATCATCGTGTCGCACGACCTGGAGGAGACCTTCCGCATCGCCGACCACGTGATCGTGCTGGCCAACGGCCGCATCGCCGCGCAAGGCGCGCCCGGCGAGGTGCGCAACTCCGACGATCCGCTGGTGCACCAGTTCGTGCACGCACTGCCCGAAGGACCCGTGCACTTCCACTATCCAGGCCCGAGCGTCGTCGACGACTTCAGCGGAGGGCTCGGGCCATGAGCTGGTGGCGTCCCTCCGACGTGGGCTTCGCCGTGCGCAGCAAGCTCGCGGACATCGGCCGTGCCGCGCGCCTGCTGGCGCGGCTGCTGTCGCTGGTCGGCCCGACTTTCGCGCGCGCGCGGCTGGTGCGCGACCAGGTGCATTTCCTGGGCAATTATTCGCTGGCCATCGTCGGCGTCTCGGGCCTGTTCGTCGGTTTCGTGCTGGCCCTGCAGGGCTACTACATCCTGCAGCGCTACGGCTCCTCCGAGGCGCTGGGCCTGATGGTGGCGCTCAGCCTGGTGCGCGAGCTGGGTCCCGTGGTCACCGCGCTGCTGTTCGCCGGCCGGGCCGGCACCTCGCTCACCGCCGAGATCGGTCTCATGAAGGCCGGCGAGCAGCTCTCTGCCATGGAGATGATGGCAGTCGATCCCGTGCAACGTATCCTCGCTCCGAGGTTCTGGGGCGGCGTGATCGCGATGCCGCTGCTGGCCGCGGTGTTCAACGCCGTCGGCATCCTGGGCGGCTGGCTGGTCGGCGTGGTGCTGATCGGCGTGGACCCCGGCGCCTTCTGGAGCCAGATGCAAGGGGGCGTGGACGTGTTCAAGGACGTGGGCAACGGGGTGATCAAGAGCCTGGTGTTCGGCGTGGCGGTCACCTTCGTCGCCGTGCTGCAGGGCTATGCCGCGAGCCCGACGCCCGAGGGCGTGTCGCGCGCGACGACGCGCACGGTGGTGATGGCATCCCTCGCCGTGCTGGCGCTGGACTTCGTCCTCACGACCATGATGTTCAGCATCTGACGGATCAATGGAGTAGACCTTATGGAGCGCAACAAGAACGACGTCTGGGTGGGGCTCTTCGTCCTCATCGGCGCCGCCGCGCTGGTGTTCCTCGCCCTGCAGGCGGCCAACCTGCTCACGCTGAGCTTCCAGCCGACCTATCGCCTCAGCGCCCGTTTCGACAACATCGGCGGACTCAAGCCGCGCGCCGCCGTCAAGAGCGCCGGCGTCGTGATCGGCCGTGTGGAATCGATCACGTTCGACGACAAGACCTTCCGCGCGAACGTTTCGCTGGCCATGGATTCGCGGTATCAATTCCCCAAGGACAGCTCGCTGAAGATCCTGACCAGCGGCCTGCTGGGTGAGCAGTACATAGGACTCGAGGCGGGCGCCGACGACAAGGTGCTGGCCAGCGGGGATACCATCGGCAACACGCAGTCGGCCGTGGTCCTGGAGAACCTGATCGGACAATTCCTGTACAACAAGGCGGCGGAAGGACCGGCTCCCGCGCCTGGAAAGAAATGAAACCTGATTCGCAGCCGGCGCGCCGTGTGGCCGCCGTCCTCACGCTGGCCGCGTCGCTGACGCTGCTGGGTGGCTGCGCGACCGTCACCCAGCCGAACCCGCGCGACCCGCTGGAGCGCATGAACCGCGGCACCTATGCGTTCAACGAAGGTGTCGACAGGGTGGTGCTCAAGCCGGTGGCGACGCTGTACCGCGAGAAGGTGCCGCCGCTGGTGCGCACCGGCGTGTCGAACTTCTTCGGCAACCTGGGCGACGCCTGGTCCGCCGCCAACGCGCTGCTGCAGTTCCACCTGCAGGACGCCGAAGAGGACTTCGCGCGCTTCCACCTGAACACGATGTTCGGCCTGTTCGGCATCTTCGACATCGCGAGCGACGCGAACATCGAGCGCCATCGCGAAGACTTCGGCCAGACGATGGGCCGCTGGGGCATTCCCGCGGGTCCGTACCTGGTGCTGCCGCTGCTGGGCCCTTCGACCCTGCGCGACACCGTCGCGCTTCCGGTCGACTGGCGCTTCGACATCATCAGCAGCTTCCGGCCCTACAGCGTCCGCACCGTCACGTATGGCATACGCGCAGTGGACGTACGCTCCAACCTCCTGCGGGTCAGCGATGTCCTGGAAGAGGCATCGCTGGACAAGTATTCCTTCACGCGCGACGCGTTTTTGCAGCGGCGCCGTGCAGAGGTGTTCGATCACGACGAAGATGACCACGAGGTGCCGCCGCCCTTGCCCGAGGACGGCAGCGATCCGCCACCGGCCGGACAACCGGCGCCGGCTCCCGCGCGTTGACTGGTTGCAGGCTGTTGCCTTGAGCCGTTCGCGCGGGCGAACCCCCCGCGCGCAGCCGTGTCCCACTGGGAGCCCGGGCCTGGCCCGACAGAAAGGAAAGAAATGAATCGACGTACCCTGGGCCGCCTTGCGGCCGCCGCCCTCGCCACCGGCCTGTTCGCCGGCCTGCTGCCGCTGGCGCAGGCCGCCGACGAAGCCCCCGACGCCTTCATCAAGCGCATGTCCGACGAGGTGCTGGCGACGATCCGCGCCGACAACAAGGTGCGCAGCGGCGACATCGACCACATCATGTCGGTGGTCGACGCCCAGATCATGCCGAACGTGAACTTCCAGCGCATGACCGCCTCCGCGGTGGGTCCGGCCTGGCGCGATGCCACGCCCGACCAGCGCAGGCGCCTGCAGGAGGAGTTCAAACTGCTGCTGGTGCGCACCTACTCGGGCGCGCTGTCGCAGGTCACCGACGAAACCATCACGATGAAGCCGTTGCGCGCGGCGCCGACCGATACCGACGTGATCGTGCGCAGCGAGATCCGCGGTCGCGGCGACCCGATCCAGCTGGAATACCGCCTGGAGAAGACTCCGGGGCAGGGCGCCGGCTGGAAGATCTACAACCTCAACGTGCTGGGCGTGTGGCTGGTGGAGACCTATCGCACGCAGTTCGCGCAGGAGGTCAGCTCCAAGGGCATCGACGGCCTGATCGCGTCGCTGAGCGAGCGCAACAGGGCGAACGCAGCCGGCGCGGCGAAGAAGGGCTGAGCGCGTGCTGGTACTGCCCGCGGAGCTCACGCACGCCGAAGCCACCGCCTGCTGCCGCATGCTGGCGCAGGCACTGCGCACGGAGCCCGGGCGCGAGGCGGTGGTCGATGCGTCGGCCCTGCGCCGCTTCGACTCCTCGGCCCTCGCCGTCCTGCTGGAGTGCAGGCGCGAGGCGCTCGCCCTGGGCAAGAGCTTCGCGGTGAACCAGCTCAATCCGCGGCTGCGCGCCCTGGCCACGCTGTATGGCGTGGCCGTATTGCTGCCCGAGGCCGCCGCGGCCTGATCTCCCCACGGGGCGCGGGACAGGCCGCGTCGCTAAAATGGCGGGTTGCCCATGTCCGCCATCTCCTTCCAATCCGTCTCCAAGACCTACAGCACCGTGCGAGGCAGCTTCCAGGCGCTCGACGGCGTGTCCTTCGACATCGAGGAGGGCGAGTTCTTCGGACTCCTCGGCCCCAACGGCGCGGGCAAGACCACCCTCATCAGCATCCTCGCGGGCCTGGTGCGCGCGAGCGCCGGGCGCGTGCTGGTGCACGGCCACGACGTGCAGCAGGCGTACGCGATCGCGCGCCGCCAGCTGGGCGTGGTGCCGCAGGAACTGGTGTTCGATCCCTTCTTCACGGTGCGCGAGGCGTTGCGCATCCAGTCCGGCTACTTCGGCGTGAAGAACAACGATGCGTGGATCGACGAGCTCCTCTCCAGCCTGGGCCTCGCCGACAAGGCGGGCTCGAACATGCGCCAGCTTTCCGGCGGCATGAAGCGCCGGGTGCTGGTGGCGCAGGCACTGGTGCACCGGCCGCCGGTGATCGTGCTGGACGAACCCACCGCGGGCGTGGACGTGGAGCTTCGCCAGACCCTGTGGCAGTTCATCGCCCGCCTCAATCGCGAGGGCCACACCGTGCTGCTCACGACGCACTACCTGGAAGAGGCCGAGGCGCTGTGCAGCCGCATTGCGATGCTGAAGTCCGGCAAGGTCGTCGCGCTGGAGCGCACCAGCGACCTGTTGCACGCCGCATCCACCAACGTGCTGCGCTTCAAGCTCGATGGCGCGCTGCCGCGCGAATTCGAGGGCAAGGCGCGCGTCACCGGCCGCATCGTGCAACTGCCCGCGCACGACGCGCACGAGATCGAGGAGCACCTGGCCGTCATCCGCCGCGCAGGCCTGCGCGTGGAAGACGTGGAGATCCGCAAGCCGGACCTGGAAGACGTGTTCCTCGACGTGATGACCGCCGGACGGGTGGAGGTGCCGGCATGAAAACCAAATTTCCGGACGCGGAGGACACGAAGGGTACGCAGAGGACGCAAAAGGACATCCATCTTGGTGCTCGGTTTTCCTTTGCGCCCGCTGCGTACCCTTTGCGCTCTCTGCGTCCGGTAGTCTGTTTTCTAGGAGTCCTCGCATGACCGGCTGGCAAACGCTTCTCTACAAGGAAGTGCTGCGCTTCTGGAAGGTCAGCTTCCAGACCGTCGCCGCGCCGGTGTTGACCGCGCTGCTGTACCTCGTGATCTTCGGCCACGTGCTCTCCGATCGCGTCAAGGTGTACGACCAGGTGAGCTATACGGCCTTCCTGGTGCCCGGGCTGGTCATGATGAGCGTGCTGCAGAACGCGTTCGCCAACAGCTCCTCCTCGCTGATCCAGAGCAAGATCACCGGCAACCTGGTGTTCGTGCTGCTGACGCCGCTGTCGCACTGGAGCTGGTTCGTCGCCTATGTCGGCGCTTCGGTGGCGCGCGGCCTGTGCGTGGGGCTGGGCGTGTTCGTCGTCACCGCGTGGTTCACGCACGTGAGCTTCGCCGCGCCGCTGTGGATCCTGCTGTTCGCGGTGCTCGGCGCCGGCATGCTGGGGGCGCTGGGCCTGATCGCGGGACTCTGGGCCGAGAAGTTCGACCAGATGGCCGCGTTCCAGAACTTCGTCATCGTGCCGATGACCTTCCTCTCCGGCGTGTTCTATTCCATCCACTCGCTGCCGGCCTTCTGGCAGCGCGTGTCGCACCTCAACCCCTTCTTCTACATGATCGACGGCTTCCGCTACGGCTTCTTCGGCGTGAGCGACGTGTCGCCCTGGCTGAGCCTGGCGATCGTCGGCAGCGCCCTCGTCGTGGTGGGCGCCATCGCCGTGCACCTGCTGCGCATCGGCTACAAGATCCGCGGCTGAGAGAGTCCCTTGCCATGACCGCCGACCAACTGCGCACCCTCATCGCTTCCGCGATTCCCTGCGACCACATCGAGGTGGACGGTGACGGCCGCCACTGGTCCGCGGTGATCGTGTCAGCCGAGTTCGCCGGATTGCGTCCTATCCAGCGGCACCAGCGCGTCTATGCCACCCTGGGTGCGAGAATGCACACCGACGAGGTCCATGCCTTGTCGATGAAGACATTCACGCCCGCCGAGTGGCAGGCCCTACCTCGTTAAAGGCCCATGGACAAGCTCCTGATTCGCGGCGGCCGGCCGCTGAACGGCGAAGTGCGCATTTCGGGCGCCAAGAATGCCGCCCTGCCGGAACTCTGTGCGGCGCTGCTCAGCGCCGAGCCGGTGACGCTGAAGAACATCCCGCGCCTGCAGGACGTGGCGACGATGCTCAAGCTGATCCGCAACATGGGCGCGAAGGCGGAGTTCAACCCCGACGGCACCGTGCTGCTCGACTCGAAGGACCTGCATTTCCCCGAAGCGCCCTACGAGATGGTGAAGACCATGCGCGCCTCGGTGCTCGCGCTGGGCCCGCTGCTCGCCCGCTTCGGCGAGGCGACGGTGTCGCTGCCGGGCGGCTGCGCGATCGGTGCGCGTCCCGTGGACCAGCACATCAAGGGTCTGCAGAAGATGGGCGCCGAGATCGTGATCGAGCACGGCTACATGATCGCCAAGCTGCCCAAGGGCTGGACGCGCCTGAAGGGCGCGCACATCCGCACCGACATGATCACGGTGACCGGCACCGAGAACTTCATGATGGCGGCGGCCCTGGCCGAAGGCGAGACCATCCTCGAGAACCCGGCGCAGGAGCCCGAGATCACCGACCTGGGCGAGATGCTGATCGCCATGGGTGCCAAGGTCGAAGGTCACGGCACCGGCCGCATCCGCATCCAGGGCGTGGACAAGCTGCACGGCGCCACGCACAGCGTGGTGTCCGACCGCATCGAGTGCGGCACCTTCCTGTGCGCCGTCGCGGCCGCGGGCGGCGACGTGTTCCTGCGCGATGGCCGCGCGGAGCATCTCGATGCGGTGATCGACCTGCTGCGCGCCGCGGGCGCGCAGGTGGAGGCGGTCGAAGGCGGCATCCGCATCCGCGCGCAAGGGCGGCTGGAGGCGCAGAGCTTCAAGACGACCGAGTACCCCGGCTTTCCCACCGACATGCAGGCGCAGTTCATGGCGCTCAACTGCATCGCCGAGGGCGAATCCAAGATCACCGAGACCATCTTCGAGAACCGCTTCATGCACGTCAGCGAGCTGATGCGCATGGGCGCGCGCATCACCGTGGATGGCAAGGTGGCGGTCACCCACGGCGTGGAGAAGCTCTCCGGCGCCATGGTCATGGCCACGGACCTGCGCGCCTCCGCCAGCCTGGTGATCGCCGGCCTGGTGGCCGACGGCGAAACCATGGTCGATCGGATTTACCATCTCGACCGTGGCTACGAGCAGATGGAAGCCAAACTCAGGCAGCTCGGCGCCGACATCGAACGGGTGAAGTAGTCGCCCGAAGCGCCTGCGGCGCCTCGCCCATCGGTGCCACAGCGGCCCGGCCCAGCCGGTTCCGTGGCGGCACTGGCGGGCGTCGCGCCTGATCGGATAGATTGGATCCCATGAACACCGGGGCAAAACCCGCGATCACCCTGGCCCTGTCGAAGGGCCGCATCTTCGACGAGACCCTGCCGCTGCTGAAGGCGGCCGGGATCTCCGTGCTGGACGATCCCGAGAAGTCCCGCAAGCTGATCCTCGCGACCAACGATCCGCAGCTGCAGGTCGTGCTGGTGCGCGCCACCGACGTGCCCACCTACGTGCAGTACGGCGGCGCGGACCTCGGCGTGACGGGCAAGGACACGCTGATCGAGCACGGCGGCCAGGGGCTGGTGCAGCCGCTGGACCTGCAGATCGCCAAGTGCCGGGTGAGCGTGGCCGTGCGCGCGGACTTCGACTACGCCTTCGCCGTGCGCCAGGGTTCGCGCCTGAAGGTCGCGACCAAGTACGTGAACATCGCCCGCGAGTTCTTCGCGGCCAAGGGCGTGCACGTGGACCTGATCAAGCTCTATGGCAGCATGGAGCTGGCGCCCCTCACCGGGCTGGCCGACGCCATCGTGGACCTGGTGTCCACCGGCGGCACGCTCAAGGCCAACAAGCTGGTGGAAGTGGAGCGCATCATGGACATCAGCTCGCGCCTGGTGGTGAACCAGGCCGCGCTCAAGCTGAAGCAGGAACCGATCCGCCACCTGATCGACGTGTTCGCGCGCACCGTCGCGGCCGCCGCGCCATGAGCCTCGCCGCCAAGCCCCTGCGCCTCGCAACCGCCGACGCCGGCTTCGACGCCGCGCTGGTCGCGCGCCTGCAATGGTCGGCCGACACGGACGCGGGCATCGAGCAGGCCGTGGCGGACATCCTCGCCGCCGTGCAGCGGCGCGGCGATGGCGCCGTCGTGGAGTACACCAACCGCTTCGACATGAAGGCCGGTTCCATGGCGGAACTGCAGTTGCGTCGCGGCGAGCTGAAGACCGCGTTCGATGGCCTGCCTGCGAAGCAGCGCGACGCGCTGGTGACGGCCGCGGCGCGGGTGCGCAGCTACCACGAGGCCCAGAAGAAGGCGAGCGGCGAAAGCTGGAGCTACCGCGACGCGGACGGCACGCTCCTGGGCCAGAAGGTCACGCCGCTGGACCGCGTGGGCATCTACGTGCCGGGTGGCAAGGCGGCCTATCCGTCCTCGGTGCTGATGAACGCGATCCCGGCACAGGTCGCCGGCGTGGGCGAGATCATCATGGTGGTGCCCACGCCGCGCGGCGAGAAGAATCCGTTGGTGCTGGCGGCGGCCCACGTCGCGGGCGTCACCCGCGCCTTCACCATCGGCGGCGCGCAGGCGATCGGCGCGCTGGCCTATGGCACCGAGACCGTTCCGCGCGTGGACAAGATCACCGGCCCGGGCAATGCCTATGTCGCCGCGGCCAAGCGCCGCGTCTTCGGCCAGGTCGGCATCGACATGATCGCGGGCCCGAGCGAAATCCTGGTGCTGGCCGACGGCAGCACGCCGGCCGACTGGGTGGCGATGGATCTGTTCTCGCAGGCGGAGCACGACGAACTGGCGCAGAGCATCCTGCTGTGCCCGGACGCCGGCTACATCGCGCAGGTCCAGGCCGCGATCGACCGGCTGCTGCCCGAGATGCCGCGCGCGGAGATCATCGCCAAGTCGCTCAATGGCCGCGGCGCGCTGATCCACACGCGCTCGATGCAGGAGGCCTGCGAGATCAGCAACCGCATCGCCCCCGAGCACCTGGAAATCGCCAGCGCCGACCCGCACCGCTGGGAGCCGCTGCTGCGCCACGCCGGCGCGATCTTCCTGGGGGCCTACACCAGCGAGTCGCTGGGCGACTACTGCGCGGGCCCGAACCACGTGCTGCCCACCAGCACCACCGCGCGCTTCTCCAGCCCGCTGGGCGTGTACGACTTCCAGAAGCGCAGCAGCCTCATCGAGGTGAGCGAAGCCGGCGCCCAGGTCCTGGGCCTCGTCGCCGCCGAACTCGCCTACGGCGAAGGCCTGCAGGCCCA
>FTHB01000286.1_pt1 | contig 11769 bp, 14 predicted proteins | sample 1640851 | NCBI WGS metagenome assembly FTHB01 (sample SAMEA3914788, study PRJEB12502) | metagenome | biome: forest; material: soil | place: Canada | collected 2011-07-03 | depth 0.1 m
AGTTCCCGGCGAAGCACCACTGCGCGCTGAACGTGCACGTGGGCGCGACCGAGTCCGGCTCGGACATCGTCTTCCTGCACGAGATCCAGCCCGGGCCGGCCAGCCGCAGCTACGGCATCCAGGTCGCGAAGCTCGCGGGCATGCCCACGGGCGTCGTGAACCACGCGCGCCACGCGCTCGCGGCGCTGGAGAAGCACCAGGAGGAAAGCCGCGAGCAGGTAGACTTGTTCGCGCCACCTCCGGCGGCCGAGGCGGGGGCGCCGACGAAGCTGGAAGCGGCGCTGGCCTCGCTGGACCCGGATGCGCTCACGCCGCGCGACGCGCTCGACGCCCTGTACACGCTTAAGAAACTGCTCCAACCATGACCTACTGCGTCGGCATCAAGCTCAATGCGGGCCTGGTGTTCCTGTCCGACTCGCGCACCAACGCGGGCGTGGACAACATCAGCACCTTCCGCAAGATGATCGTGTACGAGCGCCCGGGCGACCGCTTCATGGTGCTGCTGTCCGCCGGCAACCTGAGCATCTCGCAGTCGGTGCGCGAAATCCTGCAGGTGGAGCAGCTGAAGGAACACGACACGGCCGATCCGGTGACCATCTGGAACGCCACCAGCATGTTCGACGCCTGCCGCGTGCTGGGCCAGACCGTGCGCCACGTGTACGACCGCGACGCCAAGTCGCTGCAGCAGGCCGGCGTGGAATTCAACGTCAACCTGATCTTCGGCGGCCAGATCCGCGGCGAAGGCATGCGCCTGTTCCAGGTCTATTCGGCCGGCAACTTCATCGAGGCGACCGCGGAGACGCCGTACTTCCAGGTCGGCGAATACAAGTACGGCAAGCCGGTGCTCGATCGCGTGCTGACGCCCGACACCGACCTGGACGAAGCGGCCAAGTGCGCGCTGGTGTCGATGGACTCCACGATGAAGTCCAACCTCTCGGTCGGCCCGCCGCTGGACCTGGTGGTGTACGAGGCCAACCGCTTCCAGACCGACAAGGTGGTGTGCCTCGACATGCAGAACCCCTACTTCCGCATGCTGCACACCGGCTGGGGCCAGAAGCTGCGCGAGGTGTTCGACAGCCTGGAGGACCCGGTCTGGGACCAGTCGCACACCGACACGCCGCTGCGCACGGACCCCGACGGGCGCAGCAAGCCGCTGAAGAAGATCGCGCGGCCGGAAGACAGGCTGATCTGATGCGCTTGTCGTCCGCGCATCATCGGGACGACGAAGCCTGATGTCCCTGATCGTCTTCTCCCACGCCAACAGCTTCCCCGCCAGCACCTACGGCGTGCTGTTCCGGCAGCTGCGTTCGCGCGGCTTCACCGTCAAGGCGCCGGAGAAGTTCGGCCACGATCCCGCCTACCCGGTCAGCAACAACTGGCCCGGCCTCGTGCAGCAACTGCACGACTTCGCGGCGCACGAGGTGGACAAGGCCGGCGAGCCCGCCTTCCTCGTGGGGCACTCGCTCGGCGGCTTCCTGAGCATCCTGTGCGCCGCGCGCCATCCGCAGCTCGCGCGCGGCGTGCTCCTGATGGATTCGCCCCTGATCGGCGGCTGGAAGTCGCATGCGGTGCGCGCGGCCAAGCGCACGCAGCTGGTCGGATCCATCTCGCCCGGCGCCGTGAGCCGCAAGCGCAGGAACCGCTGGCCGTCGCAGCAGGATGCGCTGGAGCACTTCCGCCACAAGAAGGCCTTCGCCCGCTGGGATCCGCAGGTGCTGGCCGACTACGTCGCGCAAGGCACGCATGACGACGACGAAGGCCAGCGCGTGCTGAGTTTCGATCGCGACGTCGAGACCCGCATCTACAACACGCTGCCCGACAACCTGCAGGCGCTGCTCAAGCGCCATCCCCTGCGCTGCCCGGTCGCCTTCATCGGCGGGCTGCAGTCCGGGGAGATCGCCCAGGCCGGCATGGCGATGACGCAGAAGGTCACCGCGGGCCGCATCACGATGATGGACGGCAGCCACCTGTTCCCCATGGAGAAGCCGCTCGCCACCGCCGCGGCCATCGAAGCGGCTTTGCTGGCACTCTGAAGGGCGCGCCTCCTACGTGCCCTTACTCATGGCGGGCCGGCAGGAAGCTGAACCGGGGCGCACGATGCAGCATGACCTCACCCCAAGCGCTCGCCTTCCAGGCGCCTTCCCTCGCATTGCTGGCGACCGAGCCGCTGCGAGCCCTGCTCGAACTCTGCGCCGGCAAGGTCGCCGCACCCTCCACCGTCGCGGGCGACGGCCATCCGGTCATCGTCTATCCCGGCCTGGGCGCCGGTGCGCTCACGACGTCGCAATTGCGCTCCTACCTGCAGCAATGCAACTTCGAGGTCCACGACTGGGAGTTGGGCGTCAACACGGGGCCCGACGGCCCGCTCGACGCCTGGCTGGACCCGCTCGTGGACCGTGTGCGCGGGCTGCATGCGCGCGAAGCACGGCGCGTGAGCCTCGTGGGCTGGAGCCTGGGCGGCATCTACGCCCGCGAGATCGCCAAGCGTTGTCCCGAGGCCGTGCGCCAGGTAGTCACGCTGGGCACGCCGCATCGATCGATCCAGGGCGGCAACCATGCCGGGGCCATCTTCCGCTGGATGGGCGGCGATACCTCGCAACTCACGCCGCAGATGCAAGCGCGGTTCGCCGAGCGCCCGCCCGTGCCGACGACCTCGGTCTTCAGCAAGTCCGACGGCTTCGTGAGCTGGCGCGGCTGCCTGGAGAGCCCGGCGCCCGACGTGGAGAACGTCGCCGTGGACGCAAGCCACCTGGGCATGCCCACGAACCCGGACGTGCTGCGCATCGTGGCCGACCGGCTCGCGCAAGCCGAAGGCGCGTGGCGGCCCTACCGGCGCCGCCGCGCCGTGGACTGAGCGAACCTTACCCGCGCCAGTCCACCAGGCCCGTGAAGGCGGTCGCCAGCACGACCAGGCCGAAGACGATGCGGTACCAGGCGAAGGGCTTGAAGTCGTGCGAGGAGATGTAGCGCAGCAGCCAGCGCACGCACAGCCACGCGGCGATGAAAGAGACCACGAAGCCCACCGCGAACAGCGGAATGTCGCCGGCGCCCAGCGAGGCGCGCTCCTTGTAGAGGCTGTAGACGGCGGCTCCGACCAGCGTCGGGATGGCCAGGAAGAACGAGAACTCCGTCGCCGCCTTGCGCGAGAGGCCCAGCAGCATGCCGCCGATGATCGTGGCGCCGCTGCGGCTGGTGCCGGGAATCATCCCCAGGCACTGCACCAAGCCGACCTTCAGCGCGTCCATCACCGTCATGTCATCGACGCTGGCGATGCGCACCGGGCGACTGGCGGACGTTCTCTCCACCCACAGGATGATCAGCGCGCCGACGATGAAGGCGCCGGCCACGACGCCCGGATTGAACAGGTAGGTCTTGATGGTCTTGTAGGCCAGCAGGCCGATCACCGCCGCCGGCAGGAAGCCCACCAGCACATTCAGCGCGAAGCGCTGCGCCTGCCTGTCGCTGGGCAGCGAGACGATCGTGCTGCGGATCTTCTGCCAGTACACCAGGATCACGGCCAGGATGGCGCCGGTCTGGATGGCGATGTCGAAGACCTTGGCCTTGTCGTCGTCGAAATGCAGCAGCGAGCCCGTGAGGATGAGGTGGCCCGTGCTGGAGACGGGAAGGAACTCGGTCAACCCTTCGACGATGCCCATGATCGTCGCCTTGGCCAGCAACACAGCGTCCACGCAAGCTCCTGCGGCAAAAGGCGCGATTATCGTCGCCGCGCCTGCCCCCCGGCCGCCCCGCGCTGGCTCAGCCGCGGAATCCGTCCGACACGGTATGTCGGATTCGGCCAGCGACCTCCGCGCGGCGAACCTACAGGTCCGCCGCGGGCCGGGGGCCACATTAAGGCCCATGAAAATCCTCAACCTGCTCCACGTAGTGGTCGCCCAAGCCTTCTACCGCTGGGCCATGGCCGAGATCAGCCCCATGCACCCGGACGTTCCCAAGATCATGCTGCGCCAGCAGCAGCTCGCGGAGAAGTACCGGCGGATCTGGGCGTAGGTCGTGGCCTGAACAGTGGCATGAGCACCGGCAAAACCGGATCCTCATGCCAGGTGGGACCGCGCTGCATGCCATTCCGCGCGATCCACCGGCCGCCGTGCGGAGGCCGATCGGCCGCCGCGACTCCTGAACCGTCCTGAGGGGCGGTTTTTCACGTCTGGCCGGGCGCATTTCGCGCCGCGTTCCCCGCGTTTCGTCGCAAGCCTGTCGCCAGGCGCCGCGTGCATCGGCACAGTCGCCTCCGTTCACCCACGGAGTGCGCCATGCAGATGTCTCCCGTCATCGCCGTTCACATGACCGCCGCCACCGCGGCCATCGCCACCGGGCCAGTGGCCCTCTGGGCGCGCCGCGCGGGCCACGCCCATCCGCGCCTGCACCGCGCCTTCGGCTATGCGTGGGTGACGCTGATGATCATCACGGCCGTCTCGGCGATCTTCATCCGCGACCGTGAACTGCCCAACATCGCGGGCTACACCCCGATCCACCTGCTGGTCCCCGTCACGCTGGTGGGCCTGTTCTTCGCGTTCTGGAAGCTGGGGCATCGCGACTTCGCGGGGCACCGGCGCGTGATGCTGCGCCTGTACATCGCCGCCTGCATCGTCACCGGCTTCTTCACGCTGCTGCCGCAGCGCTACCTGGGCCAGCTGCTGTGGACGCAGCTGGGCCTGATCTGAACCTTCGTTTCCCCTCACAGGAGATCTCCCATGCTGATCCAGCTCCTCACGCAACACCCCGAGGCCCTCGGCCCCATCGTGCAGAACACGCCCAAGTGGGTCTGGGGCCTGTTCGCCGCCCTGCTGGCGCTGGGCATCAGCCAGCTGCGCCCGCGCAAGGCGGGCCTGGCGCGGGTCTCGGCGACGCCACTGGCGATGACGGCGCTCTCCATCTGGGGCGTGCTGGGGGCCTTCGGCGGCTCGCCGCTGCTGGCGCAGGCGCTCGGCGTCTGGATCGTGTGCGCCGGCCTGGTCTTCGCCGCCGTGGGGACGTTCCAGACCAAGGCGAGCTACGACCCGGTGAGCCGCACGTACGCACTGCCCGGCAGCGTCTTGCCGCTGGCCCTGATCCTCGGCATCTTCCTCGTGAAGTACTTCGTCGGCGTGGAGCTGGCGATGGCGCCGCAGCTGCTGCGCGACCCGCAATACGCGCTGACCGTCGCTGCCGTCTACGGCGCCCTCACCGGCATGTTCGTGGGCCGCGCTTCGCTGCTGTGGCGCCTTGCCTTGCGCGCCCAGACCTCCCCGCTGGCCGCATGAGCGCCGGCGCCACCTTTGCCTTCCAGGAGAACACCATGCGTGATGTCAACGACGACCTCGAACGCCGCGCGCGCCGCCGCGCCGGCATGAAGATGGGCTGGTACTTCCACGCCTCGATCTACATCGCGGTGATGTGCTTCCTGGCCGTGGTCTCGGCCATGTCGGGCAAGCAGTGGGCGATCTTCCCCGCGCTCGGCTGGGGCCTCGGACTGGCGATCCACGGCGCAGCGGTGTTCCTGGCCCTGGGCGGCAACGGCCTGCGCGACCGCCTCGTCCAGCACGAACTCCGCAAGCTGCGCGCCGCCGAGGAGCCGTGGTGATGCGCCGCCTCCTCGCCACCCTCACCGCCTTGCTGGCGCTGGCCGCCGGCACCGCGCGCGCCGACGTCGGACTGATAGAACTGCCCGCCAAGGGCGAGGAAGGGCCGATCACGGTCTTCTATCCGACGGCGCAGCACGCCACGACCATCCAGCGCGGCCCCTTCCAGCTGCAGCTCGCCGAAGCGGCGCCCCCGCAGCGTGGCAACGGCCGGCTGGTGGTGATTTCGCACGGCTCCGGCGGCAATGCCTGGGTGCACTCCGATCTCGCGAAGCGGCTCGCCGAAGCGGGCTTCGTGGTCGCCGTGCCGCTGCACCAGGGTGACAACTACCGCGACATGTCCGGCGTCGGCCCCCCGAGCTGGAAGAGCCGCCCGCTGGAGATCTCGCGCGCCATCGACGCGATCGCGGCCGATGCCCGCCTGGCGCCGCTGCTGTCGCTGGACCGCGTGGGCATGTACGGCATGTCCGCCGGCGGGCACACCGCGCTCACTCTGGCAGGCGGACGCTGGTCGCCCGCGATCATGCGGCAGCACTGCGAAGAGCATCTCGCCGAGGACTTCCAGAGCTGCGTGGGACTGGCCACGCAACTGAAGGACGATGGCTTCGACGGCTTGCGCAAGGCGGTCGCGATCCGCGTGATCCGCTGGAAGCTGGACGACACGGCCTCGTACGGCCACACCGACCCGCGCATCGCCGCGATCGTCGCCGAAGTGCCCTATGCCATCGATTTCGACAAGGCCTCGCTCGCACATCCGGCCGTGCCGCTGGGACTGGTGCGGGCCGGCCGCGACGCCTGGCTGCCGCCGCAATTCCATGTCAACCCCGTGCTGCGCGCCTGCCAGGGCTGCACGCTGGTCGCCGACGTGCCCACCGCGGGCCACGGCTCGCTGCTGTCGCCGCAGCCGCCCGGGCTCTCGGGAACGGCCGCGAAGCTGCTGCTCGACCCGCCCGGCTTCGACCGTGCCCTGGTGCCGCCGGCGCACGCCCGCATCGTCGCCTTCATGCAGCAGCACCTGCTCCCCTAGAATCGTCCGCGATGCCCGCTCCCCTCAGCCCCGAAGAGATCGAACACCTGGCCCGCCGGCGCGCGGGCGCGAAGATGGGTTGGTACATCCACGCCAGCGTCTACGTGCTGGTCAATCTCGCGCTCTTCGCGATGTCGGACTTCGGCTTCGGCCACCGGCACTGGTCGCGGTTCCCGGTCTTCGGCTGGGGCCTGGGCCTCGCGATGCATGGCATCTCCGTCTTCGTGCTGGGCAAGGGGAGCACCTTCCGCGAGCGCATGGTGGAACGCGAGCGCGAGCGGCTGCAGCGCGAGCAGGAACGGCGCCGGTGATCCGCATCGACCCCATCTCCAAGCTGCAGCACCTGCTGCAGACGCTGGCCTTCTGCCTCGTGATCGCCACGCTGCAGGTCGCCTTCGAGCCGGACAAGCCGTACGCGCCGCCCACGCTCTACTCGCTGTGCATCGGCACGGCGACCTGGGCCGCGATCGACCTGGGTCGCCACCTGCTGCCCTCCTCACGCGAAACGGGCTGGCCCGACGGCCTGCCGGGCGTGATCCTCGTCGCGGTAGGCATCGTCGGCGGCTGGTGGGTAGGCAACCGGGTGGCGGACGCGATCTGCCTCGCCTTCAACCTCTATAGCGGCCCGCCGGTGGACCCGGTGAAGGACTTCCGCAACTCGGTGCTGATCACGGTGACCGCCGGCGTCGCGGGCAGCTACTGGTTCTACAGCCGCAACAAGAGCGCCTACTTCGAACGCAAGATGGGCGAGGCGCGCCAGCACGCGGACGAGGCGCGGCTCAAGCTGCTGGAGACGCAGCTGGAGCCGCACATGCTGTTCAACACGCTGGCCAACCTGCGCGCGCTGATCGGCGTCGACCCGCCGCGCGCGCAGCACATGCTCGATCACATGATCGCGTACCTGCGCGCGACCCTCGACGCGTCGCGCGCGACCACGCACCCGCTGCAGCGCGAGTTCGACCGGCTGCGCGACTACCTGGAGCTGATGGCGATCCGCATGGGACCGCGCCTGGCCTTCTCGCTCGACGTGCCGCAGGACCTCGCCAACGTGCGCGTGCCGACGCTGTTGCTGCAGCCCCTGGTGGAAAACAGCATCCAGCACGGCCTGGAGCCCAAGGTGGAAGGCGGCCGCATCACCGTGCGCGCCGCGCGCGACGGCGACGCGCTGGTGCTCACCGTGGACGACAGCGGCGTCGGCGATGCCCATGGCGCGTCCAGCGGCAACGGCTTCGGCCTGGCGCAGATCCGCGAGCGGCTGGTCGCCTTGCATGGCGAACGCGCGCACCTGGATTTCCGCACCGACGCCGGCGGCGCGCACGCGCGCATCACCTTGCCGATCGCATGAGCCGCCGGACCGCACCAAGGCGAATTCCGCGGCCCATGGCGCGGACATTCCGATGAACCCCACCGCGCTCATCGCCGAAGACGAACCCCTGCTCGCGCAGGCCTTGCGCTCGGAACTGGCGCGCGCGTGGCCCGAGCTGCGCGTCGTGGCGACGGTGGGCGACGGCGCTGGCGCCGTGCGGGCCGCGCTGGACCATCGGCCCGACGTGCTCTTCTTCGACATCCGCATGCCGGGCCAGGGCGGCCTGGAGGCCGCGGCGGAACTGGCCGATGCCTGGCCTGCCGACGCGCCGTTCCCCGCGCTCGTCTTCGTGACGGCCTACGACCAGTACGCGGTGCAGGCCTTCGAAGCCCAGGCGATCGACTACGTGTTGAAGCCCGTGCAAGCCGGCCGCCTGCACAAGACGGTGGAGAAGCTGCGCCACGTGCTCGCGCAGCGCGCGGCGCCGGGTGGCGGCGATCTCGAAGCGACCCTGGGCCAGTTGCGCCACCTGCTGCAGGGTGCACCCGCGGCGCCGCAGCCGCTGCTGAAGGTGATCCAGGCGAGCGTGGGCAACACCATCCGCATGGTGCCGATCGAAGAGGTCGATTACTTCGAAGCGGCCGACAAGTACGTGCGCGTCGTGTGCGCGGACGGCGAGGTCCTGATCCGCACGCCCTTGAAGGAGCTGCTGCCGCAGCTCGATGCGCAGCTGTTCTGGCAGGTCCACCGCGGCACCGTGGTGCGCGCCACCGCGGTGGAAAGCGTGCACCGCGATGAAGCCGGCAAGCTGCACCTTGCGTTGCGCGGGCGCAAGGAGCGGCTGCCGGTGAGCCGGCTGTACGCGCATTTGTTCAAGGCGATGTGAACAACGTTCAGTAGAGGTACACGGCGCCCGATGACGGCATGGAGGTATTCGACTGGTCGCCCTGCACGCCCGTGGCGTTGCTCGACTCATCGAACCCGCCGCTGGCCAGGTACCTGCCATTTCCCGAGAGCGCGACCGACTGGCCGAGATAGCGCGAGGCGTTGCTTGCCTTCAGGTAAGCGCGCAAGGGCCAGCCACTATCGTCGGCTGCGAACAGGTACACGGCTCCTGTCTGCGTGCTTCCGAAAGCGCGCACCGGGTTGATCCCGAGACCGGACTCAGTGTCCGCGCGTGCGCCGACGGCGAGCATCGCTCCATCGGCGGAGAGAGACACGCTGATGCCGAAGTTGCCGCCGGAACGCGGCATCAGCTCCGCCTTCGACGTCCACGTTCCGCCCCGGAACGCGAACACATGGGCCGAGCCCGACCAACTCACGTCGCTTACACCGGAAGCGCCGACGGCCAGCGTGTCGCCGTCGCCGGACAGGCTCACGCTCGAGCCAAAGTCGAAGGCTTGGAACGCGCCACCAGGCATGCGCACCGTCTGCTGCAAGGCCCAGGCACCCGCCGAACGCTGGTAGACGAACACCGCCTCGGTGTCCTGCCCGCTGGAGTTGAAGAACATGCCGGGCGAACCCACCGCCAGCCTGTCGCCGTCGGCGGATAACGCGACGCCCCGCCCGAAGTTGTCGAACGCGGCGGGGTGTGGCCCCTTGATGTAGGCCTGCTGCGCCCACGCGCTGCCTTGCTGCACGAACACGTGTACCGCGCCTGCCGCCGGACCGCTGCCTGGTATCGGCGACGTCGATATTCCCGACGCGCTGCTGGCGTCGGTGGTCGCACTGACAGCGATGGTCTGCCCATCCGCGGAGATCGCGACGCGCTCACCGAAAGAACCGTTCAACAAAGGGTAGGCGCCCAGGCGCGCCTGCTGGCTCCAGGCGGCGCCGGTGCGCTTGAACACGTACGCCGTGCCGTTATTCGCAACTCCGCCTGGGGAACTCGCGCCATCGGCAGGCTCGCCCACCACCACCGTGTTGCCGTCCGCGGAGATCGCCAGCCCGCGGCCGAAAGCAGCCTGCGCGAACGGCGCGGGCGATTTGAGGTACGCCTGCTGAGCCCATCCCGTCGCAGTCCGCACGAAGACGTACACCGCGCCGGCATACAAAGCACTGTCGTCTGCGGGATCGCCATTGCCGCTGGCCTCCCCTGTCGCCCCGACAACCATCGTGCTGCCGTCAGCGGACAACGCGACAGTCTCGCCGAAGCGGTCGCCCATGCCGGTGTTGCTCGCCTTGAAGTAGCCGATTGCCCTGTTCGCATCCGGTGCGATCGCAGCCGACGGCGCGCTGCATCCCGCGGCATTGCAAGCGCGCACGGTGTAGGTGGCGTTCAGTCGATCGGGCAGCAAGGCCGCAGGCTGGACAAGGTCGGTTGTGCCGGTGATTGCGCTCGCCACCTGCACTGCCGGCTGCGGACCGGCGCCGTCCGGATCCTCGAGCACGTCGTATTGCGTCGCCGATGCGGAGGCGTTCCATTGCAGGCTGTAGCCCTTTGCTTGGTAGCCCAGACTCACGGTCGGTGCAGAGATCGCGGGCGACGGAGCCGGCGCCGGTGTCGGCGCCGATGCAGGCGCAGGTGCGATCGACGGAGCAGGTGCTGGCCCCGGCGCCGGCGCCGGCGCTTCCGTTTCCGTTTCCGGTCCATTCCACGTCGGCGCCGGTGCCGCCGGCACCGACGAACTGCTCGCGCTCGCCACCACGGCATCCCCGCCCCCGCCGCATCCCGCGACGAGCAACATCATTCCACCAAGGGCAGCGAGGCCCTTGTTCCATCGTTGTGCCATCCCTGTCTCCCTCAGCTTCAAGTCAGCTCGAAGCGAAGGAAACTAAAGGAGAGGCACACGTCATCGATGTAGGTTTTATTCCCGCAGTTGCAGCTGCCCGCGCCTCTGTCGCGCTTGCAGCGCGAGGAAAAATGCGCGCGTCCCGAACATGGGGGTTTTTCTGTCAGTGCCTGTGGGCACCGTCCTACAGGACGTGACGCGTCGGGCACTTCTACTTGAAGCCATCGAATTGCACGAAAGGCGCATGTTCACCGACACAGAGCAAGCGCGTTTCGTCTCCCGGTCACCCCGACTCCTCTGAGTCCCCTCCTCCTCCGGGGTGAGCTGGTCCGGCCCTCCGTCCCGCGACTGGCATTGTTACCCCCAGGCCTCAAACCTGGGGGTTCTTTTTTGTGCGCCCCCTTGGGCACTGCCCCTATCTCCAGCGGCCTTTCGGACTACGGCTAGGTCGCTTCGGTCCGACGGCTACAGCCGCGCAGGACTGTCATGTAAACCGTTGCACGGGGCTTACTCTGTAAACGACTCAGAGGAACACAGACATGAAAGACGGAAAACCCAACAGCGCAGGCGAGCCGGACCGGCGACGCCAGGCGTCGGCGGGACGCAGGGGAGGCGGGCCGAAGAAGCAGAGAGGCTTCGTCGAGCGCGCCACGGCGAGCGGGCACAGCGGGCACGGCTCCGAAAGCGTGCGGCCGCACTTGCGCGACCAGCTCAGGCTCAAGTCCTTGTTGCCGCAGCCCTTCCCCACCGCCGATGCCGAGTCCGCGAAGGACGAGACGGCGCGGCGCTAGCCAGGACGAGGCAACGCGAGGAGCGAACAGGTTTACGACGCGGGACGGCGCGCAGCACCCAACGAGCACAAGGGGTCCGGGCGAAAAGAAGGCCCCGGCTTGTGGGGCGCGGGGCCGAATTTCGCTTGGAGATCCTGAGTTGTTGTCGGCGACAACTCCACGCCATATCTCAATGCCAGTGACGGTAGCCGCGATGCCAGCCGGCGTAGTAACCCGGGCCGTAGTACAGCGACACCGCGGGCGGGGCTACATACACCGGCTGCGGTGCCACGTACACCGGTTGCGGCTGCGCGTACGCCACTTGCGGCTGCACGTAGGCGGCCTGCGGCTGGAC
>FTHB01000459.1_pt1 | contig 11722 bp, 5 predicted proteins | sample 1640851 | NCBI WGS metagenome assembly FTHB01 (sample SAMEA3914788, study PRJEB12502) | metagenome | biome: forest; material: soil | place: Canada | collected 2011-07-03 | depth 0.1 m
CGTGCACCTGCGCTTCGGCACGGTGTCCATCCGCGAGCTGGTGCGCGCTGCGCGCGCCCACGACAGCACGGGCGCCGCGACCTGGCTCAAGGAATTGGTGTGGCGCGAGTTCTACTTCCAGGTGCTGGCGAACTTCCCGCAGGTCGGGCGCGGCGAGAGCTTCCGCCCCGCCTACGACCGCATCGCCTGGGAGCAAGGGCCGCAGGCCGAGGCGCACTTCGCCGCCTGGTGCGAGGGGCGCACCGGCTACCCGCTGGTCGATGCGGCGATGGCGCAGATCAACCGGACCGGCTACATGCACAACCGGCTGCGCATGGTCACCGCGAGCTTCCTGTGCAAGGACCTGGGCCTCGACTGGCGCTGGGGTGAGCGCTACTTCGCCGCGAAGCTCAATGACTACGAGCTCGCGTCCAACAACGGCGGCTGGCAGTGGGCCAGCTCCTCGGGCTGCGACGCGCAACCCTGGTTCCGCATCTTCCACCCGGTGAGCCAGGGCGAACGTTTCGACCCGGAAGGCAGGTTCGTGCGGCACTACCTGCCGCAGCTCGCGGGGCTGCCGGCGTCCGTGCTGCACGCCCCGTGGAAGGCGCGGCCCGTGGACCTCGCGGCGGCCGGCATCACGCTGGGCCGGGACTACCCGCTGCCCATCGTCGACCACGCGCAGGCGCGCGAGCGGACGCTGCGCCGCTACGCGGTGGTCAAGGCAGGGTGAGGTCGGGTACCTGCACCTTCTGCAGGAAATGCAGCGAGGCGTCGGCCACCTCGCGCCAGCCGCTGTCCACCGTGAGCGCGTGGCCGCGGCCCTCGATCTCCACGATCTCGGTCACGTTGCCGTTGCGGCGCTGGCGCTTGTACGCGCCGTTGGCCAGCGACCAGGGCACGGTGTGGTCCTTCTCGCCGGAGATGATCAGCAGCGGACCGCGATCGGGGTTGTCGGTGTCCACCTTGAGCTCGGTCCAGGGGTTCAGGTTGGCGGTCGCCGCCTGGAAGATCGGCGCGCCCGAGGCCGGCACCGCGAAGGTGGCGTACAGCTCGCGCGCTTCCTCCTCGCTCACCGCATTGGCGAAGGCATAGCGGAACTGCTCGAAGGTGAGGGGCACCGCCTTGCCGCGGTTGGCAGGGTGACCCAGGACGGGCCACGCCGAACGCAGCGCCGAGATCGGCAGCGGCAGCACGCCGCGGAACGGCGCCGGATCGATGGCGACGGTCGCGGAGGCGAGCCCGCGGCCGGCGAGGATCTGCACCAGCAACCCGCCGAAGGAGTGGCCGACGATCACCGGCTTCTGCTTGAGCCGCCGGATGATGGATTCGAAGTGGTCCGCCACCTGGCCCACGGTCTTGTTGGCGAAGACTTCCGGATGCGCGTTGGCCTCCTCCACCGTGCGCGGGTCGTCGGGCCAGCCCGGCGTCAGGGCTGCGTAGCCCGCGTCCTCGAACACGCCGGCCCAGCGGTCCCAGCTGCTCGGAAGCAGCCACAGCCCGTGCACGAACACGGCGGGCTGCAGTCCGCTCTCGTTCGCCCGCGTGACCTGCGCGGCCTCGCGGTCGCTGATGGTGGAGGGAAGGACGGCGACCATGCGGGACCTCCTGCACTTGTGCGCGACGGGAAGCGCACGTTATAAGCGGCTTGCGGCAGAACGCCAACTGCCGAGGAGCCGTCGCATGAGGTCTCCGCCGAGCGCTGCCTGGCCGTCCCTGCCCTGGCCGCAATGGCAGGCCACGCACCAAGCGCTGCACCGCTGGACGCAGGTGGTGGGCAAGCTGCGCCTGGCCTCCACGCCCTGGACCAACCACTCCTGGCACGTGACGCTGGCCCTCACGGCGCGCGGCCTCACGAGCGGGACGATGACCTGCGACAACCGCACCTGGCAGGCGACTTTCGATTTCCTGGACCACGCCCTGGTTGTCGAGACCAGCGACGGCGACCGGGCCCGCGTGCCGCTGCGGGCGGAGTCCGTCGCGCAGTTCTATCGCGCAGTGCAGGATGCGCTGGCTTCGCTCGCGATCCCGATGGCGATACGCACGCGTCCCTGCGAGATTGCCGGCGCCCTGCCCTTCGAACTGGACACGCAGCAGCGACCCTACGACGCCGATGCGGTGCAGCGCTGGTGGCGCATCCTGCTGCAGGTCGAGCGCGTGCTGCGCATCTTCCGCGCGCGCTTCATCGGCAAGTCCAGCCCGGTGCATTTCTTCTGGGGCGCGGCGGACCTCGCCGTCACGCGCTTCTCGGGCCGCGTGGCGCCGCCGCATCCCGGCGGCGCGCCGGCCACGCCCGACTGGGTGATGCGCGAGGCCTACTCGCACGAGGTGAGCAGCTGCGGCTTCTGGGCGGGCGCGGGACTGGACGAGCCCGCGTTCTACAGCTACGCGTATCCGCAGCCGGAGGGCTTCGCCCGCTGGCCGCTGCAGCCGCCGGCGCGCTACGACGCGCAGCTGCGCGAGTTCATCCTGCCGTACGAGGCGGTCCGCACCGCGGCCGATCCCGACGCGACGCTGCTCGCCTTCCTGCAAGGCACTTACGAGGCGGCCGCCACGCTCGCAGGCTGGGATCGCGCAGCGCTGGAGTGCCAGCAAGAGAAAAGCGGCCCGCAGGCCGCTTTCGGTGCACCCTAGCCGCGTGCGACGGCTCAGGCCGCGACGGCCTGCGTGCAGTAGTGCTTGACCAGGCTCAGCAGCTCTTCTTCCGAGTAGGGCTTGCCCAGGTAGTGGTTCACGCCCAGTTCCTTGGCGTGCTCGCGGTGCTTCTCGGCGATGCGCGAGGTGATCATCACGATCGGCAGGTGCGCCAGGCGCGCGTCGCCGCGGATGTTGCGCGCCAGGTCGAAGCCGTCCATGCGCGGCATCTCGATGTCCGACAGGACCACCGTCGGCAGTTCCTCGGCCAGGCGCTCCAGCGCCTGCAGGCCGTCGGCGGCGAGCGCCACGCGGTAGCCTTCGCGCACCAGCAGTCGCTGCGTCACGCGGCGCACGGTGATCGAGTCGTCCACCACCAGCACCAGCGGCACGGCCGGCGCGGCGGGCGCGATCGGGGCGGCAGGCGTCACGACGCGCACGGCGCCTTCACCCAGCACCTCGGGGCTCGCCTGGTCGGCGCTCAGCGCGCGGGCCTGCTCGCCGTACACCTGCGCCAGCGCGACCGGGTTGTAGATCAGGACCACGGCACCGGAGGCCAGCACCGTCATGCCGGCGAGGCCGGGCAGGCGCGCCATCTGCGGGCCGAGGTTCTTCACCACGACTTCCTGGTTGCCCAGCACTTCGTCGACGTGCACCGCGACGCGCTGCGCGGCGGAGCGGAAGATCACGACCGGCAGCGTCTTGCCCTGCGGCTCGGCGCTGCGCGCCGAGGACTGCAGCAGCGCGCCCGACCAGAAGAAGGGCAGCTGCTCGCCGGCGAACTCGAAGGCGGCGCCGTTGTAGGCCTGCTGGACTTCCTTCAGGCTGGCGCGGCGCACCAGTTCCACCAGGTTGGCCGGCACGCCGATGGACAGCTTGCCGGTGCGGATCATCACGACCTGCGTCACCGCGGTGGTCAGCGGCAGCACCAGCTTGAAGCTCGTGCCGCGTCCCATCTGCGTGGTGGTCTCGATGCGGCCGCCGAGCGCGTTGACTTCGGCGCGCACCACGTCCATGCCGATGCCGCGGCCGGCGAGTTCCGTCACCTCCTGCGCGGTGGAGAAACCGGGCAGGAAGATCAGGTTGGCCGCGTCGGCATCGGTGAGCTGCTGGTTCGGCTGGATGAGGCCGTTCTCGATGGCCTTCTGCCGGATGCGCGCGACGTTGAGGCCGGCGCCGTCGTCCTGGAATTCCACCGAGACGTCGTTGCCTTCCTGGCGCACCTGGATCGCGATGTTGCCGGTGGCTTCCTTGCCGGCGGCGGCGCGGCCTTCGGGCGTCTCGACGCCGTGGGCCACGCAGTTGCGCAGCAGGTGTTCGAAGGCCGGCGTCATGCGATCGAGCACGCCGCGGTCCATCTCGATCGTGCCGCCCAGGATGTCCAGCTTCACCTGCTTGCCGCTCTCCTTGGCGGCCAGGCGCACGACGCGGTACAGGCGGTCGGAGATGCCCTCGAACTCCACCATGCGGGTGCGCAGCAGGTCGCGCTGCAGTTCGCGCGTCTGGCGCGCCTGCGCGATCAGGTCGTCTTCGGTCGCTTCCACCACGCGGTGGATGCTTCGCTGCACCGTGGCCACGTCGTTCACCGATTCGGCCATCAGACGCGTCAGTTCCTGCACGCGGGTGAAGCGGTCGAACTCCAGCGGGTCGAAGCCGGCGGCCGTGTCCTTGGCCTGCGCCATGCGCGACTGCATCTGCGACTCGGCCTGCACCTCGATCTCGCGCAGCTGCGTGCGCAGGCGGTCCAGGTTGCCGGTGAGGTCGCCGAGCGAGCCGCGCAGCTGCTTCAGCTCGGACTCCAGGCGCGAGCGGGTGATCATCACCTCGCCGGCCTGCGTGACCAGGCGGTCCAGCAGCTGCGAGCGGACGCGGACGGCCTGGTTGGCCGCCTGGCGCGCAGGCGTGACGGCGGTGGCGGCCGGCATGGCGATCGCGGTGCGCATCGGCGCCGGCGTCGCGGGTGCGGGAGCGGGGACGTGCACGGTAGGCGCTGCCGGCGCCGCTTGCACGGCAGGCGCGGGCCGCGGCACTTCGATCGGCCTGGCTGCGGCGACCGGGGCCGGCGCGGGTGCAGGCGCGGCAACCGCCGGCTCTGCCGGCGCGAAGCCACCGGTGGCTTTCAGGGTGTCGAAGCGGCCCTGCATCGCGTCGAAGCGTTGCAGCAGCGTCTCGATGTCCGCCGAGGCGATGTGGTCGTGGCCGAGGTATTCGACCTCGGACTCCATGCGGTGCGCGAGCTCGCCCAGCTGCAGCGCGCCGGCCAGGCGGGCGCTGCCCTTGAGCGTGTGCAGCGCGCGCAGCACGACGTCGCGCGGCTCGCGCTGCTCCGGACGCGCCGCCCAGGCGCGCAGGGCGCCACCCAGTTGGGGCATGAGTTCGTCCGCCTCTTCCTCGAAGATCGGGAACAGGTCGGGATCGATCGCGTCGACGACGTCGAGTTCTTCCTCGGTGTCCACCGCCACCAGCGGCGCGCGCTGCGCGGCGGCGGCCGTGAGCGCGGCGGGCTGCGCGATGGGTCCTTGCGCCACCACCGGGCGCGCGGGCGCGACCGGCGCGGCGGGCTTGGCGGCTTTCGCCGGCGGGTTGTAGTCGAGGTCCGCGAAATCGGAAGGCGGCAGCTCGCTGGCGAGTTCCGAGCGCGGCTCGCCTTCGGCGTGCTTGAGGGCCTGCAGTTCGGCCAGCAGGCGCGGCTCGGGATCCTTCAGGAAGCCGGCGGCGAACTGGTGCAGCAGGCGGCGCACTTCCTCGGCGGCCTCGGTGAAGGTGCGCGCGTGCTCGGGCGTGCCGTCGGCCAGGGTCTGCGTGTGCTGCAGCGCGCCTTCGAGCGCGCGGGCGATCTCCGAGAGCGCCTGGAAGCCCACGGTGGCGGAACTGCCCGCCAGCGCATGCGCCCAGCCGACGGTGGAGTCGGGCACGCGCTCGTCCATCTGCAGCGCCCACTCGCTGATCTCGGTGGCGAGCCGGCGCGACCACTCGTCCGCCTCGTTGAGATAGACGTTGTAGAGCGGGATGCCGATGCGCAGCGTGCCGATCACCTTGACCTGCTCGTCGCGCACCGCGGCGGCGTCGAGCGCTTCCACTTCGGGCTGCGGCTCGGGCGCGGCACGCGCGGATTCGATCGCGGGCTCGTCCGCTTCGTCCAGCGGGCCGGGCATCGTGAAGTTGAAGTCGTCCAGCGGCGCCATCGGCACGTCGGCCGGGGGCATGGAGCGGGCGACAGGTGCCGCAGCCGGGCCCGCGACGGCGGACAGGCTGGAGAAATCGATGCCGGCGATCTCGCCCGGCGCTTCTTCGGGCAGCGTGGGCAGCACGGGGCTGTCCAGGTCCATGCGCGGCAGGATGGCCGTGGAAATCAGCTCGTCGCGCACCTGCGGTTCGGCAGCAGGCTTCTGCGCCGCGACGGGTGCCACGGGCGCAGGCGTCTGGTCCTTGGGCAGGATCGCGGTCGCGCCGAACTGCGCGAACTCCGGCGGCAGTTCGTCCAGGGAGAGTTCGGCCACCTCCGTCGCCCCGGTCGACTCGATCGCAGGCCCGCTGTCCGGCAATTCGATGCTGAACGGAATGTCTTCGGCGGCTGCAGCGGTCGGCGCGGCGGGAGCCACCGGCTCGAGGTCCATGGAGAAGGCGAAGTCCGGCAGGTCCGCAGGGGGCGTCGCTGCCTCGATCGGGGGTGCGTCCGCCGCTTCCACGATCTCGGGCGCGGTGTCCAGGGCGATGTCCCGCGCTGGCGCTTGCAACGCAGCACCGGCGTCCGGCGTCTCGATCGGCAGCAGCTTGGCCTCGGTGCGCATCGCCTCGGCGGCGACGCGGAAGGCCGAGGCCTTCCAGGCGGAGTCGCTGTTCGCGGCGATGTCCTCGATCCAGCGGCCGAACGCGGTCAGGGCTTCGGTGGACAGGATGCGCAGGTCGTCGCTCGCGGGCTTCTGGTCCGCGAGCCAGGTGTTCAGCACCTGCTCCATCGCCCAGGCGCCTTCGCCGAACTCGTTGAGGCCCACCATGCGCGAGCTGCCCTTGAGCGTGTGGAAGGCGCGGCGCAGCGTCGTGAGCTCGCCCACGTTCTTCGGCTCTTCGGCCAGCACCTGCAGCGCGGCCAGGCCGTTGGTGACGACCTCGCGCGCTTCTTCCAGGAAGATCTGGCGCAGTTCCTCGTCGCCCTCGTCGTCGCCCGTGGTGGGCGGCGCGGCGGGAACGGCGGGCGCGGCCGGGGCCGGCTTCACCGCGGCCGGAGCGCTCGCGGGGACAGCAGGCGCCGTCGCGGGAGCGGCCGGTGCGGCAGCGAAGTCCAGCGGCGGCAGTTCGAACGCCGCCGCGGCGGGCTCGGCAGGCGCAGGCGCAGGCGCCGACGGTTCGGCGTGGTGCGCGGGCCCGTGCGGGATCGCCGGCACTTCGGCGCGTCCCATCAGCGGACGCAGCTCGCTGGCGGCATCGTCCCAGACGAACAGCTTCTTCGCCAGCGAAGGCTGGTAGTTCAGCATGTCGATCAGGAAGCCCAGCGCACCCAGGTTGTTGCCCAGGCGGTCGAACGTGCCGGTGGCGCGCGCCTGCTCCTCGTCGACCTCCATCACGATGATGTTCTCGACCGCTTCGCGCATGCGCATCACGGCCTGCGCGGCCTGCTCCAGGCCCAGCACCGACAGCACGCCGCGCATCTGCGCGAGGAAGCCCGGCGCGTCGCGCAGCGGGCCCTTGTCGGCGGGATTGCGGAAGAACTGGTCCAGCAGTTTTTCCAGTTCGCCCATGGTGCCGCGCAGCTCGCCCACGACGCTGCCCATGGTCTGCTTGTCGCTCACGCGGCGGTACAGGTCCTCGACCCAGGCCTCCAGCGGCTCGGGTGCGCCGCCTTGCGCGACCTTCTTCAGGCGCTCGGCCAGGCGCGCGGTGCGCTCGGAGAGCTTCTGGTCGTTGGGGTCGATGTCCTGGAAGGCCGCTTCCAGGTACAGCACCGCGGTGGCCACTTCCATCGCCAGTTCGGCGGCTGGCGCCTTGCCGCTCTTGACCACCGCATCGACCGCGCCGGACAGCACCTGCGCGAGCGGCTGGGCCGCCGGGTAGAGCTTGATCAGCGTGTCGCACAGCGCGTGGAACTGGTCGCCCACGCCCTTGACCTTGTGCGCCTCGCCACCGGAGAGCGCCGACCAGGATTCCTTGGAAGCGGCAATGCGCTTGCGCAGCTGCGTGAGCAGCACCGGGTCGAAGCGGCCGAAGGGGCTGCTCGCATAGTCCACGGGCACGGACTTGTCGAGGGCGAGGCCCTGGCGCACGGCGGTGAGCGTCGCAGCGCCGGCGCCCTGCGGCGGCACGGCCTGCGCGCAGAAGAACGCGAGGTCTTGTGCCAGCCGGTCCGACACGCCGGGGTCGCCCTTGGCGAGCGAGGCGTACTGCAGCAGCACGCGCGAAGCGGCGCGCTTGACGTACACGTCGGCGGGCAGCAGGCCCAGGGCGATGGCCTCGAAGTAGCCCGCGGCCACCTTCCAGAAAACCTTGGGCTGCCTGGCTTCCTGCGATGCGGCCAGCGCCAGGCTGATGTCGGCGAGCTCGCGGCCGGCAGCGGGGTCGGCGGCCTTGACGATGCGCAGCACCGCCTGGTCCATGCGCGCGCGCACGGCGGGGTCGTAGGCGAGGGGCTGCGCCGGCGCCGGCACGGCGAAGTCGTTCCAGCGCCAGTCGATGGTCCACAGGTCCGTCGGGTGCGCGTTGGCGCCGGACAGGTCCTGCACGTCCTTGTACTGGACGAACAGCGACAGCGGCGACACCTTCTTGCCGCCCAGCAGCGCCTCGAGGTACTCGGTCAGCGCGAAGCCGGCGCGCTCCACCTTCGCGGCGGCGGCTTCCGTGCACAGCTCGGGACGCTCGATGAATTTCTGCGCCGCGCCCTCCATGACGCGCAGGATCCGCGCGGGCGCGCCCAGGCCCACCATCTCCAGCGCACCGACCGCCTGGTGCATGTGCTGGCGCGCGATGCGCAGATGGCCGTTGTCGAGGTTGGCGAGGTCTTCACCGCGGGCTTGCGCGGCATCGCGCACGAAGCGGCGCAGCGCGGACGAGGCGGACTCGAGGGACTTGCGCAGTTCCTCCAGCACCCAGGCCAACGGGCCGAGGTCGTTGTTCGCCAGATCGATTTCTTGGGCTGCTGCTTGCATGGATCTAGGAGCCGCTTCGCTGGTGGGTTCGCTTCGGTGCGAGGTCAGGCAATCTTGAACCGCGACACCGACTGGCGCAGTTCCTCGGCCATCCGGGTCAGCTCGCGCACCTGCTGCGCCGTCGAACGGGTACCTTCACCCGTCTGCTCGGTCACCGCGAAGATGTGCTGGATGTTGCCGGCCACGACGTTGGCCGACTCCGCTTCGCGTGACGCGGAGCTCGAGATCTGCTCGATCAGCTCGGCGAGATGGCGCGACACCTGGTCGATCTCGGTCAGCGCGGTACCCGCGTTGTCGGACAGCTTGGCCCCTTCCACCACGCCCTGCGTCGAGCGTTCCATGGCGGCCACCGCGTCCTGCGTGTCGGTCTGAATGGCCTTCACCAGCGCCGAGATCTGGCGCGTCGCGTCGGCGGAGCGTTCAGCGAGGCGCTGCACTTCTTCCGCCACCACCGAGAAGCCGCGTCCCGCCTCGCCGGCCGATGCGGCCTGGATGGCGGCGTTCAGGGCCAGCACGTTGGTCTGTTCGGTAATGTCGGAAATCAGTTCGGTGATTTCGCCGATCTCCTGCGAGGACTCGCCCAGGCGCTTGATGCGCTTGGACGTCTCCTGGATCTGGTCGCGGATGGCGTTCATGCCGCCGATGGCGTTCTGCACCGCGTGCAGGCCCGACTCCGCGGCCTTGAGCGACTGGCGCGCAACCTGGGCGGATTCCTGCGCCTGGCCGGCCACCGTGTTGATGCGGCCTGCCATGTCCAGCACCGACTGGCCGGTTTCGCGGATCTCGCGCAGCTGCTCGGTCGAAGCCGCCAGCAGTTCGGTGGAGGTCGATTCCACCTGCGCCGTCGTCTGCGCCACCTTGGTCGCCGTGTTCTGCACGGCGCCCACCAGCTGCCGCAGTTCTTCCACCGTGTAGTTCACCGAGTCGGCGATGGCGCCGGTGATGTCCTCGGTCACGGTCGCTTCCTGCGTGAGGTCGCCTTCGGCGACCGACTGCAGTTCGTTCATCAGCCGCAGAATGGCCGCCTGGTTGGCGTCGTTCACGCGCTTGGCTTCCTGCTCCTGGCGCTCGGCCTCCTGGCGCATCGTCTCCGCGCGCTCCTGGCGGTTGCGCGAGTCCTGCAGCTGCACGTAGGCCAGGCCGATGGCGCAGATGATCGCGAACAGCGAGGAGATCGCCAGGGCGGCCAGCGCGCCGGCGCCGAGGCCGGTCTGCGCGGACAGGCTGCCCTGCAGGTCTTCCAACGCGCGGCGCAGCGGCTCGGAGTCCGCGATGATCGAAGCCTGCGCTTCACGCGCGGACACCAGGCCCTGCAGGTTGCCCAGGATGGCGCCGGCCTGCGTGCGGGTCTGCTCGTACAGCTTCAGCAGCGCGTCCAGGCGCTCGCGGGTCTGTTCGTCCTTGGAGCCGGCCAGGCGCAGCTCGGGGCTGCCGTCCATGAGGCCTTGCGCGATTTCCTTGAACGAGTTCAGGTCCTTGCCCAGCAGGAACACCGCCTCGGGCGACACGCCTTCCATGGTCAGGAATTCGTTGGCGGACTTGCCGATACGCTGCGTCAGCATCACCAGCTGGCCCGCCGCGGAGATCTCGGCCGGGTTCGCGTTCTGCTGCAGCTTGAGCGAAGACACCGTCTCGGCGATCTCCAGCAGGTCGGAAGACTGGCGGTTGATGGTGCGCAGGGCCGCGCCCACCTGGGTCAGGATCTTCTGCTGCGCGAGCACCGTGTTGGCGTTCTTCTCGGCGCGCTGCATCAGCGGCATGATCTTCTCGATCTGCGGCTGCAGGTCCTGCGACACCGGCGCCAGGCGCAGGTTGGGGTCGCCGTCCTTCAGCGCGCGAATGGTCTGCGCCAGCACCTGGGCCGACTCCTTCACGTCGGGGAAGGCCTGCGGGCTGCCGATCAGCGCCTGCGACACCGACTTGGCGAGGCGCTGCGACTGCATCAGCGAGTTACCCGTGCCGGCCACCTGCTGGGCGACCTTGTCGGCCTGGTTCACCGCGATGATCGCCACCGCGCCCAGCACGAACAGCGAGATGGCCAGCAGCGCGAACAGGACGCGCTGGTGGGTGACGGTGGTGCGGCGACCGAGCAGCGGGACGGAGATCAGTTCCGCTTCATCGACCTCGTCGGTGATGGACTCTTCCTCGCCGATGGTGGTCGAATCGTTCTGCGTGCTGCCCGCCTCGATGGTGGCCGTGCTCGGGTCCGGGGCACCGAGGCTCAGTTCCTGCGTCACGGAGGGATCGACATCCTCGGAAGGCTTCTTGCCGAAAATGTTCTTCAGGGAAAAGACGACGGACATGGTGTGCCTTCGGGAAGGTCTAAGCGCTGATGCTCAGGAATTGCGGTTCTTGCGAGAGCGCCTGCAGGTTGATCTCCTGCCAGTACGCACCGCTCGCATCGGTGTAGCCGCTGCCAAAGAAGGACGGCGAGCCTTCGGGCGCGTCGTTCGACGACACGAAGGCATCGGTGTTGCGCAGGCCTGCGAGGCGGTCGATCAGCAGGGCGCAATTGACTTCGAGCAGCGCGTTGAGCGCCACCAGGCGGGATTCGGCGCGCAGGGCATCGGAGCGCTGCTGCGGCGCCTGGCCGGTGACGTAGCTGGCGAGGTCGACGACGCCGAACAGGCCGCCGCGCAGGTTCGCCACGCCCAGAAACCAGCCCTGCGTGTAAGGCACCTGCTGGGCGGACGTGAACGGGAAGATCTCGCCGGACTGGCTCAGCGGAAACAGGTACTTGCTGCCTGCTGTTTCGACGGCGAGCCAGCCTGCCTGAACGCCTTCGGTGCGGGCGGCCTGCAGGCGGCTGGCCAGCCGGCTTTGCAGCTCTCGGAGGGCTTCGCGGTTGGCCATGGGAACGAACTGCGGGGCGCCGCCGTCAGCCCAGGGCCTTGATCTTGGCCATGAGCTCGGCGGCGTCCACCGGTTTGGTGATGTAGTCTCGCGCGCCCTGGCGCATGCCCCACACC
>FTHB01000430.1_pt1 | contig 11665 bp, 5 predicted proteins | sample 1640851 | NCBI WGS metagenome assembly FTHB01 (sample SAMEA3914788, study PRJEB12502) | metagenome | biome: forest; material: soil | place: Canada | collected 2011-07-03 | depth 0.1 m
CCGAAGTCGGCGAGCGCCAGGCTGCCGTCCTGGCGCAGCATCAGGTTATCGGGCTTGAGGTCGCGATGGACGATGCCGACCTCGTGGATCGCCTGCAGTCCGGCCGCGGCCTGCTTCAGGTAGGAGACGGCGGTATCGGGCGGGATCGGTCCGGCCTTCATGCGCGCGCGCAGGTCGCCCTGCGGGAAGTACTCCATCGCAATGTACGCGTGCGCCACCGAGAAGTCCTGGCGGAAGATGCGCGCGACGTTCGGGTGCTCGAGCTGGGCGAGCAGTGCGTATTCCTGGATGAAACGCTGCAAGCCGTCGGCTTCGACGGCGCGATCGAGCTGCATCACCTTCAACACCTGCGGCGGGCCACCCTCCGCCGACTGCGCAAGGAAGATGGACGCCATGCCGCCTTCGCCGATCTTGCGCAGGATGCGGTAACCCTCGACCAGGAACTGCGCGCCCGACACCGGCGCGGCGTTCATGGCCGGCGCGGGAGAGCTGCGCTTGCGGCCTTGCACGTTCGACACCAGCGACTCGCGCAGCATCTCGAACACGCGCGGCGGCGTCTGCGACCCTTTGCGGGGCACCAGTCCCGTCACTTCCGCGATGTCGATGAAGCTGTTGTCCGGCAGGCCGACGGACCCGATGCGGCCACCGTCGGCGCGTCCCGCTGCCGCCAGGCGCGTGCCTGCCGACGTCGCGACGCTCCAGTTCAGGTCCATGGCCGTGACTTCGAGCAGCCGCGCGACTTCCACCGCGTCGCCGAAGGCCTGCACCTTGGCGTTGCCGCCGACGTTGCGACGCGAGAGTTCGGCCTGTCCCAGGTGCACGCCCGCGGAGAGCGTGAGGGGGGGAAGATTCGTGAGCTGCGGTCGCGTCGCCACGAGTTGCGCCAGCTGCACGGCTTCGTGCACCGCGAGGATGGCCGCGTGCAGGCCGCGCTGTGCGTGGTTCGGCTTGCGGTCGTCCGGCTTGTTGCTGAAGACCGCAAGGATGGAGTCGGGCCGCCGCTGGGCAACCTCGCCCCCGAGCTTCAGCACCGGCTCGGTAAGCATGCGCCGCACTTCGTTGACGAAGGATGCGGCCTCGTCGGGGCCGAGTGCATTCGCCACGGCGGAAAAGTTGTGGAGCCGCGCGTACAGGAAGGTGGCGACCGTGAGGCCTTCCACCCCGCTGCCGTCGCTGCCCATCATCGAGTTGAGCTGCGACTCGCCGGCAAAGTCACCCATGCGGGGCGCCTGGGGCGCCTCGGCCGGGGAGCGGGCTTCGAGAGGTTGTCGCATTTCGTTACATGCTACCGGCTTGTACATATAGTCACAAGCCGCAGGGATCCCACTTTGTCACGCACTTGCAACGAAGCTGCTGAGCATCTGCTCACGGGCGGCCGCACTGTTACACATGCGCCGAAGAACGGAGCCGCTGCGCCGCCAGCCGGTCGATCGCTGCGACGGGCGGGCCACACACCCTGGCCTGGCGCACTCGTTGCTACGATGGTTGTCTATGGCCATCCACGCTGCGCTGAACCACGTCACCCACTACAAATACGACCGCGCAGTGAACCTGGGGCCCCAGACCGTCCGGTTGCGGCCGGCCCCGCATTGCCGAAGCAAGGTGGTCTCGTATTCGCTGCGCGTGGAGCCGGCGAAGCACTTCATCAACTGGCAGCAGGATCCCTTCGCGAACTTCCAGGCCCGCCTGGTCTTCCCGGAGCCGACGACCGAGTTCCGCGTCACCGTGGACCTGGTCGTCGAGATGGCGGTCTACAACCCCTTCGACTTCTTCCTGGAGCCGAGCGCCGAGAAATTCCCCTTCCGGTACACGCCGGAACTCGCCGAGGAACTGGTGCCCTACCTCGCGTGCGAGCCGCTCACGCCACTGGTGTCCGCGTACCTGGAGAAGATCGATCGCAAGCCGCGCGCGACCATCGACTTCCTGGTCGAACTGAACCAGCGGCTGCAGCGGGACGTCCGCTACCTGATTCGCATGGAGCCGGGCGTGCAGACGCCCGAAGACACGCTGCGCCTCGCCAGCGGTTCCTGCCGCGACTCGGGCTGGCTGCTGGTGCAACTGCTGCGCCGCCTGGGCCTCGCCGCGCGCTTCGTCTCCGGTTACCTGATCCAGCTCGCGCCCGACGTGAAGGCGCTCGACGGTCCCAGCGGCACCGAAGTCGACTTCACCGACCTGCACGCGTGGTGCGAGGTCTACCTGCCGGGCGCGGGCTGGGTCGGCCTGGACCCCACCTCCGGCCTGCTCGCGGGCGAGGGCCACATCCCGCTCGCCTGCACGCCGCAGCCCTCCGGCGCCGCGCCGATCGAGGGCGTGGTCGACGACAGCAAGGTGGAGTTCAGCCACCACATGCAGGTCACGCGCATCCACGAGTCGCCGCGCGTGACCAGGCCCTATACCGAGGAGCAGTGGGCGGACGTGCTCGCGCTGGGCGCGTCGGTCGATGCCGCCCTGCAAGCCGGCGACGTCCGCCTCACCATGGGCGGCGAGCCGACCTTCGTCGCCGTCAACGACCGCGACGCTGCGGAGTGGAACACGGATGCGCTCGGGCCGACCAAGCGCGGCTTCGCGACCGAGCTGGTCCACAAGCTGCGCGCCGAGTACGGCCAGGGCGGCTTCCTCCACTTCGGGCAGGGCAAGTGGTACCCGGGCGAGCAGTTGCCACGCTGGGCGCTCTCGATCTGCTGGCGCGCCGACGGCCAGGCCTGCTGGAAGAACCCGGCCCTGTTCGCCGACGAGCGCAACCCGGCGCGCTACACGAGCGCGGACGCGGAGCGCTTCATCCGCAAGGTCACCGGCCGGCTCGGACTCACGGATCAATACATCACGCCGGCCTACGAGGACGTTTTCTACTACCTCTGGCGCGAACGCAAGCTGCCCGTCAACGTCGATCCCTTCGACTCGCGCCTGGACGATGAACTCGAACGCGCGCGCCTGCGCCGCGTATTCGGGCAGAAGCTCGATGCGGTGGTCGGCTACGTGCTGCCGCTGCAGGCCCGCGAAACGAAACCGGAGGTCGCCGGAACCACGTGGCAGACCAGCCCCTGGTTCCTGCGGGACGACCGCATGTACCTCGTGCCGGGCGATTCGCCCATGGGATACCGGCTGCCGCTGGACGCGCTGCCCTGGGTCCGGCCCGCCGACTACCCGCACCAGATTCCGCGCGACCCGTTCGAGCAGCAGGCCCGGCTGCCCGTGCCCGCGCAACTGCGCGCGCAGCATCCGGCCGATGCGCGCATCGCCGAGGGCGGGACGGTGGCACGGGCCGAACGACCGGCGCGGCGTGGCTGGCAAGACGTGGAACAGGCCAACCTGCGCGGTGAAGCGCAGCCCTCGCACGCCCACGCGGGGGACGCCCACGCGCCGGCGAAGCACGAGTCGGCGGACTGGATCACGCGCACGGCCTTGTGCGTGGAAGTGCGCGACCCGCAGCGCGCCAACGGCCCGAAGGCCGAGCGCGAGCACGGCGGCAAGAGCGGCTTGCTCTATGTCTTCATGCCGCCGCTCGCGCGGCTGGAGGACTATCTCGAACTGGTGGCCGTGCTCGAAGCCACGGCGCAGGAGATGGGCGTGCAGGTCGTGCTGGAAGGCTATCCGCCGCCGCGCGACCCGCGCCTGAAGATCCTGCAGGTGACGCCGGACCCCGGCGTGATCGAGGTGAACATCCACCCCGCGCACAACTGGAACGAGCTGGTGCAGCACACCGAGTTCCTCTACCAGGCGGCCTTCGAATGCCGCCTCTCGGCCGAAAAGTTCATGACCGATGGCCGCCACACCGGCACGGGCGGCGGCAACCACTTCGTCATGGGCGGCGCGACCCCAGCGGACTCGCCCTTCCTGCGCAAGCCCGAGTTGCTGGCCAGCCTGCTGATCTTCTGGCACAACCACCCCAGCCTCAGCTACCTGTTCAGCGGGCTCTTCATCGGCCCCACCAGCCAGGCGCCGCGCGTGGACGAAGCGCGCAACGACCAGCTCTATGAACTGGAGATCGCGCTGCGCGAGATCGAGCGCAACCGGCAGCTGCACGGCGAGGCGATGCCGCCCTGGATCGTCGACCGCACGCTGCGCAACATCCTGGTCGACGTCACCGGCAACACGCACCGCAGCGAGTTCTGCATCGACAAGATGTACTCGCCCGACGGCCCCACGGGTCGCCTGGGCCTGCTGGAGCTGCGCGCCTTCGAGATGCCGCCGCACGCGCGCATGAGCGTCGTGCAGCAGCTGTTGATCCGCGCGCTGGTGGCGCGCTTCTGGAAGGAGCCCTATCGCGCGCCGCTCACGCGCTGGGGCACCGAGCTGCACGACCGCTGGCTGCTGCCCACCTTCATCTGGATGGACCTGCTGGACGTGCTGGCCGAGATGAAGGGCGCCGGCTACGCGTTCGACCCGTCCTGGTTCGCGCCGCACTTCGAGTTCCGCTTCCCGGTCGCCGGCGACCTGCAGGCGCTGGGCATGGAGCTCACGCTGCGCAACGCGCTCGAACCCTGGCACGTGATGGGCGAAGAAGGCGCCGCCGGGGGCACGGTGCGCTACGTCGACTCCTCGCTGGAACGCATCGAGGTGAAGGTCACCGGCCTCAACGAGAGCCGCCACGTCGTCACCGTCAACGGACGTGCCCTGCCCCTGCAGCCGACCGGCACGGTGGGCGAGTTCGTGGCCGGCGTGCGCTACCGCGCCTGGCAGGCAACGTCGGCGCTGCATCCCACGATAGGTGTGCATGCGCCGCTCACCTTCGACATCGTCGACACGTGGATGAACCGGCCGGTTGCCGGTTGCCAGTACCACGTCTCGCACCCGGGCGGCCGCAACTACGTGAGCTTCCCGGTCAACGCCTACGAGGCCGAGAGCCGGCGGCTCGCGCGGTTCTTCCGCATGGGCCACACGCCCGGACGGATGGAAGTGCCGCCCGCCACCATCCACGTGCCGTCCAGCCGCGAGTTTCCCTTCACGCTCGACCTGCGTCGTCCCGCCTAGGGCCGCGGCGCGTCGGGCGATCGCAACAAGCACGTGGCCCGGCTGCGGGCCGGATGGGAGAATCGCGGCGAAGTGGACTCCACCATCGACTCGCTGTTCGGTGCGCAGGCCGGCGAGACGCCCGCCGCGCTGGCCGCTGCACTGGCGCCGCCGGCCGCGCCCGGCCACTACGACGAACTGCGCGGCGGCGTGGCCGTCCCCGCGGGACTCGCGCAGGACGGCAAGGGACTGGTGGGCGCCGATGCGCAGCCCATCGCACCCTGGGCCCGCTTCTTCGACCAGCTGGGCACCGAGGGCTTCGCCGACCTGAACCGGCGCACCAGCGACCTGCAGCGGCAGGTGCGCGACAACGGCATCACCTACAACGTCTACGCCGATGCGGGCGGGCCGCAGCGGCCGTGGTCGCTGGACCTCTTCCCCCTGATCCTCACGCCGGAGAGCTGGCAGCAGGTCGAACGCGGCGTGCTGCAGCGCGTGCGCCTTCTGGAACGCATCCTCGAGGACGTGTACGGCCCGCAGCAGCTGCTCGCGCGCAACCTGCTGCCGCCCGCGCTGGTGCAAGGCCACCCGGGCTACCTGCGCGCGCTGCACGGCGCGCCGCCCGCGGGCGGACGCCGCCTGCACATCGCGGCCTTCGACCTCGCGCGCGGCCCCTCCGGCGCCTGGTGGGTGCTGGCGCAGCGCACGCAGGCGCCATCGGGCCTGGGCTACCTGCTGGAGAACCGGCTGATCATCTCGCGGCTGTTCCCCGAGTCCTTCCGCGACCTGAAGGTGCAGCGGCTCGCCGCAACCTACCGTTCCCTGCTGGAAAGCCTCACGGCGCTCTGTCCGTGCGGTGACGACGAGCCGCGCATCGTGCTGCTCACGCCGGGCCCCTACAACGAGACCTACTTCGAGCACGCCTATCTCGCGCGCTACCTCGGCCTGACACTCGTCGAAGGCAGCGACCTCACCGTGCGCGACGAGCGCCTGTACCTCAAGACGCTCAAGGGCCTGGAGCCCGTGCACGGCCTGCTGCGGCGGCTGGACGACGAGTTCCTGGACCCGCTGGAGCTGCGTTCCGATTCGCGCCTGGGCGTGCCCGGCCTGCTGCAGGCGATCCGCGCGGGCAACGTGCTCGTCGCCAACAGCCCCGGCTCGGGCTTCCTGGAGTCGACGGCCTTGCTCGGCTTCCTGCCGGCGCTGGCGCGCGAACTGCTCGGCGAGGAACTGCAGCTGCCCGCGCTCGCGACCTGGTGGTGCGGCGAGCGCGCCGCGATGCTGTCGGTGCTGCCGCAGCTCGCGAGCAACGTGATCAAACCCACCTACGGCGGTCCGGGTCCGGGCACGGTGGTGGGTCGCCATCTCTCGCGCGCGCGGCTGGACGAATGGGCCGGCCGCATCATGCGCCACCCGGAGCAGCACACGGTGCAGGCGTACATGCCGCTGTCGCAGATGCCGACCTGGAACAGCGGCCCGTCGGGCGACCGCATCCGGCCGCTGTCGCTGGTGCTGCGCGTGTTCGCGGTCTCCGACGGCGCGCAAGGCTGGCGCGTCCTGCCCGGCGGCCTGACGCGCATCGCTTCGCGCGACCTGGAGATCACCTCCATGCAGCGCGGCGGCAGCAGCGCCGATACCTGGGTGCTCACCGAAGGCGAGGTGGACCACACCAGCCTGCTGCGCCACGAACATCCCGCGGTCGACACGCCGCATCGCACGCGCACGGTGACCAGCCGCGCCGCCGAGAACCTGTTCTGGCTGGGCCGCTACACCGAGCGCACGGAGAACACGTCGCGGCTCGCGCGCATCGCGATTCAGGCCCTCACGGGCGAAGACCAGTCCTCGCAGCCGCTGCAGGCGTGGGTGAGCGAGGCTGCCGTCACCAACGGCCTGGTGCTGCCCGCGGTGCCGCCGGCGACGCAGGCGCGCCGGGTCTTCGAGCGCTCCCTGCTCGCCGGCCTCAGCGAGACGCAGGAGGTCTCCAGCGTGGGCTACAACCTGGCCGCGCTGCGCGACGCCGCGGCCGGCGTGCGCGAGCGCCTGTCGCAGGAACAGTGGAACCTGATCGTGCGCGCGGAACAGGAGTTCCGCCTTGCCTGCGCCTCCTGCACCAGCGACGGCGACTACTCCTCGGTGGAGGCGATGCGCGTGCTGGAAGTGCTCTCCAGCCACACGGCCGCCATGACGGGCGCGCAGACCGACCGCATGACGCGCGACGACGGCTGGCGGCTGCTGTCGACCGGTCGCCACCTGGAGCGCCTGGGTTTCCTCGCGCAGGCCCTCGCCAGCGCCCTGGAGACCGGCGCCGTGGACGACGAAGCCGGCTACGAAGCGGTCGTGGCGCTCTTCGACAGCACCATCACCTTCCACGCGCAATACCAGCAGCGGCACGACATGGCCGCCCTGGTGGACCTGCTGGTGCTGGACCGCGACAATCCGCGCTCCCTGGGCTGGGTGGCGCAGACGCTGCGCGGGCGCCTCGCGCGCCTGGCCAACTCCCCGCCGGGCGTGATGCCGGTGATGGCCATGACGGTGCCCGACCCGCAGCGCTGGAGCCTGGAGTCGCTGTGCGAACGCGACGAGGACGGCCGCCATGCACGCCTGCTGGAGCTGCTGCAGCAGTGCATCGACGCCTCCTTCCGGCTTTCCGACGACCTCAGCGCCCGCTACTTCGCGCACTCCTCGGACGCGCGCTACTCGGTGGGGGCCTGACCGTGCTGCTGCGCGTCGTGCACGAGACCAGCTACGACTACGTGCCCATGGTGCGCACGGCGCAGCACATGGCGCACCTGAAGCCGGCCGACCGCGGCGGCCAGAAGCTGCTGCGCCACGAACTCTCCATCGAACCGCGGCCGGCGCAGTGCACGGAGTCGATCGACGTGTTCGGCAACACGCGCAGCTTCTTCAGCCTCGAATACGCGCACGACTTCCTGCAGGTGCGCGCGGAAAGCCTGGTGGCCACTTCCCCCCAGGCGCTGCCGGGCGACAGCGTGCCCTGGGAGGACGCTGCCGAGGGCATGCGCTACCACCGCGCGGCCCACTACGACCCCGCCGCCGAATTCGCATTCGCATCGCCCTACGTCCCGCGCGACGACGCCTTCGCCGATTACGCGCGTGCGAGCTTCGCGCCGTCGCGGCCGCTGCTCGATGCGGCGCGCGACCTGATGCACCGCATCCACGGCGACTTCGAGTACGAGACCACCGCCACCGACGTCAACACGCCGGCGCTCGAGGCGCTCAAGCTGCGCAAGGGCGTGTGCCAGGACCTCGCGCACGTGATGCTCGGCTGCCTGCGCAACCTGGGCCTGCCTGCGCGCTACGTCAGCGGCTACCTGCTGACGGAGCCGCCGGCCGGCAAGCCGCGGCTGGTCGGCACCGACGCCTCGCACGCCTGGGTCGGCGTCTACCTGCCGACGCCGCATGGTCCCGGCACCTGGGTGGACCTGGATCCCACCAACGAGCGTCCCGCCGGAGAGGACTACGTGACGCTGGCGATCGGCCGCGACTACTCCGACGTGTCGCCCATGCGCGGCGTGATCCATGGCGGCGCCAACCACTCGCTGCGCGTCGCGGTCACGGTCGCCCCCGCGGGAGACGACGAAGTGACCGCGGCTGCACCGGCGATGACAGAATGACGCCCTGCCCCGCGTGCCGCATCGCGCGCGGGAGGTTGTTTCGCCACCGGAGCCCGCCATGAACATCCAGGACAAGCTGAAGGAACTGAACATCACCCTGCCCCCGGTCGCCACGCCGGCCGCGGCCTATGTGCCCTTCGTGCGCACCGGCAATCTCGTCTTCCTGTCCGGCCACATCGCCAAGAAAGAAGGCAAGGCCTGGGTCGGCCAGTTGGGCAAGACCATGAAGACAGAAGAAGGCAAGCAGGCGGCGCGCGCCATCGCGATCGATCTGATGGGCACGCTGCAGGCTGCCGTCGGCGACCTGAACAGCGTCAAGCGCATCGTCAAGGTCATGAGCCTGGTGAACTCGACGCCGGACTTCACCGAGCAGCACCTGGTCACCAACGGCGCGAGCGAGCTGTTCGGGCAGGTCTTCGGCGACAAGGGCGCGCACGCGCGCAGCGCCTTCGGCGTCGCGCAGATCCCGATGGGCGCCTGCGTGGAGATCGAGCTGATCGCCGAAGTCGGCTGAACGCGCGCGGCCCCTACTCGTCCAGCAGGCCGCCGCGATAGAAGCTGTACGCCGTGCCGTCGTGCAGGTAGAAGAAGCCGTCCGCGCAGCCGTCCTTGCCGGGGAAAAACTCGCGGTACTTCTTCGGCACGAGGCGCTCGAGCTCCTCGTCGGAGAGTTCGTCGAACTCCTGCGGCGTGATCGGCCGGCCGGCGCGCAGCGAGCGGCGCTCCATCATTCGACGCGCGTCACGGCCAGCGGCTTGAAGCCGAGGTCCGCGACCTTGCCCTTGCGGCCGCGCGCACCCTTCGCGTTGTTCAGCGAGCGGATCTCCAGCACTTCCTCTCGGTCCTTGTCGCCACGGCCCAGGCCCGTGATGCGCACGGACCGGGTGTAGGCCGCCGCGCCCGCGAGTTCCTCCTTGGGCTCCAGGTCCATCAGCATCAGGCCGCGGCCGCCGTTGGCCATGGGCTTGAGCTCGGAGATCTCGAAGGTGAGGATGCGCTTGCCCGTGGAGGCGCAGCACACGTGAGTCGCGAAGGCCGCCGCGCCGGTGGCGCCTGCCGCCGCCGGCACGCCCACCAGCGAGGGACGGCAGACCGTCTCGCCGGCGCCCAGGGAAACGAAGGCCTTGCCGCCCTTTTGCCGGGAGACCATGTTCTCCACCGCCGCGACGAAGCCGTAGCCGCCCGAATTCGACAGCAGCAGCCACACGTTGGCCGCACCGGCGAAGTAGTGCACGAGCTGCGTGCCCGAGTCCAGCTCGATCAGCGTCGTGAGCGGCTGGCCGTCGCCGCGCGCGCCCGGCAGCGTGGACACGGCCACCGAGTACACGCGGCCGTTGCTGCCGAAGGCGAGCAAGGTGTCCACCGTGCGGCATTCGAAGGTGCTGTACAGGCCGTCGCCCGCCTTGAAGGCGAAGCTGGCCGCGTCATGGCCATGGCCCTGGCGCGCGCGCACCCAGCCCTTCTGCGACACGACCACCGTCACCGGCTCGTCGACCACTTTCACTTCGGCCACGGCCTTCTTCTCGGCCTGGATCAGCGTGCGGCGCGCATCGCCGAAGGTCCTGGTGTCGGCCTCGATCTCCTTGATCATGAGGCGGCGCAGCGCCGCGGGGGAACCGAGGATCTCCTCCAGCTTGCCCTGCTCCGTGCGCAGCTCCTTCAGCTCCTGCTCGATCTTGATGGCCTCCAGCCGCGCGAGCTGGCGCAGCCGGATTTCCAGGATGTCCTCGGCCTGCCGGTCGCTCAGGTTGAAGCGCGCGATCAGGGCCTGCTTGGGCTCGTCGGCGTTGCGGATGATGCGGATCACCTCGTCGATGTTCAGCAGCACCAGCTGCCGGCCCTCGAGGATGTGGATGCGGTCCAGCACCTTGTCCAGGCGATGGCGCGAACGGCGCTCGATGGTGCGCTGGCGGAACTCGATCCACTCCACCAGCATCTGCCGCAGCGACTTCTGCACCGGCCTGCCGTCCAGGCCCACCATCGTGAGGTTGATCGGTGCCGACGTTTCCAGCGACGTGTGCGCGAGCAGCGTCGTGGTGAGTTCCTGCTGGGCGATCTTGCTGGTCTTGGGCTCGAACACCAGGCGCACCGCCGCGTCCTTGCTGGACTCGTCGCGCACGGTGTCCAGCACGGACAGCACGGTCTGCTTCAGCTGCACCTGGTCCTGCGACAAGGCCTTCTTGCCTGCCTTGACCTTGGGATTGGTGAGCTCCTCGATCTCCTCGAGCACCTTCTGCGAACTCACGCCGGGCGGCAGCTCCGTCACCACCAGCTGCCACTGGCCGCGCGCCAGTTCCTCGATCTTCCAGCGCGCGCGCACCTTGAGCGAACCGCGCCCCGTCGCATACGCCTCGGCGATGTCGTTGGGACCGGAGATGATCTGGCCGCCGCCGGGATAGTCCGGGCCCGGCAGCAGGGCGAACAGGTCCTCGTCGGAGAGCTTGGGATTCTTCACCAGCGCGACGCAGGCCTCGGCCACTTCGCGCAGGTTGTGCGACGGGATCTCGGTCGCCAGGCCCACGGCGATGCCGCTCGCGCCATTGAGCAGCGCGAAGGGCAGGCGCGCGGGCAGCACCACGGGCTCCTGTGTGCTGCCGTCGTAATTGAGCACGAACTCCACCGTGCCCTCGTCGATCTCGTCGAGCAGCAGGTTGGAGATCTTCGCCAGGCGCGCTTCCGTGTAGCGCATCGCCGCGGCGCCGTCGCCGTCGCGGCTGCCGAAGTTGCCCTGGCCGTCGATCAGCGGATAGCGCTGCGCGAAGTCCTGCGCCATGCGCACCAGCGCGTCGTACGCCGCCTGGTCGCCGTGCGGATGGAAGCGGCCCAGCACGTCGCCGACGACGCGGGCGCTCTTCACGGGCTTGGCGCCGGCGCCGCCGCCGAAGCCCAGGCCCATGCGCCACATCGAGTAGAGGATGCGGCGCTGCACCGGTTTCTGGCCGTCGGCCACGTCGGGCAGCGCGCGGCCCTTGACGACGCTCAACGCGTATTCGAGATAGGCGCGCTGCGCGTAGGTGCCCAGGTCCAGCTGGCTGTCGTCGTCACCCGGAAGGGCGGTGATGAGGTCCTGCTCCATGGTC
>FTHB01000250.1_pt1 | contig 11622 bp, 12 predicted proteins | sample 1640851 | NCBI WGS metagenome assembly FTHB01 (sample SAMEA3914788, study PRJEB12502) | metagenome | biome: forest; material: soil | place: Canada | collected 2011-07-03 | depth 0.1 m
CAGCCGTAGCACCAAGAGAAACGCCACCCGGAGGTGGCGTTTTCGTGAACCTGGTGGGTGATACATGGATCGAACATGTGACCCCTGCCGTGTGAAGGCAGTGCTCTACCGCTGAGCTAATCACCCATTTCCCCGTGCGGGAAGCCCTCGATTATGCCACAGGCAAAATGGGCAGCTGACGCCACACTGTCTTGCCGCCGGAGGCCTTGTCCAACTGCTTGAGCACGTCCTCGTGCGCCGCGGCTTCCTGGTCGTTCGCGAGCAGCACCGGCAGCGTGAATTGCCGCAGGTCCACGCGCGTCACGATCGCGCCCACCGCATTCGCATCGGTCTCGTCGATCAGCAGCGCGTCCTGGCCGCGCGTGAGGTTGATGTAGACGTCGGCCAGCAGCTCCGCGTCGAGCAGCGCGCCGTGCAGCGTGCGGCCGGAGTTGTCCACGCCGAGCCGGTCGCACAGCGCGTCGAGGCTGTTGCGCTTGCCGGGGTACATCTCCTTGGCCATCGCCAGGGTGTCCGTCACCTTGCCGACGTGACCGGTGAAGGCCTTGCGGCCCACGAGTTCCAGTTCCTTGTTGAGGAAGCCCACGTCGAAGGCGGCGTTGTGGATGATGATCTCGGCGCCCGCGCAGTACTCCATCAGTTCGTCGACGACGGCGGCGAACTTCGGCTTGTCGCGCAGGAACTCGTTGCTGATGCCGTGGACCTTCAGCGCGTCCTCGTGCGAGTCGCGTTCCGGGTTCAGGTACCAGTGCTTGTTGTTGCCGGTGAGCTTGCGCGCGACCAGCTCCACGCAGCCGATCTCGATGATGCGGTCGCCGCCTTCTGCGGACAAACCCGTGGTCTCGGTGTCAAGGACGATCTGGCGCATCGCCGGGATTATGCTTGAGCGCATGTTCGATCTCACCGGCAGGATCGCCCTCGTGACCGGGGGCAACGGCGGCATCGGCCTCGGGATGGCAAGGGGCCTCGGGCAGGCCGGCGCGACCATCCTCGTGGTCGGCCGGAACGCGGAAAAATCCGCGTCGGCGTTGCGCGAGCTGTCGTCGCTGGGCGTGCGCGCCGAAGCCCTGCCGTGCGACGTGACGGACGAAGCCGCGGTGCAGCGCCTGTTCGCCGGCATCGGCGAGCGGCATGGGCGGCTGGACATCCTCGTGAACAACGCGGGCAGCACGGTGCGCAAGCTGCCGCAGGACTTCACGCTGGACGAATGGAATTCGGTGATGGACGTGAACCTCACCGGCGCCTTCCTGTGTTCGCGCGCCGCGCATCCGCTGATGGTGAAGGCCGGCGCCGGCAAGGTGATCAACATCGGCTCCATCCTGTCGATCTTCGGCGCGCCGTACGCGCCGGCCTATTGCGCGAGCAAGGGCGGCATCGTGCAGCTCACGAAGTCGCTCGCCCTCGCCTGGGCCAAGGACCAGATCCAGGCGAACGCCGTGCTGCCCGGATGGATAGACACCGAGCTCACGGTGGGCGCGCGCAACCAGGTCGCGGGCCTCAACGAGCGCGTGCTGGCCCGCACGCCGGCGGGCCGCTGGGGCGTGCCGCAGGACCTGGCGGGCATCGCCGTGTTCCTGGCCAGCCGCGCAAGCGACTTCGTCACCGGCGCCGCGATCCCGGTGGACGGCGGCTACGCGATCGCCTGAGCCGCACTTGTCCCATCGCATGTCCTATTGACAGGACATTGGGCCCGATGGACGATCCGCGCCCATGGCGCAAGCCCTCCTGGTCCCCAAGTACCACCAGATCTACCTCGTGCTGCGCGAGCAGCTGCACGAGGGCCGCTTCGCGCAGGGCCTGCCCGGCGAGCTGGCGCTGATGCGGCAATTCGGCGTGGCGCGCGTGACCGTGCGCCGCGCCTTGCAGGAGCTCGCCGGCGAGGGCCTGATCGCGCGCGAGCGCGGCCGCGGCACGCGCCCGCTGGCGGCCAGCGCATCGCGCCCGGCCAATGGCGATGCCAGCACCGCGCAGCTCGCCGGCCTGCTGGAAAACATCGTCAGCATGACGCAGAACACCACGGTGCGCGTGCTGGAGGTGAGCAAGGTGGGCGCGACCGGCGACGTCGCGCAGGCCTTGCAACTCGCGCCGGGTGACCCCGTGCAGAAGGCGGTGCGCGTGCGCTCCACGCGCGAAGGGCCGCTGTCGCACATCACGACCTGGGTGCCCGGCGATCTCGCCAGCCACTTCGGCAAGCGCGAGCTGGCGAAGAAGCCGCTGCTGGTGCTGCTCGAGGAAGCCGGCGTGCGCGTAGGCTCCGCGCGCCAGACCATCTCGGCGCGCCTGGCCGATGCGCAGGTCGCGCCGCACCTGGGCGTCGCGGTGGGCTCGGCGCTGCTCGCCGTGCGCCGCCTGATCCAGGACGAACACGGGCGGCCCGTGCAGTGGCTGCACGGCCTGTACCGCCCCGATCGCTACGAGTACCAGATGCAGCTCTCCCGCATCGGCGACATAGACGCCAAGGTGTGGGTGAGCCGCGAGTTGTCCGCGCAGTTCCACTGAATCCCGAAGGAGAACCCGATGAGTCGTGCCCCGTCCCTGAACCGCCGCCGCTTCGTCGCCCAGGCCGGCGCTGCCGCCTCCGCGCTGGCCTTTCCGCTGGTGGCGGGCGCGCAGCCGAAGTCCGTCAAGGTCGGCGTGCTGCATCCGGTGACGGGCGCCCTGGCCTACTCGGGACAGCAGTGCCGCGAAGGCGCGCTGATGGCGGCCGAGGACATCAACAAGGCCGGCGGCATCAAGTCGCTGGGCGGGGCGAAGCTGGAAGCGCTGCTCGGGGACGCGCAATCGACGCCCGCCGCCGGCACGGCCGAAGTGGAGAAGATGAACGAGGCGGGCGTGAGCTGCATCGTCGGCGCCTACGCATCGGCAATCTGCCTGGCGACCACGCAGGCCGCCGCCAAGTACAACCTGCCGCACATCGTCGACGTCGGCGTGGCCGACCAGATCGTCGAGCGCGGGCTGAAGAACACTTTCCGCTTCGCGCCGGGCTACACCAAGTGCGCGCAGATCGCGCTGGCCAACCTGCACGTGCTGAACACCGCGGCCGGCAAGCCGGCCAAGACGGTGATGATCATCCACGAGGAGTCGCTGTTCGGCACCGGCACGGCCAACCTGCTGGCGCGCGAGCTGCCCGGCTACGGCTACGAGGTGAAGGAAGTCATCAAGCACGCCAACCCGACGCGCGACTTCAACAACATCGTGCTGCGGATGAAGGCGATCAACCCCGACATCGTCATTCCCGCCAACTACTACAACGAATACGCGCTGCTGGTGCGCACCATGCAGCAGCAGAAGGTGACGCCCAAGGCGATCTACTCGGTGCTGGGCGGCGCGGCCTCCAGCTACAAGTTCGTCAAGGAGTTTCCCGAGGCGGCCAGGGGCATCATCGACTGCAACCACTGGTTCAACCCGAAGGACAAGCGTTCGTTCGAGCTGAAGAAGCGCGTGGAGGCGAAGAACCTGTTCTACAGCTACGAGGTCTTCCTCACGTACACGGCGATGCGGCTGCTGGCCGATTCGCTGGAGCGGGCGAAGTCCGCGGACCGCGCGGCCCTCATCAACGCGCTGGAGACCAGCACCTTCAGCGACCACTTCCTGCCTTACGGGCCCACGAAGTTCGTCAATGGCCAGAACACCGGCGCGCAGCCGCTCATGACGCAGGTGCTGGACAACGACATCAAGGTGATCGTGCCGCGCGAGTACCGCCAGGCCGACCCCGTCTTCCCGCTGAAGGCCTGAACGCGCGGGAACAGGACGTCCATGTTCGATTTCGGCATCCTGTTCCCCGCCGTGCTGAACGGGCTCACCACCGGCGCGGTGTACGCGCTGGTGGCGCTGGGCCTCACCCTGATCTACGGCGTGCTGCACATCATCAACTTCGCGCACGGCGCGGCGCTGATGATGGCGCTGTACGGCGTGTACTTCCTCAAGTCCTCGTTGGGGCTCGATCCCTACCTGGCGCTTCCCGTCATGGTGCCGGTGATGTTCGTGGCCGGCTACGCCCTGCAGCGCGGCGTCATCAACCGCGCGAGCCACGGCAAGGACGAGAACATCCTGCTGGTGACGCTGGGCCTGTCCATCGTGCTGGAGAACGTCGCCCTGCTGGCGTTCAAGTCCGACACGCGCACGATAGACACGCCGTACTCGCTGGCGACGGTGACCATAGGCCCGGCCATGATCGCGGTGCCCAAGCTGGTCGCCTTCGCCGGGGCGCTGGTGGCGTCCGGCCTGCTGCTGTGGATCGTGCGCGGCACGGACCTGGGCCGCGCGATCCGCGCGGTGGCGCGCGAGAAGCAGGGTGCGCGGCTGGTCGGCATCGACGTCGACCACGTCTACGCCATGAGCTTCGGCATCGGCCTGGCCTGCCTGGGCGCGGCGGCCTGCTTCCTGCTGCCCGCGTACTACGTGAACCCGCTGGTGGGCAACGGCTTCGTGCTGGTGGCCTTCACCATCGTCGTCCTCGGCGGCATGGGCAGCTTCGCCGGCGCGCTCGCGGGCGGCCTGCTGATCGGCGTGGTGGAGTCGCTGGGCGGCCTCTGGTTCGGCGAGTCGCTGGGTCAGATCGGCATCTTCGGGCTGTTCATCGCCGTGCTGCTGTTCCGGCCGCAAGGGCTGTTCGGGGCGAAGGCATGAGCGGCCGCCGCGACCTGGTGGAGATAGCGATCTTCGCGACGGCCGTCGCCGTGCTCGCCGTCACCGCGCGTTCGGGCGTCGTCCTCAACTTCACGATGATGGCCTTGTACGCCTGCCTGATGGCGCAGTCCTGGAACCTCCTGGGCGGGTACGGCGGCCAGTTCTCCTTCGGCAACGCGCTGTTCTTCGGCACCGGCGCCTATGCGCAGGCGATCGCACAGCTGCAGGGCCACATCAATCCCTGGCTCGCGCTGCCGCTGGCCATCGCGGCGGCGGCATTGGTGGGCGTGCTGGTCGGTGCGCTCTCCTTCCGCTACGGCCTCAAGGGCTCGTACTTCGCCCTGGTGACGCTGGCCTTCGCGGAAGTGTTCCGCATCGTCGCCCTGTCCGTTCCGTTCACCGGGGCCGGCGTGGGCCTGATGGTGCCGCTGCGCGAAGGCGTCGCGAACATGCAGTTCGCCGACCGGCGCGGCTTCGTGCTGCTCGCGCTCGCGCTGGTGGTGTTGGCCCTGCTCGTGACCAGCGCCATGCGCCACGCACGCTTCGGCGCCTGGCTGCAGGCGGTCCGCGACAACGAGGACGCCGCGCGCGCCATCGGCGTCGATCCCTTCCGCGTGAAGCTCGGCGCGATCGCCCTGTCCGGCGCCTTCATGGGCGCGGCCGGCGCGCTCTACGTGCAGGTCTTCCAGTACATCGACCCCGGCCTCGCATACGGGCCGTCCACCTCGATCGAAGCACTGGTGGCGGCGATCGTCGGTGGCCTCGGCACGCTCTGGGGACCGGTGCTGGGTGCGCTGGTGCTGAACCTGCTGGCCGAGGGCACGCGCAGCCTCTTCGGGTCGCTGCCGGGGATCAACATGGTGATCTACGGCTGCGTGCTGATCGCCATCGTGATGTTCGCGCCGCGCGGCATCCTGGGACTGGGCCGGTCGGTGCGCGGCCTGTGGTCGCGCGGCGCGGTGGCGGCGCCGCCACCGCAGGAGGTGGCGCGTGGCTAGCCCACTGCTGCAGGTGCAGGACCTCTCGAAGTCCTTCGGCGGACTGGCCGCCGTGCGCTCGGTGTCGCTGGACATGCCGGCCGGCGGCATCAGCGCACTGATCGGCCCCAACGGCGCCGGCAAGACGACGCTGTTCGCGCTGATGTCGGGCTTCCTGCGTCCGGACAGCGGCCGCATCGTCTTCGACGGCACCGACATCACGGGGGAGCCGCCGCACCTCAACGCCCGCCGCGGCCTCACCCGCACCTTCCAGATCGTGCAGCCCTTCGCGGCGCAGACCGTGCGCGAGAACATCGCCGTCGGCGCGCACCTGCATCGCGCCTCGCGCCGTGAAGCGCTCGCCGCCGCGGAAGCCGTGGCACAGCGCGTCGGCCTGGCGCCTCAACTTGACAAGCCGGCAGGCGACCTCACCGTGGCGGGGCGCAAGCGCCTCGAACTCGCCCGTGCGCTCGCCACGCGTCCGCGCCTGCTGCTGCTGGACGAGGTGCTGGCGGGCCTGAATCCGCAGGAAGTCGGCGAGATGGTGCCCGTCGTGCGGGCGATCGCCGCCGATGGCGTGACCGTGCTGATGATCGAGCACGTGATGCAGGCGGTGATGAACCTCGCCGCGCACGTGTGGGTCCTGGCGCAGGGTCAGCTGATCGCCACCGGCACGCCGGCGGAAGTCACGCGCGACGCGAAGGTGATCGAGGCCTACCTCGGACACGGCACGGCCCGCCGGCTCGCGGAGGCCGCATGACGGAAGCCCTGCTCTCCGTGCGCGGCCTGCGCAGCGGCTACGGTCCCGTGGAAGTGCTGCGCGGCATCGACCTCGACCTGCACGCCGGCGAAATCGTCGCCCTGCTGGGAAGCAACGGCGCTGGCAAGACCACCTTCAACCACACGGTGAGCGCGCTGGTGCCCGCGCGCGCCGGCACCATCCATTTCGACGGCGCCGACATCACACGCGCGCACTACCGCGACGTTGTCGGCCGCGGCTTGATCCACGTCCCCGAAGGCCGCAGGATCTTTCCCAACCTCAGCGTGCGCGAGAACCTGGAGCTGGGTTCGTTCACCCGCGCCCGTGCCAACCGCGCCGCGAACCTGGAGCGCGTGTTCGCCCTGTTCCCTCGCCTGAAGGAACGCACCGGCCAGCACGCGGGCACGCTGAGCGGCGGCGAGCAGCAGATGCTCGCCATCGGCCGCGGGCTGATGGGCGAGCCGCGCCTGCTGATCCTCGACGAACCCTCTCTGGGCCTGTCGCCGCTGCTGGTGGAAGAACTCTTCGGCCTCGTCGCCGACCTGCACCGGCAAGGCCTCGCCATCCTGCTGGTCGAACAGAACGTGGCGCAGTCGCTGGAGATCGCGCAGCGCGCCTACGTGCTGGAGAACGGGGCCATCCAGTTCTCCGGCAGCAGCGCCGAACTGCTCGCGACCGACCGCCTGCGCCAGGCCTACCTCGGTGTCTGAACCCATGACGATGAAACCCTCCTTCCTCTCCCGCCGCACCCTGCTCCTCGCAGCCACGCTGCCCGCCGCTGCCCGCGTCTTCGCGCAAGGCGCGCCCGCCACGGTCCGAATCCTCGTCGGTGCGCCCCCCGGTGGCACCACCGACACCATGGCGCGCGCCATCGCACCGGAACTCGGTCGCGCGCTGGGCCGCACCGTGGTGATCGACAACCGGCCGGGCGCGGGCGGCAACCTCGCGGCGGAAGCCGTGGCCCGCTCCGCTCCGGATGGAACGGCCCTTCTCATGAGCTTCACCAGCCATGCGATCAACGCGACGCTCTATCCGCACCTGCCCTTCGACCCGGAAAAGGACTTCACGCCCCTGACGATGGTGTCGACGACGCCCGCGGTGCTGGTGGCCAATCCCGCGCTGCCGGCGAACAACCTGCGCGAGCTGATCGCGCTGGCCAAGGCGAAGCCAGGCAAGCTGAACTTCGCGATAGGCGCGCTGGGTTCGTCCGTGCATCTCGCGGGCGAGGCGTTCAAGATGATGTCGGGCACCTACATCGTGAACATCCCGTACAAAGGCACTTCGCCGGCGATCCAGGACGTGCTGGCCGGCCAGGTGGAGATGATGTTCGCCAACGTCGGCAATGCGCAGGCGTACATCAAGGCGGGCAAGCTGAAGGCGCTGGGCGTGACCAGCCCGAAGCGGCTGCCCCAGTTCCCCGACGTGCCTGCGATCGCGGAGGTGCTGCCCGGCTACCAGTCCAACGCCTGGTTCGGCCTGTTCGGGCCGGCGAAGATGCCGCCCGAGCTCGCCAGGCGCATCAGCGACGCCGCGCGCCAGGCGATCGCCTCGCCCGAGGTGCGCAAGCGCATCGAGTCCGAAGGCGCGACCCCCGTGGGCGATTCGCCGGAGGAGTTCGCGCGCTTCGTGCACGAGGAGATCGTGCGCTGGGGCAAGGTGGTGAAGTACTCGGGAGCGAAGGCGGAATGAAGACCCCGCAGTCCCTCGCACAGAAGCTCATCGCGCGTGCAGCAGGGCGCGAGGACGTGCGCGTCGGCGAGATCGTCACCTGCCAGGTGGACCTCGCGATGTTCCACGACTCCTCGGGGCCCCGCCGCCTGAAACCGATGCTGGAGCAACTGGGCACCGGCATCTGGGACAAGGACAAGGTCGTCCTGGTCATGGACCACTACGTTCCCGAGCGCAACGAGGATTCCAGGCGCATCGTGCGCATCGCGCGCGAGTGGGCACGCGACCAGCAGCTGCCGCACGTGTACGACTCCGTGGGCATCTGCCACGTCGTCGTGCCGCAGCACGGCCACATCCGGCCCGGACTGTTCTGCGTCGGCGGCGATTCGCATTCGCCCACGGGCGGTGCGTTCGGCGCCTACATGTTCGGCGTCGGCAGCACCGAGATGCTGGGCGTGGTGACGACGGGCGCGATCTGGGTGCAGGTGCCGCGCACGATCGCGATGCGCTGGGAAGGCAAGCTCTCCCCTGTAGTGACGGCCAAGGACATGATGCTGTCCATGATAGGCCGCTTCGGCATGAACGGCGGCGCCTACCAGGCTGTGGAGTTCGCCGGCGAAGCCGTGCGCGCGCTGCCCATGCAGGAACGCATGACGCTCGCCAACATGAGCGCGGAGCTCGGCGCGCAGGCGGGCCTGGTCGCGCCGGATGCGGTCACGCGCGAGTGGCTGGCCGCGCACGGCGCGCCTGGCGTCGACACCGCGCCCTGGCACTCCGACCCGGGCAGCTGGGCCGAGGAACACGTGTTCGATGCGGCGGCGCTCGCACCGCAGGTCGCCGCGCCTTTCAGTCCGGCGAACGCGGGCGATGCATCGCAGTTCGCGGGCACGCAGATCCAGGCGGCCTACATCGGCGCCTGCACCGGTGCCAAGCTGGAGGACCTGCGCTTCGCGGCGCAGGTGCTGCGCGGCAAGCGGGTCGCCGCCGGCGTACGCCTCATGGTCGCGCCGGCCAGCCACGCCGACCGCGACGCCGCGGCGAGCGAAGGCGTGCTGCAGGTGCTGCAGGATGCGGGCGCTGAATTGCTTCCCAGCTCCTGCGGCATCTGCGCCGGTTACGGCGACAGCCTGGCCGCCGACGAGACGGTGATCTCCAGCACGGCGCGCAACTTCAAGGGCCGCATGGGGCCGCCCAGCACGCAGGTCTATCTCGCGTCCGCCTACACCGTCGCCGCGTCCGCGCTCGCGGGACGCATCACCGATCCGCGCGAGGTGATGGCATGAATCACCGCGTGTGGCGTCTCGGCGCCGAAGTCGACACCGACGCGCTCGCGCCGGGCAGCTGGATGCAGCACGGCGTCGAGGTGATCGCGCAGCACTGCCTGGAGGCGCTGCGGCCCGACTTCGCGCCCAGCGTTCAGCCGGGCGACGTGGTGGTCGCCGGCCGCGACTTCGGCATCGGCTCCTCGCGCGAACAGGCAGCCGCGGCGCTGCGCCACCTGGGCGTGGCCGCGGTGATCGCGCCTTCCTTCGCCGGCCTGTTCTTCCGCAACGCGTTCAACCTCGGGCTGCTGCTGCTCACCTGCCCGGGCTGCGAGGCGATCATCGAAAGCGAGCGCATCGCCTTCGACGCGCGCGCCGGGACCGTGACGCGCGCCGACGGCCAGGTGCTGCGCACCGAACCCATTCCCGCCTTCCTCCTCGACATGGTCGAGGCCGGAGGGCTGCTTCCCCAACTGCAACGCCGCTTCGAGGCAAGGACGACAAAGTGACGGCTCCGCTCTACGACCTCCTGATCAAGAACGTGCGCGTGGTGCGCCCCCATGGCAACGTGGTGCACGAGGGCGACATCGCGATCAAGGACGGCAAGTTCGCGAAGGTGGCGCCCGGCATGGCCGCAACGCTCGCGAAGCAGGTGCACGATGGCCGCGGCATGCTCGCCTTTCCCGGCGTCGTCGACGCGCACATGCACAGCGGCATCTACTCGCCGCTGGCGGAGGATGCCGTCACCGAGTCCAAGGCCGCGGCCATGGGCGGCGTGACCTCCAGCCTCAACTACTTCCGCACCGGCCAGTACTACCTGAACAAGGGTGGCCCCTACGCCGACTTCTATCCCGAGGTGCTGGCGCTGTCCAAGGGCCGCTTCCACGTCGACTACGGCTACCACCTCGCGCCCATGGACAGCACGCACATAGCGGAGATCCCGATGCTGATCGAAAAGCACGGCGTCGCCAGCTTCAAGATCTTCATGTTCTACGGCTCGCACGGCCTGCACGGCGCCAGCGACGCGCAGCGCCAGTTCCTGATGATCGGCGAAGACCAGCGCTACGACTTCGCGCACTTCGAGTTCATCATGCGCGGCATCCAGGCGGCACGCGAGAGCATGCCGGACAAGGCGCACCAGATCTCGCTGTCGCTGCACTGCGAGACGGCCGAAATCATGACGGCCTACACCAAGCTCGTGGAGAAGGACAAGTCGCTCTCCGGCCTGGCCGCGTACAGCGCCTCGCGGCCGCAGCACTCCGAAGGCCTCGCGGTGTTCATCGCCAGCTACCTCGCCAACGAGACGGCGCTGCCCAACATCAACCTGCTGCACCTCAGCTCGCGCAAGGCGGTGCAGGCGGCGCTGATGATGGCCGACGTGTTCCCGCACATCGACTTCCGGCGCGAAGTCACCATCGGCCACCTGATGCTGGACATCACGTCGCCGGCCGCAGAGCTCGCGAAGGTGAACCCGCCGATCCGCCCGCGCGAGGACGTGGAATACCTGTGGCAGGCGCTGCTCGCGGGCGAGCTGGACTGGGTCGTGTCCGACCATGCGTGTTGCCGGCACGAGACCAAGGTGCCCAGGCACTACTTCGGCAACATCTGGATGGCCAAGAGCGGTTTCGGCGGCACCGAGTACCTGCTGCCCTCGCTGGTGAGCGAAGGCACGCGGCGCGGCATGGGCTACAACCACATGGCGCGCGTGACCAGCTGGACGCCCGCGCAGCGCTTCGGCCTCAACCACAAGGGCGACATCGCCGAAGGCTTCGACGCCGATCTCGCCCTGGTCGACCCGGCGAAGACCTGGACCATCCACGCCAAGGACTCGCCCTCGACGCAGGGCTACACGCCCTTCGAGGGCCTGGAGCTGTCGGCGCGCATCGAAGGGACCTGGCTGCGCGGCGAGCAGGTGTACGCCAGCGACCGCGGCGTGATCGGCCAGCCGCGCGGGCAATACCTGTTCCGTCCCACGGCCTGAGCGCATGACGGCCGTCGTCCGCGTCGACCGCCTGGACGCGCCGGTGCACGTGCCGGTGGCGATCGTCGGGGCCGGTGCGTGCGGCCTCGTGGCGGCGATCGGGCTGCGCGGCCTCGGCGTCGAATGCGTGCTGCTGGAGCGGGACGCGACGCCCAGCGGATCGACGGCGTTGTCGTCGGGATTCATTCCCGCGGCGGGGACACGGGTGCAGGACGATCAAGGCATCGCGGACAGCGTCGCGCTGTTCGCGGAGGACATCGCCGCCAAGAGCCAGGGACAGGCCGCGCCGCATCTCGTGCAGGCGTACACGCAGGCATGCGGACCGGCGATCGACCACCTGGGCGA
>FTHB01000329.1_pt1 | contig 11572 bp, 15 predicted proteins | sample 1640851 | NCBI WGS metagenome assembly FTHB01 (sample SAMEA3914788, study PRJEB12502) | metagenome | biome: forest; material: soil | place: Canada | collected 2011-07-03 | depth 0.1 m
ACCGCCATCGACCTGTACGTGTATCGCATCCGGCGCGAGCTCGGCTCGCTGGTCGCCGCCCTCGGCGGCCTGGATGCCATCGTGTTCACGGCCGGCATCGGCGAGCACGCCGCCTTCATCCGCCAGCGCATCTGCGAGGACGCGGCCTGGCTGGGCGTGGAACTCGATCGCGCCGCCAATGCGCAGGACGGTCCGCGCATCAGCACCACGGGCAGCCGCGTGGGCGCCTGGGTGGTGCCGACGAACGAGGAACTGATGATCGCGCGACATACCCGTGCGCTGGTCTCCCACGAAGGCCCGCCATGAACATCCGCACCTACTGCGCCGCGGAAACGATGCGCGACGGCACGCCGGTCACGATCCGCGCGCTGCGCCCCGACGATGCCGAGGGCCTGCTGCGGGCCGTGGCCCGCATGAGCCGCGACTCCATCGTGCTGCGCTTCTTCTCCATGCGGCGCGACTTCTCGGAATCGGAAGTCGCGTACTACGTGGACATCGACTTCGTCGGCCACGTGGCGCTGGTCGCCACGCTGGAACTCGACGACGGTCCCTGCATCGTCGCGGGGGCTCGCTACATCGTGACCGAGCCCCGGGGTCGCGGAGGTTGCCTTCGCCGTGGACGACGCGCACCAGGGCCGCGGCCTCGGGCGCCTGCTGATGCAGCACCTCGTGCTGCTCGCGCGCGCCGCCGGCCTGGTCGAATTGCGCGCCGAGGTGCTGCCGGAGAACCAGCCCATGTTGCACGTCTTCCGCGGCTCGGGGCTCGATCTCGCCGCCCGGCGCCAGGACGGCGTGGTGCAGGTGCGCATGCCGTTGCTGCCCGAGACCGTGCCCGCGGGCGCGAAGGCCGCCTCCCTGCGGGAGTCCACATGATCCAGGTTCCCACGCCCGCCCTGAAAGGCATGAAGGCGCTCGTCGTCGGCGTGGCCAACGAGCATTCGATCGCGTACGGCTGCGCGTCGGCCTTGCACCAGCTGGGTGCCGACCTGGCGCTCACCTACCTCAACGAGAAGGCGAGGCCCTACGTGGAGCCGCTGGCGCGGGCGCTCGAGGCGCCGCTGCTGCTGCCGCTGGACGTGGGCCATCCCGGCGAGCTGGAAGCGGTGTTCGAGCGCATCGCCGCGCAGTGGGGCCGCCTCGACATCCTCGTGCATTCCATCGCCTGGGCGCCGAAGGGGGACCTGCAGGGCGGTCTCCTCGATTGCAGCGCCGAGGGTTTCGCCAAGGCGATGGACATCTCCTGCCATTCCTTCGTGCGCATGGCGCGGCTGGCCGCGCCGCTGATGAAGGACGGCGGCACCATGATGGCCATGAGCTACCACGGCGCGCAGAAGGTGGTGGCCAACTACAACGTGATGGGGCCGGTGAAGGCGGCGCTGGAAGCGTGCTGCCGCTACCTGGCGTACGAGCTGGGGCCGCAGGGCATCCGCGTGCACCCCGTGTCGCCCGGACCGCTCAAGACGCGCGCCGCCTCGGGGCTGAAGGACTTCGACCTGCTGCTGAACGAGGCGTGCCAGCGGGCGCCGGTCGGCGAGCTGGTCGACATCATGGACGTGGGCTTCGCCTGCGCGTATCTCGCGACGCCTTACGCCCGGCGCATCACGGGAGGCACGGTGTACGTGGACGGCGGCGTGAACATCATGGGCTGAGGAGACGAACATGCGCATCGTGATCGGGAACCTGCCGGACGACGTGGACGAGGAGGGCATCCGCGACGCGCTGTCGCCCTTCGCCCCCGTGGAAACCATCAAGCTGGTGCACGAGAGCGGCGCACCGACTGCGGTGATCGACATGGAGACCACGCGGGCGCACGCCGAGCAGCTGGCCGGCCGCATCCGCGGCCGGGTGTTCCAGGGCAAGCCCCTGAACGCCTGGGTGCCGACCATGGACTGGTAGCGGCATGGCCGCGTCGCTCTTCGATCGCGCGTTCGCGGTGCTGTTCGGCCGCGGCCAGCCGGACCATCCCGACGAGGACCAGGCCCTGGTCGCGGAGCTCACCGACATGATCGTCGACACCGTGGAGCCCAAGGTGCGCGCCGATCGCCGCTACCGCCAGAAGCTGGAGCCCTGCGTTCGCGCCACCGTCGCGTGGCTGCGGCAGATCGGGCGCATGCCGCTGCAGCCGCTGCTGCTGACGCGCGCGCAGTGGGGCAGCGACCCGAACCTGCGCGCCTTCTTCGCCAGCGCCGACGACATCCCGGCCTTCCTGGGCCGCAGCAAGCCCTTGCGGGCCTTCTTCGAGGAGCCCGCCAACATCGGCGTGGACGAGGCCTTCGCGCTGGTGGGCATGCGCTGCGAGGAGAAGACCGTGCTGGCGCCGAAGTACGAGGACGGCATGCTGCGGCACGACGTGGCGCAGACCACGATCGACTTCACGGGCCACCGGCTGGTGGAGCCCGCGGCGAGCGAGGCGCAGGTGCGGCTCGAGGTTGGCCGGCGCATCGTGCTGCGGCTCGCGCAGGTGGCGCTGGGCCGCATCCTGGAGATCGACCGCCAGGGCCTGCAGAAGGAGCAGCGCAAGGCCTGGCTGGGCACGCGCCTGCGCTTCCTGAAGCTCGCGCAGGACGGCATGGAGGGCATCGTCGAGGACCCGTCCACCATCGCGCAGCAGATCGCCGGCGTGCAGCGCGAGCTGGACCAGGCGGTGAAGGACTTCATCGAGGTGAAGGGCAGCCTCGCCACGCTGGAAGGCTATCTTCGCCAGATCGAGGACGTGTTCGCGCATCCGCAGCAGCACGTGCTGCTCACGCACAAGGACCTGCGCCTCGATCACATGAACGTGAAGGCCGAGGCCAGCAACGACTCGGGGCACGAGACGCTCTCGCTGGCGGAACTGCGCGTGGGCGACAAGCTGCAGGCGGTGATCGCGCTGGTGCGCTGCCCGCGCACGGAGCTGCCGGCCAAGCAGGACCTGCTGGCGCAGGCCGAGCGCTTCCTGTAGGAGTCTGCGCGGCAGAGAAACGGGCCTGCGTTGGACCGAGAAGGGGGCGTATGCGTCGTTGCTGCCTCCTCTGTAGATGAACTACACCGCGTCGGCTGCGCCTGGCCTGCCACGCTTGCAAGCCCCGGCGCAGGCCCGTTTCTCTGCCGCGCAGGCTCCTAGCCGCGCCCGCGCCGTGTCATCGTTCAGGCGTGCGCGCCTCCTATGCCGCGCCCGACGCGCGCGGCGAAGGAGCGCAGCTTGAACGCGAGGAGCACGAGCAGCACGCCGAAGACGAGGGCGTAGGTGCCGATCAGCCAGACCAGCGAGATCGCGCCGGCTCCCGGCTGCACCATGAGGAGCACGCCGAAGACGACGGATACGAGGCCGCCGAGAATCAGCAGCCACTCGCCCTCGATCTCCTTGCGCAGGCGCAGCGCCGCGACGATCTGCACCACGCCGGTCGCGATCGCCCACACGGCGATGTAGAAGAGCAGGGCGAGCGCGGTGAGGCCCGGGGCCAGGAAGGTCATGATCCCGACCCCGACACCGAGCAGGCCCCACAGCAGCAGGACCCACCAGTCCTCGTGTTCCCTGCGTCCCGCGATCGCGGTCCAGATGCCGAGGACGCCGTCGGCGAGCGTGTAGGCGCCGAAGAGCAGGACCAGGGCGGCGAGCGAGATGGCCGGCTGCATCCAGGCCAGCACGCCGAAGGCGATGGCCGCGATGCCGCGCAGCAGCAGCAGCCACCAGTTGCGCGAAAGAATGGCAGAGACCTGGTCGACGGGGTTCATGTGTGTTTCCTCTCGATGCTGTGGAGGCGGGACGCGCGGCCTGTATGCACCGGCGCGAGTCGCCTGGCCGCTGTCCTCAAATCGCGAAGGCTTCCTTCAGCAAGGTCCCGGCCTGCTTGAGCTTGGCGTTGCGGCGTTCGTTTTCGGCGCGCAGCTCGCCGATGCGCCGGTCCAGCCTGGCCCGCGCTTCGCCCTTGGCCTGGGCGAGCTGCTGCTCCACCCGCTTGATCCTGGCGCCGGCCTCCTGTTCGACCTGGCCGGCCCGCGCCTTCAGCTTGTCTGCGGACGCATGGCCCTTCGCCTGGATCTCGTCGATGCGCGCCTTCAGCTTCCCCTTGGCTTCCTCGCTGGACTGCTGGTACTCCGCCTTCAGTTGCGCCAGTTCCGCCTTGGTGGCGGCGGCGTTCTGGCTGGCCAGTTCGCTTTCGAAGTCCGAGCGCCATTCGCGCACGACCACGCCCCCGAGCGCACTCATGCGCGTGTCGAGCGGCGTGACCCACTCTTCCGACACCTCGGCGACCACGGCCGTCTTGCCGGGCGAGAGTTCCTGCGCCACGTGCTCGACGAATTCGCCACTGACGCCGGCGACGTAGAGGTCGCGCAGGCTCCCGAGCAGGGCGCCGCTGCCCATGCCGATGGCCACTCCCGCCGGGCCGCCCAATAGTCCGGCCATCGCGCCGACCAGCATGCCGACGCCGGTGCCGAGCGGGCCGTCGTCGGTCGCCTGCTTGACGGACACCTTGCCACCCGCGTCCTTCCCGACCACCGCCAGCCCGTAGAGGGTCAGGCTGCCTTCGGCATCGAGTTCGCGGAAACCGCGGCTGGCCTCGTAGGCCTTCTTTTCGTCCGGAAAGATCACCAGGATGAACTTGCTCATGAGAGCCCCTTTGCCAATGGATTCAAGACTTCGCCGTCTGCTTCGCCATTCCCTTTTCCCAGGCCGCGCGTGCCGCCTCGGCGGCATCCTTTGCGACGGACCGGGCCTTCTGGAGGGCCTCCCTTGCCTCGGCCGCCGCCTGCGCTGCGGCCGCCTTGTCGGTTTCGAGCGACTTGCGCGCCGCAGCGTCGGCCTTGATCAGCGCATCGTGCGCCGCGATCGTCGCGCGCTTCGCCGAATCCTCGGCCTTCTGGGCCAGCTCCTTGTTGGCCGCGACGGCCTTGCGGTTGGCCTCGGCCGCCTTGTGCTCGGCGGATTCGGCGGCAGCCTGCGCGGAACGCGCCGCGCGCTGGACGTCCGCGGCGGCCCTGGACGAGGCGTCGGCGGCGGCCTTCTCGGCCTTCTCGGCGGCCCATGCGGCTCGCGTCTCGGCCTGCTTCGCGGCGTCCTTCGCCTTCAGCGCGGCGGAATGCGCTGCGTCCTCGGCCTTGCCCGATGCGGCGACGAGGTCGGCTTCGGCGGCCAGCGCCGCCTCACGCGTCGCATCGGCTGCCTTCTGCACTGCCTGCTTCGCTTCCTCGGCGGCCCGGTGGGCCGCTTCCTTGTCGCTCGCATCGGCTGCCTTGACCGACGCGTCCGCCTTCTGGAGCGCCTCGCCGGCGGATGCCGCTGCCTCCTGCGCGGACTGCAGCGCGCGTGATGCGAACTCCTTGTTCGCTTCCAGCGCCTTCTCGCTGGCCTGCCTGGCCTTGTCCAGCGCGAGTCGCGCAGCTGCATCGGCATGCGCCGCGGCGGCCCGGAGTTCCTGCGCGGCCTTCTGCGATTCATCCTTCGCGGCTATTTCGAGCGCGTGCCTGCTCGCGAGCGCGGCCTTGTCGGCGGCCTGCCTCGCTTCCGCGGCTGCCTTGCGCGCAGCCGCGGCGGAATCGGAGGGCGCGGCCTCGTGGGCCGGTGCCGCGGCCAGCGCGGGGGCGCACACGCCAGCGGACAGCAAGGCGGCGGCGACGAGCAGCAGGAGATGTCGGGACTTGCGCATGATGTTCCTCATCGCGGCGTGCTGCCGCTCGGACGTGCACACGCCGTGTTCGGAACACCTGTCCGTCACCTCGTGCAGTGCAGGTCCCCCGCAGCGGGAAGCACGTGCGCAAGTTAGTTCACGCGGGAAGATCGCATTTGACCCAACGCAATGAGCGAGTCGAAATCGCCGCAGTGTCGAGCAGCGGGGTTGCGTGTTCGTGCCGCGCGCAGCGCGACGTTCTGCTGCGTGACGCCGTCGATCTGGCTCACCGCCGAGCCCACCTGGTTCACGAGCCGCGCTACTGCCTCGCCACCCTGCTGCGCGATGCTCGACGCCTTCAGCGAGAGTTCGCTGGCGACCTGCGCGTTCGCCGCGTTCTGGCACGACGCCGCCCGGGATCCGCGCGGAGGCGAAGGACGTCACGACGCTCGGCCTGGCCTTCGGCCGCAAGCTCACGGACCAATGGAGCATCGAGCTCGCGGTCGGCGTCCCGCCCAAGGCGAAGGTCTACGGCGCGGGCACCGGCGCAGCGCTCGGCGAGGTCGGAACGGTGAAGGTCTACTCGCCGGCGCTCGTCGTCAACTACACGTTCACCGACCTGTCGCCGCATGTCCGCCCCTACGTCGGCGCGGGCGTCGACTACACGTGGTTCAACGGCGGCCAGATCTCGCTTGGGTACACCGCTGCCTTCGGCGGCACGTCCACGTCCAGCCACCTGGACAGCAGCTGGGGAGGGGTGCTGAAGCTGGGCGCCGAGTTCCCGATCGACCGTAACTGGTTCGTGGACGTGGCGGTGCAGCACTACTGGATGCGCACGACGGCCACGCTCGTGACCGACACGCCCGGCTTCGGCCCCATCGCGCGCCGCATCGACCAGACCCTCGACCCGAACATCTACGCGGTCGCGATCGGCTACCGCTTCTGAGGACGCGCGGCCCGCGCCGCGGGCTGCTACATTGCCCCGACCGGGCGCCACCGTCCGCGGGAGACATCCATGTACGCAGACCAACTCTTCGCGGGCCAGCGCATCCTGGTCACCGGCGGCGGCACGGGCCTCGGCCGGGCCATGGCCGAACAGTTCCTGGCGCTAGGCGCCGACGTCGCGATCTGCGGACGGCGCAAGGCCGTGTGCGACGAGACGGCGGAAGCGTGGCGCGCGCAGTTTCCCGGACGCCGCGTCGACACCTTCGGCGTGGACATCCGCGTCGCGCAGGCGGTCGACGAGATGGTGCAGGCGCTGTTCGAGGGCGGCGGGCTCACGGGACTGGTGAACAACGCGGCGGGCAACTTCATCGCGCCGACCGAGAGCCTGTCGCCGCGCGGCTTCGACGCGATCGCGAACATCGTGTTCCACGGCACTTTCTACGTGACGCAGGCCGTGGGCAAGCGCTGGGTCGCCGAAGCGAAGAGCGGCCAGTGGACACCGGAACACCCGTACCGCAACGTGATGAGCATCATCACCACCTGGGTCGACAACGGCAGTCCCTACGTGGTGCCGTCGGCCATGAGCAAGGCCGGCATCGACGTGATGACCAAGTCGCTCGCCGTCGAATGGGCGCGCCACGGCGTGCGCCTGAACGCCGTCGGCCCGGGCGAGATCCCCACCGAAGGCATGAGCAAGCGCCTGAACCCCGGCGAGGAGCCGGGCGCCCGCAGCAAGGCGCGCAACCCGATGGCGCGCGCGGGCAAGATGGCCGAACTGCAGAAGCTCGCCGCCTTCCTGATGGCGCCCGGCCAGTGCGACTGGCTCACGGGCCAGAGCATCATGATGGACGGCGGCAACGCGCTGGCCACGGGCGGCAACTTCTACGAGCTGCGCGACTGGAGCGACGCCGACTGGCAGGCCGCCCGCGAACGCATCGAGGCGCAGAACGCGAAGGACAAGGCGCAGCGCTAGGATGTGGAGGTACGCATGGCCATCGAACTACCCAAGGAACTGCGCACCCGGGCGATCGAGTCCATCGAGCGTTACTTTCGCGAGAACATGGACGAACCCATAGGCAATGTCGCGGCCGGCGGCTTGCTCGGCTTCCTGTTGGAGGAGATCGGTCCCAGCATCTATAACCAGGCCGTGCGCGACGTGCAGGAGCGGCTGCAACTGCGCGTGAGCGAGCTGGACCTGGAAGTGCATGAAGACGAATTCGCCTACTGGCGCAAGTTCGAGCGGCCCGGCAAGGGCCGCAAGTAGCGCGGCGGGCTGAGGCGCGCAAGCGACGCCGGACTTCCGCTTCGCTGCCGGCTCGCGCATGATGGCGAGGTGAACGCGGCATTTCCCCTCGACGGCGGCTGCGACTGCCGCACGATCCGCTACCGCATGCAGGGCGCGCCCCTGTTCGTGCACTGCTGCCACTGCCGCTGGTGCCAGCGCGAGACCGGCTCCGCCTTCGTGCTGAACGCGATGATCGAGGCGGACCGGGTCGACCTGCTCTCGGGCGAACCGCTGGTCGTGGACACGCCTTCGGAAAGCGGCCAGGGCCAGCGCATCGCGCGCTGCCCGCGCTGCTTCGTCGCGGTGTGGAGCCACTATTCCGGTGCCGGGCCGCACGTGCGCTTCGTTCGCGTCGGCACGCTAGACACACCCGACGCGCTGCCGCCCGACATCCACATCTTCACGGCGAGCAGGCAGCCCTGGGTGCAACTGCCGCCGTCCACGCCTGCCGTGCCCCAGTACTACGACCGCGAGCAGTACTGGCCCGCGGCCAGCCTGGAGCGGCGCAAGGCGCTGCCGGCACGCACCGCGGGGAGCGGGCGATGAACGACGCGCTGGACCGCCTCGCGCGCGAACTCGCGCTGGATGCGCCGGAGCAGGCGCATTTGCGCCATGCCTTCGCGCATGCCTGCGTCGCGCGCGTCCGGCACCTGCTGGAAGACGCGCAGGTCATCGCCTGCCTGGACGGATTCGCCGAGTGGCTCGCGGGTGACCGCGACGACGCGTGTCGCCTGGCCCTGGCCGCGCAGGCCGCGGCGCTCGCCAACCACCATCCCGGCTCGCGCTCCATCGACGGCTGCGGCCACGCCGCCGTGTCGGCCACGTACGCCGTGGCGCGGGCGCTCGCCGGCGATGCGCGGCAGGCCGCGGACTACGCAGCGTATGCGACGGTGTACGCGCAAGGCGGCTCCGCCGCCGTCGCCGACCGCGACAGCTTCGAATCCGAATTCCGGTGGCAGGCGCGCTGCCTTGAGCAACTCGCCGCCACCAGGACGCCATGAAGACCAAGCCACTGACCCTCGTCGCCATCCTCGCCGCCGCACTGCTGCTCGCCGTGGCGCTCAACCCGTCGCCGGAGCGCCACCGCGCGCGCATCAAGGAGGCGATCGGCGAACGCAGCCCGGTCGCGCGCGTGTTGGGCGTCGGCTCGCTCGCCGCCTTCGCGTCCAGCTACCACTCGCTGGGCGTCGCTTCGTACACGAAGGCGGGCGACCGCACGCTGTCGGTGGGGGCCTTCGGGCTCGTGTTCGTGCTGCAGTAGCCTCAGGCCGCGCTGCTGCGGATCACGGCGATGTGCTCCGCGCCGCTTTCGCCGAACCACACCTCGCCCTTGCGCCCGAGGATCTGGCGCACGTTGCCGTTTTCCTGCGCGAGCGGATAGCGCTCGAACTTCTCGCTGCGCGGGTCGAAGGACCACACCGCATTGCCGCCGAAGTCGCTCACCCACACGCGATCGCGTTCGTCCACGTAGACGGCGTAGATCATGGGACGCGTGCCCGGCACCTTCCATGCGCGCCACGCGTGCGTGGCGGGATCGTGCATGGAGAGCTGGCCGCTGTTCCACTCGCTCACCCACAGGCGGCCCTGGCTGTCGCTCCAGATGCGGCGCGCGCCCTGGTCGCGCGTGGGCGGCTCCACGACGCGCGATTCGCCCGTGCGGCGATCGAGCTGGGCGATGAAGGAGCCGGCCAGCGAGCACCACCACACGTCGCCGCCGGGCGTGGTGCACATGCCGTAAGCGCCCGGCCCGCGCGGCGCGGGCTTCACCGTCACCTGCCCCGTGCGCACGGCCAGGTGGCCGACGTAGCCGGCCTGCCCGGTGAACCACAGGTCGCCGTCGTGGTCGAAGGTCATGGTGTTGAGGTTGGTCCACGGCGTGCCCGCGGGTAGCGGGAAGGCGGCGAGCTTGCGATCCGGCCAGCCCACGCGCACGATCGCGTTCTGGCCGCCGTCGGCCAGCCACGCGGCGTGGTCCGGTCCCTGGATCACGCCGTGCGGCGCCGAGCCGGAGCCCAGCGCGACGAGTTCGGTGCGGCCGGTGCCCGGCTCGAACCAGCCGAGATGGCCGCTCGCCTGCGCGGAGAAGAACACGCCGCCGTCGGGCGCGGGCGCGACGTCGTGGATGCCGGTGCGGCGCGAGGTCGCGAGCTTCCACGATTGCATCGCGCCGGCCTGCGCGTCGGCATCGGTGGAGGGCAGGACGCCGGTGGCCAGTCCGGCGAATCCGGCCAGGACGGTGCGGCGGGTGGGCGAGGAATGCAGCATGGAAGCCTCCTGCGGTCGCCGCGCCATTCTGCGCGCGCCGCAAGGCGGCCTCAAGCGGCCTGGCCGAGCACCTCGACGGCGTCGTCGCCGCGGCGCGTGCGCGCCTTGCGCCCGAGCGCGGCCTGGTCGCCCAGGACCTTGGCCATGGCCGCCGTGGCGGCAATGCGCCAGCCCTGCGCGGCGGCCGCCTCCTCCAGCGCCGCAACCGCGTTCACCGCTTCGCCCGGGACCAGCGTGTGGCCCTGGTCGCCGTGCAGTCCGTCGTCGACGGCCACCAGCGCCACCGGGCCGGCGTGCAGCGCGATCGACAGCGTGCGCTCGCGCGGCACGCTTTTCGCCAGCGCCACCGCGGCGCGCAGCACGCGTACTTCGGCCGGCGTCGTGAGCGTCGCCTCCTCGCCGGAGAACACCGCCATCAGCTTGGGACCGTAGGGCAGCACCTGCGTCGCGCCGAACAGGTACAAGGTGTCGCGTGCCGACTGCTGCGCCTGCTTCACGCGTTCGGCGAGCGCGGCCTCGGCTTCCTCGGGCTCGGCGCCGATCAGGTCGGCCAGCAGCAGGAAGGCCTTCGCGTAATGCAGGTCGGTCGCGCCGTTGGCCTGCGTCCAGCGCTTGTTGATCTCGCGCTGCAGGTGGCTCTCGTACTGGCGGCCGAGCGTTTCCTTCTGCTGCTCCAGCGCCGTCTCCACCAGGCCGGACACCGAGCTGCGGAAGGCCTCTTCCTGCACCTGGCGCCGGGTGAGCAGGGCCTTCACGGCCTCGCAGAGTTCGTCGGGACGGTAAGGCTTGGTGAGGTAGTCGTCCGCGCCCGCCGTCATGCCCTGGCGCATGTGCTTGCGGTCGGACATGGCGGTGAGCAGGATCACGGGGACGGTGGCGAGGTGCGGGTCGGCGCGCAGCTGCGACAGCACGTCGTAGCCGGTCATGCCGGGCATCATCACGTCGCAGACGATCACGTCGGGTCGCTGCGAACGCGCCGCGCCCACGCCGGCGGGGCCGTCCACCGCCTCGTGCACCTCGTGCCCGGCCTTCTTCAGCGCGAACCGCGCCACGAAGCGCTGGGCCTCGTCGTCCTCGATCAACAGCACGCTTGCCATGCGCAGATTCTCGGCGAAAAAAAGCGCCGCAGGTGCGGCGCCGGTTGGTGTGCGAACGTAACGGGGATCAGTCGCCGCCCCACATCTCGCGGGCGGTCTCGATCACCAGGCGCAGCTTGCTGCGCTGGTCTTCCACGGCGATGTTGTTGCCGTGCACGGTGCTGGAGAAGCCGCACTGGGGCGACAGCGCGAGCTGCTCCATGGGCGCGTACTTCGCGGCTTCGTCGATGCGGCGCTTGAGGGCGTCCTTGCTTTCCAGCTGGCCGAACTTGGTGGTGACCAGGCCCAGCACCACGGTCTTGCCCTTGGGCAGGTAGCGCAGGGGCCGGAAGTCGCCGGAGCGCTCGTCGTCGTATTCCAGGAAGAAGGCGTCGAGGTCCATTTCCTTCAGC
>FTHB01000351.1_pt1 | contig 11546 bp, 11 predicted proteins | sample 1640851 | NCBI WGS metagenome assembly FTHB01 (sample SAMEA3914788, study PRJEB12502) | metagenome | biome: forest; material: soil | place: Canada | collected 2011-07-03 | depth 0.1 m
GCCTGATTGACGCTGGTGATCTCCAGCTCGCCGCGCGCACTGGGCTTCACCGCCTTCGCGATATCGACGACCTGGTTGTCATAGAAGTACAGGCCCGTCACCGCGTGGTGGCTCTTGGGCTGCGCCGGCTTTTCCTCGATGCTGCTGGCCTTGCCGTTCTTGTCGAAGGCGACCACGCCGTAACGCTCGGGGTCCTGCACGTGATAAGCGAAAACGGTGGCTCCATGTTCCTGTGCATCGGCCTTCTGCAGCAGCGAATGCAGGTCGTGGCCGTAGAAGATGTTGTCGCCCAGCACGAGCGCGCTCGAATCGTTTCCGATGAACTTCTCGCCGATCAGGAAGGCCTGCGCCAGCCCGTCCGGGCTCGGTTGCACGGCGTACTGGATGTTCAGCCCCCACTGGGAACCGTCGCCCAGCAGCTGTTGGAAGCGCGGCGTGTCCTGCGGCGTGCTGATGATCAGGATGTCGCGCATCCCAGCAAGCATCAGCGTACTGAGCGGGTAATAGACCATCGGCTTGTCGTACACGGGCAGGAGTTGCTTGCTCATGGCCAGCGTCGCCGGATGAAGCCGCGTGCCGGAGCCGCCGGCAAGGATGATGCCTTTGCGTCGGGTCATGTTGTCTGGATTTCCTGCAGCATGCGCGCCACTCCTTGCTGCCAGGGCGGCAGCACCAACCCGAAGGTGGCGCGAAAGCGGGATGTGTCGAGTCTCGAATTATGCGGGCGGCGTGCGGGTGTTGGAAAAGCCGAGGTCGGCACCGGCGCCACCTGGTCGGGGCCGGCCTTGAGTTGTTCCCCGGCCTGCTGCGCGCGTCCGATCACGAAGCGCGCGTAGCCGTTCCAGGTGGTTTCGCCCGCCGCCGCCACATGGTAGATGCCGGCCTGGCCGCTTCCCGACGCCAGGCTGCGCAGTGCGTGCGCCGTCACGTCCGCCAGCAGGTCGGCCCCCGTCGGCGCGCCGAACTGGTCGTCGATCACGGTGAGGCGGTCGCGCTCGCGCGCGAGGCGCAACATGGTCTTCGGAAAATTGCCGCCGCGCGCGCCGTAGACCCAGCTGGTACGCAGGACCAGGTGGCGCGGGTTGGCGGCCGTGATGCCCTGCTCGCCGGCAAGCTTGGTGCGGCCGTACACGCTCAAGGGTCCGGTCGCATCGTCCTCGCGCCACGCGCGGGTGCCGCTGCCGTCGAAGACATAGTCGCTGGAGTAGTGGACCATCCAGGCGCCAGCTTCAGCGGCCGCACTCGCAATCGCCGTGGGCGTGAGCGCGTTCACCTGCTGGGCGCGATCGGCCTCGCTTTCGGCCTTGTCGACGGCGGTGTACGCGGCGGCGTTGACCACGGCGTCGGGGCGAACGGCACGCACAGAGCGCACGACGGCATCGGGGTCCATGAAGTCGCCGCACAGTCCGTCTTCATTGCCGGATCCCACCGCGACGACTTCGCCCAGCGGCGCCAGGCTTCGCTGCAGCTCCCAGCCGACCTGGCCATTGCGGCCGAAGAGAAGGATCTTCACTTCAGGTGCTCACGCGGCCGTCGCGTATTGCGTATCGATCCACTCGCGATACGCCCCACTCTGCACCCTCTCCACCCACGCCCCATTCGCCAGGTACCACTGCACCGTCTTGCGAATGCCCGTCTCGAAGGTCTCCGCCGGCTTCCAGCCCAGCTCGCGCTCGATCTTGCGCGCGTCGATGGCGTAGCGGCGGTCGTGGCCGGGGCGGTCCTTCACGAAGGTGATCTGGTCGCGGTAGCTGCCGCCCGCGGTGCGGGGCCGCAGTTCATCGAGCAGCGCGCAGACGGTGTGCACGATCTCGAGGTTCGGCTTCTCGTTCCAGCCACCGACGTTGTAGGTCTCACCGACCCGCCCTGCTTCCAGCACGCGGCGGATCGCGCTGCAATGGTCGCCGACATAGAGCCAGTCGCGGATCTGCTGGCCGTCGCCGTACACCGGCAGCGGCTTGCCCGCGAGGGCGTTGACGATCATCAGCGGGATCAGCTTCTCGGGGAAGTGGAAGGGCCCGTAGTTGTTCGAACAGTTGGTGGTGAGCACCGGCAGCCCGTACGTGTGGTGATAGGCGCGCACCAGGTGGTCGCTCGCCGCCTTGCTCGCCGAATACGGGCTGTTCGGTTCGTAGCGGTTCTGCTCGGAGAAGGCCGGGTCCTTCGCCGTGAGCGAGCCATAGACTTCGTCGGTCGACACGTGCAGGAACCGGAAGGCCTGCTGGTCCGCGCCTTCCAGGCCGGACCAGTGGCTGCGCACCGCTTCCAGCAGGCGGAAGGTGCCCACCACGTTGGTCTCGATGAAGGTGCCAGGTGCGTGGATGGAACGATCGACGTGGGACTCCGCCGCGAAGTTCACCACGGCGCGGGGCTTGTGCCGGGCCAGCAGGTCCTCGACCAGCTTCTGGTCGCCGATGTCGCCCTGGACGAAGACATGGCGGCGGTCGCCCTCCAGCGAGCGGAGGTTCTCCAGGTTGCCGGCGTAGGTCAGCTTGTCGAGGTTCAGCACCGGCTCGCCCGTCGCGGCGATCCAGTCCAGCACGAAGTTGGAGCCGATGAATCCGGCTCCTCCGGTCACGAAAATCACGTAGGAACACTCCCCTGAGGCGCCCGCCCCGCTTCCGGGGTCGTTGGCCCGCGGATTATCTCATCCGACGATGAAGCGCTTGCTTACACGGCGGGCGACGGCTGAAGCGGGCGTCGCGGCCAGGAGTCTCGCTCGTCGCGATCCCCGCGCGACCAATCTGACCGGACGCCCTCGCACGCTCCTTGCTGCTGCGCACATCGACATCTCCCGTGCTCGCGCTAAAGTGGAACGCAAGGCACCTTCGCCGCCCAACCCAGGAGAAGCACGATGGCCACGAAATCGAATCCCTCCGAGGACCCGTCCGAATCGGCCGCCAGCCAGCTCGCGGGCACCGTCAAGGAATCGGCGCAGCAGATCTGGCTGGCCGGCCTCGGCGCCTTTTCGAAGGCGCAGGAGGAAGGCGGCAAGGTGTTCCAGGCGCTGGTCAAGGAAGGCGTGACGCTGCAAAAGCGCACGCAGGCCGCGGCCGAGGAGAAGCTGTCGGAGGCGAGCGGGCGCATGACGTCCATGGCCAGCGAGATGTCCTCCAAGGCCTCGGGCCAATGGGACACGCTGGGCTCCATCTTCGAGGAGCGCGTCTCGCGCGCCTTGAAGCAACTGGGCGTGCCCAGCGCGAGAGACCTGGATCAACTCACCCGGCGCATCGAGGAACTGGAACGCCGCGTCGCCGCCTCGCAGGGCGCGGACAGCGCGCGCAAGACGGCGACCCGGCGCAGCCCTCCGGCAAAGGCTGCAGGCAAGACGGCGGCCGGCAAGCGCGCGGCCCCGCGCAGGACGACGCGGTGAGCGGGCGGGCCGGTCGCGTCCTGCACCGCCGGCCGCGCCTCGCCCTTGCGCAGGCACGGATCGGCGTGCCGCGTCGCACGGCCTGAAGCGATGGCCAGGAAAGCCCCGCGCCGCACCGCCGAACGCATCCTCGAGGTGACGCTGGACCTCTTCAACCGCTTCGGCGAGCCGAACGTTTCCACGACGCTGATCGCCGCCGAACTTCAGATCAGCCCCGGCAATCTCTACTACCACTACCCGGCGAAGGACACGCTGATCAACAGCCTGTTCGACCGCTACGAAAATGCCCTAGGTGAATTGCTGCATGCGGCCGGCGAGGTGCGGGACGTGGAGGACGCCTGGTTCTTCCTGCACACGTTGTTCGAGCTGATCTGGCAATACCGCTTCCTCTATCGCGACCTCAACGACCTGCTCTCGAAGAACCGGCGGCTCGAGACGCACTTCCAGGCGGTGTTGCATGACAAGGCGCAAGCGGTGCACGCCCTGCTCGACGGAATGAGCCGCTCCGGCGCGGTGCGCATCGCCGAAGGCGAGTCGCAGCCCACCGCCACCAGCATGGTCGTCGTGCTGACTTACTGGTTGAGTTTCGAGTACGTGCGCGACCCGCGCCGCGCGCTCGAAAGCGCGAACGCGCAGCAGGCTTTGCTTCGCGGAGCGCACCACGTGCTCCATCTGCTGGTACCCTATCTGGAACCCGCGCAGCGCGCGCACCTGCTGCAGCTGGCCGGCGCGTATGGAGACAGCGCACCGCCTTGAGCGGCGCAGGCAGAGAGAGGCGAGACAGCGATGGGCAAGTGGACGGCCTTCCCGCAGCCGGGCCTGTTCCGGCACGACGCGGACAGCGTGACGCGCGAGTGGTCGCGGCTGCACGCGGGGGACGCCGAGCCGCTGCCCACCGAGCCGGCGGTGCTCGCGGCCTGGGTCCTGTTCCACAACGGCGAGTTCCAGCGGGCCGCCGAGGCGGGCCTCGCCGCGGGTGGCGCCGGCATCACGGCCGCGAACAAGGCGACCTGCATGTACGCCAACTACCTGGAGAAGCGCGAGAAGCAGCGGCTCGACCTGTTCCTCGAGGCGGCGCAGCGCGCGGAGCGCCAGGCGCAGGACGATGCGAGCAATGCCAACGCGTGGTACTGGCATGCCTATGCGCTCGGTCGCTACAGCCAGGCGATCAGCGTCGCGAAAGCGCTGGCCCAGGGTCTGGGCAGCAAGGTGAAGGAGGCGCTCGAACGCACGATCGTGCTGCAGCCGCGCCATGCCGACGCGCACGCGGCGCTCGGCGCCTTCCATGCGGAGGTGATCGACAAGGTCGGCACCCTCATCGGCGGCATGACCTATGGCGTCAAGCGCGAGGTGGGCCTGCGCCTGTTCCAGGACTCCTTGCGGCTGCACCCTCGTTCGCCGGTCGCCCTGGTGGAATATGCCAACGGGCTCGTGATGGTGGAGGGCGAGAAGAAGATGAAGGAAGCCACCCGCCTGTATCGCGAAGCGATGGCCATCGACCCGCTCGATGCCAAGGAGTGGCTGGACGTGCAGCTCGCGCGCACCGAGCTCCAGGCCTGAACCGCGACCGCCGGCGGCTGCCCTTAAGATGGCGCCCCAGTCCGTGCCCGCAGGAAGCCCCATGTCCGACCTCCAAGCCGATTTCGATGCCGCCGTCGAGAATTCGAAGAAGCTGCCGCAGCGCCCCGACAACGCCACGCTGCTGAAGATCTACGGCCTGTACAAGCAGGCGACGGCGGGCGACGTCACGGAGAAGAAGCCGGGCTTCGGCGACATGATCGGCCGCGCCAAGTGGGACGCGTGGAACGCGTGCAAGGGGACTTCGAGCGACGACGCCAAGCAGCAGTACGTCGCCCTGATCCAGTCGCTCGGTTGACCCGGCCGGCCCGACGCGGGCCGGCGCTCAGCGCGCCTTGCGCGGCGCCGCGGGCTTGGCGCCCTTGTGCGCGTCCCCGTGCGGCTTGGGATGCTTGGCGGCGTGCCTGGCCTCCTGCTTCGCCTGGTGGCGCGCGAGCCCCTGCTCGAAGGCCTGCAGCGGATCCTGCTGCGCCAGCAGCTCGTCCAGGTTCTTCGCGATCTCGCGCTCGATCGTGGGCTTCAGCATGCCGAGCAGCAGGCCCAGCCTGGCTTCCAGCTCAAAGCGCGCGGCGTCCACCCGCAGTTCGCCGCTCGCGCCCGGACGCGTGAAGCGCACCACGTCCTGGGTGTCGCCGCGCTCATAGGCGCACTGCGCGTCGAGCTTTTTCTGCGCCACCTCCACCCAACGCTGCGCCAGCTGGCGGGCCGCGGGCAGGCCGAGGCCGTGTTCGCGCACGATGTGGATGTCAGCCAACCGGAGCCTCCTTGAGCCGTTCGTGCCGCTCCTCCTTGGGCAGGGCGGCGAGCTTGCGGACCGCATCATAGAACCGCAGCCAGTCGTCGCCCCCGGCATGGAACAGCCGCTCGAAGCCCGGCACCAGTTCGTCGTACGCGGCCTGCGCGCCGAAGAAGGCGTTGTTCGCCTCGCGCACCCAGCGGTCATAGCCGCGCCACACGCGCGGGTCGCCCCCGGCGCGCTGCTTCATCTGCTCGTACTCCGCGCGGAAGTCCGCCATGATCTTCTGCTTGCCCTGCTCCTTCTGCTCGGAAGACAGTCCGGTCGTCTTGTACAGGTCCTCCAGCCGCTCGCGCGTGCGGCGCGAGAGCTCGCGGAACAGCTGCCTGCGCCCGTCGTAGGCTGCATATTCCTCGCGCGCCTTCTCGCCGGCTTGCGTGCGCAGCCAGCGCTCGCCGCCCAGGCGTTCGACGGCGACCGCGAAGGACTCGTTGAAGGTCGTGTCGTTCTTGGCGTAGACGACCTGGTGCGCCAGCTCGTGGAAGACCAGGCGGGCCAGCTCGCCCTCCGGATAGCCGATGAAGGTATTGAGCAGCGGGTCGCCGCCCGCCCAGTTCATGTAGCCGAGGGTGGAGTACGCCGTCACCGGGTACACGTTGACCTCGTAGCCTTCCTGCGAGAGTTGCTCCGCGTCGGCCTTGGCGCGCGACTCGTCGTAGTAGCCGCGATAACCGACGCAGCCCGTCACCGGGAAGCACCAGGTCTTGAGCTCCAGCGAATACGCGGGCGCCGCCGTCACGTTCCAGATCGCGGCGCTGCGATGCAGGTCGGCGTAGCGGTGGTAGCTGGGGTTGTCGGGCAGCTTCAGCTCGGTCACCGCGTAGCGGCGGATGCGCTGCGCCAGCTCCAGCCGCTCGCGCAGTTTCTCCGGCGTCTGCGGCTCCTGCACGAGCTCCTCGATGGGGCGCGCGGCCGCCATGATGTTCAGGTGGCCGGTGACCGATTGCCAGTAATAGCCCAGGCTGGAACAGCCTGTCAGGAGCAGGCTCGCCACCACGGCGAGTCCCGCCAAGCCTCCGAATCCCATCAGCAATGCCTTCTTGTTGATCCTCACGTGGGCTGGACGTCCACGAGGCAGTCGTAGAAGACCGGGGCGCGCCCCAGGTCGGTAAGCCGCTGGCTCGTCAGCTGGTTGACGTTGGTGCCGTCCAGTCCCAGCTTGCGCCACCAGATGCCCAGCCCGTTCACCACCCCCGGCCGGGCGCGCGACGAGATGCGGGCGCGGCAGCGGTATTCGCCGCGCTCGTTGAACACGCGCACGACCTGCCGGTCCGCGATGCCGCGGGCCGCGGCGTCGTCCGCGTGCATCTCCAGCAGCGGCTCGCCTTCGATGGTGCGCAAGCTCTGCAGGTTGACGAAGCTGGAATTGAGGAAGTTGCGGGCGGGCGGGGAGATCATGGCGAGCGGATAGCGTTTGGAGCTTCCCGCGGGCTCATAGTTCGGCACGTGGTCGGGCAGTCCGTCGAGTCCCTGGCACGCGAGCCGCTCGCTGAAGAACTCGCAGCGGCCCGACGCCGTGGGAAAGCCTCCCTGCGCGAAGGGCGCGTCCGGCACGCGCAGGCTGGCGAAGCCGCGCTCCAGCAAGCCGTCGAAGTCCACGTGGCCGGCGAAGGCAAGGCGGCACATGTCCTCGTCGCGGTCGGCGAAGCAGGGGTCGTCGAAGCCCATGCGCGTGGCCAGTTCGCGGAACACCTGCGTGTTGGGGCGGGCGTCGCCCACCGGCGCGATGGCGGGGCGATTGAGCATCACGTCCGTGTGGCCGTAGGTGCCGTGGATGTCCCAGTGTTCCAGCTGCGTGGTCGCCGGCAGCAGGTAGTCGGCGTAGTCCGCCGTGTCGGTGCGGAACTGCTCCAGCACCACGGTGAACAGGTCCTCGCGGGCGAAGCCGCGCGCCACCTTGCCGGACTCCGGCGCGACGGCCAGCGGGTTGCTGTTGTAGACGACGACCGCCTCGACGCGCGGTCCGAACTCGGGCGAAGCGGGGCGCAGCAAGTCGTCGCCTATGGTCACCATGTTGATCGTGCGCGGCTGCCGTCCGGCCAGCAGGTCGGGGCGCTGCAGCCCCGCGCGGTCGGCGGGAAAGAAGCCCGAGCTGGAAAGCAGCAGGCCGCCGGCACGATGGCGCCAGGCACCGGTCAATGCAGGCAGGCAGGCGACGGCGCGCACTGCATTGCCGCCGCCGCGCACGCGCTGCATGCCGTAGTTCAGGCGGATCGCCGCCGGCTTGATGGTGCCGTAGTCCCGCGCGAGGTCGCGGATCTGCTGTGCGGGAATTCCGCACACCGCGGCGGCGCGCTCGGGCGACCAGCGCAGCGCCCGTTCGCGCAGTGCCTCCCACCCCAGCGTGTGCTGCGCGAGGTAGTCGTGGTCGAGCCAGTCGTTCGCCACCAGTTCGTGCATCAGGGCGAGCGCCAGCGCCGCATCGGTGCCGGGGAGCAGCTGCAGGTGCTCGTGGCACTTCTCCGCCGTCTCGCTGCGCCGCGGGTCGATGCAGACCAGCTTCGCGCCGCGGCGTTTCGCCTCTTGCGCCAGGCGCCAGAAGTGCACGCTGCTGGCGATCGCGTTGCTGCCCCAGATGAGGATCAGTTTCGACTCGGCGAAGAACTCCACCTTCATGCCGACCTTGCCGCCCAGCGTCTGGTTCAGCGCCTCCGCGCCTGCCGACGCGCAGATCGTGCGATCGAGCAGCGAGGCACCGAGCCGGTGGAAGAAGCGGGCCGCCATGCCCTCGCCCTGCACCAGGCCCATCGTGCCGCAATAGCTGTAAGGCAGGATCGCCTGCGGGTCTCGCGCGGCGATCGCGCCCAGGCGCCGCGCGATGTCGTCCAGCGCGACATCCCAGGTCACGGGCTCGAACTGGCCCGCGCCCTTGGGGCCGACGCGCTTCATCGGCTGCAGCAGGCGCTCGGGATGGTAGGTGCGCTCCAGGTAGTGCGAGACCTTGTTGCACAGCACGCCCGCCGTCGGCGCGTGGGCGGGGTTGCCCTGCAGGCGGACCGCAACGCCGTCCTGCACCGTGGTCACCAGCGCGCAGGTGTCCGGGCAGTCGTGCGGACAGGCGCCCAGCACCTGGTGCGCAGGCGCGGCAGGCGGGAGGGAAGGCGTGGCATCCGGCATGGGGACATTGTCGTCCAGGGCGGCCGCCCCTGCTCTCCGCGGCTGGCGCCCAGGATGGGGGGAATTCGCCACAGAAGCACCCTGCGCGACAGGCATCCGAAAGGGGATGGCGCCACAATAAAGACATGCTGAATCGCCGCCAATTCACCCGCGCCGCCGCGGGAGCCGCCGCCCTCGTCGGCGCCCCCGCGCTGCGGGCGCAGGGCGAGCGCATCCTGCTGGCCCAGTCCGCTCCCTTCACCGGGCCCGCTGCCCAGCTGGGCATCCAGTTCCACCAGGGTGCCAAGCTCTTCTTCGACCAGCTCAATGCCCAGGGCGGCCTGCACCGCCGGCCCATCGAGCTGGTGAAGATGGACGACGGCTACGAGCCGGACCGCTGCGCCGAGAACACGCGCAAGCTGCTCGGCGACGATCCCCTCGCCCTCTTCGGCTACATAGGCACGCCCACCAGCGTGGTGGCCCTGCCGCTCGCCACCGCGGCGCGGGCGCCCTTCTTCGCGCCCTTTACCGGCGCGATGGCCCTGCGCGTGCCCTTCAACCGCTACGCATTCCACATCCGCGCCTCGTACAACGACGAGACGGAGCTGATCGTCAAGCAGCTCACCTCGCTGGGGCTGCAAAAGATCGCCGTGTTCTTCCAGAACGACGCCTACGGCAAGGCGGGCCTGGACGGCGTGAACCTGGCCATGGGCAGCCGCAACATGAAGCCGATCGCGCAGGCGAGCTTCGAGCGCAACACCATCGCCGTGGGACCGGCCGTGAAGGCGCTGGTGGCGCCCCAGCCGGACGCGATCGTGCAGATCGGCGCGTACAAGGCCTGCGCCGCCTTCATCCGGCAGGCGCGCGCGGCCGGCTTCGGCGGCACCTTCTTCAACGTGTCCTTCGTGGGCACGCAGGCGCTGGCCGACGAACTGGGCAAGGAAGCGTCCGGCGTGGTCGTGTCGCAGGTGGTGCCGTCGCCCTATTACGCGGCACGCGCCATCACGCGCGAATTCCAGCAGATGGTGAAGAAGGGCGGCGCCGACTACCAGGTGAACTTCTCCAGCATGGAGGGCTACCTGGCCGCCAAGGTGCTGGCCGAAGGCCTGCGCCGGGGCAAGCCCACGCGCGACGGGCTGATCGCCGGCCTGGAGACCATAGGCGACGAGGACTTCGGCGGTTTCGCCGTGTCCTTCTCGCCGACCGACCACGTCGCCTCGAAGTTCGTCGAGCTGTCGATGCTGACGGCGGACGGCAAGGTCCGCACCTAGCCGCGCGGCGCAGTGCGGCGCTAACCCAGCGAGCGCACCCGCGCCAGGCCTTCCATGAAGGCCTGGCAGCGTCCCAGCTGCTCCAGGCTCACGTATTCGTCGGGCTGGTGCGCCTGCGCGATGCTGCCGGGCCCGCACACCACGGTGCGGATGCCGGCGTTCTTGAACAGTCCCGCCTCGGTGCCGAAGGCCACCTCGGTCGTGCCCTGCGCGCCCGCCAGGCGCAGCGCGAGCCGGGTCACGTCGTCGTCGGCCGAACCGAGGAAGCTGGGGATCTCGCAGATCGTCTCGAAGCGGAAGCCCGTATCGGGCGCGACCTTCTTCATCGCCGGCTCGAGCGAGCGCGCGTAGGCTACCACCTGCTCCTGCATGGCGTGCGCATCGGCCGTGGGCAGGTCGCGGAACTCGTAGCGGAACTCCGCGTCGCGCGGCACGACGTTGTCGGCGATGCCACCGTGGAACTGGCCCACGCTGGCCGTGGAGAAAGGCACGTCGAAACCCGCGTAGCGCGGCTCCTCGCGCTCGAAGGTCTCGGCCATGTCGCGTACCTTGCCCACCACGCGCGCGGCCATCTCGATCGCGTTCACCGATTGCGGCGTCAGCGAGGAATGCGCCTCCTTGCCGCGCACGCAGCATCGGTAGCGGTACACGCCCTTGTGCGCGATGGCGGGAACCATGCTGGTGGGCTCGCCCACGATGCAGGCGACCGGACGGATGCCGGCGTCGCGCAGGTCCGCGATCAGCTCCTTCGCGCCGAAGCAGCCGATCTCCTCCTCGTAGCTGAAGGCGTAGTGGATCGCGAAGGGCGCGTCGCTGGCCAGGAACAGTTCCGCGTTGGCGACGGCCGTGGCGATGAAGCCCTTCATGTCGGCCGAGCCGCGCCCGTACAACTTTCCGTCCCGCACCACGCCGGAGAGCGGATCGACGGACCAGTCCTGCCCGTCCCAGGGCACGGTGTCGGTGTGGCCGGAGAGGATGAGCCCCGCCGGCTTGCCTTCGCCGAGGGTCGCGAACAGGTTGGCCTTGGTGCGATCGGCGTTGAAGCTCAGCCGGCTCTTGACGCCCAGGCGGGCGAGCTCGTCGCGGATGCAGTGGATCAGCGCCAGGTTGGAGTTGGCGCTGACCGTGTTGAAGCCGACCAGGGTGCGCGCGAGTTCCAGCGCGCGAGGCGTGGGAGTGGGGACTGCCATGGCCGCATTGTCGGGGAAACGGCGCGGATTAGCCCTCATAGGCACGCGACTTGCACGCGGCTAGACTGGCGGACTCCCCGCAGTCTCACCCCCTTCCCATGAAGCTCCTGGACTCCATCGTCACCGAGGCCGCCTCCATCGTGGCGGTGCGCCGCGACATCCACGCCCATCCCGAACTGTCCTTCCAGGAGGTGCGCACGTCCGACCTGATCGCCGCGCGGCTCGCCGAATGGGGCATCCCC
>FTHB01000432.1_pt1 | contig 11538 bp, 9 predicted proteins | sample 1640851 | NCBI WGS metagenome assembly FTHB01 (sample SAMEA3914788, study PRJEB12502) | metagenome | biome: forest; material: soil | place: Canada | collected 2011-07-03 | depth 0.1 m
CCGACGCCCTGCCCCGCCCCGCTCCGCCCGTGATCGGGAGCGACGAGGTCGCGATGCTGATCTACACCTCGGGAACGACCGGCCGGCCCAAGGGCGCGATGCTGACCCACGGCAACGTCCTGTTCAAGACGGCCGGCAGTGTCCGCTTCATGGGCATCACCGCCAGCGACGTGCATCTGTCGATTCCGCCGCTGTACCACATCTCCGGGATGCTCTGCGGCTTCGACATGCCGCTGTTCTCGGGCGGCACGCTGGTGCTGCACTACCGGTTCGACGCGCTCTCGGCGCTGGCGTCCATCGAGCGCCACCGCGTGACCTACTGGAAAAGCATCGCCCCCATGCTGGTGGCGGCGATGAAGCTCGAGACGCCGCGCCGCTTCGACCTCTCCTCGCTGCGCATCACGACGGCGACCAGCTTCGGCGTCCGGGCGACGCCGCAGATGTCGCGCGACTGGGCCGCGTTCAGCGGCGGCTGCGAAGTGAGCGAGTCCGGCTACGGCCTGACGGAGACGCATACCTTCGACGCCATGATGCCGCGCGATGCCGTGCGCTGGGGCCCCGCCGGCAAGATCGTGCCCGGCGTCGATTGCCGGATCGTGGACCCCGCCAGCGGCCGCGAGCAGCCGCCCGGTACGCAGGGCGAGATCCTCCTGCGCAGCCCGGGCAATTTCCGCGGCTACTGGCGGCAGCCGGAAAAGACCCTGGAGACATTGCGCGACGGCTGGGTGCACACCGGCGACATCGGCACGCTGGACGCGGATGGCTATCTCACCTGGCTGGGGCGCATCAAGGAGCTGATCAAGGTGTCCGGCTACAGCGTCTTCCCCGAGGACGTCGAGGTGATCCTCATGAAGCATCCGCAGATCGAGCAGGCGGCCGCGGCGGGCGTGCCCGACCCGGCGAAGGGCGAGGTCGTCCACGCTTTCGTGGTGCTGAAGTCCGGCGCCGGCGAGCTGACCGAACAAGCGCTGATCGCCTGGTGCCGGGACAACATGTCCGCCTACAAGGTGCCGCGCCGCGTCGAATTCCGGCCGCACCTGCCCAAGACGGCGTCGGGCAAGGTGATCCGGCGCGAACTCACCGGCGCCACGCAGTGAAAGGCCAGGGCATGCGGCGCATCGTGATGTTGACCAATGCGATCCGCCCCGAGCCGCACGCGCTGCTCGCCGCGCACGCCGAAGTGCGTGTGGCGCCGGCCACCGATGCCGACACGCTCACCCGCTGCGCGGCGGAGGCCGACGTCATCATCGTGCGCGCCCCGCTGCCAGCGGCAGCGATGGCGGGCGCGCCCCGCCTGCGCGGTGTGGTGCGCCATGGCGCGGGCGTGGACATGATCCCGGTGGAAGCCGCATCGGAGCTGGGCATCGCGGTTGCCAACGTACCGGGAGCGAATGCCGTCTCTGTCGCGGAATACGTGGTGGGCCAGCTGCTCGCCTTGACCCACCGGCTGAACCGCATCGACAAGACGCTGCGCACGCAGGGCTGGGGCACCGCTCGGGCGTTGGCGGACGACAGCATCGAAGCGAGGGGTCGCACGGTGGGCATCGTCGGCCTCGGAGCCATCGGCCTGGAAGTGGCGCGCATCTGCGCCGAGGGCCTGCGGATGAACGTGCTGGGCCTGCGCCGCAGCACCGCGCCCATGCCGGCTTTCGTCACGCCCAGCGGGCTGGACGAACTCCTGGCGCGCTCGGACGTCGTCGTACTGGCCTGCCCACTCAACGACAGCACGCGCGGCCTGCTCGATGCCGATCGCCTCGCGCGCGTGAAGCGCGGAGCCTTGCTGGTGAATGTCTCGCGCGGGCCGGTGGTCGATGAAGCCGCGCTCGCGACCGCGTTGCGGGACGGGCCGCTCGCCGGCGCGGCGCTCGACGTGTTCGAGCAGCAGCCGCTGCCGTCGTCCTCGCCGCTGTTCTCGCTGCCCAACGTCATCCTCTCGACGCACCTGGCCGGCATCACCGAAGACAGCATGCGCCGCATGGGCGAGGTCGCCGTGCGGCAGGCGCTGGCGCTGCTGCGCGGAGAGCTGCCCGAACATCTCGTCAACACCGACGCCGCCGCGGCCGTGCGCGCGCGTCTTGCATCCCTGGAGAACGCATGAAGATCAAGTCCGTCCACGCGCGCTGGCTGCACGTGCCCATTCCCCTCGCACAGCAGCACGTCTCCGATTTCGGCCGCGTTGCCTCCTTCGACTGCGTGCTGGTGCGCATCGAGTCCGAGTGCGGGCTGGTCGGCTACGGTGAAGCCAAGGAGGAAGTGGGCAGTGAGGCCAACAGCCACGGCCTGGTGGCCCTGATCAACCAGAAGCTCGGCCCGGCCCTCGTCGGCGAAGATCCGCGCGACACCAGCCGGCTGTGGGACCTGATGTACAGCGGCTGCCGCGGGCACTACGCCTTGTCGCAGGGGCACGTGTTCCCCATCCTGGGCCGCCGCGGCGTCACCGTGTCCGCCATCAGCGGCATCGACATGGCCTTGTGGGACCTGGTCGGCAAGCACCTGGACGCGCCGGTCTGGCGCCTGCTCGGGGGCCGCAAGGCGACGCACATGCCGGCCTATGCCTCCGGCGGCTGGGCCGACGCCGACCGCATCGGCGAGCAGTTGCTCGGCTACATCGAGCGGGGCGGATTCAAGTCCGTGAAGATGCGCGTCGGCGTCATCGACGGCGATCCCATCCACTCCGCGCGCCGGGTGCACGCGGCGCGCAAGGCGCTCGGCCCCGACATTGGCCTCGCCTGCGACGCGCACGGCACGTACAACGTGGCCGAGGCCAAGCGCTTCTGCCGCTTGGTGGAAGAAGACAACCTGATGTGGTTCGAGGAACCGGTGACGGCCGACGACAAGCGCGGCATGGCCGAAGTGCGCGCCGCCACCGGCATCCCCATCGCCGCGGGCGAGAGCGAGTTCAATCGCTTCGACTTCCGCGACCTCGCCGAGCTGCGCGCCGCCGACATCTTCCAGCCCGACCTGGCGATCTGCGGCGGCATCACCGAGGCGATGCGCATCGGCGCGATCGCCGCCGCCTGGAACCTGCGCCTGGCGCCGCACCTCTGGACCGGCGCCCTCGCTTTCGCGGCAGGCATGCACGTCGCGGCCGCGTCCCCGGGCGGCTGGATCCTCGAGTATTCGCTCGGCGCCAATCCGCTGCTGCATGAACTCGCCCAGGAAAAGTTTTCGGTGAAGGACGGCATGGTGGAGATCCCCGAGCGGCCGGGCCTGGGCATCACCATCAACCAGGACTTCGTCGACCGGTACGCAGTGGCCTGACCGGCACGCCTTTCCCATAAATCAACACGGAGACAGACATGACCCCCACTTCCCATTCCGTTGCCAGCCGGGGCCGCCGCAAGGCCTCCATGCTGCTGGCCGCCGTGCTCGCCGCGACCGCGTTCGCGCACGCGCCGGCATCGGCGCAAGCGGCCTATCCGAACCGGCCGCTGCGCATCATCGTGCCGTTCTCGCCCGGCGGCGCCACCGATACGCTGGCGCGCATCGTGGGCCAGAAGCTCACGGAAGCGTGGGGGCAGGCGGTGGTGATCGACAACAAGCCGGGGGCGGGCGGCAACATCGGCGCCGAGTTCGGTGCCAGGGCGGCTGGCGACGGGTACACGCTGACGCTGGCGGCGGCCGGCTTCATGGCCGTCAATCCCTCGGTCTATCCGAAGCTGCCCTACGACCCGGTCAAGGACTTCGCTCCCCTCACGCTGCTGGTGAAGGCGCCGCTGCTGCTGGTGGTCAACCCCAGGATGCCGGTCAACAACATCGCCGAGTTCATGGCCTATGCGAAGGCGAATCCGGGCAAGGTGACGCTGGCCAACGGCGGCGCCGGCACGGCGCAGCACCTGGGCGGCGTGTACCTGGCCAGCGAAGCGAAGGTGAACGTCGTGCACGTGCCGTACAAGGGCAGCGCGCCGGCCACCACGGACCTCCTGGGCGGCGTCGTCGACGCGCAGTTCGACAACATGGTCACCCTCCTTCCCTACGTGAAGGCCGGCAAGTTGAAGGCGCTGGCGGTGTCGTCGAAGCAGCGTTCCGCGGCCTTCCCCGAAGTGCCGACGCTGAGCGAAACCGTGCTGCCCGGCTTCGAGACCGGCACCTGGTACGGCCTCTTGGCGCCCGCCAGCACGCCGGCGCCCATCGTCGCCAAGCTCAGTCAGGAGTTGCAGCACATCCTGGCCATGCCGGACGTCAAGGAAAAGCTCGTGGCCCTGGGACTCGATGCGTCGGGCATGAGCGGCGCTGAATTCGGCCAGTTCATCCGCTCCGAGATCGCCACCTACGCGAAGATCGTCAAGACCGCCGGCGTGACCGTCCAATGAGCGCGACGCGAGCGGGAGCCTGATCATCCGCCTCGATCGATTTCTCAGCGTCGCGGATTTCGAGCGCGCGGCACGCCGCCGCCTGCCGCGGCTCGTCCACGAGTTTGTCGCTGGCGGCACCGAAGACAGCGTGTCGCTGCGGGCGAACCGCGAGGCCTTCGAGACCTTGATGTTCCGCCCGCGCGGCCTGAGCGGCGTGGCCGGTGTCTCGCAGTCCGTGGAGCTCTGGGGCCGGCGCTACGCGTCGCCCATCGGCGTCGCGCCCATGGGCGTCACGGCGATCTGCCGCCACGAGTGCGAACTGGCCCTGGCGCGCGCGGCGCGGGCGGCGGACCTGCCCTTCATCCTGAGTGGCGCTTCGACCATGCCGATGGAGCAGTTGCAGCGGGAAACCCCTGGCATCTGGTACCAGGGCTACTTCCCCGGCGACACCGCGCGCCTGGGCCGCATCCTGCAGCGGCTGGAACGCGCCGCCGTCGACGTTCTGGTCGTCACCTGCGATACGCCGGTGGCCGGCAACCGCGAGAACAACCTGCGCAACGGCTTCCTGATTCCCTTTCGTCCCAGTGCCCGGCTGGCGTGGGACGGCATGCTGCATCCACGCTGGCTGGTGGACGTGCTGGCCCGCACGCTGCTCACTTCCGGCGTGCCACGCTTCGCCAACCTATACGAAGAGATCGGCCCGGCGATCACCGAGGAGCCGGCACAGGGCTTTCGCGGCGGCCGCGAGCTGCTGACCTGGGAGCACCTGAGCTGGCTGCGGGAACGCTGGTCCGGGCGTCTGGTCGTGAAAGGAATCCTCCACCCCGCGGACGCACGCGAGGCGGCGGCCCGCAAGCTCGATGGCGTGATCGTCTCCAACCACGGTGGGCGGCAGCTCGATGGCGCGATGGCGCCGCTGCTCGCCCTTCCCGCCATCAAGGCGGCCGTTCCGGCCGACTTCCCCTTGATGATCGACGGGGGCTTTCGCCGCGGCGCGGACGTCCTCAAGGCGGTCGCGCTCGGCGCCCGCATGGTCTTCCTGGGCCGGCCCATGCTCTATGGAGCGACCATTGCGGGCCAGGCCGGCGTGGGCCGCGTCATCGACATCCTGAAGGCGGAGATCCAGCGCAACCTCGCGCTGCTCGGCACCGCGGACATCCGCAACGTCGGCGAGGGCTTGCTGCAGCCGGGTCAGTGCCTGTCCTCGCCCGCGTGGCCACCGTGATCTCGCGGTGTTCCTGGCCACGGCGCGCGGCGCGATCCGCGACTGATCCGCTTCTTCTGTCTCTTTCTCATTCCGAACTGGAGCTCATGTTGTTCAAGGCAATCTGGCTGGAGCAGTCCGCCGGCCGAACCGAGGCCACTCTCAAGGAAATCGACACCTCGGCACTGCCCGAAGGCGACACGCTGGTGCGCGTGCGCTGGTCGTCCCTCAACTACAAGGATGGCCTCGCCATCACCGGCAAGTCGCCCGTGGTCCGCAAGTTTCCGATGGTCCCCGGCATCGATTTCGCGGGTGAAGTCGAGAGCTGCACGAGTGGTGCCTGGCGCCCGGGCGACCAGGTCGTGCTCACCGGCTGGGGCCATGGCGAAGCGACCTTCGGCGGTCTGGCGCAGATGGCGCGCGTCGACGGTGGCAAGCTGGTGCGCTTGCCGCCAGGCCTGGATGCGCGCGCAGCGATGTCCATCGGCACCGCGGGCTTCACCGCGATGCTGTGCGTGATGGCTCTCGAGGCGCACGGCGTCACACCCGACGAGGGCGAGGTGCTGGTCACGGGTGCCGGCGGTGGGGTGGGAGGCTTCGCGGTGGCGCTGCTCGCTGGCGCCGGTTTCAAGGTGGCCGCGGTCACGGGTCGCGCGTCGGAGGGCGATCGCCTGCGCCAACTCGGAGCGAGCGAAATCCTGCAGCGCGACCAGTTCTCGCAGCCCGGACGGCCTCTTGCCAAGGAACGTTGGGCGGGCGTGGTGGACAGCGTCGGCAGCCACACGCTCGCGAATGCTTGCGCGGCCACGCGTTACGGGGGGGTGGTCGCCGCCTGCGGTCTTGCACAGGGCATGGACTTCCCCGCCAGCGTCGCGCCGTTCATCCTGCGCGGTATCACGCTGGCGGGCATCGACAGTGTCTCCTATCCCGCGGCGAAGCGCGCGGCAGTGTGGGAGCGCCTGGCCCAGGGCCTGGCGCCGGAGGTGATCGGTGCGATGGCCGAAGCCGTGCCGCTGGAGCGGGCCATCTCCGCCGCGGACGATCTGCTTGCCGGCAAGGTGAGCGGCCGTCTGGTCGTCAACGTCGGCGCCGAGATTGCCACATAGGGTTCGGCATAGGAGCGTGACGGCTGGCCTTGGGTCGAGGCTGTGCGGAAACGCGGTGCAGCGACGTAGCGGGACCGAGTCGGCGGCGAACTTGGGCTATGCGATGTCGCGTACGCTGAATCGCGCATGGAGACCGTTGGGAGCGCCGTGGAGCGCGTGGTGAGCTCCCCATGCGCAAACAGCGACAGCAACCTGCTCCTGACATTGATGATCAAGGACTTGGGAATGTCTGGTGCGGCTGGCGGGGATCGAACCCACGACCCTTGGCTTCGGAGGCCAATACTCTATCCACTGAGCTACAGCCGCATCGCGATGCGAGGCGCCATTATCGCCCATGCGCGGCCCGGCCGCCCGTGCACGGCGGTGGCGCCAGGGCGCGCGGGACCCGCTGGCTATAATCGCCGGTTGATCCCGAGAACAACGCGAATTCATTGAGGACGCCATGAGCGACACGCTGGAAGAAGCCCACACCGGTCCGATCAAGACTCCCAAGCAGCTGCTGATCGCGGTGCTGTTCTCCTTCGTGATCCCGGTGTTCGCGATCATCGCGCTCGTGGCTTTCGTGACCAACGAGAGCAAGCCGGCCGGCAGCACCGAGGCAGCCCGGTACGAGCTGGGCGGCCTCACGCCGCAGGACGTGGAGCGCGGCGTGACCGATCGCATCCGCAAGGTCGGCACCGTGGAGATCCGCGACGCCAACCGGCCGCTGTCCACCGGCGAACAGGTCTTCAAGGCCCAGTGCACGACCTGCCACACCGCGGGGGTTGCCGGCGCGCCCAAGTTCGGCGACGCCAGCGCCTGGGGCCCGCGCATCGCCAAGGGCTTCGAGGCGCTGGTGCAGTCCGCGCTGCACGGCAAGAACGCCATGCCGGCCCAGGGCGGCGGCGACTTCAGCGACACCGAAGTCGCGCGTGCCGTGGCCTACATGGCCAATGCCGGCGGCGCCCACTTCACCGAGCCTGCGGCACCGGCCGCGGGCACCGAGGCCGCCGCCGCGGCCGCGAGCCCCGCCGCGGCTGCCGCTCCGGCTGCCGCCCCGGCCGCCACCGCTGCCGCGACGCCTGCTCCGGCCGCCGCCGCTGCGCCCACGCAGACCGCCGCCGCCACCGGTGGCGCGGGCCAGGCGCTGTTCCAGCAGGTGTGCCAGGCCTGCCACGCCGCCGGCGTCGCCGGTGCGCCCAAGTTCGGCGACAAGGCCGCCTGGGCCCCGCGCATCGCGCAAGGCCTGCCCGCGCTGTACAACTCCGCGCTGCACGGCAAGAACGCCATGCCGCCCAAGGGCGGAAGCGCCGCGTCGGACGCCGACGTGAAGGCGGCCGTGGACTACATGGTGAGCGCCGCCAAGTAGGCGGCAGGCTTCGCTCAGGAAAAAGCCGGCCGCGTGCCGGCTTTTTTCATGCTTCGGCCTTGGCGATCGGCCGCCCGTGCGCGGGGCTGCGCACGAAGCCGTAGCGCCCGGGCAGTTCGCTCGCCTGCACCTGCTGCGGCTGCCAGCGACCCGCTTCGATGGGCTCCGATGCGAGCACCATGTCCTGCGTGTGCACGATGCCCAGGCCGAGGTCGGTCTCGAGGTAGACGCGGCCGCTCTCGTCGACGAGGCACGCGCGCATCTGCGCCGTTGCGCCCGTGTGGCTGGTGACGCTGCCGTCGTCGGCGAGGCGCCAGACCCAGGGCGTCGCCTGCAGCTCCACGTACACGCGCTGCGGGCCGTTCTGGAAGTACCACTGCCCCTGTTCGTCGCGGTCGTAGTTGCGCTGGATGAAGGCGATCAGCTTCTCGTGCCGCAGCAGCGAGCCCCTGGCCTGCGGGAACGGCCCGGCGGCCTGCACGCGGTCGTCGCGCATGTACCAGTCGCCGCGCTCGTCCAGCGCCAGCCAGCCGTAGCAGTGCGGCACGTTCGGCCACTTGGCCATCGCCTGGCGAACGATATCGTCCATCGGGACATTATCCGCCGCGACGCTCAGTGCAGGAATGCGTCGTAGCCTGTTTTCAGGATGAGGGCCGAGACGACCAGGATGAACACCACGCGCACGAACGATGCGCCGTGCTTGAGCGCGAGGTGCGTGCCGATGTAGCTGCCGGCCACGTTGGCGATGGCCAGGGCCAGCGCGTAGTGCCACCACACGTAGCCCTTGAGCGCGAACAGGATCAATGCGGCGAGGTTGGTCGCGGTGTTGAGCAGCTTGGCGGCGGCGGAGGCGTTGAGGAAGTCGTAGCCCAGCACGCGCACGAACAGGAACACGAAGAAGCTGCCCGTGCCCGGCCCGAAGAATCCGTCGTAGAAGCCCAGCGCCAGGCCGATGAGGCAGGCTGCCGCTGTTTGCGCGCGGCCCGCGAGGCGCGGTGCGTGATCGCGCCCCAGGTCCTTCTTCGCCAGCGTGTAGAGCAGCACGCACACCAGCACGATGGGCAGCAGCTTGCGCAGGAACTCCGAGGGCAGCACGGTGACGGCCCAGGCGCCGAGGAAGCCGCCGGTGAAGCCGGCGGCGGCCGCGGGCAGCAGCGAGGGCCAGTGCATGTCCACGCGCCGGCTGAAGCGCTGGGCCGCGAAGGCCGTTCCCCAGATGGAAGCGCTCTTGTTGGTGCCGAACAGCGTCGCCGGCGCGGCCGCGGGAAAGACCGCGAACAGCGCGGGCACCAGGATGAGGCCGCCGCCTCCCACGATCGCATCGACGAATCCGGCCAGCACCGAGGCCAGCGTCACCAGCAGCAACTCCATGGCCGGAATTGTCGCAGGCGGCAAGAGCGGTGGCTGCGCATGCATTCGGACAAAGAAAAAGCGCCGCAGTGCGGCGCTTGTGAGGGGTCCGGCCCGCTTGAAGCGGTGCCGCGCATCGTGTTCGAATTCTGTGCGGGGTTTGTCTCCTCGGTCCCTCGTTGTGTCGTGCCCGGAGGCCCAACGCGAGTGCATGCACTGTAATGGCGCGCAGCCCTCGCATGCATGAGGGATTTCCCGGCAGCCGATTGTGATATAGGGACGCCCGCGCCTAACCTGCGGGCCGCGGCCTTCAGGCGGTCTCGGCCACGATCCACTCCGCAGCCTTCTCCGCCATCATCAGCACGGGCGAATTGGTGTTGCCGCTGGTGATCGTCGGCATCGCGCCGGCGTCGACGACGCGCAGGCCCGCGACGCCGCGCACGCGCAGGCGCGCATCGAGCACGGCGCGCGGGTCGCCGTCGGGGCCCATCGCCGTCGTGCCCACCGGATGGAAGATGGTGGTCGCGATGTCGCCTGCCAGGCGCGCGAGGTCCTCGTCGCTCTGGTACTGCGGGCCGGGCTTCCACTCCTGCGGACGGTAGCGCGCGAGCGCCGGCTGCGCCGCGATGCGACGCGTCACGCGCAGCGAGTCCGCTGCGACCTGCCGGTCCTCCGGCGTGCTGAGGTAGTTCATCGTGATCGCCGGTGCGTCCTCATGGCGCGGACTGCGGATGCGCACGTGGCCGCGGCTCGTGGGATTGAGGTTGCACACGCTCGCCGTGAAGGCGTTGAAGCCGTGCAAGGGCTCGCCGAAGGCGTCGAGGCTCAGCGGCTGCACGTGGTACTCGATGTTGGGGTAGGGCTGGTCGGGCGCGCTGCGCGTGAAGGCGCCCAGCTGCGAGGGCGCCATGCTCATGGGGCCGCTGCGCTTCAGGGCGTACTCCATGCCGATCTTCAGCTTGCCCCACCAGCTGTTGGCGAGCGTGTTGAGCGTGGCGACGCCGTCGACCTTGAACACCGCGCGGATCTGCAGGTGGTCCTGCAGGTTCTGGCCCACGCCGGGCAGGTCGTGCACGACCTGGATGCCATGCTGCTGCAGCAGTGCCGCGGGGCCGATGCCGGAGAGCTGCAGGATCTGCGGCGAGCCTATGCTACCCGCGCATAGCAGCGTCTCGTGCTGCGCCTGCACGCGCACCAGCTGCTTGCCAGTCCACACCTCGGCGCCGGTGCAGCGGCGCGTGCCATCGGGCAAGGTCTCGAAGGTGAGGCGCGTCACATGCGCGCCGGTCCACAGTTCGAAGTTGGGCCGTCCGTAGCAGGTGGGACGCAGGAAGGCCTTGGCCGTGTTCCAGCGCCAGCCGCTCTTCTGGTTCACCTGGAAGTAGCCGACGCCTTCGTTGTCGCCGCGGTTGAAGTCCTCGCTGTGCGGGATGCCGGCTTCCTGCGCCGCTTGCGCGAACGCATCGAGCACGTCCCAGCGCAGGCGCTGCTTTTCCACGCGCCACTCGCCGCCGGCGCCATGCAGCGCGTCCGCGCCCTTGTAGAAGTCCTCGTGCTTCTTGAAGTAGGGCAGGCAGTTGTCCCAGGTCCACCCCGCGTCGCCCACGCGCTGCGCCCAGCCGTCGTAGTCGCGCTTCTGCCCGCGCATGTAGATCATGCCGTTGATGCTCGAGCAGCCGCCCAGCGTCTTGCCGCGCGGATAACGCAGCGTGCGGCCGTTGAGGCCCGTGTCGGCCTCGGTGGAGTACAGCCAGTCGGTGCGCGCATTGCCTATGCAATACAGGTAGCCGACCGGGATGTGGATCCAGTGGTAGTCGTCCTTGCGCCCGGCCTCGACCAGCAGCACGCGTTTGGTCGGATCGGCGCTCAGGCGATTCGCGAGCAGGCAACCCGCCGTGCCGGCGCCGATGATGATGTAGTCGAAGCTGGTGTCGCTCATGAGGTCTGGAAAAGCCGGGCTACCGGACGCAGAGGACGCCAAGGGTACGCAGAGGACGCAGAAAACATCCTTTTCCCGGCTTTGTTTCTTTCGGGTCCTCTGCGTACCCTTTGCGCTCTCTGCGTCCGGAAGTCCGCCTTTCGAATTCCTACTTCGCCGTCGGCATCACGAACTCGGCGCCCTTGCCGATGCTCTCCGGCCAGCGCTGCATGATCGACTTCTGCTTGGTGTAGAAGCGCACGCCTTCCTCGCCGTAGGCGTGCATGTCGCCGAACAGGCTCTTCTTCCAGCCGCCG
>FTHB01000048.1_pt1 | contig 11477 bp, 13 predicted proteins | sample 1640851 | NCBI WGS metagenome assembly FTHB01 (sample SAMEA3914788, study PRJEB12502) | metagenome | biome: forest; material: soil | place: Canada | collected 2011-07-03 | depth 0.1 m
GTCCTGAGCGGGGCGCCCGTGCCGGCGCTGGCCAGCGCGCTCGCCAGCTACGACGGGCTGCGCACTGCGCGCCTGCCCGCGAACCTGCTGGCGGCGCAGCGCGACTACTTCGGCGCGCATCGCTACCACCGCGTGGATCGTCCGGGCAGCTTCCACACCGACTGGACGGCGGAGTGATGCAGGCCAGGGCCCGCGCTTGCAGCGATCGCCACGCACGCCCATGAGCGAGCCGCTGCTTCGCCTGCTGCAGGTGCAGATGCCCTATGGCAAGTACCAGGGCCGCCTGATCGCGGACCTGCCGGGGAATTACCTGAACTGGTTCGCGCGCGAAGGCTTCCCGCCCGGCGAGCTGGGCCGCCTGCTGGCGCTGATGCACGAGATCGACCACAACGGCCTGAAGCACCTGCTCGCACCCCTGCGCGCGCAAGCAGGCCGCGCGCCGGACTGAGCTTCAGGGCCCCTTCGCCGCCTTCACGAGCGCGCGCGACAGCTGTGCGAAGTGGCGCAGCGCGTCCTCGGTGAGTTCCACCTGCTTGCGGCGCGCGTCCTCGGTGTCGGCCAGCGTGATCCAGCCCTTTTCGCGCATGGACTTCAGGCGGCCATGGATGGTGGCGGGTGCGCCGAGTTCGTCCTTGGCCATCATGTCGCGCACCGACAGCCGTTCGCCGGCCTGCGAGGCGCGGGCCACCCAGGCGAGGATGCGTTCCTCCAGCGGGTCCAGCGGCGGCAGCGAGGGCAGGCCGCGGATGGCGTCGGTCAATTGCAGGAAGCGCAGGTAGATGTCCGCGCCGGTCCTGCCCTTGCCGGTGTGGGTTGGGCGTGTCACGTTGGGGATTGTGGGGCAAAAATGCTGACCCGCCGCTGCTGTACGATCAGGTCGCATGGTCAAGATACAGCCCGCCACGACGCCGTGAAGTTCACCGCGTTTCGCCTTCAGGCCACGCTGGTGGTGGCGACCATAGCCTTGTTCTCCGGGATGCTGGCGATCAACGAGTGGCTGTTCCGCTCGCTGGAATTCGCGCGCGGCATCAACTACGTCTACCTGCCCGCCGGCATGCGCCTGCTGTGCACGCTGCTCTTCGCCGAGGCCGGCGCCGTCGGCCTGCTGTTCGCCTCCTGGGCGGCGAGCTTCCTGCTGTTCTTCCCCGGCCAGTTCGACCGCCCCTTCGCGGGCGGCATCATCGCGGCGGGGGCGCCCTATCTCGTGTACCGCATCGCCAGCGTGCGATACGGACTGCACGCCTCGCTGGCGAACCTGACGCCGCGCCGGCTGCTGATGCTGGTGCTCGCTTACTCGGTGGCCAGTCCGCTGCTCCATCACGTGTACTTCGCGCTGGAGGGCCGGGACCACCTGCTGCGGGGCTTCCTCGCGATGTTCCTCGGCGACCTCGATGGCACGCTGATCGTCATCTACGGTCTCAAGGCCTTGCTGGCCCTGGCGCCCCGGCCCCTCACCCGAACGGGGGTTTGACACCCGCGCGCACGCGCCGCTACCCTCGCCGTCTTGTTCTGGATTCTGGATCGATATGCAGGCAGCGGCGGAGTGCAAGGGGGAGCAGGTTTGCGAGCGCGACGTCCATTGCACGGACGGCCGCGCGGCCATCGCCAGTGACGCAGGCCGGCCTATAGGCACCAGCGACATCCCGGTGCGGCGCTACGGCCGCATCCCGCTGCTGGACGACGAACCCGGCTGGGAGATCGAGACCGGTCCGGTGCCGCGCACGATCGCCGATTTCGGCGGCAAGGCAGTGCTGCTCGCCGCGTTGGGCACCGCGGTGCTCGCGGGCCTGCTGATCTACCTGCGCTGAACATCTTCGGCCGTCCTGCGCGCACGGTGGCTCACGTCCGTTCGAGCAGCGCCTTCACCGCGTCGCGGCTTTGCCGTCCCAGCTCGATGACGTCGAGGTTCGGCACGCGGCCATCGCGCACCACTTCCTTGCCGCCCACGAACAGGTAGCGCAGGTCGGCCGCACCGCCGCTGGCGACCGGACCGATCGCCGGATCGTGCAGGCCGAAGTAGCGCGGGTCGCGGTCCAGGCCGTAGATGGAGAAGTCCGCGGCCTTGCCGACTTCCAGCGTGCCGATCGCATCCAGGCCCAGCACCTCGGCGCCACCGGCCGAACCCCAGCGCACCACGTCTTCCACCGTGGTCGAGGCCGCGTCGCCTTCGCCCTGGCCGCCGCGGTAGTGCGCCACGGCTTCGTAGCCGCCGCGCGCACGCGCCATCAGCCAGGCCGCGTGCGTCTCCGAGATCATGTCGGCGGCTTCGTTGGACGCTGCGCCATCGACGCCGATGGAGATCTTCGCGCCCGCCGCTTCGAGCGCGCGCACCGGCGCGATGCCGCTGCCCAGGCGCCCGTTGCTTTGCGGGCAGTGCGCGATGCCGGTGCGGGTCTTTCCGAGCAGCGCAATCTCGTCGTCATCGAGCTTCACCAGGTGCGCGAACCACACGTCGTCGCCCAGCCAGCCTATCGTTTCGCAGAACTCCACCGGCTTCATCTTGTGCCTGCTCCACACCGCGTCGTGGTAGTGCACGGTCTCCGACAGGTGCGAGTGCAGCTTCAGGCCCAGCGAGCGCGCGACCTGCGCCGTCTCGCGCATTTCCCCGGGCTGCATGGAATGCGGCGGCGTGGTGGGTGCCATCACCACGCGCTGCATCGCGTCGGGGGCCGGATCGTGGAACTGCTTGGCCAGGCGCTGCATGTCCTGCAGGAAGCCGTCCAGCGTTTCGGGACGCGAAGGCGGCGACAGGTCCTGGGTTTCCAGCCGCGTCTGCGTGCCGCCGCCGCGGCACAGAACGAAGCGCAGCCCCAGCTTCGCCGCTTCCTCGAACAGGATCGCCGAACTGTCGTACGGCATGTCGGGGTAGTAGTGGTAGTTGTGGTCGGCCACCGTGCCGCAACCGGAGAGCGCGAGTTCCAGCAGGCCGATGCGCGCGGCCAGTCGGAAGTCGCCCTCCGTCATCAGCGGCCGCAGCCGCATCGGCGTTGCCGTGAGCCAGGGCGTGAGCGTCGCGTTCAGGCCCTCGGGATCGCCCTTGAGCAGCGACTGGAACAGGTGGTGGTGCGTGTTCACCCAGGACGGATAGATCGCGCAGCCGCTCGCATCGATCTGGCGCTCGCCCGCTTCGGACGTGAGCTTGCCGATGGCGGCGACCTTGCCGTCCCGGATGCGCAGGTCCGTGCCTTGCGCGCGCGCGGCAGCGCCTTTCAGGCCGGTGAGGATGGCGGTGGCGTTGCGGACGAGGATGCTGCTCATGCTGCGGCTGCTTTCTGGATGGGAATGATCTTGTTCACGTTGCCGCGGTGGACCTCCTCCTCGCCGTGGGCGCGCAGCAGGTCCAGCAGCTGCTTGCGGATCACGAGGCCCGGCTTGTCGGAAGCCATGTGGAATTCCATCCTGCGTGCCGTGTCGATGCAGGCGTCGTAGTCGGTGGCCTCGAGGATCTCGCGGTCCTCGATGGTGATGGCCTTGTCCCAGTCGATGAGCTCCTGCGTGCTGCAGTCCGCCTCGCTGTCGTTCCGGTACAGCCACTGCACCAGCATCATGCGGTCGTCGTCCATGGGCGTCGCGCAGTTGTAGATGATGTGGGCGCGGCCGCTGGCGGGATAGGTGCAGCCGAAGCGGCGCGAGAAGGGCAGGTAGTAGCGGTTGACGAGATGCCGGTGCGTGATGGGCTCGTCGGTGCCCGTGACGCGGAAGCTCTCCGGCGGGTTCTTGATCGGAACCAGCGTCTCGGCCTCGAAGCCGTAGTCGGTCTCCTGGAACTGGTAGGGCGCCGGCTTCGGGTTGTCGATCATCCCGAAGTTGGCCTTGTGCACGAAGGAGAAATGCGAGTTGTCGAAGGAGTTCTCCATCATGCGCAGCGGCGCGGTCTTCCATTCCTCGTAGAACTGGAAGATGCGGCGGAAACCGGGAGCGCCGTCTTCGGGGAAGTGCGGGATGGGGCGGATCGGGTCGTCGAGCGCCACCCACACGTAGCCGTACTTCTCCTGCGCGCGATACGCGGGCACCTTGGCGCCCGGCGGGATCGCGAGATCGGGCTGCTGCGGGATCTTCACGCAGGTGCCGGTGCAGTCGTAGGTCCAGCCGTGGTAGCCGCAGACGATGTTGCCGTTCTCGACGAAGCCTTTGGAAAGCTTCGCGGTGCGGTGGCAGCAGCGGTCGGCGACCGCGGCGGGCGTGCCGTCGGCCTGCTTCCACAGCACGAGGTCCTCGCCCATGAGGCGGAAGGGCTTCGGGCCCTCGTCCAGGAAGGACATGGGCATCAGCGCGTACCAGAAGCGGCGCAGGACTTTCTGTTTGGTGGTCAGCATGTGGCGTTCTCCAGCACGGGATGGATCCGGGTCCAGCCGTGCGCTTCGGTTTCTCCGTGTTCCTTCAGGAGCGCGAGCAGGCGCTTGCGCATCAGCATGCCGGGCCGGTCGCTCGCCATGCTCTGTTCGTCGCGGCGGCCCACGTCCACCGGCGCATCGGGATCGACGCCGCCGTCGAGGATGAACTTGTCCTCCAGCACGACGCGCGTGTCCCAGTCGTTGAGGAGGGCGGCGGGGCAGTCCTCCTCGCTGTCGTTGCGGTACAGCCATTGCACGACCTGGATGCGGCCATCGTCGATCGGCGTGGCGCAGGTGTAGATCGTGTGGCGGATGCCGCTCGGGTAGGCCAGCCCCAGCTTGCGCAGGAAGGGCAGGTGCCACTGGTTGGAGAAGCTGCGCGTGGTGACCGCGTCGGTCGTGCCCGTGATGCGGTGCGAGACGGGCGGGTTGTTGATCTCCACCACGACGCGCGCCTCGAAGCCGTAGTCGGTCTCGTCCAGCGAGAAGTGCTGCGGCTTCGGCTGGTCGCCCTGGCCGAAGGTGCCCGCGTGCACGAAGGCGAAGTGCGCCGTGTCGAAGGAGTTCTCCATCAGCCGCAGCGCGCCTGCGTTCCAGGTCTCGTCGAACTGGTGGATGCGACGCCAGCCGAGCTTCTCTTCCTCGGTATCGAGCAGCGGCATGAGCGGGTCGTCGAGCGCGACCCAGGCATAGCCGAAGCGCTCCTCGCAGCGGTAGGCCGGCACCTTCGCGCCGGGCGGGATGGCGAGATCGGGCTGCTGCGGGATCTTCACGCAGGCGCCGCTGCAGTCGTACTGCCAGCCGTGGTAGCCGCAGACGATGCGGTCGCCTTCGACGAAGCCCTTCGACAGCTTCGCGGTGCGATGGCAGCAGCGGTCACGCACGGCGGCGGGCGTGCCGTCGGCTTTCTTCCACAGCACGATGTCTTCGCCGAGCAGCGTGAAGGGCTGCGGGCCGGCATCGAGCTTCGTCATCGGCATCACGGCGTACCAGAAGCGCCGCAGGACCGGTTGTTGGGTCACGAGCATGGCGCGCTCAGTGCGTCGAGGCCTGCGCCTGCGCCTTGGGGCCGACGAACTCCAGTGTGTACGCCTGCTGCCAGTTCGGGTTGGGCTGCAGCAGGCCGCTGGACACCATCAGCTCGTAGGTCTGCTTCCAGCGCGCCGCGGTCATGATGCCGGGGCCCATCTTCGCCGCGTCGCCGCCGTCGAAGAAGTGCATCGCGTTCATCTGCTTGACCGAGTAGGCGATGGTCTCGTCGTCCATCTTCGGGTTGTCCTGCTTGATCAGGGCGTTGCCCGGCGCGGGGTTCGCGAGGTAGCTGTGCCAGCCCTCGAGCGTCGCCTTGACGAAGCGCTGCACCATGTCCGGCTTGTCCTTCACCGTCTTCTGCATGGCGACGATGGTGTTGCCGTAGGGCGGATAGCCGTCGTCGGCGAACAGGAAGAAGTTCACCTTGTGGCCGGCCTTCTCCGCCGTGAAGGGCTCGGAGCCGGGGAATCCCTGCTGCGCGACGTTCGCATCGGCGAAGAAGGGCTGCAGGTTGAAGGTGTAGGGACGCGTCTGTTCGTCCTTCAGGTTGTACTTCTTCTGCAGCCAGGGCCACCAGCTGGTGCGGCCGCTGCTGGCCACCAGGATGGTCTTGTCCTTGAGGCCGGCGAGGCTCCTGACGTCGGTGTGCGTCATCATGCCCTGCGGGTCCTTCTGGAACACCGCGGCGACCGTGGTGGACGGGATGCCTGCTTCGAGGCCGGACAGCACCTGGAAGTCCTTGCCCATGACGAAGTCGGCCTGGCCGGCGGCCAGCACCTGCATCAGGTTGACCTGCGGGCCGCCCATCTTGATGGTGACGTCCAGCCCGTACTTCTTGTAGATGCCGGTCGCCACGGCCTGGTAATAGCCGCCGTGTTCGGCCTGCGCGTACCAGGAGGTGAGGAAGGTGACCTTGTCCTCGGCGTGCGCCGCAAGGGCGGCGGCCGCGAGGACGAGGGCGGTGAGTGCAGATTTCATTTCGGATTCTCCGTGGGATGGTTTGGAAAATCAGAGCAATGACCCGCGGCTGTGCCGTTGCCTGCTTCTACTCTGCGCAGTTCCGTCGGACGACGGTGTTCACTTCAGGAAGATGGTGGCCTCCACTTCGATCAGGGCGGCATCGGCAGGCAGGAAGCGTGCCACTTCCAGCACCGTGCTCGCCGGCGGCTGCGCGGGGTAGAACAGGCCGCGCACGCGGTTGTAGAACGGGTAGTGGCGCAGCTCGCGGAAGTACTGCACCAGCTTGATCGCCTGCGCCATGTCGGCACCATGCTCGCGCGCGATGGCGCGGATGCGGTCCAGCACGAACCAGCTCTGGGCGACGATGGGCGCCTCGAACACGTCCACGCTCATCTGGCCCGTGTCGTAGCCCAGCGTGCGCAGCTGCTCGCGCGCGTGCGCGGGCAACTCCTCGTACGACTGCACCACGGCCTTGCGCGCGGGGTCGACGGCCACCACGCCGCTGACGAACAGGAAGTCGCCCGCGCGCCGCGCCGCGGCGTAGTTGGCCATCGGCTGGCCCATGGTCATTTGGGCAACCCTTCCTTCCACGCGCGCACCTTGCCGGGGTTCAGCAGGTTCAGCGGATCGAAGCGCTTCTTGATGTCCAGCATCGCCTGCGGCAGCTCGCCGCCGGCCTTGCCGTCCTCCACGACGAAGACGTGCGGGTCGTTGATGCGCACGCCGTTGTCGCGATAGATCTGCATGATCTCCTGCAGGCGTTCCTCGGTCGTGAATTTCACGATCTGCAGCGCGCTGCAGGTGAGCTTGCCTTCCAGGTTGCGGATGAATTCGGCGTGCATCAGCACCTCTTCGCCCAGCAGCTTCTCCATGCGGCGGATCTGCTCGACGTGCTCGCCGGGCACGAAGGCGCTTTGCAGGTAGGTGATGTTCTTGTCGGACTTGAAGGCCACCAGCGTGGTGTGGTTCCAGGTGTATTCCAGCAGCGTGCGGTGCGTGCGCGCGATCTCCTCCGCTTCCTTGCGGTAGGTGACGCGGCCGCCGTGCAGCGCGGCGAGTTCCCGCATGGGCGCTTCGCTCTGCGGCGCGAGCGCCAGCACCAGCGCGTGGTGGCCCGCGGGCAGGAACTCGGCCAGCGGCTTCATGTAGGGCGTGACCGTGGCGGAGAGGAAACCGACCTCGCGCTTGGCGATGCCGGGCGTGGCGGCGATCGCGTTGCCGAAGTCCAGCGCCGCGTCGAAGCTTTCGAAGACGACCAGGTACTCGTTCCAGTCCTGCGCCGGCGCGAGCGCGAGCTCGATCTCCAGCACCAGCCCGTTGGTGCCCCAAAGGTGGTGCATCAGCAGGGCCTCGTCGCCGCGCAGCTCGACGATCTTCGGCTCTTCCTCGATCGTGATGGCCTTGATGCCCAGCACGTTGCCGCGCGAGGCCAGCGGCCCGTAGTTGATGGAGCCTATGCCGCCGAAGCCGCCGCCGAACAGGCCGCCGAGCGTGGCGCTTCGGTAGGTGGAAGGCATGCAGCGCAGTTCCATGTCGCAGGCGGCGCGCGCCTGCTTCTCGAAGTCCCACAGGCGCATGCCGGCCTGGGCGCAGGCCGCGCCGCCGCGTGCCCACAGGAACTGGTTGAAGCCGCTCATGTCCAGCACCACGCCGCCTTCCAGCGGCACGGACTGGCCGTAGTTGCCGGTGCCGGCGCCGCGGATGGTGATGGGCACGCGCAGCTTCGCGCACAGTGCCACCAGGCGCTTGATCTCGTCCTCGTTGCGCGGGCGCACGACGGCGTCGGCACTCTTGCCGGCGAGCTGGCGCTTGAGGACGGGGCTGAACCAGGAGAAGTCCTGGGACAGGCGCGCGATGCGCGGCGTCTCGGTGACCCAGTCGAGGTCCGGCAGGGACGCGTGCAGTTGCGCGATGGGATGGATGGGTGCGTTCATCGAAGGGATGGTCAGTCGCGCGAGAGTTCGCTCGCGTGCCAGGAGCCGAGGGCCAGCTTGGACAGCCAGGCCATGAGGACGAAGAGGCCGACGCCCGCCAGCGAGATCAGCAGCAGCGCCGCGAACATGCGCGGGATGTTCAGCTGGTAGCCGGCGAAGAGGATCTGGTAGGCCAGGCCCGTGCTGTTGCCGCCGGTGCCGGCGACGAACTCCGCCACGACGGCGCCGATCAGCGCGAGGCCGCTGGAGATGCGCAGGCCGCCGAAGAAGTAGGGCAGCGCGCTCGGCACGCGCAGGCGGAACAGCGTCTGCAGGCGCGTCGCGCGGTTCATCGCGAAGTAGCTTTGCAGGTCGGGGTCTATGCTGCGCAGGCCCAGCGTGGTGTTGGAGATGATGGGGAACAGCGCGACCAGCGTGGCGCAGATCACCAGCGAGGCCGTCGGGTTCTTCACCCAGATGATGATCAGCGGCGCGACCGCCACGATCGGCGTCACCTGCAGCAGCACGGCGTAGGGGAACAGCGCCGTCTCGATCAGCCGGTTCTGCACGAACAGGAAGGAGACGAGGACGCCGACCACCACCGCTGCCGCGAAGGAGAACAGCGTGATCTTCAGCGTGAAGAGCAGCGCCATGCCCAGGGTCTGCCAGTCGGTGACCAGCGTCTTCATCATCAGGATGGGCGAGGGCACGAGGTAGGGCGGCAGCTTGAGCGCCGTGACCATGCCTTGCCACGCGGTGAGGAGGACGATGGCGACGAGGGCGGGATAGAGGACCTTGTCGTAGTTGCGTCCTTGCACTCTGCCCTTCCGGGGGAGGATTGGGATGGGGGCACGCGCGGCGCTTGCGGGAGTCGGTGCCTCGTTGGAGGCCGCTTGCCCCCATCCCGGCCTTCCCCCGGAGGGGGAAGGAGGAACAGCCGCAGCGCCCGAAGGAGCGACCGCCGAAGGCGAAGATGACAGCTTGGGATCGACGACCGCGCTCACGACAGCACCTCCTCGTCGTTCTCCCTGCTCGCGCGCAGCAGGCTGTCCTGCAGCTGCTTGGCGTACTGTGCGAAGCGCGGCGTCACCATGAAGTCGGGGGTGCGGGGGTAGGGTTCGTCGATCACGACTTCCTCCACGATGCGGCCCGGGCGGGCGGCCATCATGATCACGCGGTTGGAAAGGAACACGGCCTCGTGGATGGAGTGCGTCACGAAGACGACGGTCAGCTTCCTGGCGCGCCACAGCTGCAGCAGGTCGGCGTCGAGCTTGTGGCGCGTGATCTCGTCGAGCGCGCCGAAGGGCTCGTCCATCAGCAGCAGCTGCGGCTGCACGACCAGGCTGCGCGCGATCGACACGCGCATCTGCATGCCGCCGGACAGGTTGCGCGGCAAGGCCTTGGCGAACTTCGCCAGGCCCACCAGCGCCAGCGCATCGGCGACGCGTGCGTCGGCATCGCTGCGCGCGACGCCGGCGAGGTCCAGCGGCAGGCGCACGTTGCTCTCCACGCTGGCCCAGGGCATCAGCGTCGGCGCCTGGAACACGAAGGCCATCTTGCGGCCGGTCTCATCGAGCTGCGCCACGGGCTTGCGCCACAGCAGCAGGCGGCCGTCGGTGGGCTCCAGCAGGCCGGCCACCATCTTCAGCAGCGTGCTCTTGCCGCAGCCGGAGGGACCGAGCAGCGTGACGAACTCGCCCTTCGGGATGGTGAGGTCGACCGGCTGCAGCGCGATGGTGCCGTTGGGGTAGGTCTTGTGCGCCGACAGCACCTCCACCGCCGGAGGCGCCTCGGCCAGCAGCGCGGGCGACTCGCGCATCACGGCATCACCTTGGCGGCCTTGACGAAGCTGAGGTCGTAGGCCTCGGAGACCTTCACCTTCGCCGGGTCGATCAGGTTGTTGTCCACCAGGAACTTGTAGTTGGTGGCGATGCGCTGCTCGTTCATCATGCCGATGCCCAGCTTCGGCGCATCCGCGCCGGTCACGATGCCCATCTCCTTGAGCTTGGCCACGCTGTACGCCAGCTGCTCGTCGGTCATGCTGGGGTTGTCCTTCTTGATCAGGGCGTTGCCGGGCGCGGGATCGGCCAGGTAGGACTTCCAGCCTTCCATGGTGGCCTTCACGAAGGCGTCGACGGCCTTGCTGCGGTCCTTCACCGTGCTGTCCATGCAGGAGATCGTCGTGGCGTAGGAGGTCCAGCCCTTGTCGGCGAACAGGTGCGCCTTGGCCTTGACGCCGGCCTTCTGGATCGCGAAGGGCTCGGAGGTGAGGTAGCCCTGCTGCACGGCGTCCTTGTCGGCGACGAAGGGCTGGATGTTGAAGGTGTAGGGACGCGTCTGCGCGTCGGTGAAGCCGTACTTCTGCTTGAGCCACAGCCAGTAGCCGCGCTGCGCCGTCGGGGCGATGAAGATGGTCTTGCCCTTCATGTCCTCGAAGCTGTTGACGTCGTCGTGCGAGATCAGCACCTGCGGGTCCTTCTGGAACACCGCGGCGACCGTGGTCACCGGCAGGCCGCCCGAGCGCGCGATCATCATCTGCAGGTCGCTGGAGCCCATCACGCAGTCGGCCTGGCCCGCGGCCATGAGCTGCATGATGTTGACCTGCGGGCCGCCCATCTTGATGGTGACGTCGAGGCCGTGCTTCTTGTAGATGCCGGTGGCCACCGCCTGGTAGAAGCCGCCGTGCTCGGCCTGCGCGAACCAGTTGGTCATGTAGGTGAACTTTTCCTCGGCTTGCGCGGTGACGGCGAGTGCGAGGCCGGCGGCGGCGAGAAGCGAGCGGGTGAGCAGGGAGTGCATGGAAGAAGGCCTTTCTTGTGGAAAGCAGTTGCGATGCGATGCGGGTTGCAAGTTGCGCGCCGGAAGGAGGTCAGCGGGTGCCGGCTTCGATGTGGCCGCGCTGGTGCACGTGGCCCCAGGACGGGACGTCGCGCACCACCCATTGCATGCGGTGGAGATCGGTGATCGCCTGCACCCAGCTGTCGCTGAGCGTGTCGAGGATCTCCTCTCCCTGCGCGGGCGTCGCGCCCAGCGGATCGCCGATCACGCCGCTGGGGCCGAAGTCGCGCGCGGTCCAGGCGCAGGCGGGACGGCCATCCTGCGATAGCAGCTTCGAAGGAAACACCGGCGGGAAGTTGGCGACGGCGCGCTCCATGTGCACCGTCTCGGGCGCGAGCGCGAGCATCAGCGCCGTCTCGGAATGGCCCGCGTGCATGGCCAGCTTCTTCTCCTGCTCGGA